>Ga0265760_10000026_pt1 | contig 63601 bp, 53 predicted proteins | sample NZIome_2_FD_200831 | JGI IMG/M metagenome (GOLD analysis project Ga0265760, IMG submission 200831) | Metatranscriptome of rhizosphere microbial communities from Maridalen valley, Oslo, Norway - NZI1 (Metagenome Metatranscriptome) | ecosystem: Host-associated > Plants > Roots > Rhizosphere >...
GCACCATGCCGCTGCTAAAAATGCCGCAGCGTTTCTATCGCGGAGAGACGAAGCAGGTGCTGGACATTTCCCATCGCCCCGAAATCCGCTTTTTGCGAGCGCGTTGCGAGCCCAACCGCTGGGGCCGCGTCGCGCCGGAGCCGATGTTCGTCATCGGATTTCGTTTGGCGGAGGTTCCCGCCTTCATTGCCATGCCCGTTTGCCAGGACGCCAAAGCTCCCACCGCAACTTAATCCTCCTGCCTTCGTTCCGTTGCGGATTGAATCTTGTCGAACCCCCGAATCGTCACGAATAGTAAAAATACCAGCGCGCAGATTCCCATTGTGATGTGGAGAAATGCGCCTTGTAACAGGCGCGGGAAAAAGACGAGTCCATATCCAAATGCCAGGCTCAGCGTTGCAACGAAGAAATACCCTGTCAAACCACCCCTGTTCTTTCAAATTCTCAATTGAGGGTTGCGGGTCCGTCTTGGCCGGTCGCTTGGAAATTTTGCTGCGGCGGTTGATCGTCGCCGGGTTTTTTTAGGGTTGGGGCTGGTTCGGCGCTGGCGGGTGATATAGGCGCCGCACTGGAAGCGGGATTGATCGCCGGAGCCGACGCGCCGCTGGCGGCCGAAGCCGCGTCCTTCGCCGGAATCCCTTTCGGCGACACCATCTTCGCTACCTGATCGCGCAGTTCCTTGGCACGCTGCCCGGCGGCGCTCGTCGGGTCAAGTTGGATGTAAGCGTCGAGGTCGTCCAGCAGATCCGGGCCGTTATTCTGTTTCATGTGAACAATGGCCAGCAGCCTGTAAATCGACGGCGCTTTGGGCTGCAATGTTTTCGCTTGCAGGAAATTTTTCAGTGCGTCGTCCAGCTTGTTTTCCATCAGCGCCGCGCGGCCCAGCTCGTAGTATGCGCGCCACGATTTCGCGTCGAGTTCCAACGCGTGACGCAGCGTTTTCTCTCCTTCCGCGAATTGCTGCGTATTCACCAACAGAGCGCCCAGCCCAATATCGGCGGACACGTAGCTGTCCTTACTGATTTCAATGGATTTCCGAAACGCCTTCTCCCCATCAGAGGGTTTGTTCATTGCCACGTATGCCCAACCAATTCCTTCGTATGCTTCGTAGCAACCGGACGCCGCCTTCGCGGCCTTTTCGTAATCCCCCATGGCCGCTTTGGGATCATTTTTCTGATAGAGGTCCTGGTTTCCCTTCTCGTACGCATCGCGGGCTTTTGTCGGTAGAGAAAGGAGGTGCACGGAAACCGATTGCCCCGCCGCTTTCTTCCCCGCGGTTCCGCGCTTCTGCAGCACCAGCACCTGTCCATTCACCGATGTGAAAGACAAGTCCACCGATACGTTTACCGGCTCGTAATCCGTCGAGTGCACTTCGAGTTGATACGTGTCCGCCGCAAGCCCGAAAAACGAGAAATCGCCTGATCCGTTCGTAGTGGCCGTGGACATCACCGAGCCGCCGGACGTGACCAATTCCACGAAAACGTGCTCGGCGGCGTCGCCGCTATCGGCGTAAGTCACCGTGCCGCTGAGGTGGCGGCTCCCACTGCCTTGGGCATAAAGATTGTCGGCTGCACACAAAAGGATTGCGGGAACCAAAAGAAGTGTGAAAAGGGAGCGCATAGCAAGCCAGCCTCCCGGCAGGTCGAGAGTATTATACTACCGGCGTCAATGCCGGGCGTATAGGTTTGTTGGCGGATGCGGAGCGATACGTCCGCGCGCTGAATCGGGGAGGCAGAAATATGGGAGGCGCTAAATCCGCGGTTGGAAGATGGCCTATCGCTGCGTTGATGCTGACGATCTTCGCCATTGTGGCGGGAAACGCGCTGTGGACGCATGCGCAATCTAATTCCGCTACAGGCGCCGCTGCCGGTGGTTTGCGGTTTGAGATTTCCATTGCTCCATCGCTAAGCGGCGGCCCGCTGGATGGCAGGCTTTATCTTCTCGTCTCCACGAATGACAACGAGGAGCCGCGCTTCCAGATTTCTGACCAGCCGGAAACGCAGCAGTTTTTCGGAATGAACGTAGACGGCTGGAGGCCCGGTTCACCGGTGGCAGTAGACAGCAAAGCCATCGGCTATCCACTGGAAAATATCTCGCGAATTCCTCCCGGCGACTATTACGTTCAGGCCCTGCTGAATATTTACGAAACGTTCCATCGAGCCGATGGCCACACTATAAAGCTTCCGATGGACCACGGAGAAGGTCAGCAGTGGAACGAGAAGCCCGGCAATCTCTACAGCGAGCCGGTGAAAGTTCACATTGATCCCGCGGACGGCGGTGTGGTGCGCATTAGCCTTAGCAAAAAAATCGCGCCCATCCAGCCGCCGCAAGACACCGACTACATCAAGCACTTCCATATTCAGAGCCAATTGCTCTCGCAATTCTGGGGACGCCCCATTGAACTTGGCGCCCAGGTGTTGTTGCCGCCGGGCTGGGCCGAGCATCCCAAAGCGCACTATCCGCTGATGGTGCTCGAAGATCATTTCACCTACGATCTTTTCGGCCGCAACCATTTTTTTCGCTCCACGCCGCCTGATGCAGGCATGACCGGCCGCCAGCGCGAAAACGCCGAAGCCGGCTATCAGCTTTATCAGGATTGGACCGGCGGCAAGCTGCCGCACATGTTGATTCTCGAAATCCAGCATCCCAATCCTTATTACGACGATTCGTATTCGGTGAATTCCGCCAACGTCGGCCCCTATGGCGACGCCATCATGCACGAATTGATTCCCGAGGTGGAGCGGCGATTTCGTGGTATCGGCCAGGGCTGGGCGCGCGGACTTTACGGTGGCTCAACGGGCGGCTGGGAAGCGCTCGCCGTGCAGGTTTTCTATCCCGACGATTTCAACGGCACGTGGGCGATGTGCCCCGACCCTGTGGATTTTCGCGCCTACCAGATTGTGAATCTATATGACGACGCCAACGCCATGTGGCTGGAAGGGCCGTGGTCGCGCATCCCGCGTCCCGCCGTGCGCCGCCCGGATGGCACCGTGGTCACCACCATGGAACGCGAAATCCGCCGCGAAGAAGTTTTGGGCGATCATGGCCGCTCAACGGACCAGTTCGGCATCTGGCAGGCCGTCTATAGTCCCGTGGGGAGCGACGGCTATCCGCAGCCGATCTGGAATCCCTCCACCGGCGTGATTGACCATACCGTCGCCGATTACTGGCGCGAACATTTTGACCTCCGTTATATTTTGCAGCGCGACTGGAAAACTCTGGGGCCTAAGCTGGTGGGCAAAATTCACGTCAAGGTGGGTACGCGCGACACGTATTATCTCGATAACGCCGTCCGGCTGCTCGACGATTTCCTGAAATCCACCACCGATCCTTACTATGCCGGCGACGTGGAATACGGCCCGCATCAGCCGCATTGCTGGTCGGGCGATGGCGACACGCGCCACGGCTGGCTCACCATCAACCAGCGCGTCCTCCCCAAGGAAGCCGAGTGGATGACCAAGACCGCTCCTCCCAACGCCGATATGTCCTGGAAATACTAGGATGACTGCAAAACGCGATAAATCGGTGGATGCTGACAAGCTATTCCTTCAGGCTGACAAATTCGAAGAAGCGCGTGATTTTAGGAATGCATTCAAATGTCTTCTCGCCGCCGCACAATTAGGGGACTCCTCGTGTCAGCTTAACCTCGGCAACTTCTACGCATGGGGAAGAGGAGTAAGAAAGAATCTCGATAAAGCGGCCTATTGGTATAAGAAAGCCTACAAAAACGGGTATAGCACTGGTGCATTAAATCTGGCTATCGACAGGAGAAACGAGGGCAACGTCAGGTCTGCGGTGGTCTGGTTTAAGAAAGCGATTGCAATGAAAGATGGGGAGGCCTGCTTTGCCTTGGCTAAGATATATAACGCTAGAAAGGGAGGACGCAAGGCGACGGCCAACTTGTTGAGACGAGCCCTGCGATTGAGTAGAGATTACATAAGCGACGCTTCAAGGGAAGAAGCCGAATCTCTCCTGAAAGTTATAACAAGGGTGAAAGAGCGATGATCTGGCGATTGGCTCTCTGTGTTGTGTTTGCATTTAGCGGTGCGAGGGCGCAATCGCCTGGCTGGCGGCCATCGCCCGGACATGCACAAGTGTCGATATGGCCGGGGGCGGCGCCGGATGCCCAGCCTGTCGCGGGACCCGAGGCCGAAACAACCACGGGGAAGGAGTCGCTGGTTGCCGGCAGACCCTGGGTTGCGGTGAGCAACGTCTCGCGGCCTACGATGACCGTCTATTCGCCGAAGGGAAAAAATACGGGCGCCGCGGTCGTCGTGTTTCCTGGAGGGGGCTATCAGGTTCTGGCCATCGATCTTGAAGGCACGGAGGTCTGTGATTGGCTGACGTCCAAGGGGATCACGTGTGTGCTGTTGAAATACCGCGTGACGGATGTGGGGCCATATCCGAAATCGGGGCCGTATCCGGAATCACCGATGGCGTTGGAAGATGCGCAGAGGGCTGTAGGGCTGGTGCGCTTTCATGCGGCGGAGTGGCAAGTCGACCCGCACAAGATTGGCGTGCTGGGGTTTTCGGCGGGCGGCCATCTGGTGGCAGCGATGAGCACGCATTTTGAAAAACGTTTGTACCCGGCTGTTGATGCCGCCGACAAAGAAAGCTGCCGCCCGGACTTTGCGGCGGCGATTTATCCGGGCCATCTGTCGTTGTCCGCGGCGGAGTGGGATGCTAAGCAAGGCGCCAAAAAGCTTGTGGTTCCTCATTCAGCGACTGCCGATAAGGAGTATGCACTGAACCCCGATCTCCATATCACTAGCCGGACACCGCCCACGTTTTTGCTGCAGGCCGAGGATGATGACGTTGATAATGTAGACGACTCGCTGGCGTACTACATTGCGCTGAAGAATGCCGGCGTTCCCGTGGAGATGCATTTGTACGCGCAGGGCAGGCATGCGTTTGGGCTGCGGCGCACAAAGTTCCCGGTGACCGAATGGCCTCAGTTGGTGGATATCTGGCTGGAGACAATCGGAATGATTTCGGATGGCGGCCGCATCGGCGATCGCTGAGCAAACCGCTCCTCCCAACGCTGACATGTCTTGGAAATACTAGAGCATTGTCACCCCGCATATTACGCGGAGGTACCCGTCATAAGCTAAAATGATGTCGTGATGCGCCGTTACTACAGTGCACGAACCAATCCGAGGCGTCTGACTCTCATTCAGCTTTACTTGAAGCTTAGCAGCTTGTATTCGTGGTCTTGCGACAAACATTACTTTAAGGAATTGGCCGGCATGGGGGGGGACAAATCCCGGATGCGATAAAACACAAAGCACTTATATCCGTGTCACCCTACCTCCGATGCCGTAGGCAGCGCGCCTTTTGCTCCGGTCGGCACGGCTCCCGGGTGGAGCGTCAGACGCAGCAAGGCCGCCCGGAGGATGGTCCTTTAGACGGGCCTGGCACGCAGCCGCAGATTCATCAGAGCAACAACGATGGCGAGAACGCTCGCTAGGAACTGGATCAGCAGGAACTTAGAGAAGAGGCGCGCGGGGGTCGTGAAGTAGCTATAGAGAGCCAGAGACGACCATGCTCCAAGCAAGACTCCACTCCAGAGACCTCCGACTACTCCCCATAACCAAGGTCGTCTCAACAACAGCAGCAGCCCAGCAACGACAAGAGCCATCGCAAGCCAGTCGAGGATCAGATGCCCAAATCCGGTTGACTGAAAGTGGAGTGCTCCAGCGACACCGATTAACGCAGCGAACCCTACCGCGTATAGCAGGCTAGATGTTTCTCCGATTAACAACCTCGGACCTGTTGCGAGAAGAAGGAACGCGCCTCCAAGCCCTGCCGTGAACCAGACAGCATTGGCTAGCGGGAAGGCCGGATTCGCGATACCTGGTAGCGCGCCTGTGGCCGGAAAAAGCCCAATTAGCACCGCCAAGGCGGCTACGATATCCAGTATTGGTAAAACTCTTTGGTCTGTCATTCGGAGCACCCTGCCTGTCCTGAAGTACACCTCGGTGGATGCAGTAACGTCGTGGTTTGTGGAAGTGTGTTGGTCTGGGTTAGCCCGATACCGAACATGACCGCATTGCTTGAAGCTCCCTGTATCGCGCAATCATGTTGGCTGCGTCGCCCTAGATAGCTGAAGCGCTGACCAAGCATTTTGATCAATGACCTTAATCGAATGCGCCAGTAGCAAACACGTAGCTCCATAGGACGAACTGATATCAAGGATGGAAAGGCGTTCCTGCCGTGCCTTCGGCAGCAATTTGGCGGCTCGCTCTTCTCGTTCCTTGTCCTCCCCCAGGTCGTAGAGATCGACAATATCATCCATTGTCAGTTCTTCATGGCCGCGCACGACAGCTTCGAAAATGAGGTTGCCCTTCTTGAAGTTCGCCACGGTCAACGCAACGACGCCATCGGCAACTACAGCGAATCGCTCCTTCGTGAGCGTGCTTAGGAATATGTAGGCCGTGCTGTCATCGACCCACACACCCTCAAAAACGCCGTCATGAAAATTGCCATAATCATTCATACTCGTCCCCGCGGTCTGTTCCTCCGCGCGGTGACCAAGGAATAGTAAACAATTATACCGTTTACTTTCCGCTCACATGGGATAGTCGTTGACGCTATAGCCGTCTACTGCCCCGGTGCGAGGCGTTTTTGGTGCCCGAAAAAAAACCAAAGAATTTACAGCTCGACCTCTTGCTTTTTGCGATTTCGAGGTCAGCATGCGCTGCGAGCAGCTTCTATATGTCAGAGGCGTTAGATATGTCGTCAGATGTGAATGACGGCTTTGCCGCTGATGCCGCCGTGGCGAAGCTGATCGAGGATTTGGCCGGCTTGGGCGAGTTCGACGGCGGAGCGAACGCGCGCGGTGATGACGCCGTCAACGAGCATGCGCGCAATGTCGCCGAGCGCTTTGTCCGATGACGCGGGATTGTTATCCGGCCCGATATTGTAGGCCTTGATCTGGCGCGTGGCGAACCAGGCTTCGTCGGCGACATGAATCGTCGAAAGCACGCTGCCGCCGGGCCTGAGAATTTCGGCGTCGCGCCGGATGGCATTGGCGTCGCTGACAAGGTCCAGAACAGCGTCCACACCATCGGGGTGAGCGTTGCGTATCGCGGTAATTACGTCGGGCTTGCAGGGCAGCGTAATTCCATCGGGGCCAGGAGGAGTCTGGGTGTCATAGACCTGGACAGCGCCCAGGCGGCGAGCTTCTTCGGTGTCGCCGCGGACCGTGGCAATCACGTGCGCGCCGCGCGAGCGGGCCATCTGCGTTGCATAGCCGCCGACTCCGCCGGTGGCACCCATGATCACGATTCGCTGGTCGGAAGTCAGGTTCAGCAAATCGAGCGAGCCCAGCGCGGTGACCGCCGGGATCGGAAGCGCGGCGGCCTGTTCGTCAGTGACGCCATCGGGGATGCGCGCAATCGGAGCGTTCTTCGCGCCCGGGGCGACGGCGGTGCGCTCGGCATACGCGCCGTGCTGTCGCGCCATGCCGAAGATGCGGTCGCCGACGCGGAAATCGCGCGCTCCCGCCGGAACGGCTTCGACGACGCCCGCAAAGTCGGTCCCGATGATGACGGGATATGTTGACTTGGCGGTCAGGTAGTCGATCAATTTGTAGTCGATGGGATTGACCCCGGCGTAGGTCACGCGCACCAGGTACGCGCCGTCCGCCACGGGATTGGGAAGATCGTAAATTGCCGGAGCCTCGCCGAAACTTCGCACTGCAAATGCGCGCATAGCCCGCAGTCTAGCAACGTCCGCCAAAGCGGTCAAGGCCGTCACATGAGGATTTTTTCCATGTTCGCGGGCGCTATTGCATTCAGAGATAGTCAAGCGGTATGGTTTGGGCGCGACAACTTTTATAAGGAGGGAATATGAAACTTGGGACGAAAATATTGATGGCGTTTTTCGCGATTGGGCTGGCGGTAGGGCTTTGTCCGAGGCCGGCCCACGCGCAGAGCATTCAGGAAAGCGTGGTTTACAGTTTCACCGGCGGAACGAATGGCGCATATCCCGATTGGGGCGTGGTTACGGACGGGAAAGGCAACTTCTACGGCACCACCGGCGAAGGCGGCGATACCAACTGCGAGGCGCCGTACGGTTGCGGCGAGGTTTTCAAAGTAACCAAGACCGGCGCGCAGAGCGTGCTTTACGCTTTTCCGGGCGGAGAAGACGGGCAATATCCCGACGGCGCGCCCCTGGTGGTGGACTCGGCGGGCAACATTTATGGCACCACTTACGAAGGCGGCAATATGAGCTGCGGCGTGGGCGATGGCTGCGGCACGGTTTTCAAGCTGGATCCTTCGGGCCATGAAACGATCCTCTACAGCTTCGCCGGCGGCGACAGCGACGGCCAGTACCCGCTCGCGGGGCTAGTGGGCGATTCAGCGGGCAATCTTTACGGCACTACGATTGCCGGCGGCGGAGGCAACAGCGGAGAATGCTCGCCGGGCTGCGGAGTGATTTTCAAACTGGACACCACCGGCAAAGAGACGGTGCTGTACGCGTTTTCCGGAGGCGCTGATGGCGGCAGCCCGTTTGCCGCGCTGATTCGCGACGCTCAGGGCAATCTGTACGGAACAACGCTGGGCGGCGGCGGGTCCGAAGACGGCACGGTATTCAAGCTGGATACGTCCGGGAATGAAAGCGTGTTACACAGCTTCACGGGCGGATCGGACGGCGCGTCTCCGTTTTCCCCAGTAGTGCGTGACGCAAAGGGCAATTTGTATGGGACAACGTCCGTCGGCGGTTCCGCGGGCATGGGAACAGTGTTCAAAGTGAGTGCGGCGGGCCAGGAAACTGTGCTGTATACCTTCACCGGCGGTACGGATGGCGGATATCCACTCGCGGGCTTGGCGTTGGATGGAAAGAGCAACGTTTATGGCACCACGGAGCACGGCGGCAACGCATCCGGTTTCTCTGGTGCGGGCGTGGTCTTCAGAGTGGAAACCACGGGTAATGAAACAGTGCTGTATACGTTCACGGGCGGCGCGGATGGCGGCAATCCCGCGTACGGCAGTTTGCTGCTGGACCCGAAAGGATTGCTGGGCGGCACCACGTCGGTGGGTGGCGATGCGGGTTACGGCGTAGTATTCAAAGTTACGAAATAGTTAGTGCGGGTGGAACGGAACGTAAGGCGGTCAAGGCCGGCACACGAAGATTTTTCGCCGTGTTTGCGAGCGCGATTGCATTGGGAGATAGGCAAGGAGTATGGTTTGGGCGCAACAACTTTAATACGGAGGGAATATGAAACTTGGGACGAAAATATTGATGGCGTTTTTCGCGATTGGGCTGGCGGTAGGGCTTTGTCCGCGGCCGGCACACGCGCAGCAATATATCTATGTAAATAATGATGACGATTCGGGCGGCGATCACAACATGGTCACGGCCTATTCCGTCAGCAATACCGGGCAAATGACATTAATCAACAGCTACCCCACAAATGGCCTGGGAACGGGCGGATTCAATGCCGTAACTTCCACCACAACCGCCAAGACGGCCTCCAATTACTGCCTATTTGTTTCCAACGGCGGCAGCAATAACGTCGCTGCGTTCACCATTGACGCTTCCAACGGCACACTTACGGCAGTGGCAGGCTCTCCCTTCGCGTCGGGCGGCATTGGCAGCAATTATGATATCGGGCTGGCGGTCGGCGATAACAAGCTGCTTTTTGCCGGCAATACCGTTTCGAATAATATTTCGGTGTTCGGGATTAGGGCGAGTTGTGCGCTGAAGCTCGGGCAAACTTATGCTGCCGTTGGTTCGCCGGACGGCATGAAGGTGACGCCCAACGGGAAATTCCTCGTCGAAGCCAACCTCGGTTCGCCCGATTCCTGGCAAATTGACTACACCAATGGAACGCTCACGGAGCTTGGACCTTTCCCCTCGATGGGGACAGCCGTTGGAGTAGATATAAGCTGCGACAGCTCGACCGCATATTTTGGCGATGCGGGATCGGACACGGAGGTGGAAGTCTACAAGATCAGTCCGACCGGGCAATTGTCGGAGATTAACAATTACTCGAACAACAATGGGCTCAACTCCAACAATGTGCTTTTAAGCGCCGACGGGAAAAGTCTTTACGTGAGTGAAACTCAGTCTAATCAGATTGAGACGCTGACGGTAGGCACCGGCGGTGCGCTGACTTATGACAGCGTGGTGAATCTTAATGTAACTCAGTTTGTATCCACCCTGGGCATGGCCACGGACAAGAGCGGGAAAGGCGTTTTTGTTGCGGAAACCGGTCCCGCGGCGGTCGGCGTTCTGGGCGTGAACGGCACAACTCTGAAAGAAGTGCCCAACTCGCCGTTTATCGTGAACGACAATTTTGCCTTTATCATCGGCATCACGGCAATTCCGACCAAAGTCTGCAACTAGCGCCGATTTCGCCTCAGAAAATATCGCGCAAAGCGGGCCGGGGAATCAATCTCGGCCCGTTGCTGTTTGCGGGAACGCCCAGCGGCTAAATCTGGAAATAAAGCGAGGCACGAGACAGCCTGAATATAATTAAGAGCCAATGGAAAGCATTGATTCGATTGGTGGAGCCGATGGGATTCGAACCCACGACCTCCTCGATGCCATCGAGGCGCGCTCCCAACTGCGCCACGGCCCCACCGCGATAAGGATTACATCGTTTATATCATCCGCGCCGGAGAGCGTCAACGAAGCGGGTCTGAAGAGCCATTAAAATCCATCTTTCCAGCAAACTAATTCCCTGAAACCGGTGTCTAAGCTATTCAGGAAGGGCGCGGGGAAAGAAGAGAAGCATGGCTGAATTAGCACAGGCATTGCCGTGGAGCTGGGACGAGCGAACGCTGGTTACGGAGCTGAAGGCCGGCTCCGAGGCTGCTTTCGATCATGTCGTCACGCATTACCATGGCCCCGTCTTCAATCTGGCGTTGGGAATTGTAGGCCATCGGCACGACGCGGCGGATGTTACGCAGGAAGTTTTTCTGAAGGTCTTCCGCGGCATTCACGGTTTTCGCGGCGGCAGTTCGCTGAAGACCTGGCTCTATCGCATCGCCATCCGCGAAGCGTTGAACCATCAGCGCTGGCGCCATCGTCATCACCGCGAACAGTTCTCTCTCGAAGATGATACTCATGCTCCGTCGCTGGGATCGCGTCTCGAGAACTCCGATCCCTCTCCATTCGATGAAACCGCCCTTCGCGAGCAGCAGGATTTGGTGCGCTCCGCGCTGATGCAGGTGCCACCGCCATTTCGCGGCGCCATAATTTTGCGCGATTTGGAAGGGCTCAGCTATGAGGAAGTGGCCGAGGTTCTGGAAATTAGCGTGGGAACGGTAAAATCGCGCATCCTTCGTGGACGCCGGGCGCTGCGGGAAATCCTTGACCTGATGCTGCACCCAGCGACTGGTGCGAAACCGCGCGCGCATCTGCAAAATCGTCAAAACGAATCGCCGGAGGCGGCGAATCCGTCGACTGGCATCAGCACCAGAGGCTGGCGTCCCGCGGGCGCGACGGGGGGCAACTTGTGACTTGCCATGCCGTGCGGAAAAATCTCCCCGGCTATTTGGACGGCGCCGCTCCGCTGCGGGAACATTCGCGCATCCGCGCGCATCTGATTGCGTGCACGGATTGCTCCGACTTATTGCAGCGGTATCAGCGCCTCTCGATGTTGCTGGCGCACACCGAGCCGGTTGCTCCGCCGCCGGATCTGGCGTTTCGCATTCGCATGGAAGCTTCGCGGCTCCGCGCTCGTCCTTCGTGGACACGTCAGATCGCCGGGCGCTGCTGGCTGCTCTGCCGCAATATTGTGCAGCCCTTGGCCGTTCCCGCCACTGGCGGCATCCTGGCGGCGTTGTTGACGTTCGCGGTGCTCACGCAGAGTTTGGTCGTCGGCGTTCAGTTCGGGAGTGTGCCGGGAGATTTGCCCCTTCATTTGATTCAGCCGGCGCGTTTGGAAAACCTTGCTCCCTTTCCCGTTTCCGATTTGGAAGAGGGAAGCGAATCGGCCGGCGCTCATGTAATTGTGGTCGAGGCTGCGGTCGGTTCGCGCGGGGGAGTGCTCGGTTACCAAATTTTGTCAGGCCCCGATACGCCGGCTGTGCGCAGACAATTGGACCAGGTTCTGATGTTCTCCAGCTTCAGCCCTCAACTCAGCTTCGGTAGGCCCACTTCGGCGGGACGCGTTGTCCTTAGCTTTAGCGAAGTCCGCGTAAAGGGCTAACTTCCGCCGTCACACGGCGCTGCCGGATCGCCTCGGTTTCCTTGACTGCCCGCGATGCGGCCAGTACAGTAGACGGTAGTGCGCTTTCGCGTCTGAGGAAAATGCAAATATCGCGGACGCGAGCAAACGGGGAAAAACACATCGTTATCTCTCGCAAATTTGGATCTGTGTTTGCGTTGTTCGCGGGAGTTTTTCTGTTGTGCTGCTCGGTGCGCCTGGCGGCGCAGCAGCCGTCGGCAGCCTCAAAGCCCGGCATTATCAGCGTGCAAAGCAGCCCGGAGCTTTTTGCCACCATGAGCGCGCTCTATGCGGCAGGGTATGGCGCGCAAACCACATGGCGCGGTGACCTCCCCGAGTTCGCCGCTTACCGCGAGCAATTGGCCCAGATGCAGGGCCCGGCGGCGGATGCCCTGCGTAAATATTATCGGGATCATTTGCTCCCTGAGCCTGCTGAAACACTCTCGCGATTCGTTTCCTTCGGCCTTGTCGTCGGGCCTCCTCCACATTTCCCCAATGAGCTGACGCGCAACGAACTACCTCCGGATGTGCTCAATATTGAGGATTTTAGCGCGCCGCTGGCTGATTTTTATCAGGAAGCCAAGCTCGCCCAGCAATGGTCGCGTCTCCAGCCCAGCTACGATCGGCAGATCGAATTGTTGAGCGGCCCCGTCAGCAAGTTGGTCATCATGGTTAACTCCTATCTTCGCGAAATCGTCAGCGCCTCCACGGGGCGGCGATTCGTCGTAGTGGCTGAACCACTCATCGGCAGCCGCACCAGCTTTCGGATTTACGGCGCGCAGTACACCGTGGTGGTTTCGTCGGGCGAAGAGCCGCCCCTCGACGATATTCGCCACGCCTATTTGCATTTCATGCTGGATCCGCTGGCCTCGCGTTACGGTACCGTGTTGGACACGCGGCGATCGCTGCTCGAAGTGGCAGCCCGGGCGCCCCGCCTGCCTCCCGATTACCTGGAAGACTTTCCCGCTTACCTCACCGAGTGCCTGATTAAGGCGGTTGAATTGCACCTGGAAAAACTGCCGCTGGCAAAGCTCGACGCGGCGTTTGACCGCAACGACGCGGATGGCTTCATCCTCGTGCGGCCTTTGTTCGACGCCCTTCAGAAATTCGAGCAATCCGATCCGGCAATGAGCTATTACTATCCGGACCTGATCGAGAGCATCAACGTGGCCAAGGAAAAAAAGCGACTGGAGAATTTCCAGTTTCCTCCGGTGCAGGCGGATGCAGCCCCTTCGCAGCGCCTGGTGGAAGTTTCCGAGTTGGATCAATGGCTGGCCCAGGGTGACAATGCCATAGCATCGCAAAATGTGCCCGATGCCGTGGCTGCGTTCCACCGCGTGCTGCGCAAGTATCCCGGCAACGTGAAGGCCACGTATGGATTGGCCGTGGCATCAGCGTTGCAAGGCGACGTTTCGAGCGCCAGTGAGCTTTTCCAGCAGGTGGTGTCAACGGGAGCCAAACCGATGGTCGGCAGCGTCTCGGGAGCGCCGGATCTCTCGGTATTGGCGTGGTCGCATGTTTATTTGGGCCGCATTCATGACGCGGAAAGGGAGCCGGAAGAAGCCAGTGCCGAATATCGCGCGGCCTTGGCGGTTAATAGCGCGCCGGACAAGGCGCGTGCTGCCGCACAGAAAGGCTTACAGGGCGCATATAGGCCCGCCGTCCATGCTGCTCCGGAGACCCCGCCGCATTAGCGGGACAAATGGCTGCGAGGCGCGTGGAATTCTGGGGCCACGCAAGCGAATGCACATGAAGCTTCAATGTCTCACCAAAAATCGCAAGTGGACTACGCTCTGCGTCATGGCTTTGGCGACTGCGTTACTTGCCGGCGGCGCGACTGACGCACAGCCGGCGACATCGGCGCAGAATTCTTCCTCGCCCCAATCATCGCAGCCGTCCATTGCGCAGCCCTTGCCCGGAGCGCATAGTCCGCAATCCCAGACTGCGCCCAAAGTAGATCCAGCGGAAGATACTGCGTACAAGTCTTTCTATGAACTGCGTCCCGATCAATCCGCTGAGCAGATTAAGCAGGGCGAAGCATTTCTTCTAAAGTATCCCGACAGTCCATACCGCGAGCTGATCTATTCGCGGTTGACGCAAGCCCACGTTGGTAGCCAGGACTTCCGCAGAATGGAAGAGGACGGCGCCAAAGCGCTGGCGCTCAATCCCGACGACGTGGATGTGCTGGCCACGCTGGCCTGGGCTATTCCGCATTCCTACAATCCGGATGACCCACAAGCAGCCGCGCGTTTGCAAAAGGCTCAGGATTATGGCCAGCGCGCCTTGCAGATACTAGCCACGCTCAGCAAGCCCGATGACATTTCCGCTGAAGATTTCGAACGTATTCGCAATGACAGGCTTTCCGAAGCGCATAGCGGCCTGGGGCTCGTTGATTTTCGACGCGGCCGGTATGCGCAAGCCGTTTCGGAACTCCAGCAGTCGGTGAAGCTTGCGGATAGCCCGGATCCGACGGATTTATTTATCCTGGGCATATCGCTCGGGCAGCTCCAGCGCTACGAAGAGGCGGCTGCCGCGTATGACCAATGCGGCAAAGTTTCCAACACGTTGCAGACTCGCTGCCAGGCCGGCGTGCTGCAAGCGCGCAAAGAAATGGCGGCGCATCCGGCTGCCGCTAAACAGCCGGCGTCGCCGCTATGAACGCGGAAGAACTCCAACTGCTCGAAGAACGAATCGGGCATCATTTCACTCAGCCCGCCTGGCTGGAGCAGGCGCTCACGCATCGCTCCGCGCGTCCGTCATCGCCGGAAACATTTCTGCCGGATAACGAGCGCATGGAATTTTTGGGCGACCGCGTGCTCGGCCTGGTGGTGAGCCAGCATCTTTACGAAACGTTTTCTGATTGGGCTGTCGGTAGTCTTTCCAAGGGGCATTCGCGGCTGGTCAGCGCTTCCTCGATCGAGGAAGCCGCGCGCGGCTTAAGCCTGGGGGCGCATCTCCGCCTTGGCCGCGGCGAGGAATTAACCGGCGGCCGGGACAAACGCAATCTTCTCGCGGACGCTTACGAGGCTGTGATTGCGGCCATCTATCTCGATTCCGGCTTGCAGCCGGCTGCCGATTTTATTCGGCGCACGCTCCTGGATTCTGAAGCCGGAGGCGAGCGCTCCGCCTGGAGCGAGCCGGACCACAAATCCGCTCTGCAGGAATGGCTTCAGCAGCGCGGTCTGGGAATTCCGCAATATCGTGTTGTCGGCGAATCCGGCCCGGACCATAGCAAGATTTTCAGCATCCAGCTCTGCCTGCAGGACGCGCCCGTGGCGTCGTCGGAGGGCCGGTCAAAGAAAGAGGCCGAACAGGCGGCCGCACGCATGGCCTTGCTTCGCCTGCGCAAGGAAGAAAGCGCCCGCTTCCCGGCGGAGACATGACAATCGAGCCGGATCCTATTGTGCCCCTTGCCGAGCAGGCGCAACCTATCGAGCAAACCCGTAGCGGTCATGTCCATTGGCCGGTGCGCGAGTACCTTGAGTCATTATTGGTCACCGTGGTGATCGCGCTTTTCGGCACCACGTTTATCGTGCAATCGTTTCAGATTCCTTCGCAATCCATGGAGCCGACGCTCCAGGTAGGCGATTATCTTCTAGCCAACAAATTTATTTTCGGCGGCCAGGGTGCATGGTATGAGAGGTTTTTGCCTTATCGCGCCGTGCGTCGCGGCGAAGTGATCGTTTTCAAATTTCCCTTCGGCGACCATCCTCACTACGTAAAGCGCGTCATCGGTCTTGCGGGCGACCGGATTCGCATTGTGGATCAGCAGGTGTATATCAACGGCCGGAAGTTGGACGAGCCTTATGTGATCCATGACGCCAGCTTTGACGATCCTTTCGGCGATAATTTCCCTCCCGCGTCCAATTTTATTTTGCAGCGCGGTCTTCAGCCCGAATGGGCCGCGGAGATGATGGACCACGTTCAACACGGGGAGTTGGTCGTGCCTCCGGGAAGTTATTTCGTCATGGGCGACAATCGCGACCATAGTTCGGATAGCCGCTACTGGGGCTTCGTCGATCATGGCGCGATCGTCGGACGTCCCGTCGTCATTTATTGGTCAATCAAGGCCACCAGCGATGAGTACTTGAACCGCAGCGGGGAAGGCAGTTTGCGCGGATTCCTGGAAACACTGTTGCACCTGCCGACTCACACTCGTTGGCAGCGCTTGTTGCAGGAAGTGCATTAGAATTCTTCCTGGACAATGCTGCCATCCTCGAATGATTCCGCCGCCGTTCGGCCCACGGCTCCCGCGGGCGCATCTCGCCCACGCCCACGCCGGCGCCGCGCGCGCTGGATAGTGATTTTACTCGTCGCGGTATTCGTCATTCAATTTGGAGTGAACTGGCTCGTTCAGCGGCCGCGCGTTTCGGCCCGCCTAACAGCCCGGCTGCAGTCCGCATTCGGTCGTCCCGTGGAGGTCGGCCAATACGAGTTCACGCTATGGACCGGGCCGGAATTGTCGGCGGATTCCGTTGTGGTCAGCGAAGATCCGCGATTTGGAGACGAGTATTTTCTCCGTGCCGAGAGCGTCACGTTGCGCCCGCGGTTTGTGCCGTTGCTGCGCGGAAGGATTGCTCTCAGCGCGCTTTCGTTCAATCATCCGAGTCTAAACGTAGTGGTGAATCGCGAAGGCCAGTGGAACCTGCTCGAATGGTTGCCGCGAGGCGGCGGGGAACAGGCGTCGTCGCCCGGAGCGCCGTCTTTTTCCCGGATGAAATTGGACAGCGGCAGGATCAATTTCAAAATTGGTGTTCTAAAGCTTCCCTTTGCACTCATAGACGTTGATGGCTACATTGAACGCGAGACTTCGGGCCGTTGGCGCATTGACCTTAAGGCACAACCCATGCGGGCCGCGACGCTGCTGCAGAGCGTGGGCACCGTGCGTTTTCAAGGGACGGTTGGGGGCACAACCGCGCGCCTGCGGCCGGCGGATCTTCATGTGGCCTGGCAGGACGGCTCACTGGCCGATCTTCTGCGCCTGACTCGCGGAGATGACATGGGAATGCGCGGCAATTTCTCGCTGGCTTTTTCCGCCCGCGCGGAGAGATCCCAGTGGGAACTCGCCACGCAGGCGCAGTTTCGACGGCTGCACCGCTGGGATTTGCCTTTGCGCGCGGACGATCCTGGCTGCAACTTGACGGCCCGCGGCTCATGGCTGCCCGGCTCGGGCAATTTGCAGTTGACGGACTTTCGAATGGAAGCTCCGCGTTCCAACGCGCGCGCTCTGGGATCGTTTACATGGAGCATGCCGGGAGAAAGCGGCGCATTGCTCGCAAACTCGGATTTTTCGCTCGACGCTACTATCGGGACGGAAGACGCGCTCGTGTTTTTGAGCGCCTTTCACCCCGGAGTCACCGGCGAATTGAGCGCTCAGGGAGAGCTGAACGCACATTTACATGCCGCTGCGTGGCCTCCGCGCTTCAAAGAAGGCCAATTCGCCACGGAAGGCATTCGCCTGGAAGGCGGCAGCCTCTCCGCGCCGTTGCGGCTTGGGCCGGCGCGGCTTGCCCTCGTGGATGGTCAATGGTCGCTTCCCCAAACGGACCTGGTTTTTGAGCCCAACGCCGGGTTTTTTTCCGTGGCTATTGCCTCGCTCCAGCCACGCGCCGGCAGACGGACCCGGACTTCACTCCGGAATCCCGCGCCGCCTTCTCTTCAACTAAGCGGTGGCGTGGACGACGCGCGCCGAATTTTCGCGCTTGCTGCGGCGTTGGGATACTCTTTGCCGCGCGGCTGGGAAGTGACCGGGCCTGCGGCTGCTGATTTGCAATGGCATGCCGCCGCCACGCGTCCCTTGATGTTGCGACCTTCCGGAACTCTTACGTTAGATGGGGTGAATGTGCGCGCTCCGTTCCTGGCTGCTCCACTGGGACCCATTGCGGCGCAACTGGATCTTTCGTCTCAAGGCGAACTCCTGCATCTTCGTCGCGCAGCGGCTTTTGGCTCCATTTGGACCGGCGAATTGTCGCATAGTCCGGGTGGCAATGGCTGGCGTGGTCCGGTATCCGCGCAAACGGTGGATTTAGCAGGATTCGACCGGGCGCTGAACCCTTCACGCCGAAAAAGCTTGTTGGAAAATATCTTGCCATTCCTTGGCCCCACGCAAGAAGCAGCTGCTGTTCCCGACGGGCTTCGCTGGTCCGGTGAACTTGCAGTTGCGAGCTTGCAGGCAGGGAATTTGCACCTGAGCCGCCTGCGGGCGGACGCAGAACTCAATGGCCGCACGATTGTTCTGAAGGATGTAGAAGCTGCGCTGTGGGGTGGGAGCGTGGCCGGAACTTTTTCGGCGCAATTGAATTCCCAGCCGCGGTATCAATCAGATCTGAATTTCCACCGCGTAGACCTCGGGCAGTTAGCGGCGCCGTCCCTACAGCGGCATTTCGGCGGCTTGGCTGAAGGGACGCTTAAAATCTCCGCGTCTGGGCTCAACAAGGCGGCTCTCTCGGGGTCGCTCAAGTGCGAGGGGAATGCCTCCGTCGGCAATCTGGAGCTGAATTTCATAAGTCTGCCGCAATCGCCGGCTGACGTAAAACTGCGAGGAGGCAGCAGCCGCTTCGTGCGCGCAAATACAGATTTTGCCTGTAGCGACGGACAAATCCGGTTCACGCAGCTTCAACTATTCGATCGCCGCACGGAAATCACAGGCGTCGGTACAGCCGATTTCGTCCGCAACTTGAATTTTCGCCTGGACGAAGCCGAGCTTCCGTCGTCGATCGCTTCGGATGCGACAACGACCGTTGAGCCTGGCGTTAAGTTCGTTCTGAGTGGAACACTGGATGCGCCTGAATTGCATTCGATTCCGGCAGCTCCTAAGCGCTAATTTTTTGCCAAGCAAGCCAAGATTGCCGCGGGTGCATCCAATGCTTGGTGCTCTTAATTACTCCAGTTCAACGATGGTGAATTCAGTGATCCCATTCAATGCCGGAAAATTTTCCAATGAGCGAGTCAACGTAGGAAGATTCCGAATCGAAAAGTATCGGCCGGCATGGACGCGCCATAGCGCTCCGCGGCTCGCCGTCTTGTGCCTGGCGCTGGGAGCATTCCTCTGGCTCAGTGATTCGGTGAATTCCGCTCCCGGAACGAACGCTGGGACCGGCGCTGTTGCAGCGGATCGTATTCACCTGCAGCCGCATTTGCATCCCGGCCAGTCTTTCCGCTATCAACTCGATTTGCACACCGCCGCCAGCTCTCGCTCCGAAGGCCCGATCAGCGATCCACAGGGCGCTTCTCGGCTGGAGCGCTCCGCCATGGCCACCGTTCATCTGGAAGTTTTGCGGGTAGACCTGGGCGGCAAAGGTGGCGACCAGGTTCGGCTCCGCGCCACGTATGATCACTGTTCCTCTGCTTCCCAGAGCGATGCGCTCGACGTGAAGGAGGCTGAATATGAAGAGCAGTTTCGAAAACTGAACGGCACGTCGGTGGAATTTACGCTGGACGCCGATGGCCGCACGCACGATTTTGCAGCTTCCCGCGAGACCTCATCCGATCCCTCGACGCTGCTGGCGCTGCAGCAGGGCACCAGCGCATTGACGCCGACGTCGGGCCTCCCTTCAGCCGGCATCATTCCGGGTGATAAGTGGACATCCGACCGCGAATTTCAGCCTTCCCCGCTCGCCGGTCTTTATTGGCACACTGACTCTGCCTATCTGCGCAACGAAACCTGCCCTCGGCCCAGCGCTACAACCGATTCGTCGTCGGGCAGTGGAGGCGGAGCGGACAATGCTGCCCAGCCGGGCGCTGGCCAGCCGGGGAGCGATGTGTGTGCCGTCATACAAACGAAACTCCATCTGCTGCAGCATGACGTTACCGCGAGCCAGACTCCGGACGATTACCTCAAAAATGGTCTTCGCACTTCCGGCAGCTGGACCGGCTCCGCCGAAGCCATTAGCGACATTTCGCTGAGCACCGGTCTGGTCGTCACCATGACGCAGACGGGTTCGCAGGATATGGATTTCCGCATCAGCACCGCCCAGGCCAATGCCGGCCTTCGTTACATCGGCCACGTGGACAGTCAGACCGCCGTCACCCAGTTACCCCCGCAAACGCCGTAGCGCGATGCCGCCTGGGTCGTCCCAGGTACGGCTGAACTGCCAGAGCTTGAGAAAACGATTATAGATATGGCAAGCAATACTGTTCTCCAGTGGAACGTTCTCTCCCGCATCTTCCCGTATTGTTCGTCAATATGATCGCGAAGCGCGTTTCGGCCGAATGGGAAATGCGCTTTTGCCTGAAGCATCTGTCCCATTAGTTCTGGAGAAAGAACGCCGCGCTCGCTCGCGTCGTATAATGGAAGTTTGTCGCGCGTCCGCCGGGCGCCGCTGGTGAATTCAGCCGATGGAATTCAAACTTCGAAGCACGTACGAACCTCGTGGCGATCAGCCGGAGGCCATCTCCACGCTCACTCGTGGTGTAAAGGATGGCGAGAAGCATCAAGTCCTGCTCGGCGTCACCGGTTCTGGAAAAACGTTCACCATGGCCAAAATCATCGAGGCCATTGGCCGTCCCGCGCTGATTCTGGCGCATAACAAGACGCTGGCCGCGCAGCTCTATCACGAATTCCGCATGTTTTTTCCGCAGAATGCCGTCGAATACTTCGTCAGTTACTACGATTACTACCAGCCGGAAGCCTATGTCCCCGCCAGCGATACATACATCGAAAAGGAAGCCACGATTAACGAAGAGCTCGACAAACTGCGCATGAGCGCCACACGCTCCCTCTTCGAGCGGCGCGATGTGATTGTCGTCGCTTCAGTCTCCTGCATTTACGGCATCGGTTCGCCCGAAGCGTATTACGGAATGCTGCTGATGCTGGAAAAGGGAATGTCCATTGCTCGCGAAGCCATGTTGCGCAAGCTGGTCGAGATTCAATATGAGCGCTCCGAAGATTTGCGCCGCGGTACTTTTCGCGCGCGCGGCGATACCGTCGAGATTTATCCGCCCTACGAAGAGCATGCCTACCGCATCGAGTTTTGGGGCAGCCAGGTGGAAGCTATTCGGCGGATGGATCCCGTGACCGGCGCGGTGCGCGAAACACGCGAGGAAATTAATCGCCTGCCGATTTACCCCAAGACACACTACGTGTTACCTGCCGCCCAAAAGGAGCGTGCGATCCAGTCCATTCTCGAGGAACTCGACTGGTGGAAGCCGGAGCTTGAGCGCCGCGGCAAAATTGTCGAAGCGCAACGCGTATCGCAGCGTACGCGGTTCGATATTGAAATGATGCGCACGGTGGGCTATTGCCACGGCGTCGAAAATTATTCGCGCCATCTTTCCGGCCGCTTGCCGGGCGAAGCGCCACCCACGCTGCTGGATTATGTTCCGCGAGATTATCTGCTTTTCGTGGACGAATCACACCAGACCATGCCTCAAGTGCGCGGAATGTTTCACGGCGACCGCGTGCGCAAGCAGACCTTGGTCGACTACGGCTTTCGCATGCCTTCCGCGCTCGATAACCGCCCTCTCTCATTCGAGGAATTTGAAAACCGCGTCGGCCAGGTGATTTACGCTTCGGCAACGCCGGGTCCCTATGAATTGACGCGCGCCGCCGGCGTGATTGTGGAGCAGGTCATTCGCCCCACGGGATTGGTCGATCCGCAGATTGAAGTGCGCCCGGTGAAAGGCCAGGTGGATGATCTGCTGGAAGAAATCCGCGTTCGTGCCGCATGTCATGAGCGTGTACTGGTGAGCACGCTCACAAAGCGCATGGCTGAAGACCTCGCCGAATATTTCACCGAGGCCGGAGTGCGCTGCCGCTATCTGCATTCAGAAGTGGATACGCTGGATCGCGTGCGCATTTTGCGAAGTCTGCGGCGCGGCGAATTCGACGTGCTGATCGGCATCAACCTGCTGCGCGAAGGGCTGGATCTGCCCGAAGTTTCTCGCGTGGCCATATTGGACGCCGACAAGGAAGGATTCTTGCGCAGCGCGACGTCGCTGATTCAGACGGTGGGCCGCTGCGCGCGCCACATCGAAGGCCGCGCCATTCTTTACGCCGACGTGATGACGGATTCGATGAAGCAGGCCATCGGCGAAACGAATCGTCGCCGCGCCAAGCAGGAGCAGTATAATCTCGCGAACCACATCACTCCGCAATCCATTATGAAAACGGTGGACATGCAACTTGCCGGCATCGTGGAAGCCGACTACGTCACCGTGCCGCTCGACGATCCGCTGCTCGAAAATATCGAATCGCAAGGCGACCTCGAGAAGATGATCGCGCGGCTCGAAGATCACATGCGCGAAGCGGCGAAGAAATTTGAATTCGAGCGCGCCGCAACTTTGCGCGACCGCATTCGCGCGCTGCGTCAACGGGAAGTCTCGGAAATTCCCATGGCCGGCCCGCTCGAGGCAGTTGACGATCTTCACGCCGGCGCGGCGGAATGCGAAACCTCAAGCGGCACGCGCGGAATAGAAGAGAGTTCTCCGCGCATTGCGCCAGACGTCGAGACGGCCGAAGCCTCCAAAGCCGGTGCGGTCGCTAACCGTCCGTCCCGCTCGCGGCGGTGAAGCCGCGTTCGGATTTATACTTTTCCCCGCCGCAGCTCATCCAGCGGATAAAACGTCCCTCGCCACACCACTCCGCCGCGCCACAGCGTCACTACCATCGAGCGCACCAGCATATATATGAAAATCAACGCCCCCAGCGGATGCGTCAGCCCATAAAGCCGGGAAGCATGCGCTTCATGCATCAATTCGCCCTGCATGATTACCGGCACCAGCGCGATGACAATCAGGAAAATGCGCGCCAGGCCATGCGTTAGGAAAATCCCCGCGAACGGCGCCACGTTAAGCAGCAAAATCAGCGCCACGGCTCCGGCAGCCTGCCACACATGGAATCCAAATCCTGCGAAAAGGTTTTTTGTCACGCCGCGAACGACGTTGCCGAATCCATCCTGCCAGCGTACTTTCACCAGGCCGTCGGCGGTGGCCACGCCGGAAGCGAATCCGGAATGTTTGATAATTTTCCCCAGCCTGACGTCGTCGATCACTTCCATGGCCAGCCGCTGGTGCGTCCCGCTGGCTTCGTAAGCGGCGCGCCTCACAAGTTGGAACGCGCCCACTCCCATCCACGCGCGGCTGCGAGGATCGCTGACGCGCCAAATTCGGTAGCCGATGATGAGGCACAAGGTGAAGAAGCCGATGGCGGTTTTTTCCCAGAAGCCGCGCATGTCCATGTCGGCAAGCAGCGTCAGATGATCCCAGCGCTTTTGCTTCGCCAGCGCCATGCTTCGCCGCAACGCGTCGGGCGCAAAATATACGTCGGCGTCAGTGAAGAGCAGCCAGTCGCCGGTGGCGACGCGAGCGGCTTCGTTAAGTGCGTGCGGCTTTCCCAGCCAGCCCGGCGGCAGCTCGGAAATGTGAGTCACGCGCAACCGCGAATCGCGACGCGCGAATTCATCCAGAATTTTCTCCGTACCGTCGTTCGAGCGGTCGTTCACGGCGATTACTTCATAATCCGGATAGTCCAGCGCGAGCATCGAAGAAACGGCAGCCGGCAATTTCTCCGATTCGTCGCGGGCGGCGAATACAATGGAAATTCGAGGCACGGCGAGATCGTACGGCGGCTGGATATTACGCAGGCGAGGAATCTTCATCATGCCGATTCCCACGCGAATGCCCGCAGCAACCCAGCAGACAGCCCAAAATCCGAGCAAAATAGTGGAGGCGTGAGCCAATGAGAAAATTCCGCGCATGAAGCGCTTTCGAGGCTATTCTAACATGCGCATGAAACCGAGCTTGTCATTGGTGGGAGCAGGCCGCGCCGGCTGCGCCCTGGCGCGCGCACTGCGTACCAAAGGCTGGCGTATCGGCGCTGTTATCACCAGGTCCGCCGGCACAGCGCGCACGGCTGTGCGGACCATCGGCGCCGGCGTGCCGTACGGCAAGTTCGTGCCCGAATTGCTGAATGCCGATGTGGTATTGATTGCCACGCCCGATGACGCCATGCGTGGCTTAGCTCTTCAGTTGGCGCGATTGGGCCAACCATCGCGCGCATGGGCGGGAAAAGTCGTGCTGCACACCAGTGGCGCGCTGGATCACGCTGTTCTCGCGCCGCTGCGGCAGCGCGGTGCGTCAACGGGTTCCATGCATCCCATGCAAACTTTTGGCGGCAGCGCGCCGAACCTGCATGGCGTTCTCTTTGGAATTGAAGGCGATGCGCCCGCACGCCGGATGGCCAAGCGAGTTGCACTTGAGTTAGGCGGAGTGCCCGTCGTGGTGGCTGCGGGACACAAAGCTGCTTATCACGCTGCTCCGGTGATGGTGGCGGGGCTGGGCATGGGGCTGCTCGAATCAGCCGTGCGTGTGTTGATGAGCGCTGGGTTTAGTCGCCAACTCGCAGCGGGATCTTTGTGGAAACTGTTGCGTCAAATGCTTTCCGACGCCGAACGCCTGGGAACGCGTGGGGCCTGGGCCGGACCGCTGGTCCGTGAAGATTTTGGGGTGATTACCATGCATCGCCGGGCCTTGCAGTCGTTCCCAGCGGAAATTCAGGAAATGTATGCGGCGCTGGCGCGGGCAGCCGGGCGCACACTGAAAGCAAATCCGGAGCCATTCATGCGAAAATTAAATGCCGCGCTTGCCGCGGGCGGAAAACGAAAGAGAGGGAAGAAGTGACACAGCTTCAGATTCCTGTTGAGCATACTACGCTCGAAAATGGGCTGCGCGTGGTAGTTTCGCCCGACGCCAGCGCACCCTTCGTCACCGTCGGCGTGTATTACGAGATTGGATTTCGCCTCGAACCGCGCGGGCGCAGCGGCTTCGCGCATCTTTTCGAGCACATGATGTTTCAAGGTTCCGAAAACGCCGGAAAAATGGTCCACATCAAGCTCATCAATTCTTCCGGCGGTGTGCTGAATGGAACCACGCATTACGACGTCACGAACTATTATGAATCGGTTCCCTCGAATGCACTCGAGCGCGTGCTGTGGCTTGAAGCGGACCGCATGCGCTCGCTGCATGTTGACGATGAAAATCTTCGCAATCAGCGCGACGTGGTGAAGGAAGAAGTCCGCGTCAACGTATTGAACCAGCCCTATGGCGGCTTTCCCTGGCTGGACCTGCCACCGGTGGCGTTCCGCAAATGGCCCAACGCGCATAATTTCTATGGCGATTTTGCCGATCTGGATGCCGCCACGCTGGAAGATGTGCAGGCATTTTTCAAAACCTACTATGCACCCAACAATGCCGTGTTGCTGATGTTGGGCGACGTGCGTCCCGAGGATGCCTTCGCACTCGCTCGCCGATATTTCGGCAATATTCCCGCCGTTCCCTTGTTGAAGAAACCGGATGTTACTGAAGACGCACCTCGCGAAGAACGCCGCGCCGAAGTGGAAGAAAAATTCGGCACGCTCCCGACCATGGCCATTGGTTACCATGCCCCCGCTCGCAACACCGCGGATTGGTTCGCGGCGGGTCTTCTCGATCAGGTCCTGCACGGCGGGCGTGCCGCCAGGACTTACCGCTCGTTGGTGCTCGAAAAACAAATTGCCGTCGAGATTTCCGGCGGAATGAACTATCCCGTTGGTGATCTCTTCGATTACAACGGCCCCGCGCTGATGGTCACGACGCTCTTTCACAAGCCTGAATATTCCGCCGATGCCGCACTCGCCGCCTACGATGAAGTAATCGCTGAAGTTTGCGAAAAGGGAGTGGCGGAAGAAGAGTTGGAGCAGGTGAAAGTGAAATTCTTCGCGGACTACTACACAATGCTCGAAGGCGGCATGGGTTCCTACATTCCTCGGTATGGACTGATGCACTACCTGGCGTGCTTTTCGCTCTTCGATGGCGATCCAGCCCGCGTCAATACCGTACTCCAGGGATTCCGTGACGTCACGCCGAAGCAGGTTGCTGCCGCGGCACAAACAATGCTCCAGGCGAAAAACCGTGCCGTATTATTTCGGCGGCCTTCGCGCCACGGGAGCGGCCAATGAGCAAGGTCATGGGAAGCGAACCGACAACGGCGAAAACGCAGCCTCCCGCGCTGGGACCTCAACGCCCTGTCGCGTGGCCCGCGCGCACCGCGTTTCGCCTGCCGAACGGCATGCAAGTGGTGCTCGCCGAGCGCAGGAATTTTCCTCGCGTGCGTCTCGAACTTTTTTTCCGCAGCGGTAATGCTGCGGCTGTGCACCATCTGCCGGGCTTGGCGGAGATGACCGCCACTGTGGTCCGCGCGGGAACGGAAAGTCGCGGCCAGCGGCAGATTGACGAAGATCTGCGTCGCATGGGCGCGGACCTGGGCACCTCGGCGGGAGCGGACACCAGCGCGATTGCAGTTTCGGGCCTGGCGGAGTTTCTGCCGAATCTCGCGGATTTGGTCGCTGACCTGGCGCGCAAAGCCGTGTTCCCCGAGCGCGATTTTGAACGCGAGCGCCGCCAAAAACTGGAAGAGCTGCGCATTGCTCGCACCACGTCCGGTTTTCTGGGCAGCGAACGAATGCGTGCCGTCCTCTTCGGCCGTCATCCCTACTCGCGTGTCGCTCCGACGGAAAAAGAAGTCGAAGCCTACCGCCGCGAGGACCTCACCGCGTTTTATGCCGAGCACTATGCACCGGAAAATTCGCTATTCGTTGCCGTCGGCGATTTTGACATTGCGCGCGCGCGGGAAATCATCGAGAAGCAGTTTGCGAATTGGAAAGGCGCACAGAGCGTAAATCCTGCCACGGCTGCGCCGCCCGAATTAAAGGGAAGGCACGTGCATCTGGTGGATTTGCCCGACGCGGTGCAGGCGGAAGTTCTCGTCGGAAATCGCGCCATCACGCGGCGCCATCCGGATTGGCCGCGGCTGGTGCTAGCCAATTCGCTTTTCGGAGGAGCTTTTAATTCGCGCCTGGTGATGAACATTCGCGAACAAAAGGGTTACACGTATAGTCCTCGCAGCACCGCGCACGCCCTGCGCGAATATGGATATTTCACCACGCATGCGGCGGTGCGAAATGAAGTAACCGCGGCGACGCTCACGGAAATTTTCTACGAAATGGACCGCATGCGTTCACTGCCGGTCGGTGCGGACGAACTCGACGACGCCAAGAATTACGTCACGGGCGCATTTTCGTTGGGTGTGGCCACGCTCGACGGCGTCGCGGGGCAGGTATCCAGCATGTATGTCGAGGGAATGCCGGAAGACTATCTCGAGAAGTATCGCGATAAAATTCAGGCGCTGACGTCGGAGGAGATCATGGCCGCGGCGCGAAGCTATTTCGATTCGGCGAACGCGCAGATTGTTGTAGTCGGCGACGCCGCCACGCTGCGCGAGCAGGCGAAGTTGTTCGGCCCGGTCACGGAATGGACCGCGGAAGGCAAGCAGCGTGACTGATTGGAGCAGCCGAAGAAATACTGAATTTTTCGGGTGCAGATATGCTTGAATCGCGTTTGTTCGCAGTACGCACCAGTGGCGCTCAATGAGTGCAAGACAACTGACGGTGGTAGCGAAAGCGCGGCGGCCGATCTATCGATTAGTTCAATCGGCGCTCGCCATGGCATTTGTTTTGCTCTTGGCCCTGAACGCACCGCTGCCGGCTAAAGAATTGCCCGCGACGCATTCTATCAACCTCAATACCGCGACAATGCAGCAACTCGAGCAACTCCCCGGAATCGGGCCATCGCGCGCGCAGAAAATCCTCGACTATCGCAGGAAGAGCGGTTCATTTCGCAGCGTCAACGACCTGTTGGTAATCCGCGGCATATCAAAAAAGGAATTGGACAAAATCCGGCCTTACATCGTCGTGGGAGCCGCGCCTCCGCATCCACCGCCGGCAGCGAAACCGAAACCCAAGACAGCTCCGCCCAAAGCTACCGCGCCAAAGACGACGCCGCCGATGACTATTCCACCATCTAAAGGCACCACTCCATCAAATCTCGCTCCCAGTAACAGCTAGATAAATGAGAAAGGGTGGCGTACCCAGATGATCCGTTCGAAGTATACGTGCCCGAGGAAAAACGCTGACCTGCACTAGCTGTTAAGTCGACACCACTCACGGATAGCAGAATGCAGGAGGCTGTGGGCCAATGCCCCGTTCTGCACTCGCGCTGCGGGCAGCTTCTTCAGGCATGACACTGACGGTGAACTCAAACTTACTCAGCAACGGTTCGTTCTTCTCATCCTTGCGGGCACTCCACTGTATGTCAGTAAAGCGTAGAGTAATAAGCATCCCCCTAAGCCTGAATTGCCGGTCGGTACTATAGTTAGGATATAAAAGGCATTGGCCTCGAAGCTGGGCAGAACGCATTCTGCCTCGATTCCACCAGTCTGTGCTCCGTTCATTCTTTGTATTCGATGCCAGCAGATTTCCACTCTCTGGGACCCTACCCCTTATTGCAAACAGCGCACACTGGAAGTCTCCGGACCAATTAATCTCAGACTCGTCTTCATAATTTCCGCTGTGGCATTCCAGCTTGTAGATTGGAATGCCGCCAATATCTTTTATAAAGGCAATAAACAGCGTATCGGCATTATTTTCTCCGATATTGCTAAACACGTGCCTTTCCTCCAGCGGCTGAATCGGCGGCCATTTCTTCGGCTGGGCTAACAGACTCATCGCAGGAATAACAATTAACAGGACACAAAATTTCATAAGTATTTTCATTACGGCATTCCCTGGTTTCCGGCGGACCTCCGACGCCATGAGGGACCCGGTTATCCCATACTTCCTTGGGCTAGGAATGCTGATGTGAATTGCGGGCGGGCGCGGGCAAATTCAACGGCACTTGGTCCGCGATTTCCAAGCCGTAGCCTTCCAACGCTACAACCTTGCGCGGATGATTTGTGAGCACACGTATGCGGCGCAGCCCCAGATCAATCAAAATCTGCGCTCCGATGCCGCTTTCGTGCTGGACGAGTTGCTGGCGGCTGGCGTCTTGATCCAACTGCCCGCGCGCATGTAGCAGAATTGGCGGCGGCTCACCAGAGCCTTCCTCAGCCGCGCCAATTCGAAAGCCGCGCCCGGTGTGGTGGAGATAAATCAGCACGCCGCGATCTTCAGCGGCAATTGCCTCGAGCGAGCGCTCCAAAATCGCGTGACAATCGCAGGCTGCGGAACCGAATACGTCTCCCGCCAGGCATTGCGAATGGACGCGGACGAGCGCGGGCGGATCGCCGGCCGGCTCGCCCCGAACCAGCGCGACGTGTAACTCGGAATCCACGTCGCTGGCATAAGCAATCATGCGGAAGTTGCCGAATGGCGTGGGCAGCAGCGATTCGGCCATGCGCCGCACGTAGCGCTCATTCTGCATGCGGTATTGAATCAGGCTGGCGACCGTCAGCATTTTCAGCTCATGTTGGCGGCAAAATTCTCGTAACTGCGGCGTGCGCGCCATGGTGCCGTCGGGATTCATGATTTCGCAGATCACGCCGGAAGGATCGAGTCCCGCGATGCGCGCCAGATCCACCGAGGCTTCCGTCTGCCCGGCGCGAACCAGCACGCCGCCACGCCGCGCGCGCAACGGAAAAATGTGCCCTGGGCGCGCGAGATCTTCCGGACGTGCGTTGATATCAATCGCGGCGCGAATCGTTGTGGCTCTATCGGCGGCGCTGATGCCGGTGGTGACGCCGCGGGCAGCGTCCACGGATTCGGTGAAGGGCGTGCCGAACGCCGAGGTATTGCGCGCGGACATCAACGGCAAGTTGAGCGCGTCACAGCGCTCCTCGGTAAGCGCCAGGCAGATCAGGCCACGTCCGTGCGTGGCCATGAAATTGATTGCTTCCGGCGTGATTTTTTCCGCCGCCAACGTCAGATCGCCTTCATTTTCGCGGTCTTCGTCGTCCACCAGGACAATCATCCGTCCACGGCGAATTTCCTCCACCGCTTCTTGCACGCCGGCAAAGCCTGCTTTGGGTTCAGTCATCGGAGCACATTCTATATTACCGCGTCACGCGGAAATGCAAACGCGGGATTTCACTTGGCGTGATTTGGCGTGGACGCCTTCCCGGCATGCGAAATTGGACCCGTTCGCACAGCGGTATTGCCAGAGGCGCTTGGATTCGAAGTAGAATGGTGTCGCGCCCAGCGCATATCAGTCGCACGCGAATGGAGCGGCAATTGCAGATGGGGCGCAAGGAGAGGAACCATGAAAATTCAAATGCGGTTGGCTGTGATGGCAGTCGCGGCGCTGGCGATGACGGCGGCACTGGCGTTCGCAGTGCCGGCATCGGCACAGATGACGCCCACGCCGAAATCGGCGCATGCGGACATCGTCAACGCCAAGGGCGAGAAAATCGGCACGGCAAGATTGCGCCAGACGGCCGGCGGAGTGCAAATCGAGATGCAAGCTTCGCAGCTTCCCCCGGGTGAACATGCTGTGCACATTCACTCCGTGGGGAAATGCGATCCGCCGGACTTCAAAAGCGCGGGAGCGCATTTCAATCCCGACGGAAAACAGCACGGCATGAAGAATCCGGCGGGGCCGCACGCGGGCGACCTGCCCAACTTCACGGTGGGCACCGACGGCAACGCCCATTTCTCGACGCTGGACAAGAGCGTCACGCTGGGCCCCGGGCAGAATTCGCTCTTCGGGCCGGACGGCGCCGCTTTGGTGATCCACGCCGGCCCCGATGACAACATCACCGATCCCGCCGGCAACTCCGGCGCGCGCATCGCCTGCGGCATCATCCAAAAATAGCGCGCCCGGCAACAGGCAGAACTGCCAAAAACAAAGCAAAACAGCGGCTGTGTATCACGCAGCACGACGATATCTTTCTAACTCAATGCTTGACACAGCCCGATCGGTGATGTTTAATACAGTTCAAGAATGAGTTACTGGTTCAATTCATTTACAGGAACGACTTGGCGCGAGTTCAGAGACGCAGGTGCAAACGTGTCTGGGTTCCGTCATAGGCAGCATACCATTGCCAAGCGAGTCCAGCCGGGCGACATTTTTCTTTGCTACTTGACCGGTGTGATGCGGTGGGCTGGAGCGCTTGAGGTTGCAGGCCGTACGTCTGACACAACGCGGATCTGGAAAGAAGAAGACTTTCCGGTGCGGTTCTCCGTGAGGCCACTTATATTACTTGAACCGGAACATGGCGTTCCAATGGAAGAGCTAGAAGGCTTGGTAAAATTCTATGCTAGTTCAAAGGACAAGGGAAAATTCAAGGGCATAGTTCGAAGAGGTCTGAACGTAATCGACGAAAAGGACGGCGAAGTAATACTCTCGCTATTGCGCAGGGCAGAAAAGACCCCAGTTTCACGACCAGTCGACCCTAAAAAGCTTGCGAGGAAGGTGATTCTCTACAGGGTCGAGCCCAAGCAAGACAAGGGGAAGCAAACAGCCCTTGTAAGCGTTCCGGAGCCCGAAGGGATACCGCAAACTGAAACTTCGGACCCGCAAGCATCCACCGAATCAGCGACAACGCGGCATGTAGAAATTCAATATCAGCTTCTGACCCTTGGAGCAGAACTGGGGCTGGATGTCTGGGTTGCTCGCAATGACCGAAGCAGAAAATGGAATGGTGCGGCGCTGGGTTCGCTACCGAAGATCCTTGACGGGCTGCCGACTCAATTCAACAAAGCAACGACACGCACAATCGAATTGATCGATGTTCTTTGGCTTTCCGGCAATTCCATCGATGCGGCTTTTGAAGTGGAATGTACAACGTCGATTTATTCTGGGCTACTACGCATGAGCGATTTGCTAGCGCTGCAACCCAATTTGGATATCAGCCTCTACTTAGTAGCTCCTGATGACCGCAGAGAAAAAGTCGAACAGGAGCTCTTAAGGCCGACGTTCAGTCTGCGCAAGAAGCCACTTGCTAAGATTTGTGGGTTTCTTCCATTCAGCATTCTTTGCGAGAAGTTCGATGGCATTCGAAAACTTGGGCTCAGTGGTTCGTTAAAGGCAAACTTCTTGAAAACGACAGCTGAATTTTTTGGAACTGAAGAAAACAACGGCGAGTAATACAGACGGCGGCAACACCTTCAGGTTTTGTTGAATAACTTTCACCATGGAACTTCATCTCTGAAAATAAAAAAAGGGGCGGCTGCAAAGCCGCCCCTTTTTTTTCAATGTGAAGCGCCGGCGGAAAGCCAATCCGCCTAGCGCTGCATGCGAGACGATGTTTAGTACATGTCGCCCATGCCGCCGCCACCGCCGCCGGGACCGCCTGCGCCCGGTGCTGACTTCTTATCATCCTTAATTTCGGCGATAAGAGCTTCGGTGGTGAGCATGAGCGCGGCAATCGAAGCGGCATTCTGAAGAGCGAGGCGCGTGACCTTCGCGGGGTCAATCACGCCGGCCTTCACCATGTCGCCATAGTCGCCGGTATCGGCATTGAAGCCGAAGTTTTCTTCCTTGGAATCGCGAACGCGGCCTACGATCACCGCGCCTTCGTGCCCGGAGTTCAGGGCAATCTGGCGCATGGGCTCTTCGAGCGCGCGCTTCACGATGTTGACGCCGATGGATTCATCGCCTTCCGCCTTCAGCTTTTCGAGCGCGGAGATGCAACGAACCAGCGCGACGCCTCCGCCGGGAACAATGCCTTCCTCGACGGCTGCGCGAGTGGCGTGCATGGCATCCTCGACGCGAGCTTTCTTTTCCTTCAGCTCCATCTCGGTTGCCGCGCCCACCTTGATGACGGCCACGCCGCCAACCAGCTTGGCGAGGCGCTCCTGCAGCTTCTCGCGGTCGTAGTCGGACGTGGTGTCTTCCACCTGCGCGCGAATCTGCTTCACGCGGCCTTCAATGGCGTTCGGCTTGCCGCCGCCCTCGACGATGGTGGTGTTGTCCTTGTCAATGGTCACGCGCTTGGCGCGGCCCAGGTCTTCCATCTTCACGTTTTCCAGCTTCAGGCCCAAATCTTCCGTGATGGCCTTGCCGCCGGTGAGAGTGGCGATGTCTTCGAGCATTGCTTTGCGGCGGTCACCAAAGCCGGGAGCCTTGACGGCGGCGCACTGCAACGTGCCGCGAAGTTTATTGACCACCAAAGTGGCCAGCGCTTCGCCTTCCACGTCTTCCGCGATCACCAGCAAAGGCTTGCCGGCGCGCGCGACTTGTTCGAGCAGCGGCAGCAGGTCCTTCATCGAGCTGATCTTCTTTTCGTGGATCAGGATGTAGGGATCTTCGACGTTGCATTCCATGCGTTCGGGATCGGTGACGAAGTAGGGCGAAAGGTAGCCGCGGTCGAACTGCATTCCTTCGACCACTTCCAGCGTTGTCTCCATCGTCTTGGATTCCTCGACGGTGATGACGCCATCCTTGCCGACCTTCTTCATCGCTTCGGCGATGATGGTGCCGATCTGGCGGTCGTTATTGGCGCTGATTGTGCCGACCTGGCCGATCATGTCGCCCTTCACGTCCTTGTGCAGCTTTTGGATTTCGCCAACGGCAACTTCCACGGCGCGTTCGATGCCGCGCTTCAAAGCCATGGGGCTGGCGCCGGCGGCGACAGTCTTCACGCCTTCGCGAAAGATAGCCTGTGCGAGCACGGTCGCGGTGGTGGTGCCGTCACCGGCCACGTCGGAAGTCTTGGAAGCGACTTCGCGAACCATCTGTGCGCCCATATTTTCGAGCGGGTCCTGCAGCTCGATTTCCTTTGCTACCGTGACGCCGTCCTTGGTAATGATGGGAGCGCCGAACTTCTTTTCGATGACCGCATTGCGGCCCTTGGGGCCCAATGTGATCTTTACCGCATCGGCGAGTATGTTCACGCCGCGCAAAATGGCCTGGCGGGAATTCTCGCCGGTCACGATTGTCTTAGCCATGGATTCTTGTCTCCTCTTTCAGATTTCGAAGTATTCGATACTGCAATGCTACCGATGATTGCCGTGGAAGCAGAGTGAATCGCTGCGTTATCGCTTGCCGCCCTGAGGTTTGCCCGAGCCGGACTTCTGCGATTCGCCCGACTTGGACGTGGACGCGCCGAATTTGCCCAGGATTTCGTCTTCTTTCAGAATAAGGTATTCTTCGTTGTCGAGACGAATTTCCGTGCCGCTATACTTGCCGAACAGCACGCGATCGCCGGGCTTCACGTCCAGCGCAATTCGTGCGCCCTTTTCCCACCGGCCCGCGCCGACGGCGATCACTTCGCCTTCCTGGGGCTTCTCTTTTGCGGTATCGGGAATGATGATGCCGCCGCGAATGCTTTCTGTTTCTTCGACCCGCTTCACGACCACGCGGTCATGCAGCGGTGTGATATTCACTGCCATGGATTGGCCTCCAAATCGAATTCGAGTGTCAAAGAGAGGAGCACACTACTATGATTAGCACTCCTCCATTGCGAGTGCTAGTATGCAATGTTAGTGCCTCTTTGTCAAGTCCTGGTGTATTAGCAAGCTCGATATTAAGCCTTTATTTTCAATGAATTACAGGATTTAATAAAAATGTCGCGGTTTTCACAGGTCGGTGCCTTCATTTTAGCAGGCGGCAAAAGCTCGCGCATGGGCACCGATAAGGCCCTGCTGAGGCTAGGAGGCGAGACATTCGTAGCTCGTGCCGCGCAAAAACTAGTTCCGCTGGCAGCTCCTATCATCGCAATTGGCCCCGCATCGCTTCGCGACGAAGTTTCCGCGCCTGTTATAGAGGATAGGTGGACGGGATGCGGACCGCTTGGTGGAATTGCCACAGCGTTAGAGTCGGCGGAGCAGCCGTGGAACCTGGTCTTGGCATGTGACCTGCCCTATCTCACAGAGGAGTGGTTGCGCTACATAATAGAGTGTGCTGTCACCTCCTCCGCGCAAGTGGTGATGGCGGCCAACGAGAATGGCTGGGAGCCTTTATGCGCCGTGTATCATCGTTCGATAGCCGCGCGTCTGGCGGCAAAACTGGAGAGAAAAGTTCGCAGAGTCACCGAAGGTTTGGACGGGTTGGCCGTTCACATCCTGCCGCCATCGGAATGGAAAAAGTTTGATCCGGACGGGCGATTGTTCAAGAATGTAAACACCCCGGAGGATTACGCGGAGGCACTGGCGTTCTTCGAGGGCGGCAGGAATCCATGAGCGAGCATTTCATCGAATTTGAGAAGATTTGCATCGGCTTCGGCGGCGAGCCGGTGCTGAAAGACGTGAGCTTCTACGTGGATCGCGGCGAGACCTTGGTCATCATGGGACGCAGTGGCGTGGGAAAATCCGTGTCATTAAAAATTTTGATGGGCTTTCTGAGAGCCGACAGTGGGCGCGTGATTGTCGAGGGCCAGGATGTGACTGCCTGGCCGGACTCAAAATTTGAGGAGCTTCACACTCGTGTGACCATGGTCTTTCAATCCGGCGCGTTGTTTGATTCGCTCACGGTGGCCGAAAATGTGGCATTTCCGCTCGAGAGAAAGCCGGACTGGGACGAAGAAAAAATTGCCGCCCGGGTGAAGGAGCTTTCGAAAATGCTGGAAGTGGAAAATGTCGCCGAGAGCTTGCCGGGAGATCTGGCTACGGGAACCAAGCGCGCGGTGGCCATCGCGCGGGCGCTAGCCATGAACCCGGAAGCGATTTTCTACGACGAGCCTACCACCATGGTGGACCCCATCATGGCGGCCGAAGTCAGCGATCTGATTGTGAAGTTGAAGACATCGCTGCACAAGACTTCCATCGTGGTGACGCATGACACGCATCTCGCCGAAAAGCTGGCTGACCGCGTTGTGTTCCTGCACTCGGGCCGCGTGCAATTTTTTGGCACCTGGCCGGATTTTGCCGCGTCGAAGGACCCAATCCTTCAGCATTTCCTCAGCGAAGATCAGCTCGTCCCGGCGCTGGACATGCCGCCCGATGCAAATTGAACGCGCTTTTCCGTCGCGCAAAGTGAAAAGTTCTGATATTGTCACCCGCGGAGCCGATTGCGCTAAGAAATTCTGTCCCACCATCGAACCGATCCATCCCATTTGACATGCTTGTTCGCGAGTCCTGCAATTGAGCCAATCCGCGCCTGCCAATCCCAAAAGCCAACTGCGCCGCGAAATGGGCTTCTGGGACGTGTTTCTATTTGATATTGCCACCGTGCTGGGGCCGCGATGGGTGGCGGCGGCGGGGCGCAACGGTACGTCGTCCATCAGCCTGTGGGTGTTGGCGGCGGTGCTCTTTTTTCTGCCCACGGCGCTTGTGATTTCCGAACTTTCCACGCGTTTTCCCGCTGAAGGCGGCCTGTACATGTGGGCCAAGGAGGCTTTCGGCGATTTCCACGGATTCGTCGCCGGCTGGACGTACTGGATTTACACCGTATTTTATTTTCCCGGATTGCTTTTCGCCAGCGCTTCGATGGCCGCCTACATTGGAGGAATTGGAAACGCGTCGCTGGCCCAGAATCGTTCTTTTCTGTTGCTGGTTTCCTTCGCGCTTCTGATCGTCGCTGTATTTCTAAATCTCATCGGGCTCAACATCGGAAAATGGCTGCAAAACGCGGGCGGTGTGGGGACCTATGTGCCGCTGCTGATGCTGGTGGGCGCGGCGTTTATGGTCTGGCACCGGCAAGGCTCGGTCACGCATTTCACAGTGGCTAACATGCTCCCGCACTGGGACTGGAACACGGTCAATTTCTGGCCCCAGATCGCCTTTGCGTTCACGGGTCTCGAATTGGTTTCGGCCATGAGCGAGGAAATTCACAATCCGCGCAAGACCGTTCCGCGAGCGACCATCAGCTCGGGCGTGATGATTGGATTGATTTACATTGCCGGCACGGTTTCTATTCTGGTCTTGCTCAATAGCGCGAATGTGGACCCGAAGAGCGGCGTCTTCCAGGCCATTGCGGTGGCCAGTGGAATTTTGAAAATTGGCGCGTTCGGCATAATTGCCTCGCTGCTGGTGACTGTGGGAAATGCCGGGGGAGTCGGCTCCACGGTCGCCGGGATTGCGCGCGTGCCGTTTGCCGTCGGCGTGGACAAATATATGCCGGCTGCGTTCGGCAAAATTCATCCCAGGTGGCATACGCCGTACGTTTCGATTCTGGTGCAGGCGGCAATTTCCGCGGTCATTCTCCTGCTCAGTCAGATCAGTGAGAGCACCGTAAGCGCTTACCAAATTCTGGTGGACGCCGCGGTGATCGTCTATTTCATTCCGTTCCTTTATATGTATGCCGCGGTGATCCGTCTGGCTTATCGCAAAGATCGTAAGACCAACGTCCACGCCGTGTTGATTCCGGGTGGTCTGCCGGGAGTGTGGCTGGCGGGCGGCCTGGGATTCTTCGTGGTGCTGCTGAGTATCGTGCTTTCGCTGATTCCGCCGGGCGACACCGCCAATAAATTCATGTTCGAGATGAAGCTGGTGTGCGGAACGGCAGGCTCGATCCTGCTGGGACTTTTCCTCTACTGGCGCGGCGCGCGGCAAAAGCATTCTCCCCGCGGGTTGTGAGAAATCTCCCATCGACGGGTCATTTCGCTGTATGGCGCAAGAGGTATGCGGGCCAGTGCGTGTAGAGCTTAATAATTTGTTCTTTTTTGCCCATGTCCGAAGCGTAGCGGTTGGTGAACGAGCGGTCAAAAGGGTTATCCACAAATGAGGCGATATAATAGCGCTTGACACCACATCCATTCCGTGATATTCTTTTCGCATGATGACACTTAAGCAGTTGATGGAAACGTTTCCGAATGACGGCGCTTGCAAACAATTCCTTATGGAGCGCCGCTGGCCGACTGGCGAAGTCTGCTGCGTTCGCTGCGGGAATCTCAAGGTGTACGCTCTCAAATCCCGTCCGTTTCACTGGATTTGCAAGGGCTGTACGCCTACCAAGAGGTCTGCCTATCGCTTCTCCGTCACCGTGGGCACGGTGTTTGAGAATACCAACGTTTCCCTCAAGACGTGGTTTGAAGTGCTCTGGCAGATGCTCAACAGCAAGAAGGGCGTCAGCGCGCTGCAAATCTCGCGGCAGACTGGCACCACCCACCAAACCGCATGGTATATGTGCCATCGGCTCCGCGCCGGAATGCAGGACACCGAATTCAAGAAGCTCATGGGAATCGTGGAAGTGGACGAAACCTACATCGGCGGCAAGGACAAGAATCGCCACTGGAACAAGCGGAGCCACATTCCGGGCGGAAGCGGCAAGACTGGTGTTATCGGAGCCATCTCGCGCAAGGGGAATGTGGTCTGCCGCGTCATTGAGAACACTGACAAGGACACGCTGCATGGATTCGTCCAAGAAACCGTTAGCGAAAAAGTCCGGCTCGTTGCCACGGATGAAGCGCAAGGCTACTACGGCCTGACGCGGCTCGGATACAAACACGGCCACGTTCGCCACGGCGCTGGCGAATACGTTCATGGAATCGTTCACACCAACAATCTGGATTCGTTTTGGAGCTTGCTCAAGCGCGGCGTCATGGGCACCTATCACAACGTCAGCCGGAAGTATTTGCCGCTGTACCTGAACGAATTCGCATATCGCTACAACAATCGCAAGAATCCTGATATTTTCACTCACGCGCTGCCAGCGCGCTGAAGCGCCCGGACTGGACGGTGCTTCAGGACAAGCGACGTAGGCCAGTGCAACTGCGGCTGCAATTTGGAGGGTATAGCAGGAAGGGACACCATGCCAAAAACTAAGTACGCGCAAAAGATTATTCACTTCTATTGCCGTCCATGTGGGGAATATCATCTCAAATCGCATCCGCACTACCGTGCGATGAGACGCCGGAAGGCGAAAAGAAGAGTGGCAAAATGACATCAGATTCCCAGCCCCCCATAAACAATTCCAATAACCCCGACGGTGAAACCGACCAAGATAGCCGCCAGACCGATCCCCCACCAATTCCAACTTTCGCTGCGCCACCACCACAGCCACCATCCCCAACAAGCCAAGCCCCAACCACCAAGAAAAAGAAGGAACGCGACTGGATGGATAAATGGGAATTTGGAATGGGAATATTCGGACTGCTCGCGCTCATTGTTTATACGGGCTACACGATCAAAATGTACAAGGCCAATGCAAAAGCTGCCCAAGCCGCTGCAAATGCTGCGAATACTGCCTATTGCGCCCTGAAGGACAGTGAAGGGCAATTCGACGCTACTCTTGCTCAGATTGAATCCCAGACTGTTGCTCAACAACAGGCCGCTAAAGCCTCCGCTGATTCCGCCAAAGTCGCTCAAGATACGCTGATTCGCAGTCAAAGGCCGTGGATTGGCGTCGCCGGAAACCCAACCATTTCGGACATGGACATTCAGGATTTGACGCTCCGATTCACGCTCACGTTTAGCATCAAGAATTACGGAACTTCTCCAGCTATCCATATCAACATGATTCCGGTTCCCCAATTCTTTCATGCGAATTCGGCCCAAGAGTTTTTCGGGTTGTTGAAGGAGACTAGCGAAGGTGTGTGCCACTCCATTGATAGTTACTCGGCCAAAAGCAAAGGTCTTCAATATACTCCCGCTGGTCTGCAACGAATTATGGAACCAGCAATGGGAATTGCGGTGTTTCCACAAGACACCCAAACTGTCAAACCATTCAAGACGAGCGCCCATGCCGATACTCCCCACGCGCTGACCGTGCCAATGACGATTACCGGATGCATTGGATATCAAGACCAATTCAGCAAGGCTATCGTCCATCACACCCGATTTTGCTACCAGACCCGCGATGCGATTATTGCCATTAAGGGCGAAGAAACTCTTATGCAGTGCAGAATTAGTAGCGATATAGATTAAGAAAACTGAAGCCAAAAGAAGCAACGCCGCGCCTGTCACGCAGAAGCCATTCTGCCCCTTGCGTGGGCGTGGTGTCAAGTCCTGATATATCGCCCGGATTAGCCAGACAAATCCGCCTAAACAGTGACGGCGTTTTAAGGGGATTGCAGGAAAGAATCCTTCCGACGATTTCATTCCATGGTCGGAATTTACTAGAACTCCATATCTGGAGCATGTTTTGTACCGCATCCCAGGATTATGCCCGCAAATTTCAACAGGATGCATTACGAGATAGCGAAGACATTCGCCAAACGCTATTAAACCTTCAAACTATGTTTCCTCCGAGTCCGAGTGCAAACGCCAGCATGGCCGACTTTGATGCAAAGACCAAAGAAGCTGCGATGACGATAGGAATGCGAGATTTGGACACAAGATATATGTCAGTTAGTAAAGAAGCGGGAAAGTTGCAGCAGGTCCTTTTTCCTAGTTTGTTTAAGCTTTATTCTAAATTTGCCCATCCAAGCGCCGCCCTGGTTTTCAATTTCGTCGAAGATGAGCGCCTGGATAGCACATGCCGCCTATTATTTTGTCTTTCAGCTCATTTCGCAAAGGCCGCGAATCCCCACATCGGGTATTTTCTTCTTCGAAAACGTAAGAATGGCGAACCATTAGGCAATTACGCCGTCACATAATTAAGTTGCCCACAACCCGCCCCTTCTCCTGGTACCGGAGCATAGGCTTTTTAATATTTATCAGCCGAATGCTTGCTCAACCCTGGCAGGTTGGCTTTCCTTCTGAGTGGGTACGCTCGTTCTCCGCGCGCCCATAATTCCAATGGCTATGAACCAAATTCGTTATGGGCGATGGAGAAAGAACGAGGCAGAGGGCCTAGCGTGCCGGCTGGCGAGCGATGTTGAAAACCCTCAGGGCCGGATGAGTGAATTCCGCGCGCTAGAAGCTTTCTTCTATCAGCCGTTCCACAGTGAGGGCCGACCGTGTTGCGTCGTCATCGCGCCGCAGCAATCGTTCCACATATTTCGCCAGCACATCGCATTCCAGGTTTACCGCGTTCCCGGACACGAGTTGACGCAGATTTGTGTGCTGGTAGGTGTAAGGGATGATGGCGATTTCCGCTGCGCATTCCGTCAGGCGCGCAACAGTAAGGCTGACGCCGTCCACTGTGAGCGAGCCTTTCTCGACAATGTATCGCGCGATTTCGGCGGGGAAAACCACCACCAGCGTCCAGTTTTCGCCGTCCGGAAGAATTTTCCGCACGCGGCCAATGCCGTCCACGTGTCCTTGAACAATGTGACCGCCAAACTCATCGCCGGCCGCCAGCGGACGTTCGAGGTTTACGATGTCGCCGGCCTTTTTTTCGCGGAACGCGGTGCAGGCCAGCGTCTCGCTGGAAAGATCGGCGGAGAAAGAATCCGCAGCGAATTCCACGACGGTAAGGCAGCAGCCGTTCACGGCAACGCTCGCGCCCACGGTCAGCGGCCGGGCGGCGGTCAACGCGTTCGAGAACGCCACGCGCAGGCGGCCTCCCCGCGGGCCGTGCTCGAAGGAATCAATTCTTCCGGTGTCCTGGACGATTCCCGTAAACATCGTGAAAGTATCCCTCCAGTACCGCGTCCGGCCCGCTGAATCGCAACTGGGCGAGTCGAAGCGTGGGCGCGGAGGCGATGCGCGGCCAAAAGCTGCGAGCTATGGGGACGTGACCGCCGCCCGCAATTTTCGGCGCAACAAACAGCACTAGTTTATCGACAATGTCGGCGCGCAGAGCCGCGCCATTCAACTCCGCTCCTGCTTCCAGCAGCACATTGAGGATTTCACGCCGGCCCAGCTCGCGAATCACTTTGCGCAAATCCACTCGTCCGCCCGTGCCGCGCGCCTGAATGATTTCAACTCCCGAGCGCCGCAACGTTTTCGCCTTGCGCGACTCAGCGGACCGCGCGGTGAACACCAATAAATCTCCCGCGGATTCTCGCACCAGCCGCGATTTCAGTGGCAGCCGCAGCCTCGAATCCACCACCACTCGCAGCAACGGTTGCCGGCGCGGACCGCCGCTCCGGTCGGTGAGTCGCGGATCGTCGGCCAACACGGTGCCGATGCCGGTGAGCAACGCATCCGCCGCATGGCGCAGCCGCTGTACTTCTTCGTGCGATTCCGGCGAAGTGATCCGCGTGGTGCTGCCGTCGCGCGAGGCGATCTGCCCGTCCAGCGTCGCCGCGGTTTTCATGATGACGAACGAATGATGCGCGCGAATCCAACAGGCGAAATCCTCGTTCAACCGCCGTGCCTCGTCGCCGCAAATTCCGCAGAGCACTTCAATGCCGGCGCGTTGCAATTCGCGCAGGCCGCGTCCCGCGACAATGGGATTCGGGTCGCGCATGGCCGCCACCACGCGGCGAATTCCGGCGCCGATGATGGTCTTGGTGCAGGGGCTGGTGCGCCCGGTGTGGCAACACGGTTCGAGATTGACGTAGAGCGTCGCTCCATGTGCCTCCGCGCCGGCTTTTTCGAGCGCAAGAGTTTCCGCATGGCCGCGACGCTCCCAGGTGTGAAAACCTTCGCCGAGCACGCGCCCATCGCGCACCACCACCGCCCCGACGAGCGGATTCGGATGCGCCAAGCCGGTTCCGCGGCGGGCCAGCTTCAGCGCGCCTCGCATCCAAAAATCGTCTTCGGGCAGCGGGCTAAGCGAAGAGGGATTGGACATAAGTTTCGGCGTCAAAGGGAACCAGGTCGTCCATTTGCTCGCCCGTGCCGACGAAACGAATCGGCAGGTTCAGTTCGCGGGCGATGGCGACAACGATACCGCCCTTGGCGGTTCCGTCGAGCTTGGTAAGAATGATGCCGGTGACGCCCGAGGACGATAAAAACTCCCGCGCCTGATTCAGCCCGTTCTGGCCGGTGGTGGCGTCCAGTACCAGCAAAACGTCGTGCGGCGCGCCGGGAATCACCTTTGCGGCCGTGCGGCGCATTTTTTCCAGCTCCGCCATCAGATTGGACTTGGTGTGCAGTCGGCCGGCGGTGTCCACAATCACTACGTCAATCTTGCGAGCCAGCGCCGCCGCCAGCGCGTCATAGACCACCGCCGCGGGGTCCGCACCGGGCTTCTGCTTAATCACTTCCACGCCGGTGCGCCGCGCCCAGACTTCCAACTGCTCATTGGCCGCGGCGCGAAAAGTATCCGCCGCACACAGCAGAACGCCCTGGCCTTCGCCGCGCAGGCGATGCGCGAGCTTGCCGATCGTGGTCGTCTTGCCGGCTCCATTGACGCCCACCAGAAAAACCACGCTGGGGCCGCTTTTCGGCTGCCCATTTTCGGTTGCCGCCGGAGCGCGCAGGATTTTTAATAGCTGGCTTTGCAATTCGCGGCGAAGGTCGCCCGCGGCGACAAGCTTATGCTGGTTCACCTGCTCGCGCAGCGCCGCCAGCACTTCTTTTGTGGTGCGCACGCCGATATCCGCCCCCAGCAAGGCGGATTCAAGCTCGGCCAGCAGCGCGGGATCAACCGGACGGTCGCCCGTGAATATCTGCTCGACTTTGGCCGCCAGCTCCGTCCGCGTCTTGCTGACGGACTGCTTGAGCCGCTCCAGGAGCGAAGGTTCGCGTTTTCCGAATAGGGATATCATGTTGGGATCGGGACGATGCCTGAATCGTCTATTCTAGCAGTTCGGAGCCAAACTGCATTTTCGAGGCGCAGACGCTACTCGTTTTTCAGCGGGCGGGACATTAATTCGCGCATGGCGTCGCGCGGCGGACGATCCTCGTAGAGCACGGCGTATATCTGTTCCGTGATAGGCATGGAAATTGCCAGGCGCCGCGCCAGAGTCCACACGGCGGAGGTTGTGCCCACGCCCTCGGCCACCATGCGAGTGGCCGCAAGAATTTCGCCAAGTTTCCGTCCGCGGCCAAGTTCAACCCCAACGGCGCGGTTGCGGCTGAGCTCCCCCGTGCAGGTCAGCACTAAGTCGCCTAGGCCGGCAAGGCCCACGAATGTCTCCGCTTGCGCGCCGAGCCTCACGCCGAGACGTCCCATTTCCGCCAGGCCACGGGTGATCAACGCGGCCTGTGAGCTGTGCCCCAGCCCCAGTCCCTGAGCCACGCCAGCCGTGAGTGCGATCACGTTCTTGAAAGCTCCGCCAAACTCCACGCCCGCCACATCGTTATTGGTGTATAGCCTCAGCGACGGCCCGGAAAGCTCTTCCTGAATTTGCGCCGCGAGGGCGCAGTCCTCGGAAGCGATCACCAACGCGGTGGGATCGTCGTGCGCCACTTCGCGAGCAAACGAAGGGCCGGAAAGGACGGCCACTTGCGGCGAAAATCTTGCGCCCACGGTTTCGCGAATTACTTCGCTCATGCGCAGCAACTTTCCTGTCTCAATTCCTTTTGTCGCGCTGATGATGGGAATTTCCGGTCGCAGATGCGCCAGCAGCCCGCCATAGACGCCGGCTGCGTGCGCCGAAGGCATCACGCCGAGGACGTAATCCGCGCCGTCCACGGCCGCGGCAAAATGCTGGCTGATTTCAATTTCCTTCGGCAACGTAAAGCCGGGGAGATATATCTCGTTCACGCGCCGCGCCAAAAGCGTCTGCGCCACGTCGGTGCTGTGGACCCACAGCGAAATGTGGTGCGCACGGGTGCTCTGGCCGAGCACGATGGCCAGCGCTGTTCCCCAGCTTCCCGCTCCGATAATGGCGATTTTTTTCATAGTCGTGGCTGGCCCATTCCTAGCTGCGAACGGAGAACTTTTCTTCCTCCCCACGTATGATGCGCTCCAAATTTTCTCTGTGCCGCACAATGATGCACGTACAAATCACGATTGTACCCAGTGTCACGCTCCACGGCGGCGCGTAACCGGGCTGGTAGAGCAGATACATCAGCAGCGGAGTGGCCGCCGTCGCCGCGATAGAGCCGAGCGAAACATAACGCCGGAAAATCACCACGATCACCCACACCAGCAGTGCCGTCGCCATCGCCAATGGACTAATCGGAAAAAGGCTTCCCAGCCCGGTCGCCACGCCTTTGCCGCCGTGAAATCCCAGCCAGGGCGTGAAGATATGGCCCACCACGGCCAGCACCGCCGCAATCACCATCCATCGGATATTGTGCCCGCTGAGCGCGCCCGCGAGCGCCACCGCCAGGTAGCCCTTCGCCGCGTCCAGCAACAGTGTCAATAAGCCCGCTCCCTTGCCGGCCACGCGCGTCACATTTGTTGCGCCGATATTGCCGCTGCCTTCCGAGCGCACATCATGCCGCCGCCCCAGTTTCACCACCAGGTAGCCGAAGGGAATCGATCCCAACAGGAACGCGATGAATCCGATGAACCAGAGAGAGTTCAGGCTGTCTTCTCCACGAACGGAAATGTTTCCAGAGGAGTGTACTCCGCTCCGCCCGGTTTTAGGCGGCTGCGAAAAAGAATAAATTTCGAAGCCGTTGCGGAGCCGAGCTCGGCATTCGCGTGAGCAGCCAGCGCTTCCTGTAACCGCGCCGTGTCATCCTCGGGATGAAAGCGCGCCAACGTAAGATGCGGGCGGAATGCCCGCTGCTCAGCGGGGAAACCGGCGACCACGAGCGCGCTTTCGACCTCCGCCGCCAACGGCTGCAAATTCGCGGAGCCTTCCACACCTGCCCATAGGACACGAGGGCGCCCGGGTTGAGGAAAAAATCCGATGCCGCGAAAATTCATGGTCACAGGTTCCGGCGAACGCAACGGGGCAAGCATGGAAACAATCAACTCCAGGCGCTCCTCGCCCACTTCACCTAAAAATTTCAATGTGACGTGCTGGCCCTCCGGACGCGTCCAGCGGATGCGCGGCCATTTCGCGCGCAGCGGTTGAGCAAATGCGCGAAGCGATGCCCGCACGTCTTCGGGAATATCGAGCGCCACGAAGAGCCGCACGGCTATGCACCGCTCCGACTATCGAGAAAATGCATCCTTACCCAATCCAAAACCATTTGTGAAGTTGACCAACGCACTTGCTCGCGCCCGCCGGGAAAACGAAACTGTTTTTCCCTGCATCCTGCGTCGCTCGCCAGCGCAATGTGAACCGTTCCCACCGGTTTTTCCGGTGTTCCGCCATCGGGTCCGGCGATGCCGGTGATTCCCGCGCCGAGCGTTGCGCCACTGCGTCGGCGAATGCCTTCCGCCAACGCTATAGCCACTTCGGAACTGACAGCTCCGTGCGCATCGATGAGTCCCGCGGGCACGCCTGTCCAGTCGGTCTTCCAATCATTGCTGTAACAGACCACCCCGCCCAAAAAATAAACCGAGCTGCCGGGCACGCGCGTCAGACGTTCCGCCAGCAGACCACCGGTGCAACTTTCCGCAGTGGCAATCGTTGCGCCATGAGTTCGCAATGCCGCGCCGACCACGGATTCGAGCGGCTCCCCGGCGATGGAAAAAACGCGGTCTCCCAACGCAGCCTGAATTCGCTCGACCAGTTCATTCAGCAAACGTTCGGCTGCCGCCGCATCGCTGGACCAGATTCGCGGATGAATCTGGATTTCCCCGCGCGCGGCCAGGATGGTCGTCTCGATATTTTCATATTGCTGATAGATCGGAGCGATGCGCGAATCCAAATCGGATTCGGACATGCTCACAACGCGCATCTCGCGCGTATACAGCCGGCAATTTGGACCAATGGATGCCAGGCGCGGTTCCACCTCGCGTTCGAACATGGCCTCAAGTTCACTGGGCGGACCGGGCAGCAAAATGACAATGCAGCCGCCGGATTCCAGCCACAAGCCCGGAGCTGTCCCCAGCGGGTTCGCCAGTACTTCCGCGCCTTGCGGCACCATGGCTTGGCGCACATTCGATTCCGGCATGGTGCGCCCTAAGCGCTGAAATCGTTCGCGAATCCCTTGAAGAATTTCCTCATGCCTCACCATTTGCAGGTTCAAAAGTTCAGCCAAGAATTCGCGCGTCAGGTCGTCCTCGGTGGGTCCCAGCCCGCCAATGGAGATCACCACGTTTGCGCGCTCAAGCGCATCGCGAAAAGCGCCTGTGAGGTCTTCGCGGCTATCGCCCACGATTGTTTTTCGCGTCACGCGAATGCCCAGGCGATTCAGCCGTCCGGTAAGAAAAAGTGAGTTGGTATCGAGGCGATAGGGGGTAAGCAGTTCGGAACCGATAGCGATAATTTCCGCTTTCATGCCGTTTGTCTTTCGCGTGGAATCATCGAGGAGCGGAACAACTCAGCCGCGCTCAGCCGAAAAGCGGCATGCCTTCCACATCCCAATCGAGACTGAAGAGAGCGCTGGTAGTAGCCAGCACCGCGTGGTGCCGTTGCATGGCGAGTCCGACAATGTTGCCTCCCGCCAGCACCAGACTGGCTTGGCGCGCGGGAGTGATTTGCACTATGCCGCGTTTTCCCGCCAGCGACGCTGCCACATACAAATTGCCCTCGGCATCGAACGCCAAACCCTGCGGGCGTCCCAACCCTCGATAGAAAACGCTTACTTCGCCTTCGGGCGTAATGCAATATACGCGGTCGTAACTGGATTGCGTCGGTCCCGTGACGAAAAGATTGCCCTCCGCGTTAAACGCCAGATGATAAGCCGCCACGGAAGGCTCGAGCGTCGCGAAAACATAAATCCGCCGGTCCGAGCCGATTTTGAATATCGTGCCGCTGCGATCGCCGACGTAAAGATTGCCGCTGGGATCAAAAGCGAGCCCGGTTGCGACGCCCATGCCTTCAATCCATTGGCCGGATTCTCCATCCGGCGTGATGCGATGCACCGTGCCGTCGTGCCGGCAGGTCACATACAGCGCGCCATCGTTCGCCACGGCCAGGCCCGTGGGATTAATAAGCTCGGTGACAAAAGGTTTCACATGGCCGTCGCTGACGCGATAGAGCGAAACCGGCACGCGTTGTCCACGTTGCCCGCTGTAAGTAGCATAAACATTGCCTTCGGCGTCTATCGCGGGGTTGGTGACGGGATGGAGATTGTCGGCAATTTTGCGGCCCAGCGCGACGGGGCTGGGCGCGCTTTGCGATTCCCCGGAGTGCACTCGCACCTCCTGCGCTTCCGCATCATCCGGCACGCGGACAATCAAAAAAGAATCCGCTGCCAGCACCAGGCCCGCGTCCACCTCTCCAAATTGCACGCGCGGAGAGATTGGGCCGGATACGCTGAACCCGCTGCCGAAAATGGAAATCTCGCCGCCGGGAAGGGCGGCGCCGGGCTGCACGCGTTCTATGCGGGGTGTGCCGTTATTATTCACGGAAATATTTCCAGGCCGTCGCGGCCACGCCAATGAATTGCACGAGGCCTAAAGTTTCAGCCCGCGCAGAAGCAACAACACCAATCCTGCATAAATTCCAGCCAGCCAGTCGTCCGCCATAATTCCCCAGCCGCCGCGAAGCGATTCCGCCTGACGCACCGGAAAAGGCTTCCAAATATCGAATACACGAAAAAGTATAAAACCGGCCAGAGAATATTTCCAGTTGAGAGGAGCGCATGCAATCACGAACGCGACGAGCTGACCCGAAACTTCGTCCACCACGATAAATTGAGGGTCCTTCAAGCGCATTTCGCGCGCGTCATAATTCGATGCCCACACGCCCACCAGCGCTACGATCACTGCCAGGGGTATGGTGAGCCACAGCGCGGCGAACGCACTCCCCGGGCCTTTGGTGGGAAGTCCTCGCAAGTGCGACGCCAGCCCGATCGCGGCGGTGTAGAGCGCCACGCCGGCGAGAGAGCCGAATGTTCCGGGCATCAGCGGCAGATAGCCCAATCCCCCTGCGGTCGCCAGCCATCGCGGCACCAGGGCCGGAATTCGCAGCATGCGCGGCCGTTCAGCTTTCATCATCGGTTTGCCCGGGAGCAATAGTCTCTTCCGCTTCGTCCGCGGCAGGCTCGGAAATAACGTAACGCTCGCTGGCCCAGTTGTCGAGGTCCAGCAGGCGGCAACGCTTGCTGCAGAAAGGAAATTCGGCATGCGTATCGGAATTCACCTGTTGGCCGCAGATGGGGCAGCGCCAGAGCACAATCGCTCTCCACGTTCAACGCGCGTCCATGCGGGAGAGTTCCGCGACCGCGCCTGGAATCTGTTGCGGTGCGCGGAAACCTGCGCGGCTGATCTGCACCAGCGGACTCGAGTGCGCTGCGTTCTGGGACGTGACGCCAACAGGTTGAATGGACGAAATCGCCTGGGGAGTCCATTCTACGACGCGGCCAATCAAGTCATACTCCATCGCGCGAGTGATTTCCACCGTGGCCCGCGTCCCGGCAAGCGGAAGCGAAGCGCCGTCTTCCATCCCCGCGAATTCGTTGACGTAAATTTTCCCGTCAATTTCCGGCGCCATGCCCTCAAGCCGCGCCTCCCAAAGAAAATCCGCGTCGCGCGCCGGCCCTTCGAGCATTGCGGTGAAACGCCGACCCACTCGCCCGCGAAGTTTGCGCTTGGAAATTTTCCGCTGCAACGTCATCAATTCATGGCGGCGCCGCGTGATCGTTTCGGCGTCAACTTTCGCGCCATAACTGTAGCTGCGCGATCTGTCCTCGTCGGAGTAACCGAAGACGCCCATCCAATCGAATTCGGCGGCGCGTACGAAATCGCAAAGTTCGCGAAAATCGTTTTCCGTTTCGCCCGGAAATCCCACGATGAACGAAGTGCGCAGGGAAACACCGGGAATCGCCGAGCGCACGCGCTCCAGCATCTTCAAAAATGCATCTCCGTGCGAACCGCGCTTCATCCGCGCCAGCACGCTGCGGCTGGCATGTTGCAAAGGAATGTCGAGATATTTCACCAGGCAGTCATGCCGCGCGATGGTATCCAGCAGGCGAGGAGTAATACGATTCGGATAGCAATAAAGAAAGCGAACCCACAGGAGCGGCTCAATTTGCGCCAGGCGCTCGAGCAGCTTGGGCAAGCCGTCGCGAATTCCCAAATCTTCGCCGAAAAAAGTGGTGTCCTGCCCAATCAGAGTGACTTCCCGCACGCCCGCCAGGGCCAGATTTTCCGCTTCGCGCGCCACGGATTCAATCTGTCGGCTGCGAAAGCGTCCGCGCAACTGCGGAATAATACAGAACGTGCAGGGATGGTCGCAGCCTTCGTTGATTTTGATATACGCGGTGTGGCGAGCCGTGGCCAGGATTCGCGGCGTCATGTCGTGATAAAGATAGGAAGGCGATTCGGCTTTCGCGGGCGCGCGAAACGCGGCGGATTCGCCGGCAAGCCCCAACGCGCCGCCGTCAAATTCCATATTGCATGCTTCCAGGATTTGTTCCACTTCGCCGGTGCCGATGACGGCGTCCACTTCCGGAATCTGCTCGCGGATTTGATCGCGGTAACGCTCCACCAGGCATCCGGCCACCACCATGCGTCGCACGCGCCCGGTTTTTTTTAATTCCGCCAGCTCCAGAATGGTGTTGACGGATTCTTCCTGCGCGGCGGCGATGAACGAGCACGTATTGATGATCAGCACGTCGGCATCTTCCGCGCGCGCCGTCAATTCGTAGCCGTTTCCCGCGAGCACACCCATCATCACCTCGCTATCCACGAGGTTTTTCGGGCATCCCAGGCTGACAAACGCGGCTTTGAGCATGAAAGAAGGAGAGCTTTGCCTATTACTTGGAAAACTCAAGTGTAGCACACGGTCAACTTCTAACCGCAGCGCCTGACCCTCTCGCGGATAACTTGTGCGCGGCAAATCCGCGGCCGTGGCGAAGCAGCGCGGAGATTTTTTCCAGCAGCACCATCATGCGGCGAGCATCCGCGTGCTGCGCGCCGAATCGCGCCGATTGATACATCTCAGTCAGCGCGGAAACAGGCGCGGCCACGTTTGGCGAGCTGATAGCCGCCGCAAATTCCAAGGGCGTCTGCGTTGCGGATTTTCGCCAGCCCGCGCGTTCAAGAATTCGCAGCATCTGGCGATATTCCAACGCGGCCACTCCCTGGCTTCCCGCGCTGCCGGACGCGCCGCGTATCTTCCATCGCAGGAATGCGCCGGCAACCGCGTCGGGATGCCGCACCAACCACCAAAAAAGCATCAGGAACGCGAGCAGAGCGAAGAGAAAATGCCGGATGCGCTCAAGGTGAGTAATCACCTGCACCATGGATTCAATCATCCCCCGGCGTTGCTGTTGGAGATAAGTGATTCCCACGCGTCGCCAATCTCGCGAGCCGTGCTGCAATGCGCGAGTCAGAATCATTTGATGGCTGAAATCGTAATTCACCACCCATTCGCCCCAGGTATATTGCAGCCAGTCCACGTAAAGCGAAAAACGGTCCAGAAATCCGCCGCTGCTAAGCGCGCCCGGCGGCGTGGGATCGAACGGAATCCAGCCGTAGCCCGGAAAATATACTTCCACCCAGCTATGAGCATCACTGGCGCGGACGATGTAGTCCCCGGCCAGGTCGTTATATTCGCCGGGAAGAAAGCCGGTGATGTAGCGCGACGGCACTCCGGCAACGCGCAGCAGCACCGCCATCGCCGTCGCAAAATATTCGCAATGGCCGGCATGGCGCTGAAAAAGAAAAAACGCCAGCGGATCGCCGCCGGGATCCTCGCGCAAATCCAGCGTGTAGGAATAATGCTCGCGAAGATACGACGCAATGGCGACTGCCTTATCGTAGGGTGACGCGGCATGCGCTGTGATTTGCGCCACCAACGGCGCGATGCGCGGATCGAGCTGCGGACGCTGCAAATATGTCTGGAGAATTTCCGTCGGATAATCAGTCGAATCCTGTCGGAGAACCGCGGGAGGATAGACCGGCAGATTCGAGACGGCATTGTAACGCAGCGCCGCATCGCTGGCGCCGGGACGAAAAACCGAATCGGTGGCGTCCCTCACCACATAGCCGCGCTGGCTCGTCCCATCATTTCGCGCGAGTTCGCCGCCGAAAATTCCGCTGATGGAAGCGGGCTGCGCGGCCAAAAACAAAGCATCCGTGCCGATGGGTTGCAGGAAAATGGTATAGCGAAACGGCGGATTGCCTGCTGCCGCGGCCGGCGCGGGAAGAATGTAGCTGCCGTTGGGCGCGGCGGTTACAACTTCAGCAGCGTGCGACGAAGTGAACCAATGCCGCCCGTCGAACGTGGTGAGGACAATGCCGCGCCAGCGAACCGTTTCGGCGCGCGCAGAGTCGCTCTCCACGCGCACGCGCATCACCAGCGCATGGCTCTGCTTGATTTGCCCGATCTGGCCGAGCGTCATGTCTTCAGTGAAGCCGGTCATCAGCGGACGCTCCGCGTGCAACGCGCTCCAATAGCCCGTGGTGAAACGAGGAATCAGAAAAAAAATGACCACGCCCAACGCCAGCGCGGCGACCGCGGTCAAAATCGAAGTTACGCCCAGCGCACCCTGAAGCCGCCTGGCGGCGGGCGTCCCGGAATCGATCGCCGCAGTCGGCCCTCCAACTGCCCCGCGCGTCATTTCCAGGCCCATCAGCGTGGAAAACGCCAACGTCAGGAAAATCGCCAGAATCATCAGAAATCCCGGGCCCACGGTAAGGATCGCCGAAGCCAGCATGCAGGCGAAGGAAAGCATCGCGAGAAAAATTCCGTCGCGCCGCGTGCACAGCGAGTAGAGGCGCACCAGCGTTGTAAAGAGCAGCAGATGGATGGACGCCAGCAATGCTGAGTACAACATTGAATTCGACATGCCCGCAGTCATGTGTCCGGAGACGACCCACAGGTCCAGAGGGAAGAAAAGAAAATACGCCAGCACGAGCGTGGTAGCCGTTGAAGAAGAAAGCTCGGGCCCGCGCCGCCTCGCCAGCAATATTCCCTTCGCGAAGAGCGCCGCTGGCACCAAAATGGTGCTCATCGGATCCAGTTTTCCCGTGGCGATGACGGCGAGGAGGCCCGTCGTCGCCAGCAGATAGAGCGAGACTCCCACATAGCGCTCCAGCGCGGAAATCGGCATCACGGGCGTGCGCGCTAAGGAGGGCATATTCTTCCCTTATTTTAGCAGCTTGTTGACTGATGCCTCGGAGTTCCGGCGTGCAGCGTGTTTTCGCACATTCGTAGCGCGCAGTGCACAGGCGTTGGCGAGGCCAATCTCGAATTAGGAAAGGCGCCTATGTGCTGCCTCGGAATTGGCGTGATTTTGACGTGAATGTAGGGCGGCCAACGCGATCTTGCGCGTGGCGCTTGATATTGGAAGTTTGCAAACCCGATCAAGCAGGACTGCTTCAGTTCCGCGCCGCTTTGGTAATCGCGAAACGGCAATAAGAAACGGCCGAAGACACACCTTGCGAAACGTGACTCCGTGGCGCATCGCGGGAAGCGGAAGAAGCGAATTTGCTCGCACGCCAAATTCGTCGCGAAGATACTGCCGCAGTTCGTCCGCCGCGTCGGCTTGGACCTCGATGGCCGGAAACTGCTTCAGGCGCGAAAATAACACATCATCATGCCGGCCGGGGGCATCGAGCAGCAGAGTTTTCCCGCGTGTGTCACTCAGGACGGCAGCGGCCAGTGTGACGCGCACGCCCGCGCGTTTGATGCGCTTCATCGGAATTTCGCGCGTCAATTCCAGTGCTTTGGCGCGGCAGTATTGCCTCACCGGACATTTCGCGCAAAGAGGATTTCGCGGAACGCAGATCGTTTCGCCCAATTCCATCAGCGCCTGGTTCCAATCGCCGGGCGAATGCGCGTCCATCAGCCTCTGCGATTCGGCGGCCAGACCTTTCCACACGCGTGGCTCGCGAAGATCGCCGCGCACCGCGCCCAGCCGCGCCAGCACGCGCGCCACATTTCCATCCAGCACGGCAAGAGGCTCGTCGAATGCAATGCTCATTACTGCCGCTCGCGTGTATGCTCCGATTCCCGGCAAATCTCGCACCACCGCCGCGTCGCGGGGAAATTTTCCGCCGTGATGCGCCACGATCGTCTTCGCCGCTCGATGCAGATTGCGCGCTCGCTGGTAATAGCCCAGGCCTGACCACAAGCGCAGCACCTCTCGTTCCGGCGCGGCGGCCAGCAATTCCATGGTGGAGAATCGCTTCAGGAAACGGTCGTAGTAGGGCAGCACCGCGGCGATTCGCGTCTGCTGGAGCATCACTTCCGCCAGCCAGACGCGGTACGGATCGCGCGACTCGCGCCACGGCAACTCGCGCCGATGCGTGCCAAACCAGTGCAGGAGTCGCCGCCGAAAATCGGATAGTGCGCGTCCGGTGATGGGCGCGAACGATTTCGTATGGAAAGGTGATGACGGCACACGGCATTTTCGCACGCGGCGGCCGGCAGCGATATGGGTTGGCACTATCTAAAGCGAACCGAAGAAAATAAAATGGGAGGAGTTCCACAATCCCGCTGGAATTGAAGCGGGAGGCCGTGCCGTCAGAATCACTTTGAAGATGTCCGAATCAGCGGCGAGCGTATCCAGCAATGCCACGCCTTCGCCGGGCGGCTCCGCGGAGACGAGGGCCAGTTCACGGAATGCATCGTAAATAATTTCGTTGGCCGGAGCCAGCGACGTTCCACCACGCGCGCAACGGAATTGCGCCACCGATGCGGTCTCCGAAAAATGCCACATCAGGCAGGCAGCCAGCGTTACCGCACTTTCAAAATGCTCCAGGTAAGCTGTTTCGTCCGCACTTGCCGGCGTTGCCGACACTGGATGAAAAGGATCGAGCACGATCATCACGCGGCGCTCGTCTTCTCGCGCGAACTCGCGAACTTTCAACGCGCCCGTTTTCGCGGTAGTTTTCCAATCCACAAACCGCGCGCTGTCCGATTCGTTGTAATCGCGAATTCCGTGGAGTTCGTGCCCGCGCCCGCGATAGAAGCCGGTGATTTCCCCGCTCAGCCGTGGCAACAATTCGAAATAGGGGCTGGTGGGTTCGACGCGCGGGTAAACCACAATCTCCTGGTGCCAGTGAATGCGCCGGGTTTTTTCCAGGAAGCCGAAAGGAAAGCGCGTGCTCAAGCCCAACTCTTCGTGGCGATAAGCGCCGCGCCGTGGAAAACGCAATTCCAGGCGTTGGACCGCCGCGTCGCCGTGCGGAATATAAGGGAAATAAACGGGCTCGGTAAGAATGTTGGCGGTTTCCGGGCCCGCCTTGGCGGCGCTGCTGACGCGCAGCGAAAATGACGGCAGCCGAAGTTTTTCATTTGCCAACTCGATGCGCGCGGACAACGGCCGGCCGGCAAAGATGTGTTCGGGCAGTTCGACTTTCAATTCAACGCCGGCGAGCACCATGCGCGAAAGTGCGCCGGAAACCAGAATTCCCGCCAGCAGGCATGCCAGCACCAGGAAAAGAAGATTGTTGCCGGTATTGACAGCGGCGACTACCAGCACGACTACCACGCCGAGGTAAATAAATCCCTCGCGCGTAAGCCGGTAATCCACTTGATGAGCCAGCCAACGCAGGCTGGTACGCTTCGCCATTGTGGGAACAATTGCGACCGCCACCCATCCGGCCAATCCCAGCGCGCCGAGGGCCAGCGTGCCTGCCAGCCACACTCTGCCGAGCTCGGATGCCGCGGCGGAAAAAAGCGCCAGCAGGAACGCCAGCGCCAGCACTCCCATGGCGATGCCGAACGCGCGCCACGCTCGCAGATCGGCGGAAGAAAACCGGCGCCGGATCATGGGCATGAAATGCATCAGATGGGGACCGGCGTGGTTGCGACGATCTCGGCCAAAATCTCTTCAGCCTGCGTGGAATTGTTGTGAGTTCCGCCGTGGTGTGAACTCACAACCACACGATGCGCGAAGACAGGCAAAATTAGGCGCTTAAAATCGTCGGGCAGGCAGTAGTTCCGTCCAGTGATCCACGCCAACGCCTGCGCGGCGCGGCGCAGCATCAATGCTCCGCGCGGACTCACGCCCAGGCTCAATTGTTTGGATTGGCGCGTGCTCTCGACAATATCCAGCGCGTAGTCGAGCAGACTTTCGTCGACGCGGACTTCTTCCGCCTCGCGCTGCATTTCAATCACGTCGGCGGCTTCGAGTTGGCCATGCCGCGGCACATCGTTTTCGAAGTTTTCACGGCTGTAATGCACGCGCAAAATTTCCTTTTCGCTTTCGCGGCCGGGATAGCCCATGCGCAGGCGCATCAGGAAGCGGTCAAGCTGCGATTCCGGCAGCGGATACGTGCCGTGATGCTCCGCGGGATTTTGTGTAGCCAGCACAAGAAAAGGACGCGGAACCGGATGCGTGTGATTGTCAACGGTGACCTGCGCTTCATTCATCACTTCCAGCAGGGCGGACTGCGTTTTCGGCGTGGTGCGGTTGATTTCATCGCCCAGAACCACGTTTGCGAAAATCGGTCCGGGCTTAAACTCAAATTCGCCGCGCGCAGGATGGAAGATGCTGACGCCGATCACGTCGCTGGGCAGCATGTCGGAAGTAAATTGAATTCGCTGGAAGGAGCAGTGGAACGAACGCGCCAGCGCCTGCGCCAATGTCGTTTTTCCCACGCCGGGGACGTCTTCAATCAGCAGATGGCCGCGCGCCACCAACGCCACGAGAGCGAGCTCGATGACATCGTCTTTTCCCTTGATGGCGCGGCGAACCGAGGCGCGCAACTCGCCGAGCCGCTCCTGCAGCGTGGTAATCATGGTTTGCAATTCCCGGATGCTTCTGTTACAAACAGTTTGCGGCCGGGGGCGATTAGCTCAGTTGGTTAGAGCGCTCCCCTCACACGGGAGAGGTCCGAGGTTCAAGTCCTTGATCGCCCACCATTTTCTTCCTGCTCTTGGCGATTGAATCGGGAGCCCGGCCTTTTTCTTGTTTACCAGGGAAGGATTTTCCGCTCCGCTCCTATTCTAACGGATTTTCCGCGAGCTGTTTGTTTCGCCTGCTTCGAACTTTCTCGCCAGACACATGCTGGTTGGATTTTTTGGATCACAGGATTGAAGCTTGACACGGGTGTGCAAAACCGGCGGGCGCGGAGAAGCTTTTCAGGGGGCAGGGAAGAGACCGCGCCCTTCGCCAAGTCACTCAGGACAGGCCGCCGGCGCGATATAGAAAGACGCTTTGTGCGCAAGCTGAATGTCGGGGCTGAAGCCGCGACCCCCAGGCACCTCACAAATGAGGATGTTAAAGTAATACTTTCACTATCGGTTGCACCAAAGTAGGGCATTTTGAGAACATGCGATTTTGTCCCACCTTGGAGAGTGTGATGTGATTGATTCCATGCAAGTTGCGCGAATTTCTAATCGTTCGCGTGTCCCGGCTAAAAACTCTTTTGTCCCGGCTAGAAATCGTGGGATTCGGGCTTTTCTTTGACCCTTCAAATATTGCCGTCATGTTTTCGGCGATTGCGGCGGCTCGCTCGCGGAATTGGACGGCTACCCGGGCGGATTTGCTAGCTGCGGCAAGCCGCGCCGACTGCTCCACGCGAAGTTGTCCTGTTTGCCGGCGGAGCGGTCTCTTGTAGTCGCAGTTGGAACCCATAGCCACAACTTATCCTAGCCCGCAAAATAAAAATTGCAACCGATGCTGCTGTGAATATTTGGCGATGAGGGAGAAATTGTGCGCGGGAGGATGCCAGCCTGAAGGCCGCCGCTACAAAGGCAGCAGAGTCGAAGAAAAAACAGGTCCCTCGGCGAAGCGCGCGTACTACGCGCGATGCCTCGGGATGACCAAGTTTGAATTGGGAAGCACGTAGTCAAATTGCGAGAATTCAATCGATACGCGCTGGGAATTTTAATTGCGAGTTGCGAAATGTTATCTGCTTTCAGAACGGGCGCGGCGGCCAAGCGACCAGCGACCAGAGCGCTGCATTCGGGTCGGAAAGTGGAAAAGGCGAGGAGGTGACCTCTGAGGTGCAGCCTGTGTTGGGATTAACTGATAGCAACGCAATAGTTGAAAGGTCGAATGTTTCCGCGACGTAAATACCCGTTCCCGCGCCTGCCATGCCGACCGTGGCCATAGTACCCGCATTTAGGGTAGGTTCCCCATTTGGCACCCTTAAATCCGTGAGGCAGCCCGAATAACTCATGCTCAACGGGATTTCCGTAAAATTCAGTGTGGTCACATTCGTTTCCGAGCTTACAAAAAGAAACCTCTGGTCCGGACTGAGCCGAACCCAACCGCCACTGTGGGCGCTTCCGAGGCTGCCGTCGGCTCCAAAGTTGCCCTGCACTCCAAGAGAGCCATCGGCATTGATGGCGAAAGTGTTGATTTCGGTTTCGTTATCGTCATACGGAGGCCCAAACCCTTGCATGTCGAATATAGCCACCTTACTGTCTGCTGTAATATCTAACCCCCAAGCCGCCTCCGCATTGAATTCCTCGTAGGGGCCGCGCTCGGTGAGTGCGCCGTTCCCTCCTATAGCAAAAGAATCCACCTCGTAATTGACATCGTAGGAAACCACCAGGGCATTTCCGCTGGGAGTTGCGGCCATATTGAAAACCGGGTAGGGAATATCATATGTTCCCAGAAGCGTCAGGGTACAACCCGGACCGATCTGCCATGGGGCAATGTAACTCGCACTCATATAGCCATTATAGAACGCAAAAACGTAACCGTCCGCTACTACTATACCGGTACCCTCGGCTAAGGAATCTTGCACATTGCCATCCGTATAATTCCCCACATATACCGGCCCCGGATATTTCCAGGATGTGACTGCGTTCCCCTTCGATTCAGAGCTCGCCAAGAAAATACAGATGTTCGTTGCACTTCGCACAACTTGTACCTGTGGGTATGGCCCATCTCCTTCACTTGGCTGGTGTGTGCTGAGCGAAGCCACTTGATTGAGCACGGGATTTTTCTTCGTGCCGGAAAGCTTTAGCACCGCGCCGAAGTTGTCGCCACTAATGTCATTGTCGTTGACAATGACGAAATGCGCATCGCTGGCATCCGGCGCGGGCGCGAAGGCCGCCACTCCCGCCAGAATTATCGCTGCCGCCGCGATTAGCTTGCCGTAGGGTCTCATTTGGTGGCTCTCTTGCTGAGGAGTGTAACACCGATTCCGCAGGAAGCTGTTGGTCTGCGAGGCGCGCGCGTCCGTAGGATTAGATTACAGGATGAGCATGCACATTGAAGATTTGCAGCGGCGCTTCGCGGACCTGCGCGAGCGCATGGAACGGTTCGGAGCTTTCTTTGACGTACCCGCGCAACGCCAGCGCTGTCAATGCAATCGGGCTATTCCGCAGTTACTGAGGTGGGGCGGTGGCGGTGGCACTCAGAGAGATGGTCTGGGGGCTGCCGGGGGCGTCGTCAATGATGGTGATTTGCGCGCTTTTTGGGCCGGCGGTGGCGGGGGAGAAGAGTATGCCGATTTTGCAACTCGACTTGGGCTGGATTTCGCCTTCGCTGCGCGGACAGGAATTCGCTCCGAATTGCAGGCGAAATTCGCTGACAGACGGGCCGCTAATGCTGATGGAAGAATTGATGTTCAGAGTGGCGCTGCCGGTATTGGTAAGGACAATGACATGGACCGGACTGGCGGTATTGACCGGCTGGTTGTCGAAGGTAAGGTTGGGCGGATCCAATGAAACGCCGGGCGCGGACGAAGTCGCATGGCCTGTGAGCTGAATGCTTTGAGGGCTTCCCGAAGCATTGTCGGAAAAATCCAGGCTGGCTGTTGCGCCGCCATCGACAGTGGGCTTGTAGACCACGCGAATTGCACAGTGCGCGGCCGCAGCAAGAGTGGCGGGAGCCATCGGACAATTGCTGGTCTGCGTGAAGTCCGCGCTGTTGCCGCCGCTGATGGCAATACTGGTGATGGTCAATTCGCCGGCGCCGCTGTTGGTTAGGATCACAGTTTGCGGGCGGCTGGGTGTTTCCAAGGCCGTTGCGGCAAATTCCACTTCGTGTTGGGAGAACGTTACCAGCGAATCGGCGGCAGGCGCAAAAGTCCCCCATGCCGAGGCTAAGGCGAGTACGACGAATGATTTCCATAAACTTTGCGGCATTGGTCTGGGCTCTCCGAGGCGGCGGAGGGATTATTGTCTCTATCCGCACATTGTAATCTACCCCAGAAATGGGGGTTTTTGGCATCTTTTTCGCGCGGCGATTTTCTGAAACGTGGTTGTTGACAGAAAGGCATTTACACGCTTATAATTCCCAACGTGGCGGGGAGTGCTCGTCGCCATGATGTAGGGTTAGTCTGTCACCGAGGAACAAAGAAGGAAGGAACGAGGTGACAGAGCGGCCGAAATGGAGCGCCAGCTCCGCAAAGCCGTGATTCCTCTCCGATTCGATTGAGGGTCCGTTACTCGCGCCGGTAGGGTTGTCTGCGCGGAGTTTCCCAGCAGTTCCTTCGGGGTCGCCCGGCGGCTTTTGCCATTTGGTATGGTTGTCGGCAAGCGAGGCGGGGATTCGCACGGCATCAAATTGGAATTTTTGAAAGCAGGGAGAATATTGTGCCAACGTTTGCACAGCTTGTGCGCCACGGGCGAGCGCTGATTCGGTCGAAGACGAAATCGCCGGCGCTGGAAGGCTGCCCGGAAAAGCGCGGAGTCTGCGTGCGCGTTTACACACAGACGCCGAAGAAGCCGAACTCGGCGCTGCGGAAAGTGGCGCGCGCGCGGTTGACCAACGGGTCGGAAGTGACGGCGTATATTCCGGGAATCGGGCATAACTTGCAGGAGCACTCGATTGTCCTGGCTCGCGGCGGCCGCGTGAAGGATTTGCCGGGCGTGCGGTATCACATCGTTCGCGGGACTCTGGATGCAGCAGGGGTTGAGAATCGCAAGCAGGGGCGCTCGAAGTATGGCGCCAAGCGGCCCAAGGCCGCGAAGTAAGGGGGAATAGCAAGTGCCTCGCAAAGGAACCATTATTCATCGCCGCGTGGTATCCGACGCCGTCTATGGCAGCGACGTGGTGCAGAAGTTCATCAACTGCATGATGTATGACGGAAAGCGCGCTACGGCGCAATCGATTTTCTACGGCGCGTTGGAACAACTGGGGCAGAAGGCCAACGACGATCCGTTCAAGATATTCAAGAAGGCCGTCGAGAACTGCAAGCCGGTGCTGGAAGTGAAGACGCGGCGCGTCGGCGGCGCGAACTATCAGGTTCCCATTGAAGTGACACCCAATCGCAAGCAGTCCCTGGCGATCCATTGGCTGATTTTGTACGCGCGGGATCGGGGCGGAAGAACCATGCGGGACAAGCTGGCGGAAGAAATTTTGGATGCCTCGAACGGCAAGGGTGGAGCAGTGAAGAAGAAGGAGGACGTGCATCGCATGGCGGAAGCCAACAAGGCTTTTGCTCACTACCGCTGGTAGACGCGAAACACTGTCATGGCCAGAGCATTTCCAATCGAGCTGATGCGCAATATCGGCATCATGGCGCATATCGACGCCGGGAAGACCACTTCCACGGAGCGCATCCTTTTCTATACGGGTGTGACTTACAAGCTGGGCGACGTGGATGACGGCAACACGGTGATGGATTGGATGGAGCAGGAGAAAGAGCGCGGGATAACGATTACGTCCGCGGCGACTACTGCTTCCTGGAAGCGGCTTGGCAAGCTTTGCCGCATCAATATTATTGATACGCCCGGTCACGTGGATTTTACGGTGGAAGTGGAACGGTCATTGCGCGTGCTGGATGGTGCAGTGGCGATTTTTGATGCCGTGGCAGGCGTGCAGCCGCAGTCGGAAACCGTTTGGCGGCAGGCGGACAAGTATCGCGTCCCGCGCATTGCATTCATCAATAAGATGGACCGCATCGGCGCTGATTTCGATCACTCGATTCGTTCCATGCGCCAGCGGCTTTCCGCGCATCCTGTTCCTCTGCAATTTCCCATCGGCAAGGAAGATAGTTTCATCGGCGTGATCGACTTCATCGAAGAGAAAGCAATTGTCTGGAACGACGAGACGCTGGGCGCGGAATTTGAAACGTTTCCCGTGGAGCAGCTTTGGGACGCGGCGTTCCTGAAAGAGCGTCCGGAGATTCAGAAGGCTGTGACGGCGTCCGCGCTGAGCCTGGAATTCTACAAGGAACATCGCGATAAGGTGGTGGAATACATCGCGGAGCACGACGACGCCGTACTTGATAAATATCTGGCGGAACACAAGCTCGAACCGGCTGAATTGCGCGCGTCGATTCGGCGTTCGACGATCTCGCTGAAATTGGTTCCCGTGCTGGCGGGTTCGGCATTCAAGAACAAGGGCATTCAACCGCTGCTGGACGCCGTGGTGGATTTTCTGCCGTCGCCGATGGATGTGCCGCCGATGGAAGGCGAGTCGGAAGACGGCACCGAGGCGATTTTGCGCCGCCCCGCCGACGACCAGCCGTTTGCGTCGCTGGCGTTCAAGATTATGTCCGACCCGTACGTCGGCCACCTGACGTACATTCGTGTTTATTCCGGCGTGGTGAAGTCCGGCGATTCGGTTTACAACTCGTCGAAGAAGACGCGCGAGCGCATCGGCCGCCTGATGCGCATGCATGCCAACAAGCGCGAAGAAATCGAATCCATCGAAGCCGGAGATATCGCGGCATGCGTGGGACTGAAGAGCGTTTCCACCGGCGACACATTGTGCGATGAAGACAAGCCCGTTGTGCTGGAGTCCATCGAGTTTCCGGCTCCGGTAATTTCAGTGGCTATTGAGCCGAAGACTAAAGCCGATCAGGAAAAGATGGGCAATGCACTGGCGCGGCTCATGCAGGAAGATCCGACTTTCCGCATGCACACCGATCCCGATACCGGTCAGACTCTGATTTCGGGAATGGGTGAACTGCATCTGGAAATCATTGTGGACCGCATGATGCGCGAGTTTAACGTGCAGGCCAATGTGGGCCGTCCACAGGTGGCTTATCGCGAAACGATTATGAAGGCTGCGGGAGCCGAAGGCCGATACATTCGGCAGACGGGCGGCCGCGGTCAGTACGGACACGTAAAGCTTTCCGTGCATCCGCTGACGATGACCGGCCACGAAGACATGCACGAAATGTCCACTGACGAGCTGGACGATCTGGCCAAATCGGTTGTGGGCGGCAACGGCGGGAAGTGGCGCTTTAATAAGGAACACCGCCTTCTGTTTATCGACAAGACCGTGGGCGGCTCGATTCCCAGAGAATATATCAAGCCGATTGAAGAGGGTGTCGCCGAAGCGATGGAAACCGGCGTGCTGGCCGGGTTTGAAATGGTGGACCTCGCGGTGGTGGTGGAAGACGGCAGCTATCACGAAGTGGACAGCTCGGAAATGGCGTTTAAGATTGCCGGCTCGATGGCGTTCAAGGAAGCATGCCATCGCGGTCATCCGAAACTGCTGGAACCGATTATGCGCATCGAAATTGTCGTCCCGGAAGAGTATATGGGCGATGTCATCGGCGACTTGAATGCGCGCCGCGGCCGGATTCAAGGAATGGAATCGCGCGCCGGAGCACAGATCATCCGCACCGAAGTGCCGTTGGCGGAAATGTTCGGTTATGCCACCGACATTCGCAGCCGCACGCAGGGACGCGGCAGCTTTACCATGCATTTTTCGCACTATGAGCAGGCTCCCGTGGCCATCTCGGAAGAAGTGGTGGCCAAGGCCACGGGTCGGGCAGTGAAGGCTTAAGTTTAAGACGTTCAACTTTCTAAGACAGGAACGCTGAGGAGCAGAGAGAGCAATGGCGAAGGAGAAATTCGAGAGGACGAAGCCGCACGTAAACGTGGGGACGATTGGGCACATTGACCACGGCAAGACGACTTTGACAGCGGCGATTACGAAGGTGCTCAGCAAGCATAATCCGAAAGTGACGTTTCGTGCGTTTGATTCGATTGACAACGCGCCGGAAGAGCGCGAGCGCGGAATCACCATTGCGGTGGCGCACGTGGAGTACGAGACGCCCAACCGGCATTACGCGCACATCGACTGCCCGGGGCACGCCGATTATGTGAAGAACATGATCACCGGAGCGGCGCAGATGGATGGCGCGATCCTGGTGGTGGCGGCGACGGACGGTCCAATGCCGCAGACGCGCGAGCACATTCTGCTGGCGCGGCAAGTGGGTGTGCCGTCGGTGGTGGTGTTTTTGAAC
>Ga0265760_10000027_pt1 | contig 56478 bp, 50 predicted proteins | sample NZIome_2_FD_200831 | JGI IMG/M metagenome (GOLD analysis project Ga0265760, IMG submission 200831) | Metatranscriptome of rhizosphere microbial communities from Maridalen valley, Oslo, Norway - NZI1 (Metagenome Metatranscriptome) | ecosystem: Host-associated > Plants > Roots > Rhizosphere >...
ACGGTAAGGCAAGTTCTAATTCTAAAGCATTTTCCGGGCGCGCCAAAATCCATTCCTTAGCATTCTGGTTGGTCACAAAGACACGCATGGGGAGACGATGAGTGTGTCTTGGGAGGAACTGGCTGCAATGAGCTCACGTCAGCACAGACTTCCGGTCCGTTAATTTTTCGGTGAACCTTCTATCGGGAGGGTCCCCGGCAGCAAGGCGACCGAGCATAAATCCACGTGCTCAGAAACTTTTCCGCCAGCATGTTCTCTGTTATGATTCAGAAGCCCATAAAGCAGGAGAAATCATGTCCTTCGTATGCGAGATTTGTGGTAAAAAACCGTCTTTCGGCAATGTGATCAGTCACGCAAACAACACCCGGCGGCGGCGCTGGAACCCGAATTTGCGGCGTGTCCGCGCGTTAATCAACGGCGCACGGAAGCAAATTCGCGTGTGTACCGCGTGTATCCGCTCGCACCGTGTGCTGAAGGCAGCCTGAACTACGCCCCTGTCGGCCGATTACGGAATCAGAAACCGTTGGGCTCGCCATGCAGTGTTTTGTGTGCTCGCAGGGGTGTGCCTGTTGGGGGGCGGATGCCGTCGTCAACAGGCCCCCGGACCTGACATATGGGCGGTGGTGGATGGAACGGAGATTCATCGCCAGGAAGTCGAAAAATATTACCGCACGCGTGTAAATCCTGAAGGCCAAGCGCCGTCACAGGATGAAGCGCTCACCCTCGAGTTGAGCATCCTGGATGAACTTATCAACGATGAAATCCTTCTCGAGCGCGCAGCAAAACTCAATTTGGTGGCCACGGACGGCGAAGTCGAAGATAAGTTCACCGAATCGAAAAATCCCTACACCGACGATGAATTCCAGCGCAAACTGAAAGATGCCGGGTTGACGGCGGACGATTTGAAGCGTGACCTGCGGCGGCAGCTATCCGTGCAGAAACTGCTAAATCGGGAAGTGGTGGCCAAAATAGCCATCACGGATCAGGATGTCGCCAATTACTACAATGCCAACCGGGCACAATTCAGCGTGGCCGAGCCGCAGTTTCACGTCGCGCAGATTGTGGTAACACCTCAGGCCAATCCGCAGTTTCATAACCGCAAGAACGATGACGCCACGAACGAACTAGAAGCGCGGCGCAAGGTAAACATGCTTGAGCAGCAGCTTTCCACCGGCGAGGACTTCAACCAGTTGGCAATGGATTATTCCGAGGACCCGACTGCGGCTTCCGGGGGCGATTTGGGATTTGTGCCCGAGTCGGCTCTCAATTCCGCCGATCCAGCGCTGCGAGCCGTGCTGATGAAGATGCACACCGGAGAAATCAGCGCCCCCATCAAGGTAAAAGATGGCTATCGCATTCTGAAGCTGATCGCTCGCGAGCCGGCCGGGCAGAGATTGCTTTCCGATGCCCAGGTTCAGCAGTCCATCCGAGACACGCTGCGCAGCCGAAAAGAGCAACTCCTGCGTGCTGCTTATGTCTCCGTGGCGCGCGATCAGGCGCATGTGGCCAATTATCTGGCGCAGGAAATTCTCGAATCCTCGGGGAAGCTGCCGGTTGTTGAACCTCTGAAAGCCCAGTAGGACACGCCCGCAATTTTTAAGATTTCCCGCACATTCTCGGCGCAATAACTCCCTGCAATTTCTTTACGGAAATATGCTTCGAGATCTGAAGCACGCGCCGCGCGAAGGAAGCGAAAAACCTCCCGATATGAACAGCGCTTACGGTTTGGCGACGGATGTCGCTGGCTGCTGCAGAACATACAGGTCCATTCGGACCCTGACCGAGTCGCGGACGCGAACAAACGGCACGTTATGCGTCATGCCAAAATCACGCCGGTCAAAGGAAAGGTCAGCGTAAATTTGCCCGTTGCCCTTGCTATAGCGATCGAGATTGACCTGCAAAGTGGCCGGCTTGGTAACGCCGCGCAGAGTAAGATCTCCTTGCAACTGGAAACTCCTGGGATCAGTTGAAGTAATTACTTTTGTAGAAGTGAAGGACACCGTTGGAAACTTCTGCACATAGAAGAATTTCGTCCCCTTGATTATGTTGTCTTTCACCCGGCTGCCCGTTGTCATGCTGCGGGCTGATATCGCCAAGCTAAGGGTTGCGCGCTCGGGATTGCCGCGCGACATATCGAACTTGCATTTCCAGGACTTGAAAACGCCGTTAACATCTCCCGCCGACGAGCCGACATAAAATTCGATCCTGCTCTCCGGGACCTCAATGGTTAACTTGTGTACTGGGTTAGATGGTGATTGCGCCGATGCGAAGACACCCGACAAACCGAGAAGCAAACCGATTATCGTGACTTTTTTCATGAAGTCCTCTATAGCCCGCTTCTTTAATGAAACCTGACTCATACTGCGGGATCCTGAGCTGTGGCGGGACGATTTTCTTGGGTAAATCGGATCACGCCTGTCTCATCAGTAAAAAATCTCCGGTAACCATACTTGGCGGGATTCGCCAGCAACCCGAAAGCATGCACCCGTCCGTCCGCTTCCGGTGTGCCAGGTAGATATTGCAATTCGTATCCCGCGGATTGTGCCGCCTGCGCGGCCACTCGCACCGCGCCGCCGAGATCTTCCAGCGAATCCGGATAATGCCCCTCAACTGCGGCATAGGATTGGAGCGCGCGTTGCACCTGCGCCAGCGAGGCCTTCGCCTGCGATTCCGCCAAGCTGCTTTGTCCGGCCTGCCGAAGCGGAAGAGCGAACCACACAAGCAGCATGATGGCGCCCAACAATACGGCTAGCGCCACCGCTGTCTTCTTCAAACCTTTCTTTCGTCCATCCGCTGCGGCTGCCGCACCGCCCGCCGCGCTCATTTCCGCGCCGCAGAAGGGACACACCTCGCTGCCTTGATTGATTACCGATTCGCATTCGGGACATGTGAACATTACTCATCCAGAAGATTACTCCCCTCGGCCGTGCTTTTCGCTCTCAATTTTCGGAAAGGCGATTTTCACCGCGGTCGCGTTACACTAGCGGTCATCTTCGAATTTAAGAGGAGATATATGGACGCCAGAAGACAAGCAATATGCTTTTCGCTTCGCCGCGTGCTGATTTTCGCTGCAATTTTGAGTGTTATTCATCTTTTGCCTGCGGTTCCTGTTTTGATTGCCGCGCCGCAGTCGGCCGCATCCGCCGTTGCAAATCCGGCAGCCGCCAGCAGGGAGAATGACCAAGTGGATCTTTCCGTCACCGTGTATAACTCAAATCTCGCGCTGGTGAAGGATGTCCGCCAAGTCCAGTTGCCCGCGGGGCAGGCGCCGCTGCGCTTCGAAGACGTGGCGTCCAGCATAAATCCCGCCACGGTGCATTTCCGCTCCCTTAGCGAACCGACAAAAGTCGGCGTGTTGGAGCAGAATTATGAATATGATCTGCTGAATCCCCAAAAGCTGCTGCAAAAATACGTAGGCAAGGAAGTGACGCTCGTCCGGCAGGAGCAAGAGAACAACAGCACGAAATATACAGAGACGAAAGCGATTCTATTGGCGGATAATGACGGCCCGGTCTGGAAAATCGGCGACGAGATTGTCACCGGACTCAAGACCGATTCTTATCGCTTCGCGGATTTGCCCGCGAACCTCTACAGCCGCCCCACGCTTGTTTGGCTGCTGGATAATTCCGGTGGGCATTCGCAAAAAGTGGAAGCTTCCTATTTAACAGCGGACGTCAATTGGAAGGCGGATTATGTTCTTACGGTTGCGCGCGACGAGAAGCTGGCGGATCTCGACGGATGGGTGACGCTCGACAATAAGAGCGGCGTCGCATTTCACAACGCCCAACTGCAGCTTGTCGCCGGCGAAGTCCATCGCACGCCTCAGCCTTCGCCGATGATGATGCGGGCGAATGGAACGGTGTTAGGCGGAGTCGCCACCAAGCAATTCGCCCAGGAGGCATTCGGGGAATATCACCTCTACACACTTGATCGCCGCACCTCCACTGAAAACAATGAAAGCAAGCAGATCAGCCTGCTGGGCGCGAAAAGTTTTCCCGTCGCCAAGATTTACCGCGTCGATTCGCAGGACAACTATTCCCAGGCAGACGCTGGCGAGCCGGAAAAACCTCCGGTGAAAGTCTTTTTTAAGTTCCGCAACGACGCGAAATCCGACCTGGGCATTCCGCTGCCTGCCGGGACCGTGCGCGTCTATCAGGCGGATTCCGCCGGGCGACTGCAGTTCGCCGGGGAAGACAATATCAGCCACACGCCCAAGGATGAAGACATCAGCATTTATACCGGCAATGCATTCGACATCGTTTGCGAGCGCAGGCAGACCGATTACAAAGTGATCGCGCGGCGCGTTTCCGAGGCGGAATGGCAGATCACCTTGCGCAATCACAAGGAGACGCCGGTAATCGTGGAAGCCCGGGAAGCGGTGGGCGGCGACTGGGAAATCATCAACTCAAATTTCAAAGCGACGAAACTGGACGTTAACACACTGAGCTTCAGCATTCCCGTGGAAGCCGGAAGCACGGCGACATTGACGTACCGCCTGCGCGTAACCTGGCAGTGACGCGGATAGCACCGATGGAAAACTCGCCCCCCTGCGCTCCGCCCGGTAAAGTGCTTAGAGGTTGTCGACGAAAAAGTCCGTGACCCTTTGCCAGAGCTGAACGCGCGCCGTCGCATCGCTGACGCCATGCCCGCGTCCCGGGTACATCATCACTTCGATATACTTGTCGGCGTCAATGAGCCTGTCCACCAGTTCAACCGTATTCGCAAAGTGAACGTTGTCGTCGCCGGTTCCCTGGGCAATCAGCACTTTGCCCTTTAGCCCCTCCACATGATTCACGGGTGACGAATCCTTGTAACCCTCCGGATTATCCTGGGGCTTGCCCATATAACGCTCGGTATAGATCGTGTCGTACTGGCGCCAGTCGGTGACGGGTCCGCCGGCAAAGCCGACCTTATAGGCATCCGGCGCATTGAACATGGCCGTGAGCGTCATGTAGCCGCCGAAGCTCCATCCCCAGATACCGATGCGCGCGCCGTCCACGTAGGGCAGCGACTTCAGGTACTTGACGCCGGCGAGTTGGTCTTCCAACTGCACTTTTCCGAAATGGTGGTAGATGGCGGTCTCGAACGCGTGGCCGCGATTGTTAGCGCCGCGATTGTCCAGTTCAAAAATGATGTAGCCCTTTTGAGCCATCATCTGGTGCCATAGAAATTGCGACCCGCCCCAGGCATCCCTGACGATATGCACATCGGGACCGCCATAGACGCTGATTATTACGGGATATTTTTTCGTGGGATCGAAATCCTGCGGCTTGATCATTGAGGCGTAAAGCTTGGTGCCGTCATCGGCGGTCACTGTCAGGAAATTCACCGGCGAAAGGTTATAGTCCGCAAGCTCCGGAATCTTGTTTTCATTGATCGCGGCAACATACTGCCCATCGGTACGATAGAGGTCTGTGCGTATCGGCTGCATCACATTCGTGTACAAATCCACCCAGCCGGTTCCGTCGGGCGCGACGATCGCGAAATGACTGCCGTCCTCTTTCGTCAAACGCTGCGGTTCTCCTCCCGTGAACGCGACACGATATAGCTGCGATTCCAGCGGACTCTTTTTCGTTCCGCTGAAATAGACGTATCCGTTTTTCTCGTCCACGCCGTCAACATTCGCCACCATCCACCCGCCCTGGGTCAGTTGAGCCAACGCCTGGCCTTGCATGTTGTAAAGGTAGATATGACGAAAACCGGTGCGCTCGCTGGTCCATAAAAAGCGAGAGCTATTCTTTAGAAAGATGAGGTCATCGGTGACGTTGACCCAATAGGGGTCCTGCTCGGTCAAGAGAATGCTGGTTTTCCCATTCGACGCGTCCGCCAGCAACAAATCGAGGCGCGTCTGCGCGCGATTCAGCCGCTGGATGGCCAACGATTTTGAATCCGGCAGCCACTGCACGCGCGCGAGATAAACTTCATCGTCCGCGCCCGTATCCATCCATTTTGTCGCTCCGCCCTCGGCGGAAACCACGCCGACGCGGACCACCGGGTTGGCGTCGCCGGCGTTGGGATAATGCTCGAAATCGGTTGTACCCGTATAGGAGGTGAGATCCACCAACGGATAGTGCGTTACCTTGCTCTCATCCATTTGCAGATACGCAATGCGTTTCGAATCGGGCGCCCACCAATACGCCGTACTAATGTTCAATTCCTCCGGGTAAACCCAGTCGAGCTTGCCTTTCAGCAAGTCGATCATCCCGCCCTCAGTCAAGGCTTTTGGTTTCCCGCCGGCTACCGGTATGTCCCACAGATTGTAATTTTCGATATAGCTCACGAACCGCCCATCCGGCGAAATCTTCGGGTCTTCTATTGTGGTGTCGCTATGCACCAAAACACGCGAGACCATTGTTCCGAGGTCGAGCCAGACAAGCTGATCCTCGCTGCTGAAAAGCATGGCCTTGCCATCCGGAGACCACAGGTAATCGGTGGGCGCGCGCCGCCCCAAGCCAGTGGCCTGCGAAGGCTTTCCTTTCGGCGGCTCGATCAAATTTTCAAGCTTGTCTTTGCTGACCAACACACGAATTTGGCCGGACATCGCGTCCATGCCCCAAAGCTCGCGCGTCGGTTTTCCCTGACCGAATTCGACGTGAAAGTAGCTGACGGTTTTGCCGTCCGGACTCCATGCCAGACTGGGCGTCGGTCTACCGTTAAAGCCATTCTGTCCAAATATGCGCTCGACAGTGAGTTCCTTGCCGCCTGCCTGTGTCGTCTGCGGAGTTTGCGCTGCCTGCGCCGACGCGCGCAAGGCTCCAGGTACGGTTACAACCAAAAATGCCAGAAATGCTGCTGTAATCCAAGATCTTTCCGAAAAAAGCCGCATTAGTTTCCCCCCTGCACAAGCGTGAAGATTTTACTCTTTGTTACGTGGCATCCCCAGTGAAAGATATTTAACATTCAATCTGCGGGTTCATAATACCGTTCGCCAGCGCAGGAGCGGCACAGGGTGCGGCCGTCAATTTTTACCTCACGGCGAAAATTAATGATCTCCCGGCATTCCGCGCACTCGGCGCGTTCGCCTTTGTATCCCGGCAGATCTTCCGGCCGGACGGTCACGCGCACCCACTGCCGATCGAAAAGCTCATCATCCGGAAGGATGCGATAGGCTTGTTGCTGTGCTTCTTCGCGTGGAATGTCCGGAAAAAGTTCACGCGCCCGCGCCTTCGAGGAATCGCGCGCCGCAATCCGAATGGCCCGCCCGCTTGCCAGGTCCACAAACGTGGCGGCCATTTTGCCCCAATCCAGAAATTTCAACGCGCGCTTGCCGAGACGACAGCCCGTCACCAGCGCGATTGCGTCCGTCGCGCAACGGTCAATCTCGACGAACGTTACAAGGCGCTTGCGTTCGCGTACCGGGTCCTCAATGTCTAGTTCCCGCAATCCGGCCATCGCCAGTCGCACACCGAGCACTTGCCCGGCGCACAGATGCCCATGCGACAAGCGCGCCTTCTCAATGTATTCGTCGAGTGAATGCAACAAGAAAGACCTTACCCGCCGGATAACTTACTCCGCGCCGATAGACCGAATTAAGACGTGGACTGCCGTTGTCTGCGACGCAGGAGGAACGCGCAAACAGTCACCGCCAGTGCCAGGGCCAGCAGAGAGCCGTCGCGCAGCAGCGACTTCGGCCCCAAATGCTCGCCCGGCCCGAAGCAGCCGCAGTTGACTTCCAAGCCCGCCGCATAAGTGCGCACCATCAATCCGAAAAATCCAGCCAATGTGAACGTAGCGAGCGACGTGACAATGCGGAGTGGCCTTCCAATCAGCAGCAACAAACCCAGCGCCAGCTCAAACCACGGCAGCGTGTGCGCCACAAACATCACCGCGCCCGACGAGAGTAATTGGTAAGAATCAATTTGCATGCCGAAAAGCGGCGGAGGCTGGACCCACGGCATTTTTGACCACGCGGCCGCCAAAAACACCGCAGCGAGAAACAGCCGTCCAATCAGTACGAACCAGCGGAACGCGGGAGGCGGAGCGGAATTCGAAATGGCAATGGAAGACGATGCGGTCATCGTTAGTGACTCAGCAGGTAATCAAAATACTGTTTAAGGACGGCATAGCTGACCACGCCGGAGGTCGTTGACGGCTTGCCTTTATAAGTGACAACAAAGGTCGGCGTCGCTTGCACAGGCACTTTGTTTCCGAGCGCCACGTCATGCCAAATCGCTTCGTCCAAGGGACAACCGTGATGCTCCGGCTCATCCTGCTTGGGTTGCGCCACGCCGGAATCGTCCTTGCAGGCGTCCACGAGTTTATTCATCGCTTTCATGTCCGCCGCGCCCACGGCCTGCTCCAAATACTTGGCCATGCTGCCATCCGTTGACCACGCGGACTGATTATCAAAAAGAGCGGCCTCTACCTGAGGGAACTTGCCGATCGTCGCCGCCGCGTCGCCGTAGCGAGCCGCTTTCCAGGAATATTTGTGCATAGGCAGTGGAAAATCACGATAGATCAGGTAAACCTTGCCGGAAGCGACATAATCTTTAACGAGTTCCTTGATCGTTTGCTCATAAAGTGCGCCACAAGATGGGCATTCAAAATCGCTGAATACCTCCATGGTGATTGGGGCGTTCTTTGATCCATAAGTCTTTGCAATCTCGCTCGGTCCGCGAGACTGGCCCCAGGTTGAGGCCCCAGCCAAGATGCCGAATCCCATTACGAGCAAAACCGCTCCTAGAGCAGCTGTGCGGTGCTTCGCCATTCGACGTCTCCTCAATGTATCAAGTGCATTTTTGTGCGACTCGCCATTGTAACCCGACTCTGCTTCCGACGCACGCGGCACCCTAACGGTAGCCTGGTTGAGCGCGTGGCCACGATACGGCCGATCTCAAGCTTCGGCCTTGCTTCCAACTGCCGCATAAAGATAGGCATTTGTGAGAAAGGATGGGAAAACGCAGAAATTCTGATGATCGCCATCAATGGACTTGACAATGGAAGGCTCAAGTCTTATAATCCTGTTGTCGCTAAGTTCATCAAAACCAATGCTCAGGATTTACTCCTGAATCTGTTAAGAAACTGTCGGAGGAACGATAAGTATGAGTAAAATCATAGGGATAGACTTGGGTACCACAAATTCGGTGGTTGCCGTGATGCAGGGTGGCGAACCGGTGGTAATCCCCAACCAAGAGGGAGGACGCACCACGCCTTCCGTTGTGGGAATCACCAAAACCGGCGAGCGGCTAGTGGGCCAGGTGGCTAAGCGGCAGGCGATTACCAACCCCGAGAACACCATATATTCCATCAAGCGTTTTATGGGCCGCCGCTATGATGAAGTCTCTGAAGAAATAAAGATGGTGCCGTACAAGGTCGTCCGGCAAGGCGAAAACGTGGCCGTGCTGGCGCAGGGAAAAGAGTATAGTCCGCCTGAAATTTCCGCGATGATCCTGCAAAAGCTGAAGAAGGCCGCCGAGGACTACCTTGGCGAGAAGGTGACCGATGCGGTCATCACCGTTCCGGCATATTTCAATAATGCACAACGCGAAGCGACGAAAGACGCCGGGACCATTGCCGGTCTGGACGTAAAGAGAATTATCAATGAGCCTACGGCTGCGGCACTGGCCTACGGTCTGGACAAGATGAAGGATGAAACGATTGCCGTTTACGATTTCGGCGGCGGCACATTCGATATTTCCATCCTCGAGGTTGGCGAAGGCGTGGTCGAGGTGAAGGCGACCAACGGCGACACGCACCTCGGCGGCGACAATATCGATCAGCGGGTTATGGACTGGCTGATTGAAGAGTTCAAGAAAGACGATGGCCTCGATTTGCGCGCCAAGGGCAATGAGATGGCTGTGCAACGCCTGCGCGATGCGGCAGAGCGCGCCAAGATCGAGCTTTCCACGATGATGGAAACGGAAATTAACCTTCCATTCATCACCGCCGATGCGAGTGGCCCGAAACATCTGGTGAAAAAGCTGACTAGAGCCAAGCTCGAGTCCATGGTCGAGGAGATTATTCAGCGTTCCGTCGGCCCGTGCCGCCAGTGCATGAAGGACGCGGACGTGGACGCCAGCAAGATCAATGAAATTGTATTGGTTGGCGGGCAGACGCGCATGCCCCGCATTCAGGCCCTGGTGAAAGAGCTTTTCGGCAAGGAACCTCATAAGGGCGTGAATCCGGACGAAGTCGTCGCCGTGGGAGCGGCCATTCAAGGCGGCGTTTTGGGCGGGGAAGTGAAGGACATTCTGTTGCTGGACGTTACACCCCTTTCGCTGGGTCTGGAGACGCTGGGCGGAGTGATGACGGTCCTGATCCCGCGCAATACCACGATTCCCACGCGAAAGTCGGAACTCTTTTCGACCGCTGCCGATAATCAGACATCGGTCGAGATTCACGTTCTGCAGGGTGAACGCCCCATGGCTGGCGGGAACCGCACGCTGGGCAAATTCCATCTGATCGGAATTCCTCCGGCACCGCGCGGGGTTCCGCAAGTCGAGGTCACGTTCGATATTGACGCCAACGGCATTCTGAACGTCTCGGCGAAGGATAAGGCCACAAATAAAGAGCAGAAAATCACCATTACTGCTTCCTCCGGCCTTTCCAAGGAAGAAGCGGAACGCATGCGCACCGAAGCGGAATCGCATGCGGCGGAAGATAAGCAAAAGGTCGCAGAGATTGAAGCGCGAAATCACTGCGACACCGCCATCTATCAGGCTGAAAAACTCATTCGAGAAAATCGCGAAAAACTTGGCGACGCGGACGTGCGGCCCGCCGAGGAAACCATCGAGGATTGTCGCAAAGCCCTGAATGAAGGCGGATTGGATCGCATCAAGTCCGCCACCGAAAACTTGACCAAAGCGATGAACCACATCGCGGAAGTGCTTTACCGTGCTTCAGCCGCAGGTCCCGCCGGAGGACAATCTGGAACGGGCGCGGAACAGAGCGGCGCGGCGGGCAGCCAAGATGGAGCAGGTTCCCAGGGGAAACCATCTGACGTTGTGGACGCGGAGTTCGTTGACGTGGACGATTCAAAGAAGCCCAACTAGGCTCCCAAAGATGATTGTCGTGGAGCAGAAGAAAGCATGGGTGGCGTGACCTTCACCGAAATTCGCCGGACGGGGCCGCCACAGGCTGTTCAGAAAGTTCGGGAGAACTATTACCTGATCCAGGTTCCCATTAGCGGTTCTCCCGGCGGAAATTGGAGGCGGCTCTTCTACGAAATGCAGGGAGAGACGCCCCCGGAATTTCCTCCTCGCTCGGTGGAAATCTCGGGAACGCTGCTGCGCTTTCGATCCGACGCGGCCGGAGTAGCCCAAAAGACGCAATGGATTGATCGCTGGATGGAAAAGGCCAACCAAAAAGAAGCCAGCATGGGTGCGCGTACTGAAGAGCAGCGCCGTCACCGCGAAGAACAGGAGCAAGAAACTCGAGAGCTGGCCGACCTGAATGCGGGCTGGTCCAAGCTTTAATTTTTCGGAGGCGATGTGCATCACGACGAATTGATGGAACAGGTAAAAAAGTACACCGCCTCCCACGCAGGTGTGGCCGTGAAAGCGATTTCTCCCAGCGAGCATTCCTTCGTCTTCGTGAATGGGCGCGAAGAGGAGGAACCAGGACCGGGCGTCAGAATGCTGCCTGTGCTGGAGCCGATAGAAAGGCCGGAAATGGTTGACGCCGCCAGCTTCATCCCTACGACGTTCTATTTGGGAAAATGGAACACGAACGATCGGCGTTTCGTTCCCGACGGCGAGCCGCCAATCTCTTTGCAGGATTTTCTAAGCTTGGCGGAATCGCAATAGCACGCAGCACGACGCAATGCCCACGACAACCAAACAAGATTATTACGAGCTGCTGGGCGTCGGACGCTCCGCTCCGGTAAAGGAAATTCGCCAGGCTTATCGAAAGCTCGCGCGCAAGTACCATCCTGACCTGAACCCCGGCGACAAGTCCTCTGAAGAAAAATTCAAGCAGATTTCCGAAGCCTACGAAGTTCTCTCCGACAAAAAGAAGCGTGAAACATACGATCAGTTCGGTTTCTCAGGGCCGAATGTCGGCCAAGGAATGCCCGGGCCAGGCGGCTCGTCACAAGGCGCCGACGGAATTCATTTCGACTTTGGCGGCTTCGACTTCGGAAACGCTTCCGGGGTCGGCGGCAACAGCGGCGGCAGTTTTCGCGATATTTTCAGCCAGATGTTTCGCGGGGGGGCGGGCGCTCAGCAGGAAGCCGAGTCCGAACCAGGTCTTGACCTCGAATACGAGATTGAGATTTCCTTTGCCGAATCCATTCGCGGCGCGGTGAAGAAAATCCATTACACGCGCCAGGATGTTTGCCCGGATTGCCACGGCGCGGGTTTCACTTCCACTGGAAAATCACAGCCTTGCCGGGAATGCAACGGCACCGGCCACGTAGCGCGCACCGCGGGCAAGATGCGCTTTCAAGTGGCTTGCCAGGCTTGTGGCGGCACGGGCCGCTCGCGCACGCTTTGCCACGCCTGCGGCGGCGAAGGCCGCATCCTTCGCACCGAAACCTTTGAAGTGCGGATCCCGGCCGGCATGGGCGATGGATCGCGCTTTCGCGTGGCCGGCCGGGGAAATGCGGGGACGAATGGCGGCCCTCCCGGCGATCTTTACATCATCACTCGAGTAGCGCCTCATCCGTTTTTCGAGCGGCGCGGCGACGATATCTACACGAAAATTCCCATCACCATCACCGAAGCCGCGCTGGGGGCAAAAGTCGAAGTGCCCACCGTGGACGGACGTTCTCTCGTCCGCATTCCCCCCGGCACCAATAGCGGAAAAAGTTTCCGGCTGCGCGAGAAAGGCGCGCCCTCCGTCCGCCATCATGGCCGCCGCGGCGACCAATATGTAGAAGTTCAAGTGGTGGTGCCCCGTCCAGAGGACGAAAAGACGCGCGAATTGCTACGCGAGCTGGCACGGTTGGAACCCTCCGACCCGCGAGCCGGTATTTTTGAGACTGCGGTCCTTGCCTGAGGTATCGCACATGCCGCTTCGCGCCAAAAAAAGAGCTCGCGCAGGTTACATGATTAGCGCTGTCGCTTCTCTCTACAAGATTCATCCCCAGACGTTGCGGCTGTATGAACGCGCCGGTTTGCTGAAGCCTTCCCGCTCCCGCGGCAACACTCGACTTTACACGGATGAAGACCTCGAGCGGCTGGAGGTGATTCTCACGCTCACGCGCGATCTGGGCGTCAATCTCGCGGGCATCGAGGTTGTCCTCAATATGCGCGACAAAATGGCCGAAATGGGCCAGCAAATGGACCAGTTTATGGAATTTGTGCGCGCCGAATTGGCCTCCGGCCTTTCGGGCCGCGGCGAACGCCCTTCCCGCTCCGCCATCGTCCGTGCCAACCCTCCGAAGGTCATGCGCGTCGAAAAATAGGCCGAACTGAGTCTTGCCAGTCTGACGTCATCTCCTCCCCGAATCGGGGAATCTCCACGTCGCCCACCTCCCACGTGGGCTTGCGCGCGGCGCACCCCGCGCTTATCCTTGCAATATGGCTCGCGTTGATTGCCCGCTTTGCGGCGGCAGCGGTTGGAAAATTGTGGAGGGAATGTCCGTGGTGCCGCCCGAAATGGCGCGGGTTCCGGCAGTGGTTGCGTCGCAAGCCGACGCGGCGGGCGAAAAATCCTTTGCATTGGAAAATCATAGAGGGGGCGCGTTCGGCCTGCCGCGCGTCGCGGTCCGCTGTGGATGCGGCGACACGGATCGCGCCACGCGCCTGTTGGACCGCGCTCGCGTGCCCGACCGTTATCGCCACTGCGATTTCGATAATTTCGAAGCCGACAATGACTATGCAGGATCGTCCCCGCAGATCGCGGCGTGGCATGGCAGCCTGCAACGAGCCAAACTGCAGGTCCAATCCCTCGCGCGTGAGTTTCCCGTGGGCATTGACCACGGCCTGCTTCTCATGGGGCCGTGCGGCACCGGGAAAACACATCTCACCGTGGCCGCGCTGAAAGAAATTGTTCTGCGCGGGCACAGCGGACTCTTCTACGATTACCGCGAACTCCTAAAGGAGATTCAAGACAGCTACAACGCCGAAAGCCAGTCCACGGAAATGGGCGTCCTCGAGCCGGTGCTGCGCGCGGATGTGCTGCTGCTGGACGATCTCGGCGCGAGCAAGCCCTCGCAGTGGGTGCTGGATACCGTGGGGCACATTCTTAACGCGCGCTATAACGCCAACCGCATCACGTTGCTCAGCACGAATTTTCCGGACCAGCCGGATGAAAAGAAAATGCCCCGCGAGGACAAGCTCGAGGATCGCATCAGCAGCAGAATCCGCTCCCGCCTGTACGAGATGTGCCGCACAGTCGAAATATCCGCTCCGGATTATCGACGCGAGATTCGCCACGCCGGCCGCTTCAGTGCCTGATACTTTGAGTGGCACATAGGCTGTGGGATCCCTACCCTCATAACCACATCTGCAAAGGTCATTTCCGCCAGTGAACCGCGCAGGGTTTTTGGTTTGCTCAAGGCCCGCTTTGTTGAGAAATTGAAGCGGCAGAGCGGGTGCGAAGGTTGACAAGATGTTGCGTCCACGCGTATTATCCACCCAAGACAGCGACGATTCGCTGTCGCGTTCCCTTCTTGCTTTCCCCTCTGGGTTAGACACCGCGAGGTGGTATCCTCGGTGAGCAGGGCACGGTAACAGCACGGCAGGGGAGGCCTGCATGCCATCGCAAAACGACGTCAACGATAACCTTCTTCTCGCTTCCGCCGATACGGCGACCGATTTGCCCGATGAGTCCGGCTCGGATTCTCACGAAGCTGCGCATTCCGCAGAAGCCTCCGGTACCCCGAATTCCGTAGCTGAACAAGAGACCGCGGGGGGCACCGAACGAGAGACCGGACTGGCCGCCGGCGACGACGCGGCCGAATCCGCTATGGACGGAAAGCATTCCGGCGACGGCACTGCTGCGTCCGTTCCCGGTGCGCCCGTGCCAACGGACGGCCACAGCGATGGCCATGCCACGCTTGCGGCTTCTACGCTCGAATCCGACCACCATCACGATGGCACTGGGGCTGCGGAAGAGACATCAACTGAAAACTCCGAGAGTGCAGAAGGTTCCGAGGAGAACGCTCCCATGGAGCAGCTCCTCGAGCAATACGCCACCCCTGCGGCGGCAGGCGCGGAAGGGAAATCCATTGAAGGCCGCGTGGTCGCGTTCGTGGAAGCGGGCGTTGTTGTGGACGTTGGGGGAAAATTGGAAGGCCTAATTCCCGCGCAGGAATTGATGGAACTGGGAATGCCGTTGCCCTTCGAGGCCGGGCAGACGATTGAAGTCGAAAAACTCGGCGAAGTGAAGGACGGCTACGCACTGCTTTCGCACCTTCGCGCGCACAAACGGCGCGTTTGGAAGCAACTCGAGCAGGCTCATCGCGACAACGCCACACTCACCGGCAGGGTGGTTGACCGCATTAAAGGCGGTTTGGTGCTCGATATCGGCGTGCGCGCGTTTCTTCCGGCATCTCAACTGGACCTCAAGCCTGTACACGATCTCGACGCCTGGAAGGATCAGGAAGTCACCGTCCGCGTACTGAAGCTCAACCGCAAGCGCGGCAACGTGGTGGTAAGCCGCCGGGTCCTGCTGGAGGACGAGCAGAAGTCCAAACGAGAAGCCGTGATGTCCACACTGCAGGAAGGCGCGGTAATTCGCGGCAAAGTGAAAAACATCACGGAATATGGCGCGTTCGTGGATTTGGGCGGCGTGGATGGATTGCTTCACGTCAGCGACATGGTTTGGGGACGGATCACTCATCCTTCCGAAATCCTGAAGCCTGGCGATGAACTCGATGTCCAGATTCTCAGGTTCGAGAAAGAGCGCGGACGCATTTCGCTGGGCCGCAAGCAATTAATCCCCGATCCTTGGGCAACTGTGCCCGAACGCATGCCCGTAGGTTCTCGCGTAAAGGGCCGGATCGTCAGCTTGACCGATTACGGTGCGTTTGTTCAGTTGGAGCCCGGCATCGAAGGCCTTGTGCACGTAAGCGAGATGACCTGGTCTCGACGCATGAAGCATCCCTCCAAAATCGTGAAGGTTGGTGATGAGGTGGAGGTTGCTGTCCTCGAAGTCCGTCCGGATATTCGCCGCATTTCACTGGGCCTAAAGCAGACGCAGCCGGACCCGTGGGACGGCGTGGCGGCAAGATATACCGCCGGGACACTGATCAACGGCCGTGTGCGCAACGTCACCGATTTTGGCGCTTTTGTGGAAATTGAGGACGGCGTCGAAGGCTTGATTCACATCGGCGACATCAGTTGGACCGAGCGCGTGGATAATCCCGCCGATAAATTCAAGAAGGGCGATCATGTCGAGGCGCGCGTTCTGAAAGTTGACGCCGAGCATCGCCGGCTCTCGCTCGGAATTAAGCAGCTTCACGATCCCGCCGCCGAATGGATGCAGCAGCACCAGGTGGGCGCGTTGGTGCGCGGCAAGGTGACGCGGCTGGCAACCTTCGGTGCATTCGTCGAACTGGCGCCGGCCGTCGAGGGACTCTGCCACATTTCAGAGATTGAAGAGCGGCACTCGAAGAGCGAGCGTGAAAAGCAGATGCACGACGGCAATAAGCTGGGCCCTCTCGCTGCGGGTCAGGAATACGATTTCAAACTTATCAAGATGGATCCGGAGCAACGCAAGATCAGCATCAGCTATCGCGCCGCCAATAAACAGGCGGAGCGGGTGGAAATGGAAACGTTTCATGCGGCCAAGTCATCGCCCAACGCTACCATCGGCGATGCCATCAAGGCGAAATTAAAAACGCCATAAGCTCGCCTGGTTCCCCCAAGGCGCGAAAGCTTGTTGCCGGTAAATACTATTTTGCGGTATTTCGCAGGCTGCGTGCGCGGGGTTCCCAGAAGGGCAGGCGAGTACTGTGCGGACTGCTTCGCACAAGACAAATCACACGAAGGAGGTCGCTGCACACATGGAGACTGCCGCCGGAAAAACCGTAACTAAGCCAAATACACTGACGAAGGCCGATCTGGTCGAGGACGTTCTCCACTCGACTGAGCTTCCTCGCAAGGAATCCGAGGAGATCGTCGAGATTATTTTCGAAAGTATCACACAGGCTCTGCAGAAGAACGAAAAAATCGAAATTCGCGGCTTCGGCAGCTTCCGCACGCGGGAGCGCCGCGCTCGCATTGGGCGGAATCCGAAGACCGGTGCCCGCGTTGAGGTCCCCGCAAAGCGCGTGCCGCACTTCAAACCCAGCAAGGAGCTGAAAGACTTCGTCAACGAGCCGCAACCCCAGCAGGCGGCGGGGGCAATCGCTGCTCCTGCCCAGGACTAATGCGGCTTCATGGATTTCCTCTGGTCTCCCTGGCGTTACCGTTATATAGCCACTGCCGGGCAGGAGTCGGGGTGCATTTTCTGCCGCGCGCTCGAAGCAAATGATGACGCCGTGATGGGTATCGTCCTCCGAGGCAGGCATGCCTTCGTCATCCTGAACAAGTTTCCCTACACAACCGGCCACGTCATGATCGTTCCGTATGCGCACATTGGTGAACTGGGAAGTTGCGATGCCCCAACACTGGCGGAAATTATGGAGCTATCGCAACGCGTTCAGGCCGCGCTTGAGGAGACCTATCATCCTCAGGGGTACAATCTGGGTATGAACCTGGGACGTGCCGCAGGTGCCGGCGTTCTCGGCCATATTCACATGCACTTGCTGCCGCGGTGGGCAGGTGACGCCAATTTCATGACTACAGTTGCCGAGACTCGTGTCGAGCCGGAAAATTTGGCGGCCACATACGAAAAACTTTGCCTTGCCCTTGGAAATTGTGCCTCTAACTGACGCCTGCCCGGGTTACGGAGTCGGCTGAAAAACTACAATCGGCTGATAAACACGCGGGACTATTGCCTGCGCAATAGCGATGAGTTGGTTTTGTTGACCGAAGACACGCAACCGAGCGGGCTTCCACTCGCCTGCATCAAGCGGATCCGGAGCACCCTGCGCCGTCGCGAATTTTCCCGGCTGGATTTGATCGGGAGCCACGTTGAAGCGCATGCCGTGTCCCAGGCGCCGCTCCACTATTGGCAGTACGGTGGCGCGCGGCAAGTCGGACAACATATTTTCCAGCGTGACAATGCGGCTGGCCAACTCTCCGTTGCGTGCCGCCTCGGCAATTTCATCCAGGCCAAGCGCTTGATCCAGCGTGAATTCTCCTACGGCCGTACGTACAATTTTCACCAAGTGAGCGCCCGTCCCAAGTTTTTGGCCGACTTCGTGTGCCAATGAACGAACGTATGTGCCGGGACCGCATTCGATGGCAAAGTGTGCCACGCTGCCCTCGATTTCCGTGAGCCGAAAATCGAATACGTCCACTTCCACCGCTTTGAGATCCACTGGTTTTTTCTTACGCGCCAGTTCGTACGCTGGACGGCCGTGAATTTTCTTCGCGGAGAAAGCGGGGGGCGTCTGAAGCACGCGTCCGGTGAGCGAAGCTGCAAACTCCCTTAATATTTCGGAATCCAGCAAAGGACACGAATCCGGTCCCTGAGCTTCGCCGTCAGCGTCATAACTATCTGTGGCAAAACCGAACCGAACCGCACAGGTATAGCGTTTTCGCCGGTCCGAATAAAATTGGGCCAGCCGTGTGGCGCGGCCAAGTAAGAGGACCAAGACGCCAGTTCCAAGAGGATCGAGTGTTCCCAAGTGCCCGATCTGACGGAAGCCAAGAATGTGCCGCGCTGCGTTCACAATGTCATGCGACGTATGGCCCGCGGGCTTGTCAACAATCAGCACGCCATCAAGCGGCGATTGTGCGATTCGAGTCATTTCAAAAATTATGCTTCTCGCAGTGGGTGGGTATTCGGTGCTCCGAATTTCAGCTTTGTTCAGGAGTCTTTGCTTCACGCAGCAGATCCTCGATTCGTCGGCCGGTTTCTTCTGTTTCATCGAGAACGAAAAGAATTTCGGGAGCGCGGCGCAGTTGCAGACGTTCGATAAGCTCATGGCGAATAAAACCGCGCGCCGCGGCAAGCCCTTCAAGAGTGGCTGCGCGCTCGGCTGGGTCCCCTGAAATCTGAACATAAATGCGCGCCTGGCGCAGGTCCGGCGGCACACGCACTGCAGTGACGTTCAGCGGCACGGCTAGGCGAGGGTCCTTCAACTCGCCAGCCAGCATCAGGCTGACTTCCATGCGAATCTCTTCGGCAATGCGTTCGATACGATGTCCGGCAGGACTCATGCAGCCCTCGGTTGCGTGGCCTCAGTAATATTCAATATCGTGCGAAACCAAATCGCGTCCCAGCATCTTTTCCGAAACTTCCAGGACAGCTTGCAATACTTCTTCCAAGTGAGATGCGTCTGAAGAAATTCCCGCCACACCCACCACCGAACGCTGCCACAAATCCTGGTGGTCCAGTTCGGCAACTGCCACGTTGAACTGGTTTCGCAGGCGATCCTTCAAGCTGCGCAGTACTTGGCGCTTATCCTTTAAGGACTGGGCATCGTTGATGAGAATGTCCAGCGTCAGCAGCCCAACGGACATGATTCCTATTCCGCCACGCGGATGTTCCCAACACAAGCGCAGTGCACACGCGAATCAGGCAGAAGCTTCGGCGTGCGCTATCTTTTCAATCGCGAAACATTCCAGCAAATCGCCAACCTTCACGTCACCGAAGTTGGATACCGTCACACCACATTCAAAACCTGCGCGCACCTCGTTGACGTCTTCCTTAAAACGCCGCAAGGATATAATGCGGCCCGTATAAACCATTTTGTTGTCGCGCAACACGCGCACGTCCGCGTCCCGCTTCAAGATTCCATCCTGCACGGAGCACCCCGCAATCGCTCCCACGCCCTTGATGCGGAACACATCCCGGACCTCAGCGCGCCCCTTATAAATCTCCGTTTCCACTGGAACCAGCAGACCTACCAGCGCTTTCTTCAGTTCATCAATCAGCTCGTAAATAATTGTGTGCGTGCGAATGTCCACGCCTTCCTGGCGGGCAAGCTCGGCCGCCTTGCGTTCCGGACGCACATTGAAAGCAACCACCACCGCCTTGGACGCCGAAGCCAGCAGCACGTCGGTTTCCGTCACCGCTCCCACGCTGGCATGCAGAATCTTCAACCTTACCTGGTCGGTCGAGAGCTTCGGCAACAATTCGCTGAGAACTTCCACGGAACCCTGCACGTCTGTTTTCACCACCACCGGCAGCTCTTTCATTTCGCCGGCCCTCAGATGCTCGTGCAGAGTGTCCAGCGTGAGGCGAGGTCCAGCCGATGTCGCCAGCGCTGCCTCGCGCTGCTTCGTCCGCCGGTAATCCACGATGTGGCGCGCTTCGGTTTCTTCCGTCACCAGCAACTGATCGCCGGCATCCGGCAGCCCCTGCAATCCAAGTACTTCCACGGCCGTGGCCGGGCCCGCTTCCTTCACCGGGCTGCCGCGATCATCAAAGAGAGCGCGAACCTTACCGTATACAGCTCCGCATATAAAGGAATCACCCACGCGAAGGGTACCGTTCTGCACCAGCACAGTGGCCACCGGGCCGCGTCCGCGATCCACTCGCGATTCCAGCACCGTGCCGCTAGCGGTGGACTCAAAATTCGCCTTCAATTCCCGCATGTCGCCGACAAGTAGAATCATTTCCAGTAGACGGTCCAGGTTCTGCTTGGTTTTTGCCGAGACCTCCACCGTTACCGTGTCGCCGCCCCAATCTTCGGGAACCAGATTACGGTCCGCAAGCTGGCGCTTCACGCGCTCGGGTTCGGCCCCCGGCAAATCCACTTTATTCACCGCCACGATGATGGGAACTTTCGCCGCGCGAGCATGGGCAATCGCTTCATCAGTCTGCGGCATGATGCCGTCGTCGGCGGCTACTACCAACACAACGATATCTGTCACCTTGGCGCCGCGAGCGCGCATGCGCGTGAAGGCTTCGTGACCCGGCGTATCAATAAAGACGATGCGCTTGCCCTTGGTCTCCACCTGGTACGCGCCAATGTGCTGGGTAATGCCGCCGGATTCGCCTCCCGCGACGTTCGTTTCGCGAATCGCGTCGAGTAGGCTGGTCTTTCCGTGGTCCACGTGACCCATAACGGTCACAACGGGAGCGCGCGGTGACTGAGTTCCGGTTTGCTCTTCGCGGCCAGCCTCTTCAAGCATCAAATTTTCTTCATACGTAATCACTTCAACCACACCGTTAAACTCCTCCGCCAGGCTTTTCGCCGTGTTGGTGTCCAAGGCCACATTAATGCTGGCAAAGATGCCACGGTCCAGCAGTTTCTTCAGCAGTTCCTTTGCGCGCACATCGAGCTTTTCCGCCAGTTCGCGTACCGTGATTCCTTCCGTAATTGTGATCTGCCGCGGCTCACGCACGACGACCACAGGAGCGGCCTTCACTCGAGACGGCCCGCGCTTGTCTACACCTGCTCCCGTGCGCACCGGATGCAACCGGCGTTCGCCTTCCTCGAAGCGCTTGTCCAAGCTGGGGCGATTGCGCGCCGGCGTGGGACGCCTGTAGAGCGGCTCTTTTTTCCCAGGTGTCGCCGTCGTGGGCGCTGCCGCCGATGCCCCTGTGGCTACACCTGCTTTCCGCCCCGCTGCTCCAGGACTCCCGGGACGTGTTCCGGCCGGCCGTTGCTGCGCCAGACGGCGTTCATCTAATTTTGGCGGCGGTCCTACGCGTTGGGTTTCGATGGGTCGCGAAGGCAGTCGGGGTTGCGGGCCTTTTGCTCTCTGGGGTGTCGCCCCTCCGATGGCTTGCCGGCCTCCTGCCGCCGTCGGCGACGCCGGATGCATTCCTCGACGAACAGGGGTCGCGACATAGTTTGCCTTGCGCGGCGCACCTACAGCCGCGGGCGTGGACGAAACGGTCGGCAATACTGCAGGGGGACTCGTCTGCACTGTCGTAGATGACGGCAATTTCACTGACGGCGGCGGGGCCGATCGCGGATGTATTCCAATGCTCGTGCCTGTCGGCGAACCAGTTGCATGCAGGGATGGTGCATTCGGCCCAGTCAAGTGCGGCGTGGGATGTGGTGCGGCTGGCGCAGTGGCAGGCGGGGAGGGCGGTGCCACAGGTCTTGGGCGGACAATTATCGTTGGTTCCTTGACGGCAGTAGCGACGCTCGGTGACTTGGGATGTGACGAACCTGATGTAATCGAGGAGGGTACCGTCGGAATCGTGTGCACAGCTGCTGCGGGCACGCCAGGTTTAAATACGACATCAGGAGCAGGCTTCTCGCTCGTCGAGGCAGGTTCCCCCGTTGCGGATTCTCCGGCAGCCAGCGATTGGAAATGCTTGCGGACCAACTCGGCATGCTCAACGTCAATCGAACTGGAATGCGTTTTCTTGTCGTGAACGCCAATTTCCGGCAGATAATCCAGAACCGCCCTGGCTTTTACTTCCAGATCGCGGGCCAGCTCATTGATGCGGACCTGATTAGCTTCTGACATCGTCAGTTCTTGTCTTCCTCTTTCTGCAATTCTTCGGTTTCCGTCGTCTGATCTGCAGCAGCCCCGTCCACGGCATGCTCTTCGGACGAAGCGTCCTCTGTTGGCTCACTACGATCGTCAGCTTCCGAAGTCGCTTGTTCCGCAGCGCCTTCAGTTTGTTCTTGGGCTGCCGCAGCTTCCGCTGAATCTTCAACGGCAAGAGTGCCTTCTTCCAGAGAGGCTTCGGTAGCCGCCGATTCTGCCGGAGCATATTGCTCTTCCGCCGTGGCAGCGGCGGCCTGCTCGGCTTCTTGATTCTCGAAATACGCAGCTACGGCAACGCGAATTTTCTCCACCATTTTATCGCCGATGCCGGGAATTTCCAGCAGTTGTTCCGGCGTCATATCGGCTAAGCGCTCGACAGTAGTGATGTCGTGTTCCTCAAGTTTTTCCAGCGTCTTCGGACCCACACCGATCAATTGCGTCAGCGGCGTGGTGGGCGCGGTCAGCGCAGCCATTTGTGCTTCGATTTCCTGCCGTTTTTCTTCCTCGCTCTTGATGTCAATATTCCAGCCCACCAGCTTGCTGGCCAGACGAACATTTTGTCCCTTCTTGCCTATAGCCAGAGATAGCTGCATATCCTCGACGATAACTTCCAACCGTTTTTCTTCCGCGTCCGCTACCTGAACGCGTGTTACCTTCGCGGGACTGAGTGCCTTCTGCGCAAAGGCGATCGTGTCTTCGTTGTAGGGGATGATGTCAATTTTTTCGCCGCGCAGTTCACGAATGATCGACTGCACACGCATTCCCTTCATTCCCACGCAGGCGCCCACGGGATCTACGTCCTTGTCCCGGCTTTCGACGGCAATCTTCGTCCGTTCACCCGCCTCACGCGCCACTGCGCGAATCTGCACGGTGCCATCGTAAATTTCCGGGACTTCCATTTCGAAAAGCTTCTGCACCAAGGCCGGGTCGGCGCGGGAAACGATCACTTGCGGTCCCTTCGCTGCGCGGTCCACCATCTTGATGATTACGCGCAAGCGGTCGCCCACGTTGTAATTTTCCAAGCGCGACTGTTCTCGCTTCGGCAGACGCGCTTCCGTGCGCCCCAAATCCACGATAATGTCCGGACCTTCCGTGCGCTTCACGATCCCGTTCAGCATTTCGCCGACTCGGGTGTGATACTCGTTGAACACCGTATCGCGTTCCGCCTCGCGCACCTTCTGCAGAATCACCTGCTTGGCGGTCTGCGCAGCGATTCGCCCGAGCACGTCGGTCGCTTTCGCTTGGAATACTTCGCCGCCGGCTTCAGCACTGGGATCTCGCTTGCGGGCGTCTGCCAGCGAAACCTCACGGTTGGGGTCGGCCACGTCCTCCACGATCGTACGGACCGAAAACACATCTATCTGCCCCGTTTCCGGGTTAAACTTCGAGCGCAGATCTTCTTCGCTCTTATAGAACTTCCGGGCAGCCACCACCATGGCGTCTTCAATCGCCGCTACGATGATCTCGGGCTCGATGTGCTTTTCCCGGCTGATTTGCTCGATCGTCTGGTACAGCAGGCTGGCCATTCCGCCCCTTAAAATTCCACCAACAAATTCGCTTTGCGAATCGCCGTGAACGGCAACTCGATAGTGCGCTCCCTCATTTCCAACCGGACTTGTCCTCCCTTGCAGCCGGCCAACCGCCCTTCCAGCACGGCTTGATTGTCGAGCGGCTGCGCTAACCAGAGCCTGGCCTTCTTCCCCTGAAATCGCTCGTAATCCCCAGGCTTCAGCAACTTCCGGTCCAGACCCGGGGAACTTACTTCCAGAATGTAGCTCGGCCCTTGAACAAGATCTTCAACATCGATAATCACGCTTAATTGCTGGCTCACGAACTCGCAATCCTCGTGCGTGATCTTGCCGCCTTGCGGTTGCTCCGCTGTCGGTGGCCGGTCTAAGTAAACGCGCAGCAAGCGGCTTTTTCCTGCTTGCCACTCGACGTTCCACACGTCCATTCCGGCCGAACGCGCCACCCGCTCGGCAGCCTCCCGAATCTTCTCAAACTTCATCGGCTCGCACCTTCGGAGGCGAGGTTTTTCCTGCCCTGACAAAAAAAGTGGGCTTTCGCCCACTGTCAGTTCGAACCTTCTGCGAACAAGAACATTATAATAGCCTGAGAGCCATTAGCGCAAGGACAGTCATTGTCCAGCCTTCGCGGGGGTCTCTTAGCGGGGGTATATAGTGGGTTGCGCGTACATTCGGAGAATTCCGTTGCTCCGCCGCGGTCTCAAGACACACCGCAAGCGGTGGAAAACGTAGTTTTCCTCGATTTCAAGAAACGAGGGAAAGCATTGGCTCGAATGCACCGCTGTAGTGTCGGCGGCAATGAGTTGGCTCAACTGCCAGATTTTACACGGCTTATGGAGCTAGCCATCGGATCAGACGGGGAATGCCGATATGATTGTTAGTACCTAGACTACCGCATTCGGCTCCTAGAATTTCGCACAGCATTTCCACAACCCATATCGATTCCCTGTGTAACACTTCACCGAGTATCCGACGCAGCGATCGTTAGGTGAGCTAGCGAACCATGCTTTCCGTCGGGACTGCGGCTTTAACCGGTAAGAGATCATTCGCAGAGTTAACATAAGCTGCCAGACGCAGGGCCAGCGACTGTGGCAAATCTGCCGTGATTGAATACTGCTCATCCGCCCATACGCTTTCCAGTACGTGGCCCGCTGCGTATACCATCGCCAAGTGGCGGGAGTCGGTTTGCGCGATGCGCAAGTAGACGCGCACGATACGATCCTCAGGCAGTTCCCGATCTATGGAAGCGAGCAACTCCGGCAAGCCTTCGCCCGTCTGCGCCGAAACGAACACGGTCTTTCGCGCTCCATCGGCGGACGCCAGCGCCGCGCAATGCAACATTTCCCGTTCTTCCGGGGGCAGGCGATCCACTTTGTTCATCACATGAATTCGCGGCCGGTCCGCAACGCCTAGTTCCGCCAGGATTTTCTCCACTTCGGCGTCTTGCTCGGTATGTTCGGGATGCGAGCCATCCGTCACCACCAGCAACAGCGCCGCTTCCTGAACCTCCTCCAGCGTGGCATGGAACGCAGCAATCAGGCTGGGCGGCAGGTCGCGCAAAAATCCGACCGTATCCGACAGGAGCACTCTGCGACGCGAAGGAAGCGTCAGTCCGCGAAGCGTTGGGTCCAGAGTCGCGAACATTTTGGGCGAGACGAACACATCGCTGCGCGTCAGCACATTGAACAATGTGGACTTGCCGGCATTGGTGTAGCCCACCAGGGCAATCGTGCCGATAGGCACGGCGCGCCGAGCCTCTCTTCGTGTGGCCCGCTGTCGGCGAACCGCTTCAATGGCGTGACGCAATTTGCTCATACGGTCGCGGATGCGGCGCCGGTCCGTCTCCAGTTTTTGTTCGCCGGGGCCGCGCGTGCCGATGCCGCCGCCTAGGCGGGAAAGCTCGGTGCCGCGGCCGGAAAGCCGCGGGAGCAGATAGCTCAATTGCGCCAACTCCACCTGCAGTTGTCCTTCACGCGTATGGGCGCGCCGCGCGAAAATATCAAGGATAAGCTGCGTGCGATCAATCACGCGGCAATCCGTACCATCTTCCATGTTGCGCTGCTGTGCCGGCGTCAGATTGCGGTCCACGATAATCAGCGGCGTGTTCCGAACCTTGGCTTCCGTTTTGATTTCTTCCAGTTTTCCTTTTCCTACCAGCGTCGCGGAATCCAGCGCGTCGCGAACTTGCAGGACCACGCCAGTCACATCCGCGCCCGCGCTGCGCGCCAACGCTTCCAGTTCCTGCAGCGACTCACGCGCTGAAGCCGTGGCCGTGCCGCCGGGAGTGCGCGCCGCGTGCTTGATCGCTACACCCAGCAACAGCACGCGCTCACTGCGATTTAAGGATTGGGCGGATTTCATTGCGCGAGGAATTGGCAAAGTTCAAGGTTGAACACAGCGTGTAGATTGGCGTTCAAAAACTTCATCACCGTTTGTTGATTATACGCCTGGTTGCAAGGCCTAGGCTGTTTCTTCATTCATTGTCGTTGGGCCCTCCAAATATTCCAGGGCACCCTCCCGAACAGTCGCGGCATCGCCGAACCCCTCCCGCCACTGCACTCCTGACTCCTTGCGGAACCACGTCAGTTGCCGCTTCGCATAACGCCGCGTGACCTGTTGGATTTCCAGAATGGCGCGCTCCAATTCCACCTCCCCTTTTAAGTGCGCGAGCAACTGCTGGTAGCCGATAAACGTAAATGGCTTTGCTTCGGTGGAAATACCGCGGGCCATGAGATCGCTGACTTCCTGCAACCAGCCGGCCATAATCATCCGTCGCACGCGCTGCTCGATACGCGCATAGAGCTCGTTTCGCGCCGGCATCAGACCAAATTTTCGGACTTGAAAGCCTTCTAGCTTCGGGCCCCGCGAACGATGAATTTCGGTCACGGTCTTTCCGGATAGCAAACAAACTTCCACCGCGCGGATAACCTTCTGCGTGTCACCGGGAGCCATGCGCGCAGCCGCCTCCGGATCTTTTTTCCGCAGCATTTCGTAGAGGTACGCGGGACCGTGACGCACAGACTGCCGTCGCAATCGCGCGCGTAACGCTTCCGAGCGTGTCGGTGTGTCGGAAAGCCCTTCGAGAAGCCCGCGCAGATAAAGTCCCGTCCCTACGGTTAGGATGGGAATTTTTCTTCGCTGGCGCATATCGCCCAGCACGGCGATGGCTCGTCTCCTGTATTCTCCGGCGGTGAAAAGCTCCTCTGGCTCAACCAAATCGATCAGGTGGTGTGGGATGCCTCGCTGCTCCTCGACGGTGATTTTGCCTGTCCCGATGCTGAAATGGCGATAGAGTTGCGTCGAATCGCATACCAACACTTCGCCACCCAGTCGCTCCGCCAGCCACACGCCCAGCGAAGATTTTCCGGAAGCTGTCGGGCCGACCAGAACAATGAGTCTGGCAACGTCGCTCATCCGCCTGACTTCCAGTAACGCAGCAATAGAATGGCTAAAGCCAGTAAGGCCAGAAGGAGAATTCCCAGGATTTGTCCGCGGGGAGCTTTCACTGACTTCCGACAGGCAAATTGTAATAGAAACCAAAGCGCAATTCGATATACGGCCGCTTAAACGCCGGAGGTAGCGGCTCGAAAGGATTGGACGCATGGATTGCGCTCAAGGCCGCGCGATCCAGCGGCTCCTTGCCGGAGCTGCGAATCAAATCTGGTTCCGGCGAGGGCACGGACCCGTCGGTCATAATTCGGAATTGCAAATACACCACGCCCTTGTCCCCCATGCGCGCGGATTCGGGAATTATGGCGTACCAGTTGCGCCTGACGCTGGCAACCAGCCGCTGAAAATAATCCGTGAAGTCCACGCCGTCCGTCGGCGTGAGCACCTGGAGGGTACCCTGATATTCGCCGGCACCACTTCCGCCGCCTCCCGGCCCCTGCGGCATTCCGCCGCCCATGCTATATGTCCCGCGGCTGCCTTTGCCTTGCAGCGCCTGCTGCATGGACTGCTGAATCGAGGCACCGGGCGTCAGATTCGGCAGCGCCAGCGAATTCGCCGTGGGAGCGTTAGAACTCGGTTGACGGGGCAGTGCGCCGTTATTCGCAATCGACGGCTGTGGAACGGGCTTCGGCGGAACAGGTTGCGGCTGTGGTTGGGGCTGCACGGGCGCAGGTGGTTGTTCGCTTGGCGCTGGGCGCTCCGCTCGCTCCCTCGCCCGATGTTCCGCTTCCTCGCTTGCCCGTTCTTCCTCCAGCTTCCGCAACAGCTTGGGGTCAACACGCATTTTGTCGCTGGGGGGCGGCGGATGCGCCTCGCCCCTTGGCGCTTCTTTCAATGACGGTGGCAGATAAAGAAAATTCAGTTGATTGCGGGCAATTTCGTCCTGCTCCTGCGTCCTCACATTCGTCTCAAACATTTTGGGCGTCCAGATAATCAGGCAAACCAGGGCGATATGGAATGCGATGGAAAGCCCCCGGGCGATAGGCTGCCACGGATCTCGCTGTTTGTTCGTCTCTTCCGGCAAAAATGTAACTTCGCCGGTGGTCAATACATCGGGTTCCAGCACGTCCCGGAGTTCGGGTGGAATGGGAGCGCTCTCGTCGCGTTGTGAAAGAAGTTGCTCCCGCGCCGGCGCAGGTTCCACGTCTCGCGGAACCACTACGCGGGAATCGAGAACGTCCAGCGAGATGTAGCCCGGAAATTCGCCAATTTCCGTGAAAGGATGAATAGGCATGTCGCGCGGGATCAACAGGCGCGGGGAGAGGACATCAAATGGAACGTGCGACGGGATATTCGTGTGGCCGTCCAACGGCTTGACGGCCAAGCCAGCGGGAACGACGATTCGCTCGCCCATCACCGAATAAAGACGTTTGCCGGGCGCCGTATTGCCGGCCTGCGCCACGGGAAGAACATCCTCGGGCACCAGGCCGCGCGGAACCATCATGTCGCGGTATCTCATCAGGCGCTTGGGATATCCGGTGAGTTATATTTCAGCCGCTCAGCGTGCTCGCGGATGTCATGCATCACGCGGTCGGCCAACTCCAAAGCGCGCAGACCCGCCCGGCCATCCACTCGCGGCTGTTGACGTGTACGGCAGCATTCCAGGAATGCGCGTAACTCGGCGCGAAGTGGTTCTTCATTTTGCGTCTCAATTTTTTCGAAGCCGAAAGAGCTCCCGTCAGGTCGGACGCGAACGCGCAACACATCTTGGCGCGTATAGTCCACGGAAATATATTCATGCTCCTGGAAAAATCGTAGCTTCCGGACGCGCTCCGTGGAAATCCGGCTGGCCGTAAGGTTGGCCACGGCGCCGGTGGAAAATTCCAGCCGTGCATGGGCGATGTCGATTTTGTCCGTCAGCACGGGAATGCCCACGCAGCGCGAATCCGCCACCTCCGCATTGACTAACGCCAGCAAAATGTCCAAGTCGTGAATCATTACGTCATATACCACGTCGATATCCAGGCTCCGCGGCGTAAAAATGCCCAGCCGATGAACCTCAAAAAAAAGAGGACGTCGCAGGATGCCGTCAAGCGCCGCAATCGCCGGGTTGAATCGCTCCAGATGCCCCGCCTGTAGGATGCGCTTTCCCCGTTCCGCAGCCGCAATGAGCGCTTCGCCTTGTTCTAACGTGGCAGCAATTGGCTTCTCCACGAGCACATCCAAGCCGTGTTCCAGCAACCAGCATCCGAGCCGCGCGTGCTCCTTGGTCGGAACAGCCAGACTGACGGCTTCTGCGTCTTGCGCCACAGCGTCCAAATCGGGCAGTACGCGGGTCTGGAATTCTTCCGCCACCGTGCGCGCACGATCGGTATCCGTATCCAGCACGCCCACCAATTCCGCATCCGGCAGTTCGCGCCACACGCGCGCGTGGTTCCGGCCGAATGCTCCGATGCCGATCACGGCCACTCGGATTTTGCGATTGCTCAACGAGATTCCTTCGGGAATGGTGGAGGAAACGCCTGGATGGCAATACCCGTCGCGTCGGCCTCCTGAATAAGCTGATCTCGATCGAAAAGTAATGTCCGCCCCGCATCCACGGCGAGCGCGGTGGCGTTCGAGCGGTGCATCACTTCCAGCGTTCGATGACCGACGACGGGCACGTCGAACCTCATGTCCTGCCCCGGCTTGCTCACTTTAACGACCACAATTCGCTGGCCATTCGTGAGACGGGCGGCGCGTTCAATAGTTTCGTCCGTGCCCTCCATGGCTTCCATGGCTACGCACGCACGTTCACGCACCACCACAGTCTGCCCCAAATCGAGACCTGCGATGTGACGCGCAACTTCAAGACCATATTCGATATCAGCGGCTTCTTCTGCATTAGGCGCGCGATGCGTCAGCACGCCCACCTGCGGCACCAGCGGCTCGAGGAAGGCAGTCGAATCCACCAGGCGAATGCCTTCCTCCTCCAGCAATCGCGCGACAGAACCAATCAAAGAATCCGTGTTCCGCGAGGGAAGCGACATCAGCAATTTCATCAATTTCCAATCGGGTTTAATCAACTGAAAAATCCGGGTATGTTTCACCTGGCCCGCCATCACCGCTTGCCCGATGTGCTCTTCCTGCATCAATTCCAGTGTGCGGCTCAGTTCGCCCAGCGCGATCCAATGGTGGCGGGTGGCCACGCGCTCCAGATCTTCCGACGCCTCTTCGCGTATCGCGAAGACGGTCATCTCGATGCCTCGGCTACGCGCCGCTTCCAAAACCAAAAATGGAAATTTTCCGTTTCCGGCGATCAGTCCCCAATTGTCGGCGGGCTTGCTTTCCGGCGAGGTGGGCAATTCGTTCCTACTTCGTCAGGCCACGCGCAGCCGACTCGATGAAGCGCACTAACTCTGTGACGTCTTCCGACCCGGCGAGGGTTTCGCGCATTTTGACCAACGCCTGCGTGGTATTCAGCTTCGACTGCAACAGCAGCCGAAAAGCCTTCTCAATTGCGTGAATTCGCTCGGGACTGAAACCGGCTCGCGCTAATCCCACGGAATTCACACCATACGTTTTCGCGCCTCGGGGCGCGACCACTTTTGAAAACGGCGCCACGTCCTGTGTTATCACGGTGTGCGCCGCAACGTATGCAAACCTGCCGATACGGCAGAACTGATGCACCGGGCAGAATGCGCCCACCTGCGCATAATCCTCGACGGTCACGTGACCTCCCAGCGTCGCGGCATTCACCAGGATTGTGTAGTTACCAATCTGACAGTCATGCGCGATATGCGCGTAGGACATAATCAGGTTGTGGTTCCCAAGGCGCGTCACGCCGCCGCCGTGCGTCGTCCCGCGACTCACGGTGCAGAATTCGCGAAACTGGTTCGCGTGGCCCGCCTCGAGCCGCGTCTTTTCGCCGGCGAATTTCAAATCCTGCGGATCATTTCCCACCACCGAATGCGAATAAAAATGGTTTTCTTTTCCGAAGCTGGACGGGCCCTGAATAATAGCATGCGGCTCGACAACGCATCCTTCTCCCAACTCTACATCATCACCCACAATCGCGAACGCACCAATGCAGGTTCCTTCGCCCAGTCGGGCCGTAGAAGAAACCATGGCGTGATCGTGAATCTCGCGTTTCATGCGTCTACTATCGATCCACCATCTTGCACATCAAGGTGGCTTCGGTCGCCAGCTCATCTCCCACCATCGCCCGGCCTTGCAATCTGCAGAATTTTTTGCGCCACGACGTAACGTTCACTTCCAGGCGAAGCTCGTCTCCCGGCACCACTGGCCGCCGAAAACGCGCGTTATCAATCGCCACCAAATAGACCAGGTGCTTGTCACGGTCTGGGAATTCCGTCAGCAGCAATAAGCCGCCCGTTTGCACTAACGCTTCGATGATGAGAACACCCGGCATTACCGGCTGCCCAGGGAAATGCCCGACAAAATGCGCTTCGTTGATCGTCACGCATTTTATCCCCACGATTCGCTTTAATCGCTCCATCTCTACAATGGCATCCACCATGAGGAAGGGGTATCGATGTGGCAAAATCTCCTGTATCGCATTCACGTCCAAAATCAAGTAGAGCCTCCTCCAATATCAAAGGGAGATGACCCACATTCATCGCAGGCCGTCCGATTGTACCGGAAAGATGGCGTGAAGGGGAACGGCTCTCGCGCGGATGGTTATCGAAAGTGCAAAAAACTGGGAGCGATATACAATGCGGCCAGTTTCAGCATGTCGAGATTGAAGCGGGTGCGAGAATTGCCGAGAGGCGTGAAATAATGCTAGGAGTGATCGGACGATGACACCTGAATCGCGCGCTGATCATAATGTAGCCGCGCCTGCGCTGGACGCTTTGCCCGCCATCTTGCGACATCTCCGAAGCCAACAATCGGACATGATGTATTTGCTGCGTCGGTTTGTGGAATTGGAATCGCCTAGTACGGATAAATCTGCTCTTGACCGCACAGGAAAACTGGCCGTCGCCGAATGGACTCGGCGCGGCGCGGAAGTTCGCCTGCTGCGGCGGAAAATGGGCGGCGATTTGGTACGCGCGACACTGCGTGCGCCTCGCAGTTCCGTTTCATCGCGCTCAACGCGCCGACAACTTCTTGTGTTGGGTCATCTGGACACTGTTTATCCGCTCGGCACGCTGAAACGCATGCCCTTTCGAATTGCCTCGGGCCGCGCCTTTGGACCAGGCATTTACGACATGAAAGCCGGCATAGTAATGGCGCTTTTTGCTGTTGATGCGCTGCGGCAGGCTCGCGTTTCGCTCAATCGATCCGTCGTTTTTCTCTGGACAACGGACGAGGAAATCGGAAGCGCTGCTTCGCGCGCGGAAATCGAACGGCAAGCCGCCCGCAGCCATGCCGTTTTGGTATTGGAGCCATCGCTCGGGCCGCAAGGTCTGCTGAAAACGGCGCGCAAGGGCGTCGGTGAGTTCGAGCTGCGCGTCTCGGGGAAGTCGGCGCATGCTGGCGTCAATCCAAGAGACGGAGTCAATGCCGCGCACGAACTCGCAATGCAGACGGTGCGTGTGGCCGGATGGAGCAACCCGCGCCGGGGCCTTACCCTCCAGCCGACAGTGATTTTCGGCGGCACATTTTCCAACGTGATTCCCGATTTCGCCGCTTGCCGCATGGACGTGCGTTTCACCCGTAAGCGCGATGCACATGTTATCGAGAACCGCCTTCGACACCTGCGTCCAATTCTGAAAGGCGCGCGGCTGGAGGTCCGCGGCGGAATCAATCGTCCTCCGCTTGAACGTACTCCCGCAGTCCGCGGATTGTTCAGCCAAGCCGAGAAAATCGGCCGCATCCTTGGACTGCATTTGAAAGAAGGACCAACCGGCGGCGGTTCGGACGGCAATTTTACGGCGGCTCTTGGTGTTCCCACGCTGGACGGCCTCGGCGCCGTTGGCCATGGAGCGCATACACCGGGCGAATTTATTCTGCTCCGTGCTCTCCCTGAACGCGCCGCACTGCTCGCCGGCCTTCTAGCCACGCTCTAAAACCTGCACCGCCCGTCACCCGGTCGGGCACAAACCGAGCTTGTCGCGCGTCCAACCCATTGATAGATTGATTCGGTACATTGAAAGCAATGCTTCCGCGCCTATGGCCGTTGATTCTTCTTGGCACTTTGGCGGTTGTAGCTTGCCCTTTGAGTCTCTCCTCCGCTTCTTCGCCGCCGCAAACTGCGGCCCATCCTTCCATAGCGTCACAACAATCCTCGCCTGACGCGCCACAATCGCATATTGCTCAGGACGCCCGTTTGTTGCACGACCAACTTCAGGCTCTCCGCCTGAATGGCGCCAACGTATATCTGGTCCAAAACCTGAGGTTGCGACGTGGCCCGATGAACCTGACACTCATCCAGGGCAAACTTGCGTTGTATGCGCCGCTTGACGGCCGCATCACCGGCGCTGTTTTCACCGGACGCGGGCGCGTTACCCTGACGCCTCGGATGCCTTCGGAGAAACTCTCTCTGCTTCACTTTCTGGGCGTCCCTTTGCTCGATCAAAATTTTACCGGCGCGTATCTTCGATTTACGGACGACACTGCTGCGGAGATCAAGCACCAGTTGGAGGACCAAACCGGCCAACAAGAATCGGCGCTGCCAGGATTGGACCCATCCTTCACTGATCCTTGGGATGATGTACTTTCCGAGCTAAATGCCTGGCATACCTTGCGAATCCTTTCCGATTGGCTGGCTATGCAACCGCGACCTTATTTCTACATCGGCATTTTCGGCAGTGCGGTGGGGCCGTTTGATATTTTGATGGACCCTCGCCGCGAAGAGCCTACGCTGGTAGGTCAGCCTCGGCTGGTGGATGGGGTTCGCATCTATGAAACGTGGACTTCCTTGCCCGCAGAGCAACCCGCCGCTAATGCGGCTGAAGATTTTCAACCGCTTTCATATCGCATCGCCACCACCATTCACGCGGACCGTAGCCTGGATGGGAACACAATCCTGAAAATTCGCGCCGCACGCGATGGCGAGCGCACGTTGACGCTCAATCTGGCGCCGGAATTACAAGTTGAGAAAATCACAGACAGCATCGGCAATCCATTGCTCTTCTTCCCGAGTACTGAATTCGATCAACCTGGAGGATCGCGTTCCGGTTCGAGAGCCGTCTTGATTGTTTTGAATCAGCCAGTGCGTACGGGCGAGGAATTTCAGCTAAATGTTGATTATCACGGGACTGTGATTACCGATGCTGGCAATGGAGTTCTTTTTGTCGGCGAACGGGGAAGTTGGTATGCGCATCTGGCGAGCCCTGATCGCTTTGTGCCGTTCGATCTCACCTTTCGTTGGCCGCGCCAACTAACACTTGTTGCGACTGGCACAAAGGTGGACGAACATCCCGACGGCGAAATGCGTGTTGGCCACTGGATCACGCCGCAACCGATCGCCGTCGCCGGATTCAACCTTGGTGAATATGAACGGCTCACCGCGAAAGGCGCTGGTATCGAACTAAACGTTTATGCCGACCGCCAACTCGAAACTGCCTTGTCTCGCCGCATGCGGCAATTCCCCGACGCTGTTTCGGCGGATCCTCCGCCGCTGGGCGGCGCCTATCCGAATCCTGAAGACGTCAGAATCCGCGACGCTCCGCCACCACTGAATCCCGGCGTGGCCCTCTCTCAAGTCGGCAAAGAAGGCCTGGATGCGGTCGGCTTCCTGGAGAAATGGAATGGGCCGTTTCCGTTTTCAGAACTCGCCATCTCGCAAATTCCGGGATCCTTCGGGCAAGGCTGGCCCGGCCTCGTGTATCTTCCAACTCTGGCATTTTTGCTGCCGCAGACGCAGCAGCGGCTCGGCGTGGGGACGCGCGTTGAGGAGCAGGTGAACGACATTGTTCCCTTTCACGAGATTGCTCACCAGTGGTGGGGCAACGAAGTGGGTGTACAGAGTTACCGCGACACCTGGATTCTTGAAGCCATGGCCAATTATCTCGCACTGCTTTATTCCGATAGCCGTAAGCCGTCGGCGCACATCCTGGAGAATTTTCTTGAGAGCTTCCGACAACGTTTGCTTGAGCGTGCTCCCGACTCCGACCAAATCATGGAAGAAGCCGGCCCGCTTTCGCTCGGTTATCGTTTGGCCTCGTGGAAAGATCCGAGCACCTACGATGCAATCTTATACGGCAAGGGAACCTGGATAATACATATGCTGCGGATGATGCTTCGCGGTTCGGAGAAGCCTGATGCGGCAGAACCGGATTCCGACGCTCGCTTTATCGCTCTCCTCCACGATTTCCTTGCGCAACACCGTTTCCAAAATATTTCTACCGCGGACTTCCAGCAGGCTGTGGAAAGCCACATGGCCCGAACGATGGACGTGGAAGGCAACGGCAAGATGGATTGGTTCTTCGACGAATGGGTTAGCCAAACGGGCCTGCCATCATACGCCGTGGAATTTCATGTCCGCGCAGTGGGCAACCGCTTCCAGATTCGTGGAACGCTAAGTCAGGATGGCGTTCCGGATCTTTTCACCATGCCGGTCCCTCTCTACGCGGCGCCCACCAACGGAAAGCCTGTTTTTCTGGGTTCTGTAGTCACTACGGGCGCCGAAACTAAATTCCAGTTCTGGTGCTCGTTTCACCCCGCGCGCATCCTCATTGATCCCCAGCACACAATCCTCAGCCGCACAAAGTGAGTCGCACTTCCTATCGGCATTCGCTGCATGGAGCGGTTCGCTCTCCGGGTATAATGGAAATATGGACACCCCGGAGAACTCTCGGTGATTCATCGCCACATCTTTCACAATCATCGTCTTCTGCCGATCGAGGACGTTCGCCTTTCGCCCGGCCAAGCCGGATTGTTCAACGGCTGGGGCCTTTTCACCACGTTGCGCATTGCGCAGGGCGAGCCTTTTGCCTTCGAGCGCCATTGGCGCCGCCTGAAAAACGATTCGGCACGTACGCATTGCCCCCTGCTGTATGATCCGGAAACTTTGCGTCAGGAAATTCGCGAGCTGGCGCGCATCAATCACGCACCCGAATCCGCCGCGCGGGTTTACATTATCTGGAACACTATCGGAAGCTGGGGCAGCGACGAACCCATGCCCGAAACCGATTTGCTAATTTGCACCGCGCCGCATCCGGAATACAACGCGCCCGCTCGGCTTACATTGCGCGAGCATATCCGCGACGCCGCATCGCCTCTTGCGGGCGTAAAAGTCACATCCTGGCTGCTCAATGTCTGGTGCCTCCGGGAAGCACAGGATCAGGGCTACAATGAAGTTGTGCTCTTGAACGAGCGCGGCGAAGTGGCCGAATGCACCGCGGCAAATATTTTCTGCCTGAAAGACGGCCGCGTGCTGACGCCGCCGCTTTCCTCCGGATGCCTCGAAGGCATCACGCGTTCGGTGCTCCTTGAAATTGCGCCCGGCGCTGGTTATCCCGTTGAAGAGAAAATCTTGCGTGCTGAGGACCTTTTCACGGCGGAGGAAGTTTTCATCTCTTCGTCGAATCGCAATCTGCTTTCCGTCAGCGAGATTGCGGGCCATCCGATTGCATATCCGCTGGGCCCTGCCGTGCGCGAATTGGAAAAGGCATTCGACGCCTACATCGCAGACTACATAGCCAGCCACGCGCCCGTTCGTTCCATATGATGATTTTTTTACTTTGGTTCCGACACGGAAATTTTCAAGAATCATCTAAATTGGATAAGGAACAAGGAGAAAGACATGAGCGATTTAGCTGGCAAGACCTGCGTCCCTTGTCGCGGCGGTGTTCCGCCACTCGCCGAAAAACAATTGGAGTCTTTTGCCGCCCAAGTACCTGCCTGGAAAGTTATCAACGGGCACCACATCACGCGCGAATTCACGTTTCCGGATTTCGTTCAGACTCTCGCGTTTGTAAACAAGGTCGGTGCGCTGGCGGAGGCGCAAGGCCATCATCCCGATATCTTTTTCACCTGGGGACGCGCGGCAATCACGCTATGGACGCACAAAATTGATGGCCTTACCGAAAGCGATTTCATCATGGCCGCAAAAATTGACCGGCTATAAGACCCGACGCCGACCAGCGCTGTAGAACTTCTGGCGCTTTTCATTCGATGCCCTTAGATGGGCTCAAATTCCAAATTATTAGAAGAACCGGGGAATGAATCGCGGTTTCGATCCCATGGCCGCACGGTAAACGGGACTCGAGAGCAACACCTCGTCCTCAACGTCGATACGTGAACGTAGCACCCATAGATCCGCCAGTGATCCCGCCACGGCCGTAATCCACGCGGTGTGTAGCAGTGGAATGGAAATAAATTCTGCCACCACAGCCACATAATTGGGATGCCTTACCCAGCGGAACGGGCCGCCGGTCACAACGCCGAGCTGCGTGGAATCCATCACCTCAGCGTTCCAGTGGCCGGCCATCACACGCACCACCCACACCCGCATTGCCTGGGCCAGCAGAAAAATCACCATCATGGGCACAGCCAGCCAGAGCAGAAACGGCCGCCGCAGCAGCCACACCTCGAGCCCTGCGCCGACCAATAAAGCGGTATGTACAACGATCATCCAGTAAAAGCGGGGTTCTGGAATTTTTCGAATGCCGCGCCCGGCCATTCGCTTTTGGTTTCGCTTCGAGATGTACAACTCCAGCAGCCGCTCGAACCCGACGAACGCCAGAAGCCCGAAATATGCCCAATGCCTCAGGCCCATTGCAACAGAAGCATTTCCGCACTGAATCCCGGTCCGAAAGCGGCAAGGAGACCATAATCGCCCGCTGTCAGCCGTCCACGCTCCATCCATTCCCGCAAAACAAAGAGCACGCTAGCGCTGGAAAGGTTACCGTAGGTTTTCAGCACTTCCCAAGAAAACCGGACCTTTTCGGGCGGAAGCTGCAGTTCCTCTTCCATGTACCGCAATAGTTTTTGCCCGCCGGGATGCAACACATAGGCGGCAGGCTGCTCGCCGGTAAGCCCGTGCTTCGCGAGAAAATCCTTCACCAGACGGCCGATCCGGCTGCGAATCAGGTCCGGAACATCTCGCGATAGCACTATGTGAAAGCCGGCATCCTTCAGATCGAATCCCATGGCATCCAGCGAATTGGGAAAAAGATAGCTCGCTGTATCCAGGATGCGTGGTCCCTTCACTGGCCGCCCGGTCACTACCGCCGCTGCCGCCCCATCTCCAAAGAGCGTGCAGGAAATCAGATTGGCCTGCGAGAGATCGCGCCGTTGGAACGTGAGCGTGGGGATTTCAATCGCCACCACGAGCGCCGTGCTGTCCGGAAACGCTTTCACAAAATCATGTGCCCGCGCGAGCCCGGCGGCTCCGGCCGCGCAGCCCAACTCCGTGATAGGCAGCCGTCGCACGTCAGATCGGAATCCCATGCGGTTCATCAAATGGGCATCGACCGAGGGGATCATCACGCCCGTGCATGACGTGGTAATGAAAAGATCCACGTCTCGCGGCTCCATGCCTGCCGCCTTCAGGCCTTTTGTGGCGGCTTCCTCGCCCAGCTTGATGGCATGCTCTGAATATTCACGGGTGATTTGTTCAAGCGGCCGCGGTTCAACAAAATATTCCACGGGCTGAATGCAGAACCGGCGCTCGACACAACCGTTGTCAATTACCGTCATCATCGCTTGCAAGCGGCGCTCTTCCAACCCAAAAACCTTCTGGAAATAAAATTTCACCTGCTCGCGCGTCAATAGGTGCTCGGGCACCGCCGTTACCGCCGCCGCAATGGAGATATTTCCGTTCGTCATGAAGCCTGCCCTTAATACTGTAGGTTTCCCGCAATATACACTTTACCGGCTGGGGGCGCGGCCTTTGCAGCCGAACTTCGCTCACTTAGCGGAAGCGGCGACGATTGCATTCTCCCCCACGCCCTCAAGTCGGTCCTCGCCAGCGTACACGACGAAGCGCTCCCCACGCAAAAACCCAATCAGCGTTAAATGCAATTCCCGCGCCATTTGCACGGCCAAGCTTGACGGAGCCGACACCGATGCCAGCACCGGCACTCCAGCCACGATCGCCTTCTGCACGATTTCAAACCCGCCGCGCCCGCTCACCAGCATGATACATTCGTCGAGCGGAACGAGGCCACTGCGCAAGGCCCAGCCAATCACCTTGTCCACGGCGTTGTGCCGTCCGATATCCTCTCGTATTGACAGCATTCTCCCTTGTCGGTCAAAAAGCGCCGCCGCATGCAGGCCGCCAGTGCGGCCGAAAATGTCCTGCGCGTTGCGGAGCCGCCCCGGCAGTTCGCAGAGAATCCTTCCCGTTGCGCGGAATCTGGGATTGGGCGGCGCAATCATGCGCACTCGCAGGGACTCGATGGATGTTCTTCCGCACACTCCGCAGCCTGACGCCGCATAGAAATTCCGCTTCAAGCGACCGAGTCCTGGCAGCACTTCGAGCGCCAGTTCCGCGCGAACCACATTGCCACGAGCAGGAATTTCAGTGTCCGCCGAGGGCTCCAGCACCAAAATTTGGTCCCGTCGCTGCACCAGCCCTTCTGTAAATAAAAATCCGGCCGCCAACTCGAGGTCGTGCCCCGGCGTGCGCATGATAACGCTGGCGGGCACGTCCCCCACGCGAATTTCCAGTGGCTCTTCGCCGGCCAGCTCGTCGGTATGTCTACCGAGGCGCCCCTCGTTCCACTCCATCACTCCCGTTATTTCGATGCTTCGCCCTGGCAAGGACATAATCTATCCATGTATTCTACGCCAGGTCGGAGGTTCCCGCGCGCACCGACGCGTCGAGACGGTCGAGTGTTTCGTTTGTCTGTTTGCACTCTGGGAAGAGAGAAGGCCCGCTCCGTACGGGGGTCGACGGAGCGGGCCCGGTGGGGATCTCAGGCAGGAATGCTTATGAAGACCGGCCCTTTGCCGAATTTCCTTGCCAGCCTTCGATCCAGAGTCTACCGAGCAATTATTTATGCAGGATGACAACCGTGTAAGAAGTTGGCTAGTGCGTGGCCAGCGCAAGGCTGCACTGCTTCGCGGGATTCCAACAGCTTGACTCTGAAAACAAGAGCAATGGGTGTAGAATCGCCGCTTTCCATGCGACCCAAGTCTCAGCTTATGAATAATGGCAACAATAAAGCGTTTATCCGAAAGCATTCGCCGAGGGGTGTGCTCCGCTGGATGAAGCGCGTACTCAGGGAATGCGACCGCGTTCAACTCGAGTGGAATGAGGCCGCTGTCCACGATCTCCGTGTGGCCCTACGTCGATGCCGCTCCATGGCGGACGGCATCAGGCGCGTGGATCCGGATCGCGCGTGGCTCCGCATGAAGCGCAACGCAGGAAAACTTTTTCAGTCGTTGGGAGACTTGCGCGACGTCCAAGTGATCGAGAGCTGGACCAGGAAGTTCGCGCCGGCTGACAACCCCCTCCGGCAGCTATTGATGCAGAGGCTGGCCGTCCGCAAGCAGCTTCACCGCGAAGAAGCCAAAAACGCGCTGGAACAGTTTGATCGCAAGAAGTGGCGACATTTGGCCGTGCACCTTGCAAAACGTGTCCGAGTGATCCCTCTCGACGGCTTGGTGGCGCAGCACCTCGCCCTAGAATACTGGAAGGACGCTCATGAGCTCCACATGCAGGCCTCCCACCGGCGCAGTCGCGTGGCCTGGCACCGTTTGCGGATTGCGCTAAAGCGTCTTCGCTATTGTGCCGAAAATTTTTTACCGCAGCGGTACGAAGGCTGGAGATGGAGTCTGAAGCGGGCGCAGGACCTGCTCGGCGAATTGCATGACCTGGATATGCTGCATCGGGCGCTTATTTCCGTCCGGCACCAAGTCGCTGCCAAGGATTTTGCCCATTGGAAAGAAAAAATCGCGCGCGAGCGTACTGAAAGACTCGATGAATATCGGCGTAGGGCGAAGGGCGATGAATCAATTTTCAATCTCTGCCGTTCCGCATTGCCTCACGGCGCGCGCGAACAAAGCGCCGCGATGGCCCGCCTCGCGGCTTGGGCGCGGTCGCTTGGATCGGATTCACGCAATTCGCGCCATCTGGCGGATTTAGCTTTGCAATTGTGTGACGGCCTATCGGCCGCGAATGTACACGAATTCTTCTGTGAAGCCCGAGGCCGCCGAATTCTCCATGCCGCTGCGCTGCTGCATGACGTGGGGCGCTCGGAAGGTGAAAAAGGCCGCCACAAGGCTTCCTACCGGCTGATTCGCGATCTCCCGCCGCCCGTGGGTTGGTCCGCCGATGACATGCGCTGGATTGCATTGGTGGCGCGATACCATCGTGGCGCCGAGCCTCGCGCCAATCATGAAGGCTTTTCGTCGCTGGGCATGCTTGAGCAACAGAATTTGCTATGGCTGGCTGCTATCCTACGGCTCGCCGATGGATTGGACGGCGAGCGTGACGGCCGCATATCTCGACTCACCGTGCAAGTGGCTCCTGAAGCGCTGCTGATTCGCGCCCGCGGTTATGTCAATGATCTCTTCTCCGCGTCGCACTTGGCGGAACGCAAGCATCTGCTGGAAACCGTGGCTTGCCGTCCCGTGATTGTTCGCGCCGAGGACGTGCAAACCGCCGCAGTCCTTCCCTTGCGGACTTCCCTCGCATCCTGACTTTCTTCCACCGGGCAACCCTCCGGCGGCGCTAACGCTCAAACCAGGCAGGAGGGATCAGCGTTGACCGGTTCCCGGCGGGGGAATACAATCTGTGTACACCTCTCGGGAAGAGGTGTCCTCATGCGGCGTGTGATTTCGGCTGTTATTGTGCTTCTTCTTGTGCTATGGAGCCGGGCCATGCTTATGCCCGGCGTGCACGCTTCTCCCCGTCCGCGGGAGCAAACGTCGCCGACGGCGCAAAATCCCTCGCCAGCGCAAAACAACGACCAAAAGAATCCCAAGCAGGACAAAAAGCGCGACAAGGAATTGATGAGGGAACTCGAACCAGCCTATAAGAAGTGGCTGAACGAGGACGTTATCTATATCATTTTGCCCGAGGAACGAGAAGCATTTCTCAAGCTGACCACCAATGAGGAACGGGAACAATTCATTGAGTCGTTTTGGGCCCGTCGCAATCCCGATCCCGACAGCCCTGAAAATTCCTTCAAGGAAGAGCATTACCGCCGCATTGCATACGCCAACGAGCACTATTCCTCGGGCATTCCAGGATGGAAGACGGACCGCGGCCGGATCTATATTATGTGGGGTCCGCCCGATCAAGAGGAGGACCATGACGCAGGAGGAAGCTACGACCGGCCTCCGGAGGAAGGAGGCGGTTCGACCGAAACATACCCGTGGGAGCAGTGGCGTTACCGATATCTCGAGGGAATGGGCGAAAACGTTATCTTGGAGTTCGTGGATCCTTCGCAAAGCGGCGAATTTCGCCTTACATCTGACCCCAGCGAAAAGGACGCCCTTCTTTACACGCCGAGCGGTGGCCAGACGGAAGCGGAATCCATGGGGCTGAGTACAAAGGCGGCACGCTTCGACAACACAGACGGCTCGCACTTGGCATTGCCCATCGGGATGCGGCCTGCTTCCATGGACGAATTCTCGCGGCTCGAGCAGTATTCCAAAATCATGGCGCCGCCGCCGGTAAAGTTTAAGGATTTAGAAGCCGTCGTCACGTCGCGCATCCTGCGCAATCAATTGAATTTCGATTATCGTTTCGACTTCCTGAAAGTGACAAACGATACTGTCCTCGTACCCATCACTCTGCAAATTCCCAATAAGCAGTTAAGTTTCCAGGAGAAGGACGGCGTCCAGACGGCCTCCATGAATTTATTCGCGCGCATCACCACGTTGAGCGGCCGCGTGGTGCAAACGTTCGAGGATACCGTCACGCATGCAACTCCCAATTCGCTGCTTCAGCAGTCCTTGAAGGGCTATTCTATCTACCAGAAGGCCGTGCCCCTGCGGCCGGGCCTATACCGTTTGGATGTAGTGATTAAGGACGTGAACAGCGGAAACGTGGGCGCCATCAATGAGCGGCTGGCGGTGCCGCAATATTCCGATGACCAGCTCTCCTCCAGTACACTCATCGTGGCGGATGAAATACAGCGCGTTTCGGCCCATGATATCGGCGTGGGACAGTTCGTCCTGGGCGACGCAAAAGTGCGGCCCAAACTGGATTCAACTTTCGCGCCGGATGAGCGTATGGGACTCTTCCTGCAGATATACAATTTGAAAGTGGATGATAAGAGTCATAAGCCGGACGCCTCAATTGCATTCCGCGTGCTCAAAGACGGCGGCGATAATGTGCCGGTGTTGAAGTTTGACGAGACCAGTGACAAACTCGGCCAGCACGGCGAAGAGCTGACGCTGGAAAATACGGTCGGCCTGGCCTCCTTGGCACCTGGAAAGTATAAAATGCAAGTGACGGTGACAGACAATCTGACAAAACAGACGATTACACCTTCGGCGGAATTTACCGTGAAGGCGGCTGCGAAGTAGGAGTAAACTGGCAATCGTGAAGGTATCGTACAAATTGCGCGCATTGATTCCGGCATTGCTTCTGCCTTTGCTGGCGCTCACGGCAGCGGGCGCACCAGCTTCGGGCAGGATTGCCGGCCTGGTGGTTGATGGCGCGGGCACTCCGCAGATGGGCGCCACAATCTCGATTGCTCCCGAGTTGGTGGACGGCTCGCGCCCCCCGGATATTTTTACCGATGCCCGGGGACGCTTTGACAGTGCGTCGCTAGTCACCGGACTCTACACGGTTCGCGTAACTTTAGCCGGTTTTTTGCCCACTTTGGATCAGCACGTCGACGTGGGAGAGTTGCGGACAACCGTTCTCCATTTGCGCGTGGATTCCGCGTTCGCCTCTCTGCAACGTTCTGAAACGCGCCCGGTTAGTACCCGCGACGACGACGATTGGACCTGGGTGCTGCGAGGGTCCACCGCTTCTCGTCCAATCTTGCGTTGGGTGGATGGCCAGGTAGTTGCCGACGATGAAGAAAGCTCGACCGAGCAAAATTCCCGCCGGCCTCGAGGCCAATTAGACATTTCAGCAGGGAGTCCCCAGCCCGGCGAAGTCACGAATTTTTCGGACGCTCCGACAACCAGCTTCGCTTACGACATGAATTTGGGTGCGGAGGGCCATCTGGTAATGGCGGGCGCTTTTAGTTATCTGAACGACCTTCCGGCAGGTGGATTTGCAACCCTCTGGACCCAGGAAAGCCCCACAGGCCAAGGTTCGGTCACTGGCATGGTGATTCGTCAGTCAGAACTGGGACCGGATGGTCCAGGCTTTCGCGGAGCGCGCCTGACTCGCCGATCACAAATAGATTTTTCCAACCGTGTGACCATGCTCTACGGCGGAGAATTTGTTTTTGCGGATCTGGGCCGCATGACTTCGACGCTGCGTCCTGATACCGAGTTGGCAATACAAATCAATCCTGCATGGCGGGCCGATCTTATCGTCACCAGTCAATCGCCCGAAGGGGATGTGGAAACTGGCAACAGCGATGGGCTTTTGCAGCAGGCCATGAATTCACTGAATGCGTTTCCGGTGCTGCTGGAAAGGAACAACGACCCCGTCCTGGCTAGCGGCTGGCATCAGGAAATCGGCGTCGAAGGCAGGCTCGGAAACTCGCGTTCGCTGGCACTTGCCGCGTTCCACGATCAAGCGGCCGACTCGGCTGTTTTCGGACAAGGCTCGCTGTCCGGAGCAGACGTTTTGCCGGATTACTATTCGAATGGATTTGCATACGATGCCGGGAGTTCCGGCTCTTGGGGCGGTCGGATCGCATATCGGCAGAAATTTGGAAATGGCTCCGAAGCGGATGTTGTGTACACCCTCGCGGGCGTGCTGGTTCCATACGTCACGGAAACCACCGGCGATTTGTCCAGCCTGCTTACGACTCGTTCCCGCCAGAGCATCGGTGGGCGAGTTTCCGGCAAGATTCCGCTCACGAAGACACGGATCACCGCTGGCTATACGTGGTTGAGCGGTCTTACGGCTGCGCGGATGGACGCCTTCGGGGAGTCACTTTATGGTGTTGACCCCTTCCTCAATCTCACTCTGAGGCAGCCGCTGCCATCCTGCTTTCCCGGCCACATGGTCGTAATGGCGGATTTCAGCAATCTATTGGCACAAGGCTATATCTCCGTCACGACGCGCGATGGCCAAGTCCTATTAATACCTGCCTACCGAACCTTCCAAGGCGGCCTTAGTTTCCAGTTCTAGGATATTGAACCCTACTATTTTCGGGATTTGTACTTCCATTATCGGGATTGGTATTCATCGCTTGAGCGCCAGCCTCCATAACATTCAGATAAGCAACCGCTTGGCGGAATTATGCGTCTACACCATTTGGAATCACGCGTGCTCATATCGGTTCGGCTAAGTGTCTTACTATTATAAAGGCCCCAGTGATGAAGGATAGTCTTGGGCTAAGATTTGGCGCAGTGCTGTTGGCGTTGATCACGCTAGCGGCGCTGGTATTTGGTCTGCTGAACTTCCAGCAGCGCAGCCGATTCATCACTCCAGACGATGGCGTTTCCTGGTTCGACTCCCCTGCGGGGGTTGTGGCCCGCTACATTTCCCCCGATTCACCGGCCAGCAAGGCCGGGATTAAGCCCGGGGACATACTCGTTGCCCTGAACGAAACCCCAATTCATGATGCAGCTGGCGTGACCCGCAAGTTGTGGCACGTAGGCGTGTGGATTGAAGCGCGCTATTCCGTCGAGCGCGACAGCGAAACCATCGAACTGAAACTAATTACGGCGCCGGCGGAAAAACCCGCCTCGATGGAAAATTTCCTGCGGGTCCTGGGTCTGCTATATCTGTTCATTGGCTTGTTCATCTTCGCGCGCCGCTGGAATGCGCCCCAAGCGATTCATTTCTACATCTTTTGCCTGGTTTCATTCATCCTGTATTTTTTCCATTACAGCGGGAAACTGAATACCTTTGACTGGATCATATATTGGTCAAATGAAGCGGCATTGCTGCTCCAACCGGCGCTCCTGGTGCATTTCGCGTTGGTGTTCCCTCAAAAGCGATCGCATCTTCGCCTGTGGCTTGCCGGCGTCTATGGTATTCCCGCAGCCCTGCTGCTGGTACATATCAGCGTGGCCACACAGATGCTCGATTTGCTGCCCTCGATCGGCAACCGGCACATTCTTGACCAGCGAGAGCTGGCTTATTTGGGCATCTACTTTCTGGCCGCCGCGCTGATCTTCCTAAATAGTTACCGCCGCGCTCCCATAGGTCCGGTTCGCCAGCAACTGAAATGGGTGACGGGCGGAACACTTGCGGGTATCTTACCCTTCCTGCTTTTCAACATTGTGCCATACGCGATGGGCGCAACGCCGCAGCCATGGATGGACGCGTCCGCGCTGTCCCTGGCGCTGATACCCCTCTGCTTTGGCTACGCCATCGTCCGTTACCGACTCATGGACGTGGATATTATTTTCAAACGTGGCTTGGCATATACATTTACGACGGCCGCGGTCGTCGCGATTTATTTTGCCGCTGTCGGCTTGATTGACGAACTGTTCCACACGGCGTTGCCCGCCGGGCACACCGCGCCGATCATTGCCATTGTAGTGGCCGCATTTCTTTTTCAGCCCGTACGCGATTGGGTGCAAGCGCGGTTGGATCATTTCTTCTATCGGGACCGGCTCGATTACCGCCGCACACTCATGGAATTCGGCCGCGCCTTGACGAATGAAGTGCGCTTGGAACCGCTCCTTGGCTCCGTGCTTGACCGCATTTCGCGGACCCTGCTGGTGGATCGCGTGGCGATTTTTCTTGAGAATTCAGATGGCGCTTGGGAAATGTCGCGCTCCCTCGGCGTGCATTATGAAGGGCCGCCCGATTTCAGCTTCATTGATTCCGCGCGCCGCCAACTTGAAAGCGGCTGTCTATTTTTCGAGCCTGGCCGAGACTCCGAAACTGGGACAAGCCTCGCCGATCGCACTCAGCAGCGGCTGGACCTCACCTATTACGTTCCGTGCCGGTTCCAGGGCAAGATCGTCGCGGTCCTAGGCTTGGGCAAAACAGTTGACGGTGAATACTTGTCGAGCGAGGACGTCGAACTCGTTCTGGCCATTGCCGGCTATGTTGCAGTCGCCATCGAAAATGCCCGGCTGTACAACTCTGTTGAACAAAAAGCGCTGCAGGTCGAGCGACTCAAGGACTTTAATGAGAATATCGTTGCCTCTCTCAGCGTGGGTATGCTCACCACCGACCTGGAAGACCGTGTCGAGACTTGGAATCCCGCACTTGAGGCAATGTTGGGGCTGAAGGACGTCGAAGCTCTCGGCCGACCGCTTTCCCAGGTGTTGCCCACCGAGGTTGTCGCAGAACTGGCATCCCGTGCCACCTCGAATCAAATCAGCAACATATACAAGCAGGAACTGAGGATGTCGGGCGGTCGCACCTTAATCGTGAACGTCTCTACGTCTCCGCTGCAAGGGAAAACTGGTGAAAATATCGGGCGCTTAGTCTTAGTCGACGACATCACCCAGCGCATGCAGCTCGAAGATCAGATGCTGCAAACCGAAAAGCTCACATCGCTCGGCTTGCTGGCCGCCGGCGTGGCGCATGAGGTGAATACGCCGCTCGCGGTGATCAGCAATTATATCCAGATGCTGGCCAAGCAAATTCCGGCCGAGGATTCGCGGCAGAAGACCATCGAGAAAATCGTGCGGCAAACGTTCCGGGCCAGCGAAATCGTCAATAACCTGCTGAATTTTTCCCGCACGGGCGGCTCCGAATTTCGCGAGGTTAGCTTAAATTCTTTGCTCGAAGAGACTCTATCTTTAGTTCAGCATCCCATGAAAACCGGAAATGTCACCGTTCTCCGTACATTTGCCGACGGGCTGCCCTCCGTGCTCGGTTCGCCCAACCGCCTCCAGCAGGTTTTTTTGAACCTCTTCCTGAATGCGCGGGACGCCATGCCGGCTGGCGGAATGCTGGAAGTGCGCACGGCGGCGCCTAATGGCATGGTCGAAGTGGAAGTTACCGATACCGGCATGGGAATTCCGGCGGAGAATCTCGCTAAGATTTTCGATCCTTTCTTCACCACAAAATCCACTGGGCGCGGCACTGGTCTGGGCCTTTCCGTGAGTTACGGCATTATCCAGGAGCACGCCGGCAGGATTGAAGTGCGCTCCACACCCAACAAGGGTACCTCGTTCCGCTTGGAATTCCCCGTGGTCCATCGAGAAGTTCATGTCTGAACGCACCATCCTGGTCATTGACGACGAAACGGAAATTCGCGAGGGCCTGGAAGCTCTGCTGACTTCCGAAGGCTTTCGCGTCGTCATGGCCGATACCGGCGAGGCTGGCCTTACACTCTTGGAAAACCAGCCGGTTGATTTGGTTCTGCTGGATTTTCAATTGCCGGGACGCAACGGCGTGGAAGTGCTCGAGGATTTGCGAGGCCGCGCTCCCGATCTGCCGGTGATTCTGATCACCGCACACGCATCCATAGATACGGCCCGCGCTGCCTTCAAAGCCGGCGCCCAGGATTACATCACCAAACCTTGGTCGAACGACGAACTGGTGGCCCAAGTCAGCTACGTAATCGAACGGCGGCAACTTCGCGAAGAAAACCGCGAGCTGAAGCGCGCGTTCAAGCAGCGTTACAACTTCGGCACCATTATTGGCAAGAGCGAAAAAATACTGGCTCTTCTGGACCTGGTGACGCAGATTGCGCCGTCGCGCTCCACAGTGCTGATTATGGGCGAAAGCGGCACCGGCAAGGAGCTCATCGCTAAGGCAGTCCATTCAGCCTCTCCGCGCGCCAACAAGCCGTTCGTCGCCGTAAATACAGGTTCCATACCGGTTGACCTGCTCGAGTCTCAGCTTTTCGGCCATGTGAAGGGTGCTTTCACCAGTGCAGTCGCTTCGAAACGCGGCTTGTTCGAAGTCGCCGATAAAGGAACAATTTTTTTCGATGAGATCGGCACAATCAGTCCCGAAACCCAGGCGAAACTACTGCGCGTGATTCAAGAGCGCGAATTCATGCGCCTGGGCGGCACCGAAAATATCCACGTGGACGTCCGCATTCTCGCTGCTTCGAATGAAAACCTGGCCACGCTGGTACGGGATGGGCGCTTCCGCGAAGATCTTTATCATCGCCTGAACGTAATCTCGCTCGTGCTGCCGCCTCTTCGCGATCGCAAAGAGGATATTCCTCTGATGGCGGAAGCATTCACCGAACGTTTCTGCCGCGATAATTCCAAGCCGCATCGACAATTCACGCCAGCCGCGATGAAAGTCCTGATGGACTACGACTGGCCGGGCAATGTGCGAGAGCTCGAAAACGTCGTCGAACGCGCCGTTGTCCTTTCCACTCAGCCATCCATGGAACCGGACCTACTACCCGAAGCAGTCCAGACACGCGAATTTGTCCGTGGCGTGCGCCTCGATCTTTCCGAATTTCTTTCCTCGATGCCGGGAGACGCATTCACCGGCGGCGGATTGCGCGCACCGTCACATTCTCTCTTTGAGATTGTCGAGGAAGTAGAACGCCGCCTGATTACCGACATGCTCGAGCGAACAGACTGGAGCCAGACGGAAGCCGCGGAACGGTTCCAGATTCCACTTTCGACGTTGAACCAGAAAATCAAGCGCCTGGGAATTGAAATGCATCGTCGCAGTCCCCGTTCAAGCGCCGCGAACCTTGCGTTTGATCACGCCGACATTCCCGCATCAAAATAGAGCTTGGGCGAGTTCGCTTCCCAAAATTCTCAGCTATAAGTGCGGAAGATGCTCCCCGCGAAGCGGGCGGACTTAAATCCAATCACCGTATCGGCTTCTCCGATAAGGCGAGTGTCACGAAATATCTAAATGTAAGACATCGAGTTTAAGCTTCGGGGAATTGCACGCATGTCCAGAACAGGTTCTTGATTTTCTGTGCATAATGCGCAAGCTAACTCTTTTTTGATTCCCTCAAAAGGTCCCGGACGACCGCCTCTCCAAGATTTGCACCCTCCAGTTGAGCTGTCTCCAAGCTCGTCTCGAGAATGCTCGCCAAACCCACATTTGCGCCCCGTAGATCAGCATGATCCAGGTTAGTCTGTCGCAACACCGTGCCCCTGAGAACCGCGCGCCGCGCCGAAACATGACTCATATCCGCCTGAAAGAGCTCCGAGCCGCTCAGGTCCGCCTCCGTCAAATCCGCTTCGCGCAGATTCGCTTCCGTCATGTCGCAGTTCCGAAAATCCGCACCACGCAAACTCGCATGGCTAAAATCCGCGCCGGCAAATTTGGAATCCCGCATAACGCTTCCGTCCAATTTACAGCCTGCCAGGCACGCCGCGCTAAGGTTGCAGCCTTTCAGATCCAGTTTGGACAAATTCGCTCCGGTCAAATCCGCTCGCACGCCGCCTTCCTGCCCTTTGATAAACCGCTCATGCGCCGACAAAATCTCGGTCAGGAGTCGCCCATTATGCCGGATGCGTTTGGGCGAACGCAGCCGCGTACTTTTTCCAAAAAAACTCAGAGTGCCTCCTCGCTAATTGTCAATCGATATACCGGAAAAGTGTAACGAAAAGTGCTTCTGAATGCACTCCGCGCGAAGGTAGCAAACCGGATACTTTAATGACACGGGCATCACGCTGACTTGCCTCATATGATAATTTGGATGAGCCTAGCCGCTTTCACCGATGCGAAATTCACGCCATATTTTGCTGGCCGTCGTGGCGCTCTTGATCGCCTTCACAGGAATCGGTGCGTTCCGCACACAACGGACACAAGACCAGACTTCCGAGGCTCGCAGCGAAGAAATTGTCGCCAATCAGGCGACGGGTCGTATCTATGTGCTCGTGATAAAGGACGCCATCGTCGTGGGAGCACTCGGAATTCCATCGGAGCCTGGTTCCTTACCTCCCGAAATTGTTCAGATGGACAGCAAGCGGATGGCAGTTTTGCTCGGGGCCGTGGATTGGCGAGCGACCGACTCCGGAAAGCAGATCGCGTCACTGGCGCGGGAATTACCCAGCCTTCGACCGCAAAGCGCCGCGGGCCAGGCTCCCCATTTGCAACAGGAGGACGCCGGGGGCGTAGCGGCCGACCTTGAAATCGTCGGCATTGGAGTCTTTGAGCGATTACAGGCGATTGCAACGCAGCTCCACGCACCGATCCATCTTCCCGATGCACAACCTGTGCTGCAGATCGTTCTCGCCGATTATGTGGAAGATTACGGTCCGGAGGTCTGGACGCTCGATTACAAACTCCACCAGGAAGAATTGCGTGCAAACTTTTTGCAGACGCAAATCAACCGTCCTCACTATGTACAATTATGGCCACCGGACAAAGGGCAGCCGCATTCGCTGATAGAGTTCAGCTATCCCGGCGTCGATCCAAAATCCTTCTCAGAATCCTTGCTCAACGATTCGCGCCTTAAAAGTATTGGCGGCGCGGTCCCCAAACTTGCCGACGTGCAGCAAGCAATTCTGGCTGGCGACACGCGCAAAATCCTGCCGGCGGACGCCATCACATTTATGCGCGCCGCGTTAAGCGGTCTTGCGGACAATGGCAGCAACTATGCTATTGCCGCAATCGGAGAACACACAGGATTTACCTGGATTGTGCAGCCCAAAGGCTCGGTCGAAGAACAGAAAGACCGTCCGGCCAGCGCGCCAACTCTCGGACGGCCCTGAAATCAAATCGAGTGAGCCGTCCGGCGCAAGCCCGTCATTTTTCGCTAGCCAGTTTCTCCTGCAGCCGCGCATTCTTTTCTGCCACTGATTGCGCGAGCTTCTCCTTGTGCGCGACGAGCTTTTGTCTCATGGCGGTATCAGTCGTGCCCAAAATTTGCGCGACAAAAATCGCGGCGTTGACCGCGCCAGCCTTGTCAATGGCCATGGTGGCGACAGGAATGCCTCCTGGCATCTGCACGGTCGCCAGCAGCGCATCCATACCGTTCAGAGCGCTGGTGCCGAGCGGCACGCCGACGACGGGTAATGTAGTGACCGCCGCAACCACCCCGGCCAAATGCGCCGCGCCACCTGCTCCCGCAATGATGGCTCGCAACCCGCGATCCGCGGCTTTGGACGCGTATTCATGCGTCACTGCCGGCGACCGATGCGCCGACATCACTTGGATTTCATGCGGGATGCCGAACGATTCCAGCGTTTTTGCGGCTTCCATCATCACCGGCAGATCCGTATCGGACCCCATGATGATGCCGACTAACGGTTTTGTTTCCTGAGATTTTGTGCTCAATGCTTTTTGTCTCCGGTTCTGAATTTAAGATTTCAATCCCGTCGCCACGGCGGACATTGCCTGTTTCGACAACTCGGCACATCCACCCGCGCCGTTCGCGCAGTTCCTCGCGCAATCCCGCCCGAATATCGTCCATGCGCGAGCACGGCTCGCAGGGTATCGTCACTTCCAACAACGCCTCGCCGATACGCAACCGTTGACCTGGATGCATCTGCTTCATATCCAGCCCGCGCGTCGTAATGTTTTCTTTCGCCAGGCCGGGCGCCACGCCCAGCAATTCAAGTGTTTCCGCGTCAATTATGGAAACCTGGCGTTTGCTGCCGTGGCGCCCGTGAATGCATTTGCGAAACCCGGTGTCCGCCACCGCTTCAGCCTGCTCCACCTCATCCATCGGAAAGCGATGGACGCGGCAGATGAAAAGACGCTCCACGTCACCCATGGTGCGCTCCGAATAGCGTGGACAGGGTAATATTTCCAATGTCCGTCCGATATTGCGCACCTGGAAATGAAATTTCCTCAACGGCAGCGTAACTGCGAGCTACTGCCGCATCCACTGACGTATCTCTGCATCCCACGGCCAGCACGCGTCCGCCGGACGTGTAAATATTCGACCGCTCCCCGCGAGTGCCTGCATGAAAAATGTTAATACCGGGCAGCGCCGCCGCCTCTGCAAGCCCTGTAACGCGATCGCCGATTCGTGGGCCGCCGGGATAGCCCTCCGCAGCCATCACAACGCAGGAACTAGCGCCATGTTTCCATTGCAGCGATGCCGGCTCCAGCTTCCCCGCAGCGGTTTGCGTCAAAACCTCCGCCAAATCAAAATCCATTCGCATCACAATTGCCTGCGTCTCAGGATCGCCCATCCGGCAATTAAATTCCAGTACCTTCGGACCATTTTCCGTCAGCATTAAGCCAAAATACAAAAACCCGCAATATGGCAGCCCGTTGCGCGAAAGGCCCTCGATGGTGGGCCGTACGATATCGCGCTGGATGCGATCTTCAAGTTCTTCAGAAAGCCAACCCTCCGCGCAAACCGCCCCCATGCCGCCGGTGTTTGGTCCCCGGTCGCCATCCAGCAGTCGCTTGTAATCGCGGGCAGCCGCGAGCGGAGCCACGTGCTTCCCATCGGTCAAAACAATGTACGAAATCTCCTCGCCCGAAAGTCTCTCTTCCAAGATTACGCGGCGTCCCGCTTCGCCAAATTCGTTTTTTTCCATCAGACGCTCGATGAAAGCAGTCGCCTCGTCTGGCGAAGACGTAACTAACACACCCTTTCCGGCTGCCAGACCGTCCGCCTTCACCACCACAGGCCAATCTACCCAACACAGTGCCGCGTAAGCATCGGCTTCCGAATCAAAAATTCCCAACGTCTCAGCCGTCGGGACTCCGTTGTGCTTCATAAATTCCTTGGCAAAAACCTTGCTGCCCTCGAGCCTGGCCGAAGCTGCTGTCGGACCAATCACCGCGAATCCCTTCCGATTAAATTCGTCTGCCAAGCCGCGCACGAGCGGCAGTTCGGGACCGATCAACGTCAGATCAGGATTCAGCCTATCCGCCAGAGCGGAAAGAGCAGCAATGTCTCCAAGATCCCCCGCAATACACTCTGCCACGGACGAAATTCCTCCATTACCTGGAGCACACCAAATGTGGTTGACGCGCTTGCTTTGTAGCAGCTTCCAAATAAGCGCGTGCTCGCGTCCGCCGCCGCCAATCACCAGAACTTTCATGTGCTCGCAAGATACGGCGTGCTCGGTATTCATGTCAACTCCGCCCCATCATGACATCCTTTTAACCCATCGGCGCAATGATCGGGGGCATCGTCATATGATTTTTTGATTCAGCAAACAATATATACTACGTATATAGTATTACAACACGGAGGTACAATTGCAATTTCCATGGCATCATCAAGTCAATTCCGCGAATGGCTCCAACCGTATTACGCCGGACTTTCTGATATCCCCCTGTCCAAGCTATTGGTGTATTTTGATTTATTGCAAAAATGGAATCAACGAATGGCTCTGACCGCTTTGGCTGATGAACGGGAGATTGCCCGGGTTCTTTTTGGAGAGAGCCTAGCGGCATGTCCGCTAATTGTCCCCGAATACGGTCGGCTAGCCGACGTCGGCTCAGGCGCTGGATTTCCCGGCTTGGTTATCAAGGTAATGCGTCCCGGGATGCATGTGTTTTTAGTAGAACCAAATCTTCGGAAATCGGTATTTCTGTCAGAGATAGGCAGAGCGCTTGAGCTGAATGGCCTTACTGTCATCCGGGGGCGAGTTGGCGCTGACGCTCCGAAACTAAATATCCCGAAACTTGACTGGATTACGAGTCGGGCATTATCGTGTCGGCGAGAAATTTTGGATTTTTCGCAGTTAGCACTTATGGAGCATGGAAGGATCCTTTTGTGGGCTAATACCCTTAGATTTAACCAGATTCAGCCCGACGAGCGATGGGCATGGTCCAATACAACCGTGCTTCCAGGTACCAAGGAGCGCATTATTGCTCTAGGTAAGCGACGGGCATAATGTGTTCCACGTGGAACATCCTGGATTGTTAGTCGAGCCCGCAAACCCATATATCACATAGGCAACTAAACTTAATTGCTCTTCTTATCTGCCTCTGATAGATTAGTTTTGGAGGGCCTTAAGTTGGGACGCATTATCGCGATTGCCAACCAAAAAGGAGGCGTGGGCAAAACGACAACAGCCATTAACCTCGGCGCGTCATTGGCATCTCTAGGGCATTCCAGCCTTCTTGTAGACTGTGATTCCCAAGGCAACGCAACCTCCGCGTTGGGTTTTCCCAAGGACCCTGCCCGCCGCACGATTTATCACTCGCTCATCCTCTCTGATCCACTCTCAAGCATTATTTTAGACACAAAGACACCAAGATTTTATGTTGCCCCGTCCGACAAAAATCTGGTAGGCGCGGCGATCGAACTAATCGACGTCGAAAATCGCGAATACCGCTTGAAATCATTGATCTCCGCAGTACGCGACCAGTATGCATATATACTCATTGACTGTCCGCCGTCTCTGGATCTGCTAACAGTCAATGCCTTGGCGGCCTGCGAATCAGTAGTGGTGCCGATACAATGTGAATATCTTGCTCTGGAAGGGGTTTCCGAGTTGCTCGACACCCTCATGCGTCTGCGGCGCTCTATAAACCCATCTTTGGCGATTGAAGGCATCCTTCTGACCATGTTTGACGAAAGGACGAGCCTTTCTCACCAAGTTGCCGACGATCTTCGCAGTTTTTTTGGCCCTCAGGTATTCCAAGCAATCATTCCTAGGAACGTCCGCTTGGCCGAAGCGCCCAGCCATGGCCTGCCTGTTTTGGCCTATGATCCCCGTAGCCGCGGAGCTGAAAGTTATCTGGAACTCGCCAGGGAGGTAATCGCAAATGAGCAGAAACGCACTGGGCAAGGGATTGAGCGCACTGATCCGGGAGCCTGAAGCGGAACACTACAGACCAGAGCAGCCTCAGCCGTCCCAATCCGCAGGAGAGTCGGTCCTGCTCATTGACCTAGACCGCATCGAGCAAAGCCCCTATCAGCCGCGCTCTAGATTCGATAACCAGGCTCTTGATGACTTAGCTGCTTCAATTCGCGTGAGCGGTATCATCCAGCCTCTTTTGGTTAGGAGCCACGGAGGCCGTTTCCAACTGATTGCCGGCGAGCGCCGCTGGCGAGCCGCTCAGCGGGCAGGTCTTCAGAAAGTGCCCGCCGTCGTTCGCGAAGTTGGCGAGCAGGAGGCACTGGAAATGGCTCTTGTCGAAAACCTACAACGCGAAGACTTGAACCCAATTGAGCAAGCCACAGCATTCGACCGTCTCGTCCACCAGTTTCAATTCACTCAGGAAGATGTGGCTAAGCGCACGGGAAAGGATCGAACTACCATCGCGAATGCTCTTCGATTGCTGAAGCTGGAGAAACCCATCCAGGAAATGCTTGCGTCCGGAAAAATCACGGCAAGCCATGCGCGAGCGCTGCTCGGCGTCGAAGATTTTAGGTTACGGTTGAAGCTTGCCCAGCGTGCCTCCACTGGCAGCGTGACAGTTCGCC
>Ga0265760_10000028_pt1 | contig 55551 bp, 41 predicted proteins | sample NZIome_2_FD_200831 | JGI IMG/M metagenome (GOLD analysis project Ga0265760, IMG submission 200831) | Metatranscriptome of rhizosphere microbial communities from Maridalen valley, Oslo, Norway - NZI1 (Metagenome Metatranscriptome) | ecosystem: Host-associated > Plants > Roots > Rhizosphere >...
TTCGTCACTTCCGGACTTGGCGGAGGAACGGGCAGCGGAGCCGCGCCGGTGGTTGCCAATCTTGCCAGCGAATTGGGAGCGCTCACGGTCGCAGTGGTCACCAAGCCATTTTCCTTTGAAGGCAAGCGCCGAATGATGCAGGCCGAGCAGGCGTTGGACGACCTGGTGGGCTGCGTGGACACCGTCATCGTCATTCCCAACGAGCGCCTGCTGGAATGCGTCGAGCAGGGCACCAGTTTCTTCGAGGCCTTCCGTATTGCCGACGACATTCTTCGCCAGGCTGTCCAGGGTATCAGCGACATCATCACTGTTCCGGGCATCATCAATCGCGATTTCGCCGACGTGCGCACCATCATGCACGGCCAGGGATTCGCCGTGATGGGCACCGCCGTGGCCTCCGGTGCGAACCGAGCGATTGACGCCGCCAACCGCGCCATCAATAGCCCGCTGCTGGAAGACAATTGCATTCAGGGCGCTCAGGGCATTCTGATCAATGTAACCGGCTCGCCCAGCCTCACGCTCCGGGAGGTTCACGAAGCATCCAGCGTCATTCAGAAGGCCGCACATGAGAACGCCAATATTATTTTCGGCGCGGTTCTCGACGACACGTTGAAGGATTCCGTGAAGATTACAGTGATTGCCGCTGGTTTCCGTGAAGTCGCTCAGAAAAGAGCGCAGGCGGCCCGCGCGTCTTATGTGCCCAGAACCTGGAAGACCGGTCACGAAAAATCGGAAGATGCTCCCCGGGTTGAACCGCCGGCACCACCGGCTGCGCCCGACATGCCGCATCGGCCTAGCGCGTCACACATTCCCAATGCTCCCAGTGCGCCCAATGTAAATGACGAGCGCGAAAATCGGAGCTCGCGTCCGGGAATGATTACCACGCCGCAGCCGACGCAGGTAATTCAGGAAGTGCGCACCGACGATCTTGACGTGCCTACTTTCCTCCGCCGCCAGCAGCCCCAAAAGGCGTGAGCGAGATTAGATCGGTCGGATGTCCCGTCCTGTGCCCACTATCCGGCGAAGGATGGGAACACGGCTTAGACTTTAGCCGCGATGTCGATCCGCTGCATGACTTCGATCCGGCGCTGGGTCTCTTGTCATCGGTGGAAAAAGAGAATTGTGAGGCTATTGGTGACATGGATTGCGGCAAGGGCCAGTAGATGTCACCCTTGACACTCATTCCGCTTCCGCGCATTTCCAATCGGCGGTAGATTTAGCGTGTGCCTGAAACTGTATCATTAACGTCCGGTGTGTTGGCGGGAATTTCCGCCGAAGCGGCGCGCCAGCCGGGAATTGAATGCTGCGGGCTGCTGGGCGGAACGGACGATTCCGGCCGGCGGTTAATCACTCATATATATCCTGCCGCGAACGGGTTGGCCAGCGCCACCGCTTACGAGATTGCGCCCCAAGAGTTATTTCGCAGCATGCGTCAAATGCGCTCGGACGGCGTGCAGCTCATGGGCATCTACCACTCGCATCCGCGCGGCGAAAATTATCCTTCGCCAACTGATATTGCCCGCGCCTATTACTCCGACGCGGTCTATTTCATCGCCTCACCCGCACCCGACGCACGTCAACCTATCCGCGCCTTTCGCATCCGCAATGCCATCGTCACCGAATTTGCAATACAGGCCGTCTAGCTCGCGAAAGTGATGAATGCTCCAGCAAATGAGCGCTAGAATGGGCTAGCGAGGCCACGAACACGAATCCTTACGCGGGGCCAGTTTCAGCTCCGGTTACAGTCGTCGACCCAAAAGGAAATGCGGTTCCGGTCAAACCGGGCGAGCAGATTCAAGGATCTAAAGATGGACGTTGGGCGCAAGTAAAAGATGCAAACGGGCAACCGACAGGAACTCGCATCGACGGGGGCCATCCTGCAAGCAGCCATTCCGATCCAAGAGCTCAGGTGCCCCATGCCCACGTTCCGGGCGTTAAGAATGCAGATGGCACTCCTTGGCTTCCAGTAAATCAGTGAGGTCATAGAAGAATATGAAATTTGACTACGGTGACGAGGTGGTGGTTGGAAGCAAGGACGACGCAGGAAATGTCGTCGAGAAGAGGTGTGCCGTCGTTAGCATCACGCCGGTAGAAACTGAGGAGCAAGCAATGCACTTCAAGTTTCCCGTTGGGACTGTTCTTTATACCGTTGAGTTCGGCGATGGCACTGACGCACTTCTTTCGGAAGGGGATTTACGAGCGGCAGGCTGAGAGTTTTTTCCCTGCCGATGCGTTGCCGATTGCTGGGGGAATGGTCCGCCGATCCGCGCCGTGATCCGGGTTTCTCTAGCTGCCCGATCTGATCCCGATTCGCCGCTGATTCCGACCCGTCAGTGTGGCGATTCTGGCACGTGGGGGCAAACTGGGAGCAAATCGGATCATTGCCCCAGAGCCATTGGAAGAGGTGAACTATGGTGCCAATAGATAAGCCACATTCTCAATATCGTCACGTATATGCGATCGTCAGAATCGACACTCCTGTGAATGCCGATCAGCCGGAAGATTCTATTGCAGTAGTTAAGGTGTTTCTTTCGAAGAAAGAAGCAGAGGGGGAAACTACGCGTCTGAATAGAATTAATGTCGACAAGCACTGCACTTATCATATATGTATTACGCGTATGCCACTTATACAATAAATGTAATGTCACTACTAAATGGCGGAAGGAGGCGCAAGCCAGTATCGATAACGCACGCAAGTGGGCCGATCGCATGTCTCCCGGGATCAAGCAAGATGCGGCCAATGCTGGCATTGACTCCGCGCAGAGCTTACTAGACGGATTGTTTTCCGACAACTGACCACAGAAGGGGGCTAATACGAAAGCGATGAGGGCTAAGAAAGGGAACCCAAAGAAGAAGCCGACCAAAAAAACCCTGAGTCCATTGATTAAGCAGATGATCGAGAGCCTAAGCAAGCTTGAGGCTATTTCGCCAAAATGGAATAGGGCTGGGATTCGTAAGCTAAAGCGCATAATGAGAGAAGGTGACCCCAAAGCTCGGGAGTATGCGCGGCTCGCGCGCGAACTTTCTAGGGTATTTCGAGCAATTTGCCCAAGACTGGATTCAAAAGTGCGTGGGAGAATGGTCGCTTGTCTGATAGATAGTGTACATTACGGATCGAGTTTGAATGACTTTCTTTTGGAGGTTGCCCGAATCAAGGGCCGCAAGCGAGGCCAGCTAAGAGCAATTCTTATCTCGATACAGGAGGTGGCGCTTGATGGCCAGCGGCGACAAATAAGTTCACTAAAACGAGACATTCCATTGGTCCTAAAGCACCTAGGTACCGGAGAAATTCGCGGACGCAGGGACGCCCCGAAGCAAGTGATCAGCCACCTCCAGAATGCCGCCGCGCACATAACAATGATAGGTAACAAATAACGTAACAATGGTGGATAACAAGCGCGAGATGTAGCAATGAAAATCTTAACCAAAGAAAATGCAAGCGAACTACTGGGCGGAAAATCGCTGGACACTTTCGTAAGCCAGCTATCGAGTCGGTTGCGCCTAGTCGGCGATATATACTCGATCCCGCATGATTCTGGAGCAAAGACAGCGCTGTCCAGGGTTTTCGAATACTTGCTTCTGAGGAACTCAAGCGTCTGCGTGTATGTCTCTGGTTGGGGTGTGTGGGGGTCTTCTGAAAACCTTGACCTGTTTTACGGATACAGGCGCTCCTTTGGTGAGAACCGGCCTCTGATCGAAGCGCCGGTTCACCTGTTCGAGCCAACCGAAAAGGATACCTTCATCAGCATATTGTGCATGGTATTTTACTTCGTCTGGGACGCTTGGGTTTTCGACGTCGAGGGAAAGACGCTCGTCATAATAAGCCATGATGGATGGCTTGAGGTTCGAACCGATGACGATGAGGCCGGTAAAGAGATCGCGACTGAACTTGGAAAATATGGGATGCCTCTTCTGATTTCACCGACAAAGCTGCGGTGAAGGCAGATGCATACGGAAGTCGCCCACAGCCCTGATGCAGCATTAATGGGTCGAATATTTCCAATGGCGCAACTCAATACCGGACGCGGCTGGGAGACAACGTGACGACGCCGGTCGGACGCTCCAGTACGAATCCTGTAACTGCCATTTCACAACGTTATGGGCCCTTCATCGAAGGAAACCATACAATCGTTATCGTTGTAGCTCAATGAGAGGAGCCTGCTAATGAAACGCATGTTATCTGTTGTGCTTTTTTGCCTCCTGCCAATGAGTGCGTTAGCCGCTCCCAGCTATCGTCATCTGAAGCCATCCGAAATCGAGACACTCAAGCAGGCCGTGGAAGATGAAATTTACGACTATGGCTATTCCAAAGAATTCTATGGAATTGGAGACAATGTGGGCACTTCACAACATTGGAAGGCGCGCGTCCATCTCTTCGTTAACCCCGTCTATAACGTCACCGATAAGTATGGCGAGGTTATATACAAGCTGATGCCGTATGGACAAATCTATCGACTCTTCTATATTGACGCGGAGGGGGGAATCACACTTGATGGCGATCCCCAAAATCGCTTCCCCATTACCCAACCAAGCTATCAGACGGTCTTCATGGACGAGTTGGACGTATGTCGGGACGAACAGAGTTGGATGGATACCTCTTTCATCGTCGATACTTCGCCAACATTGGACATGATCAACGACGCGGCTCAAAGACAAAAGCAACGCACGGGATTCTCAGATTGGGAATATACGCATCCGGAGAAGAAATGATTAATGACACTTGGCCCAACAGCAGAGCACTCAACAAACACAAACAACTAGTTCGAGTACAACTACTTCCAAAGATTGCATTGCAAATGCTTCAGGCGTGCTTCCTGGAGTAGCGTGCGTGACGCCCACCGGCGATTTTTCCCTTGCTCATTGCAAGGAAGCCCCGGGTGTTACCGCTGTTTTTCGGCTTCGGCCAGCAGGCGCGGGTAGAGAGGAAAGCGGGCGGCGAGGGTGGCGACTTCTTTTCGCACGCGCTCTTGCGCTGACGTATCGCCGACGTTGGACATTACCGCAGCCATCCACTTCGCGATTTGCGCCATTTCCGGCTCGCGCATTCCGCGAGTGGTCACCGCCGGACTTCCCACGCGAATTCCTCCGGCCTTCAACGGCGGATTGGGATCAAATGGGATCGCGTTTTTGTTTACCGTCATTCCAGCGTGTTCGAGCGCGGTTTCCGCATCGCGGCCGGTAATTCCGCGCGTAGTGAGGTCCACCAGAAATAAATGATTGTCCGTCCCGCCGGTGACAATGCGGAAGCCTTCAGCCGTCAGTCCCGCTGCGAGTGCTCGCGCGTTTTTCACCACTTGCTGTTGATAGATTTTGAATTCCGGCTCCATGGCTTCTCTTAGGCAGACGGCTTTCGCCGCGATGACGTGTTCCAGTGGGCCGCCTTGCGTTCCGGGAAATACCACACGATCAACGTCCTTCGCATATTTTTCGCGGCACAGGATCAGGCCGCCACGCGGGCCACGCAACGTCTTATGGGTCGTGGTGGTGACAAAATCCGCGTGCGGTACGGGACTGGGATGAATTCCCGCCGCCACCAATCCGGCGATGTGCGCCATGTCCACGAAGAAAAGCGCGCCCGCCTTTCGCGCGATTTCCCCCAGCCGCGCAAAATCAATTACGCGCGCGTAGGCGCTGGCACCGGCCACAATCATTTTTGGCCTGTGCTCGGAAGCTAACTTCTCGACTTCGTCGTAATCCAGCAGCTCGCCTTCTTTTTTCACACCGTAGGCAATGAACTTGTACGTCTTCCCGGAAAAATTGAGCGGATGCCCGTGGGTCAGATGGCCGCCATGAGCGAGGTTCATTCCCAGCACAATATCTCCCGGCTGGAGCGCACTGATATACACCGCGATATTCGCCTGAGTGCCGGAATGCGGTTGCACATTGGCATGTTCGCCGCCAAAAACCTGGAGGGCGCGCGCGATCGCCAGCCGCTCGATCGTATCCACGTTCTCGCAACCACCGTAATAACGCTTTCCAGGATAGCCTTCGGCATATTTATTTGTGAAGACCGAACCCATCGCTTCCATCACGGCTTCGGAGACGAAATTCTCCGATGCGATCAGCTCCAGCCCCGTGGCCTGCCGTTTCACTTCCGCGCGGAGCGCTGCCGCCACGTCCGCATCGGCTTCCGCGAGTGTTCGGCCCATCCGTCGTGATTCGGGAGTTTCCGTCATTGATAAACCTTTCAGCGAATTCGCTCTTCGTCCAGCTCCGTAATTTCGTCAATTCGCCGCTGATGATGTCCGCCCGCGAATTTTGCGGCCAGAAATTCCCGCAACATCGCTGATGCTTCCGCGTCGGCCAGCAGACGGCCGCCCATGGTAATCACGTTGGCATTGTTGTGCTGCCGCGACAGCCTCGCTGTCTCGATGCTATGCGCCACAGCCGCGCGGACGCCCTCCACTTTGTTTGCCGCAATGCTCATCCCGATTCCGGTTCCGCAGACCAGCACGCCCAGATCGCATTGCCCCAGCGCCACGCGCTCGCCCACAGCCGCCGCAAATTCCGGATAATCCACGGGCTCTTCCCCCGTGGTCCCCAAGTCTTCGCACGGGTAGCCTTCCTGCTGCAGCATTGTTTTCAGCGTTTCCTTCAAATGGAATCCGGCGTGATCCGCGCCAAGCGCAATGCGCGGTTTCGCTGGAGAATCCGGCGCCGTTGCAGACGCGGCCGGCAATGTGGCGGGAGGAGTGGCCATAGTAGTTATCTCCGCGATTCTATCCAAGGCCCTCGCCTATTGCAACGAACGGAGCGTTGCCATTCACGCCTTTTCGCTTGACAATCTTCTCGCGTGCATCCATCGTTAGTGGTTTTCCGAGAGTTGTCTAATTGATGGAGTCAAAAACGGCGTGAACGTTCGAGTCTGCTTCCACGACAAATGTTTTGACGGCGCGGTATCGGCTGCTGTTTTTTCGCGCTTTTACCGCGAGCGCATCCATCCGGGTGCGGAATTCCATTACACCGGCATGACCCATAAAGCGTCCCGGCCCTTCGAGGATGGGACGTTTGACGGGGACGAGAACGCCATCGTGGATTTTAAATACTCCAGCTCGCCCCTTCTTACCTGGTGGTTCGATCATCACCAGAGCGCTTTCCTCACTCCCGAAGATGCTGCTCAGTTCCGTGCAGGTTCGTGGGACCGCAAGTTCTACGATCCGACCCACAAATCCTGCACGAAATTTCTGGCCACCGTGGCCACTGAAAACTTCGGATTCGACGCGCGTCCGTTGGCGGAACTAATTCACTGGGCCGACATTATTGACGGCGCGCAGTTCGAATCGCCACAGATGGCTGTGGCTCTCGCCGAACCAGCACTCCAGCTAGCCCTGGTCATCGAAGCCGCACCCGATCCGATGCTCGTGCCGCACCTGATTCCGCATCTTACCGAGCTTCCTTTGGCGGAGGTCATTCGTCTTCCCCTGGTGGCCGAGCACCTGGGGCCTCTTCTTGAACGTCATCGCGCCACGCAGGAAATTCTTCGCGATCGCATTGACGCGCGAGAGGGCGTGATTTTCTTCGACGTGAGCGATCTCGATCTGGAGGGCTACAACAAGTTCATTCCTTACCTGCTGCATCCTGAATGCTTATACTCCGTGGGCGTCAGCGCTTCGCCAACCCGTGCCAAGGTTTCCGTGGGGACCAATCCCTGGAGGGAACCCGATCTCGAAATGAATCTCGCATCTCTTTGCGAACGATACGGCGGAGGCGGCCATGCTCGAGTGGCGGCCATCAGTTTTGCGCCCGGCGAACTAGAGCGGGCGCGACAAGCCGCTCGGGAGATTGCGGGCGTTTTGCGGTCTCGCCATTCTTGAATTTGCCGGGGCGATGTCCCGTCCGTTGGACAATTCGTATCAAAAAGTACTTGACAACGCAAAGTACTTGCTAATATGTATGGTAGGTCGGATAATGAAAGGCTTTCATGTTGGACGTGCGGCTTCAGTGAACGGAAAACAACTGGAATGGCAAATTTACATTCGGACCGACGTGCCCGGGTTTTTAGGGCCGCTGGTGCAATCGGGAGACTGATATGAAATCACGCGCCAAGGTCACAATCGATTCACCGGTCTCCACCGCGCGGCTGCGTTTCTGGGGTGGTTTATTGGCCGCAGCGAGCTTGCTTGGCTTTGCCTCCCACGTTCAGGCGCAATCGCAGACACCCGCGCAGGCGCAAATGGAAACTCAGCCGCAATCGCAAGAGCCGCGCTGGGCCAATACTTCGGAGTTGGGCCGCCAAAACTCTAATCGTGTGGCCGCCTCGGCGGACAAGATTGAAGAAGTTCTTCACGGCGACATTGGCCTTATGGTGGAGCTAAAGAATTGGATTGCCAAGGAAGCCACCGATCAGGGCCAGGTGGTTGTGGATGCTGACCTGACCGACGACGCCGTTTTTCAGCGTCTGCGCACGGATATTGAGTTTCGTTCCGTGGCCACCCGTTTGCTTCAGCGTTATGGCTATCTGACTCCGCAAGTGAACCCGGATTCCGCGGAAGGCAAGGAACAGGAACTCCTCATCAAACAGCGAGCGGAATGGATTACGCAGTTGCAAGGGGAAGACCTTGCCACTCAGCGTGACCTCGAAAAGCAGCGGATGAAGCAGTTGCAGGAGACGGGACAGATCTGCGGCGACATCTCCAACGACCCCACATGCCCCGGCGGCATCCCGGGCCAGTTTCCACAACAGCTGGGAGTTCCAGGTCAGATGTTCGGGCTGCAGCAACAATATTCCCCGTACCAAAACTTGCAGCCGGGTCCCCCGGCGTATCAGCAGATTCCGGGCAGCGGAAATCAACTTGAACAAGCTGATTTAGGTACGGGTATGGCAGGAGGCGGGCTTTCCTCTGTGCTGGCCGGTTCGGCATATACCGGCAGCGGAGGCGGGGATACAGGAGCGAGTGGAGGGATGGGAGCCGCGCTTGGCGGGATGAGCGCTAGCAGTGGAGCAGGCGCTGCCGGAGGGGGCCAGCAAGGCGCGGGCGGCTTGGGTTTGGGGGGCATGGGCGCTGGCGGCGCGGGAGCAGCTGGAGGAGCCGGTGCAGGTGCCGGCGGGATGTCCATGGGCGGCGCAAATCCCATGTCCGCGCTCGGCGGGATGGAAGGGATGGGCGGGAATCTCCAGACCGAAGCACTGGCAGGCATGTTGGGCGCTGGTGGAGCCACCGCTGGAACTCCCGGTTACGGTCAGATGCCTTCGGGATATCCGGGCATGGCAGGAATGTCTCCCTACGATATGTACCCTGCCTACCGGTCGCCCGAACAGTCCAATAAGATGATTCAGCGGCCCAACCCATATTCCGGAGTGCCGTCCATCTATGACATGTATTTTCAGGCACAGCCACAGCCCGCGAAGCCCCAACGCTTTGGGTCTGGACTTTTTACCTACGGAGCGCGCGGCTCTCGCTTCCTTCCCATGGATTTGCCGGTTGGCCCGGACTATGTTATCGGCCCGGGCGACATGGTGTCCGTGGATATTTGGGGCGGGATGTCGATGCGCTTGAATCGCGTGGTGGATAACGAAGGCCGGATTTCGCTTCCCGAAGTAGGGCCCATTTTAGTCAATGGGCGAACTCTGGGCGAAGTGCAGGAATCCATCCAGCAAATCCTGCGCACACAGTACAAGGATGTTTCCGCCGATGTTTCACTGGGCCGCTTGCGTACGATTCGCGTGTACGTCGTGGGAGACGTCGCACGGCCCGGCGCGTATGACATCAGTTCGCTTTCCACGCCCCTCAACGCGCTGTTTGCCGCCGGTGGTCCTACGCCGGACGGATCCATGCGCACCTTGAAGCACATGCGCGGCAATGATCTCGTGCAGGACGTGGATGTATACGACTTGCTGTTGAATGGCGTGCTGGGCAACATGAAGAGACTTGAGAACGGCGATACTGTTCTAGTCCCTCCAATCGGGCCCGAAGTCACCGTGGAAGGGATGGTGCGCCGTCCCGCGATCTATGAACTACGCGATGAAAAAAATCTTTCCCAAGTGCTCGGTTTGGCGGGAGGCATGTTGCCCACGGCGGCCCTGCAACACATCGGAGTCCAACGGCTGGACGCCCATCAGGAGCGCACCATGCTCAACCTGGACATTCCCTCGAACGACGACAGCAGTAAAGACGCTATAAAAACACAACTCGAGGGTTTCAAGATTCAGGATGGCGATAGCGTACGGCTTTTCCCCATCGCGCCCTACAACCAGAACGCGGTCTATGTGGAAGGAAACGTTCTGCGGCCCGGCAAGTATTCCTATCGTCAGGGAATGACGGTTACCGATTTGATCAGCTCATATAAGGATATGCTCCCTGAGCCGGCGGCGGATTATGCCGAGATCATTCGCCTTAATCCTCCCGATTATCGGCCCACGGTTCAGAGTTTTGATTTGGCCCAAGTGATGACCAATAAAGTGCCCGCGCCGGTACTCCAGCCCATGGATACGGTGCAGATTTTTAGCCGCTTCGATTTCGAGAATCCGCCCACGGTTTCTGTTTTGGGTGACGTTCGCAATCCCGGCGTTTACCGCACTACGGGTCAGGTCCATCTGGCGGACGCGATTCATATCGCGGGCGGCATGGCATCGGACGCGTCTACCAATGACGCTCAGGTTTATCGCTTCACCCCCAACGGTGGCATGGAAATCCTGGGAGTGGACTTGAAACAGGCGCTCGCCGGGGATCCCGTCAGTAATTTACTGCTTGAGTCGCGCGATCGCCTGCTTGTGCACAAGAATCTTGCCCAAGCCGACCCTGCCACAGTTTACGTACAGGGAGAAGTGGCCAAGCCTGGCCGTTATCCCTTTACGTCGAATATGCGCGCGGGTGATTTGCTCCGTATTGCCGGAGGACTGCGGCGCAGCGCCGATACACAAAGCGCTGATCTTACGCGCCTAGTACCTGACCAGGGAAACTTGACGAAGGGAGAACATCTGGATGTGTCGCTTGCCGCTGCTCTCGGCGGCAATCCTGATGCCAATATTCCCTTACAGCAAGGCGATATTCTTACGGTTCGCCAGGTCACCGGGTGGGACAACCTGGGTGCATACGTCGCTGTAAAGGGTGAAGTCAAGCATCCGGGCACTTATGGAATTAAGCCGGGAGAGAAACTGAGCTCAGTGCTCGAACGCGCGGGCGGATTCAGTGCTCAGGCTTATCCCTATGCCGCGACGTTGAACCGCCTGGAAATCCGCGAGCTGCAGGATAAGTCCCGAGCGGCAATGATTCGGAGGATGCAGGAGGACCAGGCGGGTCTGAAATCGGACGCGCAGAACGATCCCCAGAACAAGGAGCAAAAGGAGACCGCCTATATCCAGTGGCAGCAGGCCCTGGACAACCTGGTTGCCAATCCTCCCACAGGTCGGCTTACGGTTCATATCCCTGCGGACCTCGGCCGCCTGCCCAACACGTCTTCCGATGTTGAATTGCGCGCCGGAGATACTTTAATCATTCCCAAGAAGCCGAATTACGTAATGATCATTGGCCAGGTCTATAACGCAACCGCCATCTCCTACCATCCCGGCAGAAGCGCGAATTGGTACCTCAAACAATCGGGTGGGCCCACGCAAACTGCGAACAAAAAGGCCATTTTCGTCATACGCGGAGACGGCACGGTCATTGGCGGCAAGTCCTCCTTGTTCGCGGGTGACTCCCTGGACGCCGTACTGTTGCCGGGCGATACGATTGTGGTTCCGGAAAAGGCTTTGGGCAAGGGAATCGGCATACAAACCCAGTTGCTCATTGCCCAGACCGCTGCGGCGATTGCCAGCACCGCGGTTGTCGCGGCTGTGTATTTCTGATCGAGAGAATACGATTTCGGCTCTAAGAAAAATCGGAATTGGTCTGGCGGTGTGGCTGATCTTCCTGGCGGCCACGGCTCGGCCGTGCGCCGCGCAATCGCCGGAGGAGCCACTGACTCCTCCGCCATCGGCGCGATCGGCAAGCATTCCTCCAACGGTTGCTCGGCCCGCGGGCAGCGGCGGCACAGCGCAGACCCCGGCGCAGCAAGGTCTGCCATCGGAAACGCCGCCTCAAGTTCCCCCACAGCCTGCCGGATCGGCCCCGCAGGCAGGTGTGCAGCCACAGGTTGTTGCGCCGCCTGCTGCACAACCGGCAGCGGAATCTCCCGCACCCGCTGAACCGCCTCCGTCACTGCCGGTAAGTGACGCCCAGATCAATACCCTTAGTCCTTTGCTCGTCAAGCATATTGTTTCCGACCAAGCGGCTATCTGGACCAGTCCCGCGCACATTCGCGAGCAGCAATTGGTCTGGCTGGTCCCCTTGGGTGCGCTGACGGCGGCTATGATCGGCACGGACCGCACTACCAGCCTGCATTTGAATTCCAATCCCAGTACGCTCAAGCACTATCAGGATGCGTCCGACGCCGGTGTCGGCCTGCTTGCCGGCGTGAATGGAGGACTGTTTCTATGGGGGCATTTCACGCATGACGATCACAAGCGCGAAACCGGCGTGCTGGCCGGCGAAGCTGCGATTGACAGTCTGGTAGTTGCCGAGGCGCTGAAATACGCAACGAGCCGGTCCCGTCCGCAACAAGATATGGGGAGCGGAAATTTTTGGAATGGCGGCACTTCCTTTCCCTCCGAGCATGCCGCCGTCGCATGGTCCATGGCGGGCATTCTGGCTCATGAATATCCGGGCCCTTGGACCAAGATTTTCGCCTACGGATTGGCCGCCGCCGTCAGCAGCGCGCGTGTTTTGGGTAAGGAGCACTTTCCTTCCGACGCGCTGGTGGGAAGCGCGCTCGGGTATCTCACATCCGAATACGTCTACGGCACTCATCATGATGCCGCGCTGGGTGGAGGGGGCTGGAACTTTGTTCCGTTCGCGTCGGACAGCCGGACCTGGAAGTTTAAGGACATGGGCTCTCCATTCGTCCCGCTCGATAGTTGGATTTACCCGGCTCTGGATCGCCTCATGGCTCTCGGCTATCTGTCATCCGGAATCCAGGACATGCGGCCGTGGACGCGTACGGAGTGCGCGCGGCTGCTGAGCGAATCCAGCGACGATATCCATGCGGAGGAAGTAGAAGGATCGGATGCTCTGCAAATTTACAATGCGCTGCAAATTGAATTCGCCGCGGAACTGGATCTGATTGAAGGCGGTACGAATCGCCATGCTCGCCTCGAATCGCTCTACACCCGCGCCCTGGAGATTGCCGGTCCTCCGCTCACGGATGGTTATCATTTTGGCCAGACCATCACCGACGATTTCGGACGTCCGTACGAGCGAGGATTCAACAATGAGACCGGATTTTCCGCGTGGGCGACGGATGGCCCGTTTGTAGGTTATGTGCGGGCCGAGTATCAGCACGCGCCCACAGGGTCCGTGCTTCCTTTTTCGGCCCGGCAGGAAATCGGCTTGGTGGATTTCACGGTCTCCGGGAGCATTCTTCCACCCTCCCAGGTTCCCATTCCTCCCGCTATTGCGCCTGCTGCCGTGAACCAGCCCCAATTGCTGGATGCTTATGTGGGCATGACGTTGGATAACTTTGAAGTCTCGTTCGGAAAGCAGAGCCTTTGGTGGGGTCCCGGCGGCGCCGGCGCTCCCATGATCTTCAGCGACAACCCCGAGCCTATCAATATGTTCCGCATTTCTAGTGTTTCGCCGATAAAGCTTCCAGGAATTCTGGGATCGCTGCTTGGTGAAATGGAAGTGGAAGCTTTCCTGGGCCAAGTTTCAGGCGATCAATTCGTTTACGGCGTGGACACCACCATAGGGACCGGTGTGGTGGGCTCCTACACTACAACGCTGAATCCGCAGCCGTTCATACATGGCCAGCGAATCAGTTTTAAGCCGACTCCCAATTTGGAGTTTGCGCTATCCAAGACCACGCTGTACGGAGGCCCAGGCGACCCTCTGACTCCGCGCAACTTTGCTTACAGCGTTTTCAGTCTTAGCAATGGACTGGTGGGCAGCAGTGCCGATCCGGGTGACCGCCGATCCAGCTTCGATCTCACATATCGCCTGCCAAAACTAAGAAAATGGGTCACGTATTATGCTGACGGATTCGCGGAAGATCAGATTTCTCCGGTAGCTTACTGGGACCGGTCCGCGTGGCGGTCAGGCCTGTACTTTCCGCGGCTCCCGGACCTTCCGCACGTAGATTTGCAGTTCGAGGGTATCTTTACAGACCTTCCCGCGGGCGGCGATTTGGGTCACGGATTTTTCTATTACAACAGCCGTTATATCAACGGTTACACCAACGATGGCACGTTGATTGGTAATTGGATTGGCAGGCAAGGGCAGGGCGCACAGGCTTGGATGAACTATTGGTTCAGTCCCCGGAGCCGCATACAGTTGTTCTATCGCCATCAGAAAGTCAGCCAGGATTTCATCACGTATGGCGGTACGCTTTGGGATGGCGGTATCCGCCAGGATTTCTGGCTGAAGTCGATTCTTTCCGTTTCCTGGCAGGTTCAATACGAGAACTGGATCTTTCCGATTATAGCTACCGGCCATCAGTCGAATGTGGCCTCCTCCATCCAGCTAACGCTTTGGTCTCCGCAGTGGGGAAGGAAGTAATGGACTTTCGGCCAGTTGTTTTCCACCTGACGGCTTGGCAAAACAAAATGCGCGCGGCTGTCGCGAATATTCAACTCACTGCGCCAAGCTGTCGGCGCTGAGGTTTCGGCCCCCTCTATGTGTGGCATTGCTGGAGCACTTTCGTTCGACCCGCAACATTTCGCGATTACGCGCGATTATTTGATTACTATGCGTGACACCATGGCCCATCGCGGTCCGGATGGCGCAGGGGTCTGGGTTTCGGTCGACGGCCGCGTCGGGCTGGTGCACCGTCGCCTTTCCATCATTGACTTATCCGATGCCGCTGCACAGCCGATGTGCAACGAGGACGAAACGCTGTGGCTCTCGTATAACGGCGAGATTTATAACCATGCGGCCATCCGAGCCGAGCTCGAAGCCCTCGGCGGCCACAACTGGAAGACGGACCACTCGGATACCGAGATGATTCTCCACGCCTTCGAGCAGTGGGGGATTGATTGCCTTCACAGGTTTCGCGGCATGTTTGCCTTCTCCCTCTGGGATGCACGCAAGCGTGAACTTTGGCTGGTGCGTGACCGCATCGGAGTGAAGCCGCTTTACTATAGCGTCCATCACGGAAGGATTACTTTTGCCTCGGAAATTAAGGCGCTCCTCGAGGATCCACAACAGCAGCGGGCTGTGAATGAGGAAGCTCTCTTCCATTATTTGTCATTCCTCACAGCTCCCGCGCCACTCACTCTGTTCGAGGGAATTCGGAAGTTGCCATGCGGATCACTTCTCCGCGTTTCAGCGGATGGAACGATTTGCGAGTCGCGCTATTGGGATCCTTGGGACCACGTCGAGCCGCTCTCTAATGTCCCGGAGGATGAAATCGCGGAACGCCTCCTGGCCGAGCTTCGCGCCTCGGTGCGCCTGAGGAAGGTCAGCGACGTGCCCGTGGGAGTCTTCCTTTCCGGAGGAATTGATTCCAGCGTGAATGCGGCCCTTTTTTCCGAGGATGGTTCAGAAGCTGTGCGTACGTTTTCCATCGGCTATGGCGCGGAAGCGACAAGCTGTCCCAGCGAGCTGGGCTATGCCCGTCAAGTGGCAAAGATGGTTCACGCCGACTACCATGAGCGCATCCTGAGCCAGGAGGACCTGCTGGAATTTCTTCCGCGCATGATTCACCTTCAGGACGAACCAATTGGCGATCCGGTATGCTTTCCCATTTACTTCCTGTCGCTATTGGCACGGCAGAATGGAGTTATCGTTTGTCAGGTGGGAGAGGGTTCCGATGAGCTATTCTGCGGATATCCGCGCTGGAAACAAAAACTCAAAATTCAACAGTTAGCCGATTGGCCCACGCCCGGGCTGGTGAAGGGGCTCGGCTCACTTGCACTGCGCGCTATGGGCATGGAGCAAACCGTAGTGTATGAGTTGCTGCGACGAGACCGCGCGGGCCTGCCCATTTTCTGGAGCGGTGCGGAGGCGTTTACCGATGCGCAAATTCGCCGCCTCCTTTCTCCTCGTCTGCGGCGAAAATTTGCCAAACTCACTTCGTGGGACTGCCTGAGGCCCATTCGCCGGCGGTTTCTCGAGAAGGCCTGGGAAAAATCCCGGCTTCACTGGATGACGTATATGGATCTGAATCTCCGGCTCCCGGAACTGCTACTGATGCGCGTGGATAAAATGAGCATGGGAGCGAGCCTGGAAAGCCGCGTGCCGTTCCTGGACCACAAGTTTGTGGAATTGGCCCTGGGTATTCCCGAATCCGTCAAGACACGAGGCGGCGTGCTAAAATACATACTCAAGAAAGCCGTTCGGGGCGTCATTCCCGGTGAGATTATTGACCGGAAGAAGCAAGGTTTTGGAGTTCCGATCGAGGATTGGTGCGGCGGCAAGCTTGGTATTCTGGCGCGGAAAGAGCTAGATGAGTTTTGCCGCAATACGGACCTCTTGGATGGTCCGACAGTGCAGTCCTGGATTGATCGCGGAGAGGGAGAACGCACCTGGTTTTTATTGAATCTTGCGCTCTGGTTCAAGCACTTCATTCAACCGGCCGGCTTTTCGTCGCCTGCTAGGAGGTTTTCATGAATCCTCGCACTCCATCTGAGGCGCCGCCACCTGAAGTTCTCCTTACGCTCCCTGCCGAAGAGAACGGCCATACTCCTCTGTGGGAGGCCAATTCGCATTCTCCATCTTTCATCACGGCTCTTTCTTATGTATGGGGCCGGCGCCGTTTCGTGCTCAAGGCCACTCTTCTGGGAATGATAGTGTCCGTTGTCCTGGTCACGATTCCAGCGCGCGAGTATGAATCCACAGAGAGGCTAATGCCGCCGGACAAGCAGAGTGCGGGAAGTCTGGCCATGTTGGCCAGCAGCGTCATGGACGACCGCTTAGGTCCTATGGCGGGCGGCATACTGGGTGTGAAAACTCCAAGCGAGCTACTCATGGGAATTCTGCGAAGCCGCACAGTCGCCGACCGCCTTATCAACCAGTTCGGTTTGATGAAGGTATATCGCGAAAACCTGCTGGAGAATGCTGAAAGGGATCTGGAAAACAGCGTCACCTTCGATGAAGACCGCAAGAGCGGGATTATAACGCTCGTCGTCCGCGACCGTTCTCCACACCGCGCCGCGGCTTTGGCTCAAGGCTTCGGAACTCAATTAAATGCCGTAATGACTGAACTCGATAGCTCCGATGCCCATCGGGAACGCGTATTTCTGGAAGGTCGCCTGGTAAAAGCCAAAGTGGACCTGGATACCGCCTCTCGCAACCTAAGCCAGTTTTCCAGCAAGCACACCACGCTGGACATCACCAGTCAGGGCAAAGCCATGGTGGACGCGGCAGCCGTCCTGCAAGGGCAGTTAATGGTGGCGCAATCCCAGCTTAGCGCTTATGGGCAGATTTTCACGCCCAATAATGTCCGTGTCCGCGCTCTAACCGCCCAGATTGCCGAGCTTACGAAGCAGCTCCATAACATGGTTGGGACGGATGAAAGCCTCGCTTCTCAGGACACACAGTCTGAAAACAACAACGGGCTTATTTACCCCAGTATCCGCGAATTGCCCTTGCTCGGTGTGCCCTATTTCGATCTCTATCGCCAAGCCAAGATTCAGGAAGCGGTATACGAGACTTTGACGAAGCAATACGAGATGGCGAAGGTAGAGGAAGCCAAGGAATTGCCGACGGTCCGTGTGCTGGATCCGGGGAATGTGCCGGAGCGTCCCGCTTACCCCAAGCGCTCGGATGTTGCCATTCTCGGAACGTTCTTCTTTGCCTTTTGCGCTATGGTCTACCTTCTGGCATCTTTTCGCTGGAGTCACATGGATGACCAGCACTCCGTGCGGCTATTCCTCGCCGAAATTCGCGGTGGTCTTTTCACGGATTTCGCGTCTATGAGGACTGGCTTGCAATCGAGCTGGATAGGCCGGTTTTTGCCTCGCCGGGATGCGGGAATTAACAACAGCTCGAATACCGGATCACGCTGAATCGCTTATAGGACGCCTGCGTCATGCCCTCCCTGAGTCCATCGCTTAAGCAGCCGACGCATTTCTTTCGATGGGTCGCTCTTGTGCTGCTCGTGATGTTTATCGGCAACATGCTGGGCTTGTCGTGGACCCTGTGGTTCGTCGGTGCGGCGGGTCTTGCGGCGTGCATTGGTCTGCTGTTCCTTGTAGACGAGGTTCTTTGCGGGAAGACGGAGCCTCTTTTGCTTATCTGGGTAGCTGTGTTTCCATTGGGCTATTATTTTCTGTCGTTTCCGCGCGCCGATGCCATCGTTTCATTTGATCGCGTAGTTGTACTGTTACTTGGGATAGCCTGTTTGCTTAGGCCCATGAACCATGGTGCTGCTATCGCTCCGGAGATTCGCATGGCCGGAGGAGCCTGGCTCCTGTTCCTCTTGGCCGCGATGCTGTCCCTTGTGCACGTCTCGAACCCCATAGGCGGTGTTAAGTTTCTACTGGACGTATTCGGTCTTCCCGCCATCATAGGTTATGTCGTTCTGACGGAAATGGAGCCGCGTCGCTGGATTCCCGTCCTGCATTTCGCAGTGTGTCTCTTCTGTATTTATTCGGTGCTGATCGGCTTCGCAGAAGTGATTCTGGACACCGACCTGCTGGCTATGCCCGGGGACATTTTCTACACCAGCGCGGAATCCCAGGTGCTAATCCCGCGCGTCAACGGCCCTTTCACCACGAATAATTCGTTCGCGCTCATTGGACTTATCGCTTGTGTTTTTATTTGCTTTCTGTGGCGGTTGATTCCCCGCAAGCCGCTGTGGCTGAAGCTGTTCCACGCCGCCGGCGTAGCGGCCTCGGCGTCCATGGCTATTCTCCCTCTTTACCGCTCCGTATTTTTGACCATGGGAGCTATTTTGCTGATTGATGCCTTTATTTACCAGCGCCGGTTGAAGCCCCGGTTGATGCGGTTGTCTTTGATAGCCCTTTTCGTGGTGGCCGCAGTGACTGTCGAGATCTACCTGCCTGAAGCCTTCGAGGCCCGTACCAACTCCGGCAATATTTACCAGCGCATTGCGCAGCAGGAGCAGACACTGGGAATCTTCATGGCCAATCCGTTGACGGGCATGGGCTTGGGCAACTTTCTTAAGTATGCCGCGACCTCCGCGGTGGGCAGTAGCTTTGCCAGTTATGACCCTGCCAACGCTGCGCATAACAACTTTGGGCAGATTCTCGCGGAGACGGGTATCTTGGGCGCGGTGCCCTATTTGTTAAGTCAAGTGTTGCTTGTTTGGGCGGCTCGGAAACTGCTGCGTAAAACGTTTGCCTGGAAGTATTCCCTTTATATCTTTCTTACTTACTGGATCAACGGCATGGCGCTCAGTTCCGGCTACTACCAAGACTTGAATATTTTCTTTATCTTAACTATTGCTACTCTTCTGTCATTGGCTCATTCGAATATTGATGAAATATCTTTTCCCTCGAAGTCATTCCACGGAGAAAGAGACGGTTCTCAGGCATTTCTGCCCGCATGACAGCTGTAGTGCGCGATCATTGTCAGATACTCTCGTATTCTCGCGATGTTCGCAGCGTGTCAGGAAGAGTGGAGTCTGATAGTTACCACCAAATGAAAGAGCATAGGAATATTGCTGCGTGCGGTGTAGCTTTGCTTTTCAGGGTGTCAAAGGTTCTTCGTCAGCAGATGAGGAGCATCGTTGTGGTGAAGGATTTCGGTAAGCCAGGGTATTGCCCCTCCGTCAATCGCGTAACCCATGCTGACAATGCCGTAAAGTACGGCGAAACCCATCAGACCAAGAAGATAGTTGGGTATGGGGACCACGAGAAGGCCAAAGAGCGAGTCAAATGCCATGGCCGCCCAAAATGCGCATTCCAGTGGCCATCCCTTGGGATAGAAAAAAGCGGCCAGCAGCCCGACATTGGCGAACAGCAGTAGGTCGAAGAGCACGACTCCCGCTTTAGCAGCCAGCGTGGTAATGATGAATTGAGGATGCGTGCGAGCAAGTCGAAAAACTTCACGGCGCAATATAGACTCATATTCGGGCGAGTAGATGATGACCATTGGATCAACGGAGCGCGCCTTGTCGATTCCCACAATATCCTTATTGGCTGGGACATCCGGATTGGTCAAAAACGCCAGGCCAATATAGACGGAGTGCCAAAAAACGTGGCTGCTGGAGGCTATTGCGAAACAAGGTTCGTGGGCTGCAATGAATGCATCCGCTTCCGCTTTCGCATGATGAAACGCAGCCAGAGGAATGGTCGCTCCGAGAACAAGAGATCCCAACGTCACCAGCTTCCAGCGGCGGGGAAACCGTGTTCCCCAAGACAGAACGATGCCTAGAAAAATCACCGTGGCTACTCCAGCGTGGCCGCGCACTACCTCAGTGATCCCGATCAGCATTCCGGACAAAAATAGGAAGATCGCCATTACGGCCGGATGACGGCTAGTGCGACACAACCATAGAAACAACGGAATAATAGACACGGCGGGGAAAAAATAGAAAACATATAGATCGCCGATTTTCCATCCCACAAAATATAATGCTGCCAGGCCGATCAGAGCGAAAATTCGACTAGACCAACGGCGAAAAAGCAGCCAGAAGCCGGCGATGCCCAACAGGAACGAAGAAATCAGCGTCCCTGCGACAAAGAAACCAATGCCCTCATCCAGATTTATATGTAATAGGCGAGTCACGGCGGGAACAATCCAGAAGATTCCCTCGTCGTCGCCGTAAGCGGGTGTGCTGAAGCTGCCCTGGCGCACGGAAACGAGAGCATGGGAAGAAGCTCGATAGCCGTCCAAGGTGGCACGCAGTTCTTCGTAGCGCGATCCCATGAAAGAGTAACCCAGTGGGATACGCACCGCAGAAAGAGCATGCGGAAAAATCAGAAGTCTGTCGGCCCACGCCGTGCAGGTTGGCACTTCGGAGCCTGTGGTCGGCTCACTTCGGTCGGCCTGAGGAGGGCATGCCCCGGCGGCCGCAGCTCCGATGCAAAAAACGATCGCAAGGCGCAACACGCGCATTAGGGAGCCCCGGTAGCCATGTACCTGCGTACCCCCTATCAGCCATCTGCCTAAACTTTCGATTCTCATGATCACAGGGCGACCACTCGGCAGGTATCGCCGGAAGATGCGCGAAGCCGCCAGAGCCATCCTTTTTCCATGGCATGGCCGATGCTGAAGATGCCATAAAGCACGGCGAACGACACAACACCAAGCAGATAGTTAAGCTTCGGCACAACCAGGATTCCAAAGAGTGAATTGAATCCCATGGCCAGCCAGAAGGCAGCCTGAACGGGCCACTCGCTGGGATATTTCCACGCCGCTAACAAGCCCACGTTCGCGCAGGCCAGAATGATCAACAACACTACAGTGGCTTTGACCGCCAGATTTTCCGCGAAAAAGAGAGGGTGGTCGCGGGCAATGCGAAAGAATTTCTCGCGCAGGATGGATTCGTACTCCGTCGAATAAACAACGACCGAAGGATCAACGGCGCGGGCCGCGGCAAATCCCACCTCGTCCTGATAGGCGGGGACATAAGGATTCCGGGAATAGCCGAGACCAATGTAGGCGGAGTGCCAAAACACGTGAGCATGTTGTAACGAGCCACCGGCCGTTTCTTGCGCTGTGAGGAAAATGCTCCGCCTTGTAAATGCGTGATTATAAAACATGGAGGGAATCGCCATTCCCGCCAGAAGGGCGAGGCAGAGAGCCAGCCTCCGCTTTCGAGAGAATCGAGTTCCAAACGCCAAGATCACCAGCATGAAGATCACAGCGCCGATCCCTGCATAACTGCGAACCGCATCCACCATACCTGCTAGTCCCCCCGCCAGAAGCAGAGAGCCCAGAAATGTCACGAAATTGTGAACCCCGGCTCTCATCCACAGGAAAAGGGGGACTACTGCCACCGCGCCGACGCAATAAAAGGAATAAACGTCGCCCGTAGCCCAAGCTGCCGCACAAAGTGCGAGCAAACCCGCAACTGCGACGAGGCGGCTGCGTGGGTCGTGGAAAAGAGCGAAAAATCCGACCAAGCCCAGCATGAAGGAACAGAGGAGGGCGCCGCCAAAGAAGAGGTCGATGCCTCCGTCGAGGGTAAGATGGAATCTTCGAATCAGGGGCGGAATAAGCCAAAAGATTCCCTGGTCATCGGCGGAATCCGGCTCAATGAAATGACCGTCAAGCTCGCCAATAAAGGGCTGTTTCGAATCTTGAAAGCCCGCGAGCGTAAGGCACAAACCTTCATAACGAGGCGGCATCAATCGGTAGCCGAGCGGCGTTCTCACCTTATGAGGCACCCCAGCAGATACCGAGCGCTGGTGAGTTAGGGCTAGGCAGTCTCTCCCAGAACTTGAAAAGTTCAATTGACCTGCCGGGTTCACGGTTGCCGCCGACGCGCACAAGGCTAGCGTAGCGATTGTGAAGACACAGGCAAGAGTCGCGTTTGCGAGCTGCCACGGGAGGGTTGCGTCTGGGAATCCCTGCGAGCATTGCTGGCGCAGAGACCAGTTAAGGCCACTTCTGAATTCATTACTTGGCATGTCTGAGGTGGATGCGAAGGAGGATGCAGGCACTGGTGGCCAACGCGATTACCCTCCCGCGCTCCGAGTAAGAGAGCTAGTCTGAGAGGACTTGGCACCCGCTTCCGCTTCGCTCAAGGTTGGCGCCAGCGCCGAGGCGCGTTCATCAAAGCATTTTCGGAGGGTGGCCAAGCGACCGCTGCGGATTAGCCGCCGAAGCCTGAATATGCCGCGTATGTCTTCGGTCATTGTGGGGATGAACTTTACGCGCGTGTCATTGTCCTCATCCCAGATGACTGGGATATCGGCGATGGGGTAACCGAGTTGTTCGGCGAGTACCAAGACCTCAGTGTCGAAAAACCAATTCTGATTCTCTACCAAGGGGATAATTCCACGCACGGCATTGCGCGCGAGCACCTTGAAGCCACACTGTGCGTCACTGAAACGGGTATGAAGCAGAGAGTGCACCATGAAATTATAGACGCGGGACATCAACTCGCGCTTTGGGGACCGGCGGATGCGAGATTCAGGAAGTAGCCTCGATCCCACGGCAATCTGGAAACCTCCGTTGACGATAGCTGCCAGGGCCATGGGAAGTGCGTCCAGATCTGTCGAAAGGTCCACGTCCATGTAGCAGACGATATCCGCCGTCGATTCCGTCCAAGCCCTTTGCAGTGCGCGACCGCGGCCGCGTTGTTCCAGGCGAAGCAGGGAAACATTGTCAAATTCGCTGGCAAGCCGCGAGCCGGTTTCCGTTGTTCCGTCCGTGGAACCGTTGTCGGCAATCACGACACGCCATGTGCAGGGACAACCGTCCCCCAGGTATGCGCGCACAGTAGTGACGCTGCGCTCGATCACGTGCACTTCATTCAGCATGGGGATGACGACATCGAGCCGTGCCGAGGCGAAGTCAGCAGGCCAATTGATCGATTCCCAGGAGCTTCTTGCACTCATGCTGTACGTACTCCTTGATGCCGCGCTCCATGCCGGCGACGAGTTTCATGGCGCGCCGGTCTCACATGCGCAAATACCTATGGCAGGATAGACTGTAGATGCGTTGAATACAAACGGAACGGTCTGCTCCACGAGCGCCTGAAGCGAAACATGAAATGCATTAGCGAGAGATCGCCGCGGTTGGGCATATTTTTCATCGTGCCCGCGGTATCGAAGCCCTTTCCAGAACGAAGTACCAGCCGCTTGCCAGCACGAGGGGCAGGTGATTGGTGACACGGGCGTTCCATCTGATGAAGGCTTCCGATCGGGAGAGCGTATGAGCGATGAAAGGGCCGGAACACAAAGTCGATCCATGTTCCTCCACAACCGTGAGGGAACAGCGCGCGAACAGCATATGCAGGCGTTTCCGGGTAAAGACTTGAACGTGACGGCATTGGTGATTGTCCGTCGCGGCCATCGGATGAGGCGGATAGTTCAACAGCCATTCGATCAATTGTTGCACTCGCAGCTGCCGTAGATAACCGAATCGATTTCAAATCCTCCAAAGCTGTTGGGACCTGTTACGAGCACGATGCCATCCGGCTTCAAGTGTTGCAATGATTCACGCAGTAGTTCAGCCGGGTCGATCACGCGTTCGAGGACTTCCGAAAGTAGAATTACGTCAAACGGGTGCTCTCGGAGTTCGCCAACAAGGCTGCGGATAAACTGCAATATTGATACGCACACACGTCCGATGGCTCATTTTGCGCACTCAAATTGGGGATGTGGGTTAAAATGTCAGGAGTTCATGAAGCCGAAGGCCGCCATTTTCAACCAGTAAAGATGAAAACATCGCCCCGAATTTATATTTACGTTTGGACGGGAACGCTGGAGCGAGCTCGCGCGACGGTCGGGCAACATTTTCCGGGCAGGGAGACCGCCTTTATTTCGCATGAGGACATTCGCCAAGGTGGCTGGCGAAGACAGGTGAAGGCTCTGCGGGAGTTGCGCGGCGAAGCGTTGGTATCTTTTTTTGATTCCATCGAGGACGCCCGCCAGTTGGAGCTCATTCGATGGACCGGACTGATTCATCGCTGCCGCCTCACTGCGGTGGCGGACGGACACGGCTATTTCCGCGCGATTCGCCGGCGGGACTGGCTGTGGATGTGGCCGCGGACGGCTGCCGGCCTGATCGCCGATGCCGTGGTCTTTGCGCTCGCTTGGCTCCTGCTTCCATTGCTGCGACGGACTGCCCGTCCGATAGCCTGGCGGGGTTGGGATTCAAAGCACTCCCCTGAAGCGCGCATTGCGTATCTTTATTGCAGCCCGATATATCGCGTATCCGCCGGCGGTGCCATGAGCCATGTCCGAGGCGTGCTCTCCGGCTTGGCGGCCAATGGTATTGCCTGCGATATATATTCCGGTTGCCGGCTTCCCGTGGAAGGCTTTCCGCAGCATGTTATCGGCCTGCGCCGGCAGCTCGGCATCTTTTGGGAATCCTTGCTGCTCAGTTATAACGTGCATTTTGCACGCAGCGTGCGCGCGCAATTGAACGCTAGTCCCCTCGCATTTTATCAGCGGCATGGTCGCTTTATTTTCGCTGGAGCGCTGTTGGCTCGCTGGACTGGGGCGCCATTAGTGCTGGAATACAATGGCTCCGAGGTCTGGCTGGACCGTTACTGGGATCCGGGAAGATTCTCTCGCTTGCTTGCTCTTTGCGAGGATGCGGCGCTGGCGCATGCTTCCCTTGTCGTCGTGGTATCCGAACCGTTAAAGCAAGAACTTCTCCGTCGCGGAATTCCCGAGGAGCGCATCCTGGTGAACCCCAACGCAGTGGATTCCGATTATTTTTATCCAGGCGGGGGCGACCCCGGACTTCGCCGCAGGCTGGGCGTTGCGCCAGACGAAATTCTGGTCACATTTGTGGGCACCTTCGGTCCCTGGCACGGCGTGGAAGTTCTGGGGCAAGCCATCCGTCAACTTTTGGCGCAGTCTCCGCTCCGGGTGGGAGATCCGCAATTCCGTTTTCTTCTGGTGGGTGAAGGATCCCTATCGACAAAACTTCGTGCATTGCTGGAACGGGCAGTTTCCGCGGGCCACGTCATCTTTGCGGGCATGGTACCTCACGAATATATCCGGGACTATCTGGACGCGTCGGATATACTTGTCTCTCCGCATGTGCCCATGCCGGACGGCAGTGATTTCTTTGGTTCACCTACGAAGCTCTTCGAATACATGGCCATGGGGAAGGGCATTGTTGCCAGCCGGCTCAATCAGATTGGTGAAGTTCTCCGGGATCGCGAGACGGCCCTGCTGGTTGAGCCCGGCAACGCGGACGAACTGGCTGAAACCATACTGGCTTTGGCGCGAAATCCCGAATTGCGCCGGCGGCTGGGACAGGGCGCCAGGCAAGCTGCCGTAACACGGCATAGTTGGAAGCAGAACGCTGCGCGAGTGCTCCAGCAACGGCCCATCGCCGGAGCAGTTACGCCGGAAGAAAATTACATTGCTGCCGAGCACTACATTCCCGACTGGAAACAAAAGGTCTAGTTGGAACAGCTTCCCGAAACCGTTGCCGCCCCTGCTCTCCACGGCTGGGCCCGTTTGCCTCAATTCTTTCGGACCGCAGTGCGCTCGGATTTTATCCGCAAGGTGGCGGCTACTTACTCGACCCAAATCCTCGTGGTGTTCCTTGGGGTACTCACCAGCGCTCTGATCGCGCGCATTCTGGGGCCTGCCGGCCGTGGGGAATATTCCGTCGTGGTGGCTTGGGGGATGATAGGGATGCAGTTCGGAAATCTCGGCCTGCACGCCTCGAATATTTTCTACGTCACGAAGGATAAAAGGTTGCTCGCGCCACTCACTGGTAACAGCCTCGTCGTTAGTCTCATTGCCGCCGTGGTTTTCGCGCTCATCAGTTGTGCACTTCTTCGGCTGCATCCGGGGATCGTCCCTGTACGCGGCACACTGCTTCTGCTGGCCTGGATTTGGGCGGCCGTGAGCCTGGCGTGCCTGTTGGTGCAAAACCTGTTGATGGGCGTTCATGACGTCGCCGGATACAACAAAACGGAATTGTGGAAGAGAATTTTTTCCGTTGGTTTAGTAGTGGCCGCCATCGCCTGCCATTGGATTACGCCTTTGAGCGTCGTAATTGTTTCGCTCATCGCCATTGCCCTGGGCCTAGTGTACGCGCTGTGGCGCCTGCGGAAGTCCGACATGAGATTTCCCGTTCCATCGCTGGATTTATTTCGCAAGACCCTGGGGTTCGGCGCGAAGGCTTATCTGGTGGCGTTTTTTGGTTTTCTCGTGCTGCGAGCGGATTTGTTGATGGTGAACCATTACCTGGGCGCGCGACAGGCGGGCTATTATTCCATTGCCTCCACTTTGGCCGATTACCTGCTCCTGTTGCCTGCGGCAATTGCGGCGATTCTATTTCCGAAGCTCTCGGGCGTTCAAGACGCCGCCCACTCCGTGCGCTGGGCGAAAAAGAGCACTATAGGCGCGGCTGCAATTCTTCTTCCCACAATGATCGTCTCAGCTTTGGCCGTTCGGTTGGTGGTACGAATTCTTTTTGGCGCAGCATATCTGCCCGCCGTCGGAGCTTTTATTTTTCTCACGCCCGGCATTTTTTTTCTAGGAGTGGAAACGGTCTTGGTGCAATACCTCAATAGCATTGGTATTCCTGTGTCGGTCATCTTGGCCTGGGTGGTCACCTGCGTCGTAAACATCGCGGTCAATGTGTGGGCCATTCCTCGTTTTGGAATTAGCGGAGCTTCGGCGGTTTCCTCGGTTTGCTATGCGCTGATCTTCGTCTTTGTTCTTATGATTGCCGTCCACCAGGTTCGTCGACTCCCCGCTGCCGCGGGAAATCTCTCGTCCTGAGAATTCTTCGCTCATGAGATCGCTTGCTTCCATACTCAAGACCGAATCTCCGCTTGCCTTGGTGCGCGAGGCAATATGGCGTGCGCGCCGGAAATGGAAAATACGTCAACTTCCCTCCAGGCTTACCCAGGCTTGCCCGGTGGTCTTCAAACCGACAGGTTTTTATAAACCCGATGTTTCCGCGATGAGCGAAGAGTCCAGACGCCTGATTCTGGAATACTCGAACCGTTTGTTGGAAGGACGTTTTTCGATTTTCGGTTACGAAGAGACGCAACTCCGTTTTCCCCCCGCTTGGCATGTGGACTTTGTGTCGGGAGCCGTTTGGCCGCTGGCCCCCAGCGCCAATATAAATGTGCTTCGCTTCGATGGCTCAGACGTAAAGGTTCCGTGGGAATTGTCGCGACTACAGTTCCTTCCCGTGCTAGGGAAAGCCTGGATGCTGACGGGCGATACGCGTTATCGCACCGCTGCCCTGGGGCTGGTGGACGACTGGCTCGAGAAAAATCCCGTGGGACGGGGTGTCAACTGGACGATTGCTATTGAAGCGTCGCTGCGCGCCATAAGTCTGGCCATGCTGCTGGAATTGCTCTGGCCTTTTTCCGCCGGGGAACAGAATTGGCTCGGGCGCGTCACCACCTCGTTGTGGCAACATCTGCTGTTTATCGAAGCGCATTCGGAGTTTTCTCATTTCGTCCGCAGCAACCACTACTTGAGCAACGTATTCTGCATGGCAGGACTGTCCTGCTATCTTCATGGTCCCGGAATGCGCCGGCGCATGGCTCGCTACGCTCAGTTGCTACAGGACGAAATTCTTCTTCAAACCTATGCGGACGGTGGCGATTTTGAAGCCTCGACGAGCTACCATGCCTTCGCCACACAAATGTCCACCGTCGCTCTTTTATTTTTCCGTGCTCGTGATCTCGCTATTGATCCTCGATTCGAATCGCGCCTTCGGAAAATGTATTTGTGGATGGCCGCGCTTTGCGACGATAACGGCCGCTTGCCTGCTCTTGGCGATTGCGATGACGGCCGTGTCGAACTGCTTTCCGATGACCTTTGCAGGAGCCTGCTGTCTTCGGGCGAGCGCGATTCTCTCATCCTATCCGGATTGCTTGGGATCGGAACAGCGCTGTTTGACCTGACGGGCAACTGGGACCGCGCGGATGCATCATGGTATGGCCTCGGCACTGCAAAACCAGCTGAACGATTTGCCTCATCGCCCGTCCCAGATTCGAATGCCCCTGGCCCGCCTGCTCCCATTGCCCGTCACAACGAGACCGCAATTTTCCCGGAGTCAGGATTGGCGCGGGCGCACATTGGCGGCGCCACGCTGATTTTTTGTGCCATGCCCAACGGAATTGGCGGAAAGGGAAGCCACACGCATAATGACAAGCTCGCTTTCGTTCTTCGCCTCGGTGCCCGCGAGCTGTTTTGCGATTCGGGGACGTGCGTTTACACCCGCGACGTGAACAGTCGAAATGAATTTCGCTCCACTGAAGCGCATAACACCGTAAGAGTGGCGTCACTTGAACAAAATTCGATTTCTGCCGAGCCGCTCGGAGTATTTTCTCTCGGCAATGAAGCGCGCGTTTCTTCTGTTGCCATCTCTGAAGTTCCGGGCGGCATGCGCATGCAGGCTTCCCATTCAGGATTTCAACGAATCGGTGTGACCCATTCGCGCACGTTGCAATTATTCGACGACGGTCGCTTGTGGATTGAAGATGAGTTATCGGGAGGCGGTGAATTTCCAGTCGAGTTATTTTTCCAGGTTAGCCCTGAATGGCGCGTTGAGGGATTATCTGTGGATAGTGCCACGCCTAAAAATTCCGCGGGGTGCCGCCTGCAAGGCCCAGCGCCAGTCGCCTTGGAGTGGAGCGCATCCGTACCGTTACGGGTGGAAGAAATTCCGTCACGCATTTCGCGCGCTTATGGCAGCTCGATTCCCGCCACACGGCTGCGGGTGTCTTCGCGGGCTCTATTGCCGCTGCGCATCACCACTAAAATAAGCTGGTCGTTTTGAATATGACCGAGTCGAAGAGCTCAGAATTGAACACACCCGATGCGAGCAAGCCGGAACAAAAGGCTCCGGAATTCGGCATTTCCGGCCAAAGCATTGTTTGCTTTGCGGGCGAAGACTGGTGGTATCACCACCCGCACTCGAAGAATCACATCTTGAAACGCTTCGCGCGGCAGAATCGCGTGCTTTTCGTCAATTCCATCAGCATGGGACTTCCTTCCATTTCCAATCCGGATTTCTTTCTGAAAATTCGCCGTAAGCTGAAAAGTTATCTTCGCTGGCTGCGAAAAGTGCCCGAGGGGCTCCACGTGATGACGCCCGTCAACCTGCCGTTTTACGGGATTAGTTGGGTTCGGAGGTTGAATGGCGCCCTATTGCGCTTTCAGGTGGGACTTGCGATGCGGCTTTGCGGCATGCGCGATCCGATTATATGGGCCGCGATTCCCACGGCCGCCGGCGTGGCCACCAGTCTTCCGTCCAAGCTGCTGCTCTATCAGGTCAGCGATAAATATGAGGCCAACGAGGACAGCAATCTCTCCGCCGATATTATCCGTGAATTTCACAGCTTGTTGAAGCGTTCCGCCGCTGTCGTCTTGTATTCAGGCCGCAAGCTCTACGAAGAATCCAACGAAACGCACAGATATTTCCTCGAACAGGCTGTGGATTACGAACATTTCGCCACCCCGGCTCCCGAAACTGCGCTGGATGTGGTTACCGTGCCGCATCCCATCCTTGGGTATTTCGGTGCGATGGATTTCATCATGGATATCGATCTTATTCGCGAAGTTAGCCGGCGCCGCCCCGATTGGCACTGGGTTTTCATCGGCCTGAAATCCAACCTGGTGCAAGTGCAGGCGCCCAACGTTCATTTTTTGGGTCCCCGGCCATACGCCGATCTGCCGAAATATCTGAAGTGCTTCGACGTATGCGTTCTGCCTTGGCGGCTTGCTTCGGATTTCACCAGCTACGGTAGTGCAATCAAGGTTCGCGAATATTTGGCGACGGGTAAGCCTATCGTCATGGCTCCTCTCTACGAATATCTCCGCGCACCAGGAATTCGCTTCTACGACTTGCCGGACTCTTTCATCGCCGCCGTCGAAGATGCCCTGGCGCATGACTCGCCGTCGGACCGCGCGCTCCGCCAGGACGCTGTGCGCCATGCCACGTGGGACGAGCGCGCCCGCCAGTTGGGCGCCCTCATTTCCAACCTCCTCCAACAGCCGCGTTCCGCGCCGCCGGGGAGAGCGGAATAGTTCGCAAGAACGTGACGAAATACCTCGGAGCTCCTGCGAAACACGACCGAGCCAATCCGCTCCGCATTGGCTGGAACCGCGGCTTCAAACATGCACACCGACAGAACGTCCGGTCAGGCGCCCTCCATGAACGGACCTCACGGTTCGCGTCCTCGCGACGTACCGCGTTGTCGTTTGCTTCCAAATGCTGTTAGCGTAGTATTTGATTTTCGCCGCGTGTTTTTTCGCCGCGCGATGTCTTAATATGCGGATATCGAGCTGGTCCTGGAGATTTACGTTCGAGCAAAAATGACGATACCGCGAAGCTACGTTCCGCCGGGCTGTGCGAGGACCCAATCAACGGCTCACGCGCGAACCCGTCCGGTCCGTTGTGCGGGCGGATCTCTGCGTGCAAGAGGGTTCATTTTTTGCTTAAGCACGGCCTGCCTCGTGATACTGCTTGCCGGCGCGGCGTTGGCCCAGAATATAACGCCTCTGGCCGCGTTGCGCCCGCAGTCAGCGTGGCCGTATAATCCCGGCGCCGATGTGGAACCGCGCGTGATTGCGGCAGCCGATCCCGTGCAATCCCAGGTGCAGTTGTTGTTCAATTCGCGTGTTACCTATTCCATTCCGCAGAATGCGCGTAGCTTCAGGGGGCGCTTGGTATATCACCATCCCCGAGCAATCGAGCAGGACGAAGATCTGACAGAGTTCGACCGTATCCGCGTCCGCTTTCTGGTGGATGGCAAAGATGTGTGGGAAGCGCGCTTCGATTACGATACGCCCCCCCGCGAATTCACCCTAAATGTCGCGGGAAATCGCACGCTGACTCTCGATTGCAGCAGTCAATTCGGTCTTGGCCCAGCGTACCTAACTGGGGCTGTATTCTCCAGCGACAATGTTACCAATGCATCGCATTTCTCGGTTCCTTCCAACCAGGGCTTTGTGGACTTCATGCCGGAAGGACGACAGATTTTCTTTCGCGACTACCTTCCCGGTGAAATGGTGAGCACGGGTGTTTATTTCGGTGGAAGTGCCGCGGCCGCGGAAGTGCGCTTCGAAGTTACGCCCGAAAATCCATCCGAAAATGGCGGCGATTCGCCGCAGGAAGTCGTTCTTCCCGCGCGATTGTCGCAAACATATCCCGGTTCCTCATTCGGTGAGATTATGTGGAAAACGCCGGCGCTTCGTGGACCGGCGGGTCTGCGCGTCGAGGAATATATCGGGAACCAATTGGTCTTTGCGCGTACGGCGCGCATTGCCGTCTCACCAAGGGTTGATCTCGCGAATATTTCCGACAGCCCATTCGGCGTGCATCTCTCCGGTCCATGGCCTTTGATCCAAGATGATTTCGCGGGTCTGTGGGGCGCGAAATGGGGCCGCGTCTTCCTCCGCTGGCCAATTATCGAGACCTCTCCTGGCAATTTCGATTTCTCGCGGGTGGACCCCATCGTGACCAGTTATCTCGCCCAACATATGCGCGTTCTAGGCGTGCTCGGCGAAGATGCTCCGCCGTGGGCAATGGCTGGAAGCGATGCCTACCTGGCAACTTGGAAGCGCTTCGTGGCCGCCGCAGTAGCTCATTTTCGCGGACGCATCTCCTATTGGGATGAATTTAACGAGCCGGACGCAAAATTCATGTCGTCGCTATCGAGCTTCGGCTGGGAGGTGCAGGCGGCGATATTGAAGGATGGTGCGTCCATAATTCATTCGATGGATTCTAACGCCAAGGTAGTTTGCTGTTCGCTCAGCACGGTGGATCGGATCGGCTTTTACCGCAGGATGATCTCCGCCGGCGCTCTAAACCCGATAAATATCATCTCCATTCATCCCTATCGTGCTTTTGAGCCGGAATCGAGATCGGGCTATTTTACTTATCTGGGTGAGATCAATAGCCTCCAGGAATTTTTGCGCGGGCAGGGCGTTTCCGATCCCGTCTGGGCCACTGAAGCTAATTGGATCATCGGCCCACAGGGAGGAGAGGCGGTAAACGCGCCGGATGTCTCCGAGCACCAGCAGGCCGAATACCTGGTGCGAACGAATCTGCTCTCCTTCAGCCAGGGTGTTCCATATTTTGTGCACATGCCATTCTTCTACACTGCTCTTCGGCAATTGCATTTGGACACGCTCGCGGCATATTCCCAGATGGCGTCATGGTTTTCGGGAGCACACGCACCGCGCTTGTTGGCGTCTTCGGAGTCGATTTACTGCGTCACCGGCGTTCGTGATGGCTACCTGGTCGGCGCGGCGTGGAGTAGCCGTCCGGGAGCTGTTGTAAGCTTAAGCGGGCTCAGGGCAGCTCAATTTGTGGACATGTACGGAAATCCCACGTCGCTTTCCGCCGATTCCATTCCTTTGAGTGCTGAGCCCATATATTTCTCGAGCGCAAGCTCCACGGAAGTCACTATGAATACACTTTCAGCCCCGCAGGAGCATGCTTGGTCTGCATTGCCTCCCTTATCCGCGTGGAAGCACTGGCCGGAATCCACCTATGCGCAGGTGGGACAGGCGTTGCATATCACTAGCATCGTGGGTACTTATGCCGCTCAACTTATTTCTCCGGCCATCTCCGTGGACTCGAACGCCTGCTATTTGGCGGATTTCGATGTGGGTATAACGCGCGGAAGCATCGCCGTGCTGCCGGTTGCGGCGGATACCGGCGAACACCTGCCGAAAGGCATGATCCTTTACTACGTAAATGGCGAGTCCATGAGAGCGGAAATGCGCTTCCACACGGCAGACGCATCTCAGATTAAATTTGTTGTGCAGGACGCTAATGATCCCATTCCCGCCATTTCGGAATTTACAATAGCCCCGGTCGGACTGGCTCCTTGTGATTGACGGATGGTCAGGAACACGTGGGTAATTTTTCGCGTAGCCTGGCTATCCGCCGTTTAGCGGCGATGCGAATTTACTTGGGAAAGAACAGAACATGAAGGCACTGCTGGAAGATTTGAAAACCGGAGAGATTATCAGCTGCGAAGTCCCGCCGCCGGAGTTGCGTCCGGGAGGCATTCTGGTGCGCACGCATTTTTCCGCCATCAGCGCGGGTACGGAGCGCGTAAAAGTCGAAACCGGTGAAAAATCCCTGATCCAAAAGGCGCTGGCCCGGCCCGATTTGGTGAAGCAAGTGATTCAGCATGCCCGGCAAAACGGCGTGGTCGAAGCTTATCGCAAGGTTCAAGCCAAGCTGGATTCGCTTAGCACTATGGGATACAGCGCGGCGGGAGTTGTGCTGGAAGTTGCCGAGGGTGTCTCCGAATTTCGACGAGGCGACCGCGTCGCCTGCGGCGGCGGCGGATATGCCAATCACTGCGAGATCAATTTTGTTCCGCGGAATCTGGCCGCCAAGGTTCCAGACGCGGTTCCGCTAGACGTGGCGTCACTCACCACGATCGCCGCTATCGCGATGCAGGGTCTGCGTCAGTCAGGCGTGGTTTTTGGCGAAACGGTGGCCGTCATCGGCGCCGGGCTGGTGGGCGCTATAACCATGCAGTTGGCTCGCGCCGCCGGGTGCCGCGTGATTGCGCTGGACCTCAATCCCAGCCGCGTGGAGCGCGCTTCCTCATTCGGCGCGCATTTCAGCATTCTGGCGAACGATCCTGCCGTCGCCATACGCGTCCGTCAGTTTGCCGAGCATGGCGTGGACGCCGCCATTATCACCGCCGCCACGCATTCCGCCGCGCCCGTGGAACTTGCCGCCGAGATTTGCCGCGACCGTGGCGCGATTGTCATTGTCGGAGACGTCGGCATGGGTGTTTCCCGGGCCCACATGTATCACAAGGAACTGAGGATCATCATGTCCCGTTCCTACGGACCCGGTCGCTACGATCCTCACTATGAGGAAGAGGGCCAAGATTATCCTGTAGGGTTCGTACGCTGGACGGAGAAGCGGAACATGGAGGCCGTGCTCGCTTTGGCCGCTTCGCAATCTTTGGACTTTTCTCCATTCTTGGAAAAAACATATCCAGTCGATGCCGGTGCGCACGCTTACAAAGAGATTCTCGGTGGCGGCGCCTACACAGCCATAATTTCCTATGGGCAAGCTGATGACGGCACTGCCACAGCACCGCCAGTTTCCGTCACGTCCACGACTGCCGCGCGCGCGGGCAAACTTGATGTGCTGCGTGTGGGTTGCATCGGAGCGGGAGGGTTTGCCCGCAGCATTATCTTCCCAGCTTTGCGCGCCAATAAACACGTGGCATTTGAGTCCGTGGCCACGTCGTCTGGCGTGGCTGCCGAATCCGCGCGGCGCGGTTTTCGTTTTGCTCGCGCGGAAACTCCTGCCGCGCTGCTGGAAAATCCATTGGTGGACGCGGTGTTTGTTCTTTCGCGCCACGATAGCCATGCGCGCTATGTCGGCGAGGCGCTGAGTCGAGACAAAAGGGTATTCGTCGAAAAGCCCCTGGCAATCAACCTGGAAGAAGTCGGTGAAATTGAGCGTATTTATGACTCCCGGCGAACGGCCGGGCACGCCCCTTTTCTGATGGTTGGCTTCAATCGCCGTTTCGCTCCGGCCACGGAGAAGCTCCAAGCGTTCTTCGCGCAGCGCCGGGAGCCCATGCTCGTTCATGTGCGCGTCAATGCCGGTTTTCAGTCCGCCGATAGCTGGGTCCACGCGGATGGCGGACGCATCGTCGGAGAATTTTGCCATTTTATTGACTGGGCTCGCGCGGTGATCGGAAAACACATTCAATCCGTGGAAGCCCGCGCGTTGCCGGACTCCGGGCGCTATCACGAGGACAACATATCGGCCACGCTGACCTTCGCCGACGGCTCCATCGCTAATTTGCTTTACCTGGCCAATGGAGACCCCTCGGTGCCCAAGGAATATTTTGAAGTGTTTTGCGAGGGTGCCGTTGCCAGGCTCGACGATTTCTCCACCCTTACCCTGGCACGCCGCTCAAAAGTCGAAAAATTCCGTTTCGCGCATGATAAAGGTCACTCGCGCGAGATTGATTTGACGCTAGAGGCTATGATTTCCGGGGGACCTTCGCCGATACCCTTCGAGGAGCTTATTGAAGTTACTCAGGCCGCGCTCGCCGTCCGCAAGGCTATCTTTGCCGGCCCTTCGGAGAATTCTCGACTTACAGTGCCCGATGCCATACACGCCTGAGGTCAGCGGCGATACCTTCGCGTGCTTTCCTGTATTCTGTTATGGAACCAAAAGTAGTTAAGGCCCTTTCGGCATCACATGAAACCTTTCCGCATATTCAACATTGTCGGCGCGCGCCCGAATTTCATGAAGATTGCGCCCTTGCTTGCCGAAATGCGCAGGCATCCTGAACTTTCGCCTGTCCTGGTTCATACAGGGCAGCACTACGATTATCAAATGTCGCAGGTTTTTTTCGATCAGTTGGGCGTTCCCCAGCCGGATTATAATCTCGGCGTAGGTTCAGGCACTCATCATGCCCAGACGGCTGAAGTGATGAAGTGCTTCGGCGAGCTGGTGGAACGCGACCGGCCCGATCTTATCGTTGTGGTGGGTGATGTGAATTCCACCATGGCTTGCGCTCTGGTCGCCGCCAAAGAGATGATTCCACTGGCCCACGTGGAAGCGGGCCTACGCAGCTTCGATCGCGAAATGCCGGAGGAAGTAAATCGTGTGGTCACCGATTCTGTGTCCGATCTGCTTTTCACTACCGAAGAGAGCGGCGGAGTGAACCTTCGGCGCGAAGGCGTCGCCGAGACCAAGATTTTCTTTGTCGGCAACGTGATGATTGACTCTCTCGTTCGGGGACTCGAATCGGCTCGCCAATCCCCGCTCGTGAAGAGACTTGGCCTGCCTGAAAAGGGTTTTGCGGTCCTCACGCTTCACCGCCCGTCCAATGTGGATGATCCCATACGCCTACGCAGCATTCTCAACGTCATCGCCGATATTGCCCTTCGATTGCCGGTGCTGTTTCCCGTGCATCCGCGCACAGCCACGAAGGTCTCCGATGCGGGTATCCGCAACATGAAATTGTGGGACGGTGTAACCCCTATTGCTTCGCCGGGCATTTGGACCATGTCTCCCGCCGCATATCTGGACTTCATCGGAATGGTGGACCGGGCCGCGCTGGTTATTACGGATTCGGGCGGCATACAAGAGGAAACATGCTATCTCGGTATCCCGTGCCTCACGCTCCGCGCCAACACTGAGCGGCCTGTCACACTTTCTGCGGGAACCAACCGCTTGGTCGGAACGGACCCCGAGATTCTTCGCCGTGAAGCTCTTCTCATGCTTGACAAAATAAATAGCCGTAACGCGCCGGGGCCGGCTCCTTCGCGTCCGCCGCTCTGGGACGGTCACGCCTCTGAGCGTATCGTGGGAATACTCCTGGAATTTCTACGGAAGCGCGGCGCCCGATGAAGGGAAAGTCCTAATGTCCGCGTTTCAAACCGCATCGCAGCAGGCCGTTCTTCCCGTGGACTCCGGTCTGGCTTCCCGCTTTCAAATTGAAGTGGGCGAATCTGTGACCGGTGTTGCGCAATGGATGCAGGCGCGCGATTTCGCCGGCTTCGATCTGTACGACATGCTGAATTCTCCCTATCTTTCGGGCTGGGTGTCCAGACGTTTTCCACTGAATGCTCTCTGCGTTCAGGCGGGAAAGCGCTGGGCTGGAGCAAGCGCAAGAAAATTCCTCCGCGTGCCGGAGAGCAAAAACCCCAAAGCACTGGGACTGGCCCTTGCGGCTTTCTGCGACCTGGCACGTTGCGGCGAACGCACACAACCCCAAGCCCAATACTTAAAAGAGGAGCTGAAACGTCTTTCGAGTCCGGACGAACCATATTTTTGCTGGGGCTACGACTGGAATTACGCCACTCTGCGCAGCACTCCGCTAACGGCCTTCGGAACCAACTGCATTGCCACATATTTCTGCGCGTCCGCGCTGTTGGATATGCACGAAGTCTTCGGCGATACAGAAGCCCGGCAAATGGCTGAATCCGCTGGTCAATTCATCGTCAAGCGCCTGAACCGTAGCATAGACACGCCGCGCCATCTCTGCTTCAGCTACACGCCGGACGACCAAACGAAGATCGTCAACAATAGCGTCCTGGCAGGTTCGCTGCTGGCGCGCCTGGTCTATGCGGGAGGAAGTTCATACAACGAATTAGCCAAGCGCACGCTCCAATATCTGGTTGACCGGCAGCGCCCGGACGGCTCCTGGATTTACGGCGAGTGGCGCTGGCAGAAATGGGTTGATAGCTTTCACACTGCTTATAATCTGATGGCTCTTCTCGCTTACCGCGATGCTACCGGCGACCACTGCTTCGATGCCGAATTGCAGCGAGGCTACGAATTTTATTGCAGCTCCTTTTTTGGCTCCGACGGAATGGCTAAGTACTCTCCCCGTTCTCCCTATCCCCTCGATATTCACTCTTGTGCCCAGGCCATTCTTACTTTTTGTGCTTTTGACGGCGCCGATGCTCTTCCGCGCGCCCTCCAGGTTTTTCAGTGGACCAACCGCAACATGCGCAATGCCGACGGCTCTTATGCCTTTCAGAAGCATCGCCTGTGGACAAATCGAACACCCTACATGCGCTGGGGCCAGGGTTGGATGTTTCTCGCATTGGCGCGCCTGAAGCGCCGACTGCTGAATTCCCGGGGATTGGCATCAGCGGCCACGGCAGGAAGCCGCTAAGGGCGCGCGCATGTGCGGCATTGCGGGCATGGCGGGCGTCGCCGACGAAATCCTATTGCAGCGCATGCTCCACCTGATCCGCTATCGCGGCCCCGACGATTCCGGAATCTGGCTGAATATTCCTTCCAATGGCGCGGCTCCGGTAGCGCTGGGGAATAATCGTCTCAGCATCCAGGATTTGAGCTCTGCAGGACATCAGCCGCTTTTCAATGAAGACGAAAGCGTCTGTGTGGTCTACAACGGTGAAATTTATAATTTTCAGGAATTGCGTCGAGAGCTTGTTTCCGACGGCCACGTGTTTCACTCCCACACCGACACCGAAATTTTGCCGCATCTCTACGAAAAATACGGCTGCGCCATGGTCGAGCGTCTCAATGGCATATTTGCTTTCGCACTGTGGGATCGGCGTCAGCAGAAGCTCTTCCTTTTTCGTGATCGCATGGGAGTCAAGCCGTTGTATTACGCCATTGCGGGGCGGCGACTCTACTTCGCGTCGGAATTGAAGGCGCTGCTGCTTTGCCCGAATCTCGACCTTACTCTGGACCCGCAGGCGATTCAGGAATTTCTTGCGCTTCTCTATGTTCCCAATCCGCGCACATTCTTTGCAGGCATCCGCAAGCTGCCTCCTGGAGCCATGCTTGAGTGGGAAGGCGGCCGATCCAACGTTACGCCCTGGTGGGAAATGAAGTTCGGCCCTTATGCCGAGCGTCCGGAACGCGAATTATCCGCCGAGCTGTGCAATCTCCTCGAGTCCGCCACGCGCCGCCAACTCATCAGCGATGTCCCCGTCGGTTTTTTTCTGAGCGGTGGAATTGATTCCAGCGCCATCGTCGCTTGTGCCGCGAAGTCGCATACCCGGCTGCGTTGCTACAGCATTTCTTTCCGCGAAGAGCATGGCCGGCTGGAACAATCCAGCGACGACGCCCGCTTTGCGCGTGAAGTGGCCACGCAGTTCGGCGCTGAATTTACCGAGGTAGAGGCGGACCCGGCCGCGGCGCAGTGGTTACCGAAGGCCATTTGGCATCTCGATGATCCCGTGGCGGATCCCGCCGCCATTGCGACCTATCTGATTTGCCGCGCTGCTAAACCTGACGTTACCGTCCTGCTCAGTGGACAGGGCGGCGATGAAGTGCTGGGCGGCTACCGCGTCCATCTGGCCCTCAAGCTTACCAGGCTCTTGCGGAGTCTTCCCGCGAGCGTGCGTCAGCGAACCGTGCCGGCGTTTCTTCGGTTTCTCGCGCGCCACAATGAAATGGCCCCCGGAGTCGCTCCGGGTCTTGTGCTGGCTTTTTCGCGGTATTTGTCCAAGCTGGCCTCCATCGCCGACCGAAGCGATCAGGAGCAATACGCAGCGCTTCGCTCCTATCTTTCCACGGAAGATATGGCTAACCTGCTTTCCCCATCCATGAAAGCGCAACTTGCGGGAACTAATCCTACCGCCCGCTTTCAACAGCTTTTTTCCGAGTGCTCCCAAGAGGACGTGCTTAACCAGTTGCTTTATGTCGACGCAAAAACCTTTCTTCCGGACCTTAATTTGGCTTATTCTGATAAGTTAAGCATGGCGTGTTCGATTGAAGTGCGCGTGCCGTTTCTCGATAACGAAGTTGTGGATTTTCTTTCGCGGGTTCCTCCCGGCCTGAAAATTCACCACTTCACGCAAAAATACCTGTTGAAACGCAGCATGGATGGTATTCTGCCCTCTGGAGTGATTCATCGCCGTAAGGCGGGATTCGGGCTGCCGGTAAGGGCGTGGTTGCAAGGTGAGTTGCGAACCATGACCCGTGATCTCTTGTCGCCCCAGCGCCTTCGCCAACGCGGCCAGTTCAATGGTGCTGCCGTTGCCCGGATGCTGGACGAAAACGAAACGGGGAAAGTGGATCATACGTACCGCATCTGGGCGCTTCTGACAATGGAAATCTGGCAACAGACGTTTCTTGAATTCTCTTACGAAGGGAGCAGGCTTTCCTCTCTTGACCCAGTCCGGAGTGCAGCCGTCATACGAACACAATGAAGGTTTGGATTGACCTCGACAATTCGCCGCATGCACATTTCTTCGCCCCAATAATTCGCCGCCTCGAAGAAGAGGGGTTGGAGCCGATTCTCACGGTGCGCTCGTTTTCGCAGACGGAGGAACTGGCTCGGCATTACGGCCTGAAGTTCGAGGTGGTGGGTGACCATCGCGCGCCTGTCCATATGGCCTCCCGCATCGGCGCCACGCTGAAACGTGCCGCGCAGTTAGCGGTCTTCATTCGCGGAAAGCGTCCCGTGGCCGCCATTAGCCATGGTTCGCGCGCCCTTACCCTGGCTGCCTGGGCATCCGGAATTCCCGGTATGGCCCTTTATGATTACGAGTTTGTTTCTTCCGGCATTTATCATCTTCTGTCGCGGAAAGTTCTCGTCCCCTCCATAATTCCAGCGGAGCGCGTCGGTTCGGGCAGTAATAATGGTGGCAAGGTGGTGCGCTATCCTGGGTTCAAGGAGGAAGTGTACGTTTATGATTTCCTCCCCAATCCCGCCGTTCTATCCTCCTTGAGCCTCGATGCGGAGCGCATCATTATCGTCGTTCGTCCGCCGGCATCCTGGGCCCATTACCATTGTCATCGCTCGGAAATCCTATTCCGCCATCTGATGGAGAGATTGCGCCAGGAGAGTGATGCGCAAATTGTACTTCTGCCGCGCACTTTGGAGCAGGCTGCAGCCTTGAAGCAGTTTTTCCCGATCCGGCAGCCGCCTTTTATTGTGCCTGCCGGCGCTATTGATGCTCTCAGCCTAATCCACTATGCCGACTCTGTTTTCAGCGGAGGCGGCACCATGAGCAGGGAAGCGGCCCTGTTGGGCGTCGACGCTTACAGCACGTTTGCAGGCCCATTGGGCGCGGCGGATGAAGCCTTGTCCCGCTCCGGCAGGTTAAAGCTATTGCAAACTTCCGAACAGGTCGATCAATTGGCGTTTGAGAAGCGTTTGCGGCCGGTCGATCCGCTGCATGCAAACTGCGCCACTCGCGAGTTCATCGTGGCGCAAATCATGAAATTTGCCGACGCCCATTCCTTGCGGCGATTGGAATCTTCCTATTTGTCCGGCCGGGCATAACCGTGCGGCTGAGACGCGCTCGATGCCTAAATGATCTCCCCTGTCAAAACTACCGGAAATAACTGCTTTGCCTTAGTAACGTTTGCTGTGTAGCTCATCGGAAATGAAGTAGAATAAATAGCCGCTTCGGTCGAACGGGGCAAGTGGAGAGCTGCCGCAACGGCATTCGTAGTTTTCAATTATGCAAAGGGGAAGAGCATGAAGGTCGGTGTGGTGGGTTGTGGATACTGGGGTCCCAGCCTGGTTCGCAATCTGGTGGATACAAACCGCTGCTCGGTGCTCTGTTGCTATGACCTGGACCGCGAAAAGACCGCCCGCCTGGTTCGCAGATTTCATTCGGTCGTAGTCGCCAATAGCTTCGAGGAATTGATCAAGCGCTGTGACGCCGTGCTGGTCGCTACACCCGTTTCCAGCCATTATGGCATTGCCCAGGCCGCCCTTCTTGCGGGGAAATCCGTCTTCGTCGAAAAACCGCTTACCAATTCTCCCGCGGAGGCTGCCGATCTTGTCGAGACTGCCGACCGCATGGGCAAAGTACTGATGGTGGGGCATACATTTGTCTACAGCCCGCCGGTCCGCAAGATTAAGCGCTACATGGAAACCGGCAAGCTCGGGAAAATTTATTTCATCAGCAGTTCCCGCGTAAATCTGGGCATCCATCGCAAGGATGTTAATGTCGTTTGGGACCTGGCTCCTCACGACGTTTCCATTCTTCTCTACTGGCTGGGTGAAACGCCGTCGCGCGTGGCCGCCATGGGTCGCGCGTGCGTGGGCAGTCTGGTGGACGTAGCCTCCATCAACTGCGAATTTCCTTCAGGAATTATCGCCAACATGGAAGTAAGCTGGCTGGCCCCCAGTAAATTGCGGCGCACCGTGGTTGTCGGCAGCCGCCGGATGGTCGTATATGACGACACGCTCCCCAATGAGAAGATTCGCCTCTATAATAGCGGGGTCAAGATGCATAATCCCAAATCCTATGGCGAATACCAGCTCGCTTATCGCACCGGGGAGATGATTTCTCCCAATCTCGAATCCACGGAGCCGCTTTTTACGCAGCTTCAGCATTTCTTGGATTGCGTGGAAACAGGGAAAAAACCCCTGACGGATGGCGTGCAGGGCACAGCCGTTGTAAAAGTGGTGGAAGCTGCCTGTCGGTCCATTGAGAATAGTGGGGCGTTCATTGAATTGGCCGCCCTGGGATCCAATGGCCACCGGCGCTCTTTAGCGTTTTCGGTTTCTTCCAGCGGGGGTTAATTTTTTGGTTTCCGCGGCATGTCCCCCGCAACTTCTCCGCCGCGCTGGGTTTATATGCCTGGGGGCGATTTTGTCGCTTCCGGCATTTTTTTGAGGGCTGCTATCTTAGATGATCTGCTCGCTTTGCCGAGACTATAAGCGCTCGCTCGTCATTAGTGACTTTGTCGCTTTCTTCCTGGCCGTGGACCTCGCGAGATTTCTCGGGGTCGGCGGCGGGCTCCCGCTTGTCCATTCGTCTCCTGATCATCCGTTTTTCTCCGCAGCGGTCTTGTTGATCGCCTTGGCGCTAATTTGGGAAGGATCGCTCCGCCAGGTGAATGCACACGAAGTTCAGGCCGCGTTTTGGGACGAATCTCTTCGCGTGTTCTGCGGGGCAGTTTTGGCGGCCCTCCTTTTGGGCGTTCTTTTCTATTCTTCGGGCGCCTCCTTCAGTCTTTCGTTTCTCATTCCCTTCATCCTGATTATTTCGGGGTTGGCTCTGCTTCTTCGCCGTATTGTTCCCCGCGCCTGCTTCTGGGTGACGGGCCAGCAAAGTCCCGGTAAGATTTTGATCCTGCGTCAGGCCGGTACCGGTTTCGAGCTTGAAAAAGCCCTGAAAAGCTCCTTGCATTGCGAGGTAATACGGGTCGATATGCAGGACGACACATCGCCCGTGGCCGCCGTTCTGGCGATCCTGCTCGAACACCGTCCCGACGAAGTCATTTTGGCTCCGTTCGAGGTCTCCATGGCCTCTCTTGCGCCTATTCTCGAAGCCTGTCGCCGCCACGGCATTCCCTGGCAACTCGTTCCCGGCAAGGATCCGATTTCCGGCTGGCCCACGGAAGCGTTTTCCTTTGCGGAGGTTCCTCTGATTGCGCCGAAGCGTTCCGTCATATCCGGCTTCAACCTCTTGATGAAGCGCATGGTGGACCGTCTGGCGGGCACTGCACTGCTGATCCTGGGTTCTCCGTTCATGACCCTTGTCTCGCTCCTTATTCGCTTGAATTCCACGGGGCCCGCCATCTTGGTGCAGGACCGTGTCGGCTATAAGGGGCGGATTTTCAAGCTCTACAAGTTCCGTACCATGTATATGGACACTGACGACGCCGTCCATCGCGACTACGTCAAGGAATGGATTAAGAACAAGCCCTACAACGGAAATAATGGTGAACGCGCTTATAAGATTGTGGACGACTCACGTATCACGCCCATTGGCCACTGGCTCCGCAAATTCAGCCTGGACGAACTGCCGCAGCTTCTGAATGTGGTAAAGGGCGATATGAGCCTGGTCGGCCCGCGCCCGGCTCTCTCCTATGAAGTGGAATCCTACGAAGAATGGCACAAGGAACGCTTCGATGGGCCGCCCGGCCTCACAGGCATCTGGCAGGTAAACGGCCGGAACGATCTTTCTTTCGACGAGATGGTGCGCCTCGATATCGAGTATCTCCACAACTGGACGCCCGCGCGCGATCTGCTGCTCTTGGCCAAGACGGTGCCCACAGTGCTTTCCGGCACGGGACGCTAAGTTCACCCTCTCGGGAATCGCGGCATGCCTCTCCCCGCTTCTGTTTACGTTCATCCTCAAGCGCTGGTCGAATCCGAAGAGATTGGCGCGGAAACGCGCATATGGGCGTTTGCCCACGTGATGAAAGGTGCGCGCATCGGCCGGCGCTGCAACATTTGCGATCACGCCTTTGTGGAATCGAATGTTGTAGTCGGCGATGACGTCACGTTGAAAAATGGAGTGGCATTATGGGATGGCGTCACGCTGGAAAATCACGTTTTCGTCGGCCCCTCCGCCGTCTTCACAAATGATCCAAACCCGCGCGCCGCGGTGAAGAAATCCCGCGAATCCTTTCTGCCCACTATTGTTCGCGAAGGCGCCTCGATCGGGGCCAACGCTACAATTATTTGCGGAGTCACTCTGGGCCGTTTTTCCTTTGTCGGTGCGGGAGCCGTCGTCACACGCGATGTTCCGGACCACGCGATAGTGCGCGGCAATCCTGCCCGCATTAGCGCCTTCATGTGCCAATGCGGCGAGAAATTACCCCCCGATCTCGTTTGCCCCTGCGGTCTTTCTTACACCAAATCCGGAGCTGGCCTCCACCCCATCGCCTCGGTGACATAACTCGAAGCTGTCTCATAAATGTTCTAACAGGGGGCCGGAGCTTCAGCTCCGACACAAAACCCGAAATGATGGCCTTCGGTCCTGCAATACAAGCGCCGGTTCGCCCGATTTTATTTATGAGATGGCTTGTCGTTACCGGCAGCCCTGTCCGCTAAATTTCAGCGAAGAGATTTCGCACCCTTGGGTAAATAGCGTGTGGTATCATGCGCTTTCTAAATTCCCGAGGCTGGTGGGAGGCCTATTGTGAAAATCTCAATCTTGCGGGTATTTGTAATGACAGCGGCGATCGCCGTGTTGGCCCTAAGCGCCGGCGATATCGTTTCGGCGGATCGTGCGAACACAACCATCAACATCAACCAGGACCTCGCGAAGGCTGCTGCCTATTGCAGCCAGACGGGCGGCGTCGTTCAGTTGCGCATCGCGGAGTACAACACCAATGGCGGCGTGGCGCTGGTGCTGGGCGGAGAAGCGCCGTTTTGCCAATACACCGCGAGCGACGGCTCGAATATCAATTTATTTTTGACGACGCTGGTCACTGCACGGCCCACCCTGGCGACGCTCGCGTATTACCAGATGCCGGCTTACAACGGCCAGTGTGAAGGCAATCCCGCGTCCTGCTATTGTTCGCAGCTCGGTGGCTCGGACCTTTTCGGCGGCGTGAACGCGGCGGGCGGCGGATGGGTGCTGAAGAGCAATTCCACCGACGTCCTGGAAAGCTGCGTCATGCCGGACCTCTCCACGATTGATTCCTGGGGATTGCTCTACCACACCGAAGGCATCATTCGCGGCATCGACCTGACCACCGTCCTGCGCTATCCAGGCCCACCAACCAAGCGTTAGCACGGGAGGCGTGCCAGCCCGGCTGTGATGCCGCTAGCGCGGAGGACTCTGTCGAAGGAAATCTATTTGGTGAGCCGCGGAGGACTCGAACCTCCAACCCGTTGATTAAGAGTCAACTGCTCTACCATTGAGCTAGCGGCCCACTCTGAAAAAAATCATAGCATGAGTGCGGAAATTTTTCTTGCGGCTGGGTCCTGGGAAAGCGCGATCCTTGAATGAGCCTGCGATCAGGAATACTCGGGAACTGCTAATTTCTAGTGCTGGGGCTATTGTGGAGAGGCTGCATTTGGCGTCGTCGGCGTTACTGGTGCCGGTGCGGTCTTGTCCTTGTGAAGCTTGCGGCCCCAGCGGGTGCGTTTCGGACGAAAAATCTTTCACTGTGCGGGGCGGGCTAGTTGGGTGTACAATCGCGCCGTTTGAAGTCAAAACGGAAATCTCGGTTGAGGGGGATGGGAGAATGAAGAATAGAATTACAGGAAGGGTAATTATTGCATCCCTCGCGGCGCTTGTTTTTGCGCTCACCGCCTCCACCGCGAGCGCGCAACAGAAGAAACCAAACATTCTGATCATCTGGGGCGATGACATAGGCTGGTACAACGTCAGCGCTTACAACCTCGGCGTGATGGGATACAAGACGCCCAACATCGACAGGATTGCCCATGAGGGCGCGATGTTCACGGACTGGTACGGCCAGCAGAGCTGCACGGCCGGCCGCGCAGCATTTATTACCGGTCAATCGCCCATTCGCACCGGCCTCACCAAGGTGGGCTTGCCCGGCGCGCCCGAGGGTCTGAAGGCGGAAGATCCCACGCTTGCCCAGCTGCTCAAGCCGTACGGCTACATGACCGGTCAGTTTGGCAAGAATCATCTTGGCGACCGCAACGAGTACATGCCGACGGTTCATGGCTTCGACGAATTTTTTGGCAACCTGTACCACCTGAACGCGGAGCAGGAGCCCGAGAGCCCCGACTATCCTCAGAATCCGGCGTTCAAGGCCATGTTTGGGCCTCGAGGCGTACTCAAGTGCGAGGCCACCGCCACGGATAATCCCGCTCCGCCCGACCCGCGCTTCGGACCCTGGGGCAAGCAAACCTGCGAGGATACGGGCCCGCTCACCATCAAACGCATGGAAACGGTGGACGAGGAAATCACCCAGGGTGCGATGGATTTCATGGACAAGGCGCACAAGGACGGCAAGCCGTTCTTCATCTGGTGGAACTCCACACGCATGCACATCTGGACCCACCTGCAACCGTCATCTGTTGGCAAGACGGGCCTGGGCATTTATCCCGATGGCATGGTCGAACACGATGCAATGGTGGGACAGTTGCTTGACAAGCTCAAGGAACTGGGCATCGAGGACAACACCATCGTCATGTATTCCACCGATAATGGAGCGGAATCCATGAGCTGGCCAGATGGCGGCACCACCGTATTCCGGGGCGAAAAGAACACCAACTGGGAAGGCGGCTACCGGGTCCCGACGCTGATTCGCTGGCCCGGCATCATCAAGCCCGGCACAGTCATCAATGACATTGGGGCGCATGAGGACATGATTCCGACGCTGATGGCCGCCGTAGGCGACACGACTGTGAAAGAGGACTTGATGAAGGGCAGTAAGGTGGGTGAGATGACCTACAAGGTTCATCTCGATGGCTACAACCTGCTACCCACATTCAAAGGTGAAAGTGCGTGGCCACGGCATGAGTTCATTTACTGGACCGATGACGGCAACGTGGCGGCACTGCGCTACGACAACTGGAAGGTTTCCTTTCTGAAGCAAAATGCCCACGGTCTGGCAGTCTGGCAGGAGCCCTTCGTGGAACTGCGAGCCCCCATGCTTGCCAATCTGCGCAGCGATCCTCTGGAACGTGGAGAGTATGAGGGAATGGATTACGGCCACTGGTTTGTGGACCATGTCTTCGTGATGGCGCCGGCGGCGTATTATGTTGGGCAATGGTTGCAGAGCTTCCGCGAATTCCCACCCCGCCAGAAGCCAGGCAGCTTTAACCTCGATCGCGTGATGGAAGCGATCACCAACGGCGGCCAACAAGGCAGCAACTGACCAGCACTAACGTGCAGGGAATTGGGCCTCGGCTTTTTCCCTCAGAGTTTATTCAGGAGCGCGGGCCAGAAGTAATGCCCAGCCACAGGCTTGGGCCGGGGGAAATTCCTCGGTAGACTATATGCTATGGGGCGAGACATTTCGCCCGGCTATTCAGGGTAAAAGCTCCAGCATCGCCGATTAAGCATTTCCCGGCTTATACTCTGAGCTAGCGGCCCACTGTGAGAAAAATCATAGCAAGAGTGCGCAAAATTTTCTCGCCGGATGGTTTTTTAAACTTGGAAACTGGTCCTGCGCATAGTTTACGGGCTCTGCTTGTGGAACACCTTGCGACGAATATCAGGCCAGAATTCCTTCATTTCGTTGGAAGCTCCGTCCCAGAAAATCAGCATTCCCCAGGTGCCCAAGTTCCGGGAGACCGTGCGATCTTCAGGAGCATGGTAGATATTCGAAAGTCCGGCGGCCACGGCATTCCCGGCGATTTCTGAGTAGTTGAACTGGTTTCTGCCGTCATCAGTGCGAGTAACCAAGAGCATCTCCGCCGCGTAAAGTGCGCGCGCGCGAAAACTTCCCTTGCCCTTCTCGTAATAGCGAGGGTCTTGTTTGAGGATGCTCGGAAAAATGGCGGTGGTCATATATGTGCCGATTCCGTTGTCGGCGAAAGATGCGCCATAGCGCTGGCCATAAGCTCCCCAGCCCTGGCCCCACGAACGGGGGGAATTGTTCGCCTGGTCAATAGCGGCGAGTGCTCCGATAAAAGGAAACGTGAAATAATCAAACACCCCGGCCGTAGCCAACTTGAATTTTTGCCCGCTGGAAATGGGAGGCAATGTAGAAGCTCCTTCCACCGTCCCGTAATTGGGCATTACCTCGAAGATCCGGTCATTGACCGTTCCTGTTTCCGTTTCCAGTGTACTTTTGCCGGTCGTCGGTTTTTGCTCGCCGGGCGTACTCGTCTCAGCCGGCTGGGCTTGAGTCCCGGACGCGGGCGCGGAGGTGGGAGCCGTCGGCACGGGAGCTTGCTGCGCCCTCAAAGCCGAGCCTACTGTCAGCACTGCTGTGCTGAGCGCCAAATACACGAGTACTCTGCAAAAGAGGTGTTGTTTGGTCATCGGCTTCAATTATCTCAGGGTTCCATATTTATTGCGCGACAAGCCGGCATGGCGCCTGACTCCACGGCGCGCGGCTGATGGACGCTAATCATGTTGCCCGCACTGCGCCATTTTCCTGCATCGAATTCCATCTGTCGGCATCATAGGTTAGAACCCCAGTTCGGGATATTGGTTTCTCGCGGATAGAAAGGAAAAAGGCAATGAGCGACGACATTATTAAAAAGCCGGACGCTGAATGGAAACAGCAGCTTTCATCTGAGCAGTATGAAGTCACTCGCAGGAAAGGCACCGAGCCGCCCTTTTCGGGCGAGTACGTCGATACCGAAACCCAAGGCACTTACGTTTGCGTTTGCTGTGGACAGCCGCTGTTCAATTCCGACGCCAAGTTCCATTCCGGTTCCGGCTGGCCCAGTTTTTGGCAGCCCGCCGATGATGATAATGTCCGCACAGAATCCGACGGCAGCCACGGCATGGCCCGCCAGGAGGTTATTTGCAGCCACTGCGAGGCGCATCTCGGCCATGTCTTCGACGATGGTCCGAAACCCACCGGGCTTCGCTACTGCATTAATTCCGCCGCGTTGAACCTGGTGGAAAAACCGAAGCCTTGAGAGCCAGCCCTCCTCCCGGATTGTTCGTCGTTGCCGGCTGCCTCGCCATTCTGTCACTGAGCTTCTAGCCCCAAGAGGTCCCAGGCCCCACAAATTCTTCATGTCCGAACGCCCAATGGTCGTTGTCTGCTTCTGCGGTACCTGAAGAAAAGGTGAAATATATATGGACGCGGATTCACTTCTCTGCAATAATTTCATTCTGTTTTCAGGTTCGGTAATTCGGTCTTGGGACACTGGGGAGGGCGTCTTGACGAGGTCATTCATTCTGCGCCGTGGATTGCTGCTGGCTTTTCTGTTTTCATTAACACTCCATTTTTCCGCAAGCCGAGCATGGGGGCAAATAGCGCAGGGAAATCTCGTCGGCACTGTAAACGATTCCAGCGGTGCGCGCATCCCTTCCGCCCAAATTACAGTGCAATCGGACGCCTCGCCACTCGCTGCCCGCGTCGTCACTGCCGACACATCCGGCGAATTCAGTGTTCCCGATCTGCCGCCAGGTCAGTATACCGTCACCGTTACAGCGCAAGGTTTTGAGCCGGCTGAATCGAAAGTAGCCATCCGGGTTGCCAACTCCAGCAGTGTGGTCGTCGAGCTCCAGCCCAAAAGCGTTACGCAGACCGTGACAGTGCAAGGCCAGATCTCCTCCATCGCCACGCAGCCGATTGATGTCACCACGCAAGTTGAAAAAGGCGTAGTTACTCACTACGATCTCTCCCTGGTTCCGCTGGCCTCGCGCAGCTTCGCCAATATTGCTTTTCTGGTTCCCATGACGGAGCCTGTCGAGCCATCCGATCCCACAAAGGCGCGCACCACTGCAATTTCCTTCGGCGGTAGCTCCGGATTAAATGTGGATCTTTCCGTGGACGGCGGCGACAATAATGATGATTGGATTGGCGGCATTTTACAGAGCTATTCACCAGATGCCATTCAGGAATTTACGGTTCGCACCGCCGGATATGACGCTGATACGGGGCGCACCAATGGCGGCTCCATCATTATCTCCACGCGGCGCGGCAGCGACGATTGGCATGGCGGCGGCGCATTTTATTACCGCACCACAGACCTAAACGCTCGCAATCCCATTGATAATCCATCCCCGGAACCCAAGCAGCCTTTCGGCCGACAGAATTATGTGGGCAATATCGGCGGTCCCATTAAACGGCAAAAATTGTGGTTTTTCTCCAACTTTGAATACGTGGATGAAAACGCCACCATCGCTTACAGCGCCAACAATCTGGCGCAGTTTCAGGCGCTTTCCCAGCTTGCAGCCGATGGCCTCGTCCCGGGAGCCGCAAACATTCCCGTCTCGCCGTTTACGCCGGTTCCTTTCCGGGATGCACTGTGGACGGGACGTTTGGATTTTTCGCAGTCGCCTCGCTCCCAATGGTTCCTCCGGACTTCCCTCGACCGCAACAATACCGTCAATAACCTCGTCCAACAGGGAACGCTGGAATCTACCGGCGCTTACACCGTCACCAACTATTACAGCATTCTGGCCAGCAATAGTTTTCAGTTTTCCAATACCTGGCTGGGCGTTTTTACCTTCCAGGCCAATGCCATTCATCTGACCCAGACACCCAACTCGGACTTGGGGTTCGCCTACGCATTTCCCTTTAGCACCACTTCGCTCACCACATCGGGATTTGAAACTTTCGGTGACAACCAGTTCGTGACGCCCATTACCGCGTTTCCGGTCGCCCGAAATCAGGAGAAAGACCAGTTCCGTTACGACGTGACCAATACCACCGGAAGCCACACGCCTCGCTTCGGCATTAATTTTGTTCACGAGCCTGTTTTCAGTGGCACTCTAGCCAGCCGCGCGGAGTCGCTCTATATATTTACGAATAACCCTACGTCCTACCTGAACTCGTTGAACGGAGTCTCACCCCAAATTTTCGCTAATTTCACGGAATGTAATCCGGCTACACAGCCCAGCGGTACTTGCTCCGGGGCGGACGGCAGCACGGCGAGTTTTGCGCCCGCTGCGGATGGTGACTTCGCGCAAAATGTTCAGCGCCTCGGCGTTTACGCGCAGGATAGCTGGCGCATCAAGCCATCTCTTACGCTGAATTATGGATTGCGTTACGACACCACATTCGGACTGTTTCTTGGCTCGGGACGTTCCCAGTTACAAAATCCCACGTTTCTGACTCTGAAGGCTCTCGACATCCCGCTCGTCAACGGCGCTCCCACGGATTATCGTGGCGCCGTAGCTCCTCGCTTCGGTTTCGCCTACGCTCCACATGGCTCGCTGAATACGGTCATTCGCGCCGGCGTCGGCATGTATTACAACGATCTCGGTCAGAACGGCTGGGCCTCCGCGCTCCAGGCCGTCGATCAGTCGCCCACCCCTTGCAACGTGATCGGCGATCCCGGCTGCGTTCCGGGGTCCAATGGCGATCCGGCGGACATTCAAGGCTCCATCATCGCGCCCGGTTACAAGACGCCGTATACCCTGGAATGGAATGCCGGTTTCGAGCATGAATTCGGCCGCCAGTGGCACATCGACATTCACTACGAGCACAGCACGGGCGACCACCAGTTCCGGAACTATCAGTACGCAGCCGGCTATACGATTTGCTCGCCGCTGTTGCCCGGATACTCCGGCAATTCGGCGAATCCGTGCGCGGGCATTTCTGCTGCCGACCAGGTAATTCAGCAAGCCTCCGTTCCCAATATTTCGATCTATCGCTCCGACAACCGCTCTGATTACAACGGTGTTGCGTTCCTCGTGTCGCACACCACGAAATGGTATGAATTTACCGCGCACTACACGCTGTCCAAAGCAACTACCTGGGGCGCTGTTCTCGGCGAATTGGACGACTATGTGAACCTTGTCAGCAATCCGCTGAATCCTTTCGGACCGGGCGACAACGGTCCCTCCGGGGAAGATGTTCGCAGCCGTTTTGTCTTGTCCGGCATTCTGCACCTTCCCTGGAAGTTTCAGCTCAGCACGCTGACCCAGCTCGAAAGCGCGCGACCGTTCCAGCTTACGACTCCGGTGGATGTGAACGGCGCGGGCCTCATCACCAATGACCGAGCGGTGGTCAATGGCGTCCAGCTTCCTCTCGACAGCCTGCGAGGCACTCCTTACATGCAGGTGGACTTGCGCATCGCGCGTCCCACGCCGATCGGCGACCGATTCAACGTCATGCCCTTCGTCGAATTCTTCAACGTGCTCAACCGCTCGAATGCGGGAGCCAATTACGTCACCAACATTCCCGCATTGACTATCCCCGGTACGAGCTTCCCGTTGATTCCGTCCAATGAGTACGGGAACATTACCAGCGTCTGCACCAACGCCACCTGTTCGCAGACCGCCCCGCTCACAAGCTTCAATCAGTTGCGCCAACCTGCCGGCACGTTAGGCGATTTCTTCGGTCCCGGCACCACCGTCGGCATTCCCTTCGCGGCCCAACTAGGCGTCCGCGTTTCGTTCTAATTTGTAACCGCGTTTCTGGGAACGCTGCTTGGCCGTTTGCCACGTCACTGTCCAATGCCGCGCCAGCATCCGGCGTCCGGCCACGCCTTCTTGTTCCGCATAATTCGGGAATTATCTACTTAACTTCCTTGGGATGAAAAGCGGCACGTCTGCGGGCTGCTTTGAGTAAGAAATAGATTGGGACGCATGTCATATGGACGAAACACCGCCGTTGAGACCTGGAGACACCGCTTCGGTGTCCCGCGAAGAGCTTACACACCAAGTTAAAGCAGAGGGGAGTTAAAGGTATAATTCCCCGTAATGCGCATTGACATCGCTAAGCCTGCAGGAGTAGCTTGTCATTACAGGGCACTTACAACCCAAGCGATGCACAGTGGCGAGGAGGCAACATGAGCAAACTTAATCTAGTAACAAAATCATGCGGTATCCTTCTGCTGTGGGCAACGACGGTCGTTGCCTTGCCCGCACAGACATTCACCAGTTTGGCCAGTTTCAACGGGACGGACGGCTCGAAGCCCTATGAACAGCTAAGCCAGGCCGCTGATGGAAACCTATACGGAACAACCGCAGAGGGTGGCAATTTGAATATCAACGCGTGCCTAGGATCCGGTTGCGGAACTGTGTTCAAAATCAGTACGAATGGCACGATGGCAACCCTTTATGTCTTTTGCCCGCGAAGCAATTGCATTGATGGCGCGGGGCCCAGCGGGTTGATCCAAGGCACCGATGGGAACTTTTACGGAACAACTCATACCGGCGGGAAAGCCTACTGCTTGGGTGGCTGTGGTACGGTGTTCAAAATCACGCCAAGCGGCGCGTGGACTACGCTGTACAGTTTTTGTTCTGAACGCTTCTGCGCGCGGACGGCGGGTTTCCCTTCGCGGGGCTGGTTCTTGGCGCTGACGGAAACTTTTATGGAACGACTGGGGAGGGTGGAAAAACGGCCAACTACAGGCCAGGGTATGGCACGATCTTCAAAATCACGCCGGATGGCGTCCTGACCACACTGCACAAATTTAATGGGCAGGATGGCGATTACCCCTTTTATGCCCCGCTAATTCAGGGTACCGATGGATACTTCTACGGGACAACGCAGGCTGGCAGCCCCTCCGGCTATGGCGTAGTCTTCAGCATCACGGCGGGGGGCGAGTTTAAGACGCTATATAGCTTCTGCCCCGGCGGTCGCCCATGCCCGGACGGCTCCTCTCCCCAAGCGGGGTTGGTTCAAGGCCCCGACGGGAATTTTTATGGGACAACGCCAGATGGAGGGTTGTACCCCAGTTGCAACGGCAATGACAATGGCTGCGGGACGATTTTCAAAATTACGCCAGGCGGAATACTGACCACGCTTTACAGCTTCTGCCCTCCGTCTCAAAGCGGTTGCTCGGACGGTCGTTATCCCGCAGCGGGGCTGGTCCAGGGCACAGACGGAAATTTTTATGGGACCACGGGTGGGGGCGGACTCGTTTGCAATCCCGCATACACCGCCGACGGTTGCGGCACCATCTTCACAATCACGCCGGGCGGCACGCTGACGACGTTACACCGCTTTGACGGCGCGGACGGTGTAGAGCCCGAAGCGGCCCTCGTGCAGGACACCAACGGAAGTTTCTATGGGACAACATCCGCAGGGGGAGCCAATGACACCTGTGGCTTTGAGGAGACCCAAAGCTGCGGCGCAGTCTTCAGCCTGTCTGTGGGTCTAGGTCCGTTTGTAACGACAAATCCCAAGGCCGCCAAAGTGGGAGCGAAGGTCGGGATTCTTGGCACAAATCTGACTGGTGCGACCAGCGTCACATTCAACGGCACCGTCGCCAGCTTCACGGTGCATTCGCCAACTCTGATTCTGGCCGAAGTGCCTTCCGGCGCGACAACCGGCACCGTGCAAGTGAAATTGCCAAGCGGCGCGCTTTCCAGTAACGTAACTTTCATTGTGTTGCCGTAGAATGAACGGCGCGACGATTGCAACAGAGTAGGGCTTCCTTGCCCCAAAGTGTATCTTTTTGAGGCATTACTCTTGGGCAACCGATCAGCACAAACGGGACGCGCCCGAGAAGCTGGAAACGTACAATCGCGAAAGCATTTTCAAATTGGAGCGGCCCGCGGTTACAGGGGATCGACATGGCTCATTACATATCTCGGCGTGCATTCATTGCCTCTATGGGAGTGTGCGTAGGAGCGGAGTTGTTCAGCCGCAGCGAGGCCGCCTATGGTTGGCGCATTGCAGAAAAGGAGCAGGCGCCAGCGGCTGCCGCTACGCTCCAAGCCATGATGCGCACGATCGAGATCAACGGCAAACCGGCAACGGTGATGGGTTTACAGCAGCCGAACGGAACTCAAGGTTTCTCCTCAACTGTCAATCAACTGTTTAACGTTGTTTTGGAAAACAAGCTCTCCGTGCCCACGGCCATTCACTGGCATGGCTTGCAACCGCCCAATGACGAGGACGGTGTTCCCGGTTTGACTCAGCCTATCCTCGCTCCGAATACGAGCACACGGTACGATTTCCCCCTGCGACCGGCCGGAACTCATTGGATGCATTCTCATTTGGGTCTGCAAGAGGCGTCTCTTCTCGCCGCACCACTGATCGTCCATGACGACTCCGATAAGATTGCCGACGAGCAGGAGATCATCCTCTTTCTTGGTGACTTCAGCTTCACTCCGCCATCCGAGATCTATGCCAAACTTCGCACACCGTCAACCAAAAGGGAGGCGGGAATGGGTGGGAGAAAGGCTGGGCCTCCGCTAGCGCAGGATATGAAGCGCCGCAAGCCCGATGTCAGTGACGTCAACTACGACGCATATTTGGCGAATGACCGTACCTTAACTGATCCGGAAGTGGTTCACGTTGAGAA
>Ga0265760_10000029_pt1 | contig 54904 bp, 43 predicted proteins | sample NZIome_2_FD_200831 | JGI IMG/M metagenome (GOLD analysis project Ga0265760, IMG submission 200831) | Metatranscriptome of rhizosphere microbial communities from Maridalen valley, Oslo, Norway - NZI1 (Metagenome Metatranscriptome) | ecosystem: Host-associated > Plants > Roots > Rhizosphere >...
TCTTCGATGAAGCGAATGATGGAGGTCTGGTAGGTAACGGTGTGGTCCACGAAATTTGCCTTCGCGAAGGGCGAAACAACCAGGAACGGTTGACGGGGGCCATATCCGCACCGGCCAATCGCGTGTGGGTTATTCGACGCGACACCCGGCAATGCGAAATTGCCGTTTCCACAAGCGTCAGGACCTGTGAGGGCGTCTGCGGAGCCATTGGACTGGTTGGCGATCGGGCCGATCTGATGGTCGTACCAGCCGTCGGAATCGTCATAAGCAATCACCACCAGCGTGCTGCCCCAGTCGGGCTGTTGCTGAAGGAAGTTCAGTACGCTGACGATCCATTGCTGTTCGTCAAGCGGGCTGGAATAGCCGGCGTGGCCGTCCTGAATCCCGATAGCCTTCAGGAAGCTGACCTCGGGAAAATTTCCCGCGCTCACGGCGGTAACAAAATCCTGGATGTCATACTGATGATTTGCCGCATCGCCATTCTGCCCGATCATACTGATGGAGGTCGGCCGCGTGTGATTGGGATTGGCGGTGGAAGCGTAATACTGGAAAGGCTGGTGGTGGGGAATGTAATCGCTCTCAGTTACGCCTGTGATGGTGGATGTGTGGCTGCGGCTGCATCCCGTGGTCCCGTTCGGGTTTACCGTGTTGAGATTAAAGCCGCCTTCGAACCATCCCCAACTGATATTCTGCGCGCTCAGAAGGTTCCCAATGTTCGCGCCACCCATCTGGGCCTGGCCGCTGGTGGAAGAGGTGCAAACGTCGCCAATGGGGTTGGGATCGCCGATGACCGTCAAGGAACCCGCACCGCCGTCCGTTTCATCGCCCGTGCCATTTAGCGTCTGCGACACGCCGTTTGTCTGGCCGGAAATCAAATTGATGGCACCCACGGTGGAGGGACCAAAATTGGTGCCATAAGAATTGTCGCTCATCGCAAAATTCTGCGCGAGATTCCAAAGTGCCGTGGTGGTGTTGCCATCGTAGTAGCCCATGACCAAGCCGGTGGTCAGAACTTGATTCGGCGGCGCATTAGGCGGAGGTCCCGCAGTGCCGACGGAGAACGGGAACAAGTCCATCAGACCTGCGTCAAACGCCTGTTGTTCAGGCGTGTAGTCGTGGTCTTGATCGGCAGTAAGATTTTGTGACCGGTCCAGGCGAAAGGGATTCGTCGCGCCCGATCCGTTATTGGTGTTCAGAAGGTTCGGATTATTGTTAAGTAGCGCGCCGCTAAGACCGTTGACGCTTGGCGTGCCGGGAGCGGCGTGGAATTGCGGTTCGCCGGCCGGGTTGGCCGCCACGGGATAGGTGGCGAAATAATGGTCAAAGGAAATATTCTCCTGAAAGATGACGACGATGTGCTGAATGGGAGTACTGGTCTTGGGTGCGGGCCGGCTGCCGGGATTCGGAGCGGCGCCGATGATGGCGGGATTCAACAGCATCCCCGCGAGAACTATCGACAGTGCTTTGCGCATAATCTTCGTTTCACCTCGTCTAGAGTGGATTCGATTCAAGCGCGCCGCAGTCCCCCGCGAACGCATCCCAGCGTGCCCGCCGAATATTACAAGCCTGTTAAAGCCGGGTTGCGCTTGCATGGATTCTGCGACGCGCGGCAAAAAATCTTCTCCGCATGTCCGAGGCTCCCAGCCGCAGTATGTCTGATCTTGGTAGAGGATTGTTCCAGGATCATGAAAAGCATTATGCGCCTATTGAAGCGTTGAATGCAGGAAGTTGAGCGTCCGCTGCCAGGCATCGTCGGCCGCCGCCGGGCGATAGCCGGCTGTATTGTTTGGGTTTTCAAATCCGTGGCCGGCGCCGTCGTAGATTTTGGCATCGAACGATTTCCCCGCCTTCTTCATGGCCGCTTGAAACGCCTGTACGTCGGCGGGCGTGATCCCGCGGTCATCCGCGCCAAAATTTCCGAGCATCGGCGCGCGAATTTTGGCAACATCGGCGGAGTCCGTGGGCAGCGCGCCGTAATTCACCACGCACGCCGCCAGCTTCGGCTCATGTATCGCCAGTTGTAGCGAATAGCCGCCGCCCATGCACCAGCCGATCGAGCCGATTCGCTTGGCATCCACATCCGGCCGCGATGCTAGATAATCAAAAGCGGCTTCCAGATCGCGGATGGCGCGGTCCTGCGGCAAACCGCGCATCAATTCGTGCGCCATATCGGGATCCGTCGCCGATTTCCCGCGATAAAGATCCACGGCCAGCACCGCATAGCCCTGCCCAGCCAGCTGCTGCGCCTGGTCCTTCACCCAATCGTTTAATCCCCACCACTCATGGATGGCGACAATCCCCGGATGCCGGCCGGCCCCTCCGGGTAACGCCAGGTAGCCGCTCACCGATTCCTCGCCACTCTTGTACTGCACCGTTTGCGTTTTTACGGTTGCGCCGCTCGCGTGAGTCGCTCCAAGAACCAACGTGAATAAAATGGCTGCAAGAAGTTTGGATTTCATTCCGTCCCTCCGCCGAGAATTTGCATTCTATCTCCGCTAAAACGGTGTTTCCAAATGCCGCGTGCCAGTTCAAGCTTCCCGCAGCCCAGCATACCACTGCTAAGCAAGGCTGGAATTTCGGATGCCACGCTTCATTCCGGGCTAGGGATGGGCGACACTACTAACAATGGCGCTCAATTCGCTGATTGAGTATCTCGAAACCCTTCGCCTGCGTGGCGATGATGTCGCATTCATCGAGCAACGCGGATTTCGCACCTATTCCTGCACCTATGCAGAACTGATGCTACGCGCGGAAGCCTACGCCGCGATTCTCGCGAAACATCACGTCGAAAAGGGAGACCGCGTGCTCCTGTGGGGCGATAATTCCGCAAATTGGGTAGCGGCATTTATCGGATGCCTGATGGGGGGTGGCGTGGCCGTCCCCATGGACCGCATCGCTGCGCCGGATTTTATACGCCGTGTTGTTGAGCAGACCAGCGCGCGCGTGGCGTTCACAGAACTGGAGCTGGCACCAGTGCTTCCCAACATGGACGTTCTGCCGCTAAACGCGCCCGCGGCCCCAGCCCGACCGCAGGCGCCAACCACGAAAGTGACGCCAACCCTGACTCGCAACGACCTGGCGGAAATTGTATTCACGTCCGGAACCACGGCGGAGCCGCGGGGCGTGGCGCTGTCGCATGGCAATCTGCTGGCCAGCATCGAGCCGCTGGAAGCACAGATTCGCCCTTACCTGCGTTATGAGCGCCCATTTCACCCGTTGCGCTTCGTTGTGCTTCTTCCCCTGAGCCACGTTTTTGGACAGCTTCTTAGCATCCTGATACCGCCGTTGCTGGGCGCTGCAGTGATTTTTCCGAATAATCTGCGTCCAGGCGAAATTCTGCGCACGTTGCGCCGCGAACGAGCGACCGTGCTGGTGACGGTGCCGCGCATGCTCGAATCCGTGCGTGAAACCATCGAGCGTGAACTCAAAGCTGAAGGAAAACTCGAAAAATTCCGCACGGACTTTGCCGCCGCGGAAGGCAAACATTTTATTCGTCGCTGCTGGACCTTCCGCTCTGTGCATGGCAAGACCGGCTGGAAATTCTGGGCGTTCATCTGCGGCGGCGCCGCGTTGCCTGCCGAGGCGGAGACCTTTTGGCGCCGCATCGGCTACGCCGTCATCCAGGGCTATGGGCTGACGGAGACTACCTCGCTCGTCACCGTGAATCATCCGTTCCGCACAGGCAAAGGTTCGATTGGAAAGGCGCTGCCCGGCCTTGGCATTCGGGTCGATCCTAGTGGAGAAGTAATGGTTCGCGGGGAAAATGTCGCCGTCGGTTACTGGCGCGGAGATACGCTTCAGCCCGTGACCGACAAAGAAGGTTGGTTTCACACCGGAGATGTGGGTGAGCAAGACGCCCAAGGCAATTTGTATTTTCGAGGTCGGCAAAAAAACGTAATTGTCACTCCCGCTGGGCTAAACATTTATCCCGGGGATTTGGAAGCGGCTCTGCGGCGGCAGGCAGGCGCGCGCGATTGTGTAGTGGTGGGCGTCGACAGCGGAGGAAATGCAGAACCATGCGCCGTGCTGCTGCTCAAAAATCCACAAGGAGATGCCGTCACTATTGTGCAGGCCGCTAATTCCGAGTTGGCCGATTTTCAGCGCATACGCAAATGGCTGGTCTGGCCGGAGGCCGATTTTCCGCGCACGTCCACGCAAAAGCCCGTGCTCCGAGAGATTCAACGCATCGCGCAGAAACAATTCGGGACTACGGCGGAAAACGGCGTCAGCGAAGGCCGTGCGGTGGAGGGTGCGCAGTACTGGTTGTCGCGATTCTTGCAAAGCCGCGGCGTCGGTGCAAGCGCCAGGAGCGGAGCAAATCAGCCACAGGATCTTTCCCCGCTCAGTTCGCTCGATCGCGTCGAGCTGGCCGGCCTGCTCGAAGACCACTATCAGGTTGAGTTAGACGAGACGGCATTCAGCGAAGCGAAAACCGCTGCCGAAATTGAAAATTTGATTTGCCGTCCTCCGCCGGCACAACAACCATTTATCTACCCCCGCTGGTCCCGCCCATGGCCGATGCGCTGGCTGCGCGAAATTGCCTGGCGGCTTTTGGTCGCTCCGGCCATATACCTGATCGCCAAACCACAAACTCGCGGACTTGGACATCTTCGTGGAATTCGCGGACCTGCAATCATCATTTCCAATCACGTCGCGGATTATGATTCGGGCTTGATTATGGCCGCGTTGCCGTCGTGGATGCGGCATCGCCTCGCCATCGCCATGGGAGGCGAACGCCTGCGCGATTTTCGCCATCCGGTTGGGAACAATCCGTTTACCCGGCTGCTTCGCCGCATTCAATATATTTTGCTCGTCACCATCTTCAATGTCTTTCCGCTTCCCAAACACGCCGGATTCCGCGAAAGCTTTTCCTATATCGGCGAGCTGGTGGATCATGGCTGGAATATTTTAATTTTTCCCGAAGGCGAAGTGACGCAGGACGACAACGTGCATCCCTTTCGCGCGGGCATCGGCCTGCTCGTCTCGCGGCTGCATGTTCCCGTTATCCCAGCCCGCATAAACAGCATCTATGAACTGCGCAAGTCGGGCCAGCATTTCGCCAAGTTCGGAACGGTTCATATCACATTCGGTGCGCCTATGCGTTTTCCCGAGGATACCCCGGCAGCCGACATCACGCACGAACTGGAAAACCGCGTTCGCGGGCTATAGCGGCGCGCAGACAAAAAAATCGCACCGATAAGGAGCGCCGGAAAGCGTGGAGTCCCGGATGATGCCGCTGGTTGTGCTACCCTATGCAATCTGCTTAGAAAGGGTATGAGGCCACCGCGAACGTAATCGCGTCGTTGCCTCCATGCATGCGAATCCTATTCATCGGAGACATTGTAGGAGCGCCCGGGCGCGCTATCGTGGAAGAACGCCTGGCGGGCATCATTGCACGTGAACAACTTGACCTCGTGATTGCCAATGGCGAGAATGCCGCGGCCGGCTTCGGCATCACTCCCCATATTGCGGATGATTTGCTGGAAGCCGGCGTGGAAGTGATCAGCGGCGGCAATCACATCTGGGACCGCAAGGAAATTAAGGAATATTTCCCCACGCAGCCGCGTTTGGTGCGTCCCGCGAATTTTCCCGAAGGCGCTCCGGGCAGTGGCGTTTACAAAGGCGTGGCGCGCAACGGAACTCCTTTTGCGTTCCTTAACCTACAAGGGCGGACGTTCATGCAGGCCCTCGATTGCCCGTTCCACGCGGCACAACGCGAACTGGATCGCATTGGCCGCGATGTGCGCGTAATCGTTGCGGACATGCACGCCGAAGCCACCTCCGAAAAACAGGCCATGGGCTGGTTCCTGGACGGAAAAGTTTCCGCTGTGGTCGGGACGCATACCCATATCGCCACGGCTGACGAACAGATTCTACCCAACGGCACCGCGTACATCACTGACGTGGGCATGACAGGCCCGCACGATTCCGTGATCGGCATGCAGAAGGAAGGGATTGTGCAGCGCTTCCTCGACGGCCTTCCCGCGCGTTTCGGTGTGGCGACAGGCGACGTGCGCATCAATGCCGTGCTGCTCGAGGTGGATCCGCACACTGGCCGTGCGTCGCACATCGAACGCAAAGTCTGGCGCGAAAGCTAGCCATCAACTTCAACCGGGACAGTTCTTCAGCCGTATGCCCGGTGTGCGTCGATTACTTCACATCCGGCAACAATACCGCGCATTCATTCGTAACGGTGGTAGCCGACGGGCGTACTACTACCCTTGTACCCTCTTGTTTGAACCCCGTGGTCTATTGGCCCAGGCAGGTTGCCCCAGCAAAATGCATCAGGCGGGTTGAGAGTGCTTGGCTGCGGGGACGCCAGTTCTGATTAGAACTGGAGCAAGCGATTCAACCCGCAATTTTTTTGTCCGCTGCGCTCTTCGCACAGCTCCCCACCGCTTGTTTCTTGTAACGCCAGCCTCCTGCCGGCGCTTTCGCGACAGCCAACCCTTTCCAGCCATGCTGCGGGCGTCACGAATTCAAACCGCACCGTGTTCTGCTCTTACATTGCAAAGCAAGCTGTCGCGGGCGGGATTCACCGGCTACCGTGGACCATGTTTGAACGCGGCGGCTTCAGCGCGCCGGTGTTCAGCGGTGGTGTTCGAGGAGCAACTCCAAGCCGAAACCCATGAGGACCGCGCCCGTGCCTCGATTGAGAGCTTTTGCGACGGGCGGGCGGCGTAGCCAGTCCGAAAGCCGGTGCGTGGCGAAGATAAGCGCGACGAACCATAGTATTCCTTCGGTGGCATGGATGGCGGCGAGAAGCACGCTGAAGGACGCAACGTTCACGCCGGCGGGTATGAACTGCGGAAGAAATGTCACGTAAAAAACGCCCACCTTGGGATTCAGAATATTCGTGAAAAATCCGCGCGGGAGCCAGTGCCACGCGTTTCCAACTAGGGACGCGCGTCCTGTCTTGATCGCACCGGGCGACAGAGCCGTTTGAATCGCGAAAGCGGAAGGCTGGAAGAATACCTTGCAACCGAGGTAAATCAAGTACGCGCCGCCCAGAATCCGGAGCACGTTATAGGCGAAATGCGAAATGGCAAAAAGAGCGCCCAGCCCGGCTGCCACTGCGATTCCCCAAGTGAGGCAGCCCAGACAGATCCCCACGCCAGCAAACGTCGCCCGTCGCGGCCCTTCGACAGCGGCCGTGCGCAGCACCAGCGCCGTGTCCAGCCCAGGCGTGATGGTCAATAACGCGGCGGCGGCGGTGAAGGCGATCAGCGCGTGCGCGACGGTCATTTCAATTCGGTTGCGGCAGGAAGCTCATTTTCTCTTCGCTCGCAATGAACGTGATCGAAAACTCCAGGTTCAGAACGTGGTGTACGCGAGGAAAACGTTGTTCTGGTCGATCGTGGGATAGGGCAGCAGGTTCGTGGCCGCAGAAATAAACGCCACGGAGTTGCCATCGCCGCTCAAGGCAGGGCTCAGGCTGTTCTGGTTGCCCTGCACGCCCAGGCCGCCAGTAACCTGCGGCGCGGAAAGACTGACCAGAACGGTCGAGCCGGAGCAACTGGAAGCACCCGCGCACGTATTGCGAACAAACACGTCCTCGAGATTGTTCGTGTCGTTCGCCACCAGATTGCTCGCAAAAGAAGCAAAGGCGATATATTGGTCGGTGGCCGGGCTCAGGCTTGGTTGCCCGCTCGCGGCGTTCCCGGCGCTCGATCCGTCCGTCGCCAAAGAGACCAGCGACGTCGCCGGAGTGCAGCCCGAAACCTCCGTGCAGATATCCCGCTGAAAGACCTGCTGAATGCCGTTCGTGACGTTGGAAGTAAGGTTGGTGGCCGTCGATGCAAACGCCACGATGCGGCCGTCCTGGGTCATCGTAGGCTGGAAGCTGCTGCCGTTGCCCGGAGTCGTACCATCCGGCGTTGAGGCAAGCTGCGTGGCGGGCGTGCAACCCGTTTGGTCAATGCAAGTGGAGCGCTGGAATATCTGTTGCGGCGTGCCGGCCGGCGTGGAGGATACCAGGTTTGTGGCCATGGAATTAAACGCCACATACAGACCATCGTTGCCGAGCACGGATTGCATGCTGGCGCCGTTGCCTGGCTGATTATTGGTGCCAGCACTGACAAGCGTGGTGGAAACCGCGCAGCCGGTGATGCCATTGCAGGTGTCAAAGAGAAAAATCTGCTGGACACTGGAATTGCCCGGAAGGTTTGTGGCCGCCGAGGTATAGCTGACATAGCGGCCGTCAGGACTCAGCGACGGCTGAAAGCTATCCGCATTAGCGGGATTTGTGCCGTCAGGCGTGGAAACGAGAATCGTGAAGGGAGTGCACGTCGTAGTGATGCCCGTACAGGTGTCCCGGAAGTAGACTTGCTGCGTACCGTCAAAGTGGACGCTGGGGTTCTGAATTAGGTTCGTTGCCGTGGATGTGAACGCAACGTATCGTCCACTCGCATCCATGGAAGGATAGGAACTCGGCCCGTTGGCCTGCGTCGCCGTGCCGGATACGCTTGCCAGAATCGTTCCGGGAGTGCAAAGAGAGGTGATCGCCAGGCAGTTATTTTGCTCGAAAATGTTCGCGACACCGTACGTATCGGGTAGAAAGAGATTCGTGGCGGGTGACGCGAACGCGATAAACTGTCCGTTCGCGCTGATCACCGGGCCGGACGTAGTTGTGTCTGTGGTGCCCGTGTTGGCCTGCACGCCGGTGGTGGACACATCGATTTGCGAAGGAAGGCCCAGACCGCTCGTGCCTGCGGTGGCGGAGAAGCCGGAGGGATTCGACGTGCCTCCTCCCGGGGCCGGATTTACGACCGTCACGGGAAATGTACCCGCAGTAGTGGTTGCGGAGGTACTCAGAGTGGTGGTGAGCTCGCCCTGGCTCACAAAAAATGTAGTTTGCGGAACTCCATTGAAATAGATTTGGCTCGCCAGGTCGAAACCATTTCCAAGAACCTCAAGATTCGTGGTGGTAGGAGTGGCAAGAACGGCCACTGGATTAGGCACGAGGGAGGTGATGCTGGGTGGCGGATTGGTAATCACCAGTGGCATGGTGTTGGAAGCGCCGCCTCCCGGAGAAGGATTGAGGACGCCCACCTGATAAGGAGCTGCGACTGGGGTAGCATTAGTGAGATCGGAGGAAGGTACGGTCGTATTCAACTGGCCATTATTCACGAAGATGGTTTGAAGATTACCGCCGCTCAGTGTGACCACGGACGAAGAAGTGAAATTCGCGCCATAGACAATAAGCGGAAGCTCTCCGCCTCCGGCCAAAGCGCTTGCGGGCGAAATCGACGTCACCTGCGGTGTTTGGCTTTGCCCCGGATTGATTGTGAAATTCAGCGTTCCGGTGGTGCCGCCGCCGGGAGCCGGAGTGTTGACCTGTACGAGAATAATTCCGGGCTCGGCGATGTCGCTGGGGTTAATCTGCGTGGTGAGCTGGCTCTGACTTGCAAAGAGAGTATTGCCGATACGCCCAATACCGTTGAATTCGATCACAGACTGCGGCGCAAATCCCGATCCGTTCACTGCCAGCGTGAAGCCGGTGGCCCCGGCCGTGGCCGTGGCCGGCGAAAGCGTTGAAATACTGGGCGACGGGTTGTTGGCGGTTTCCGCGCAGGAGATGGTGATCCCACAAATCGCCAGCATTGCGATGACAGGCAATACGGATTTGAATTTCAAACGGCAGCTCCTTGCAGAACCGTGCGGCATTCACCCTAAAGGTAAACAAAGGCTCGGACTGGCTTTAAGATTACTAGAGATGCGCCGGGCGCGCAAAACGCTGTCTCGCGCTGGAACCCATTTGCGAACCAAGGAGAATGTGTATGTTTGAGAAGGGCGTCTTTCAAGGACGCAGGATATTCATTACCGGGGGAGGAACCGGCCTGGGGCGCTCCATGGCGCTGCGCCTTGCGGAACTAGGAGCGGACATTTTTATGGTAGGCCGGCGGCTCGAACCGCTGAAACAAACGTGCGACGAAGTTTGCATCAAACGCGTGCGCGCGGGATTCTCGGTTTGCGATGTCCGAGATTTTGCCGCCGTAGAGGCAGCAGTCGCCCTCGCGGAAAAAGAACTGGGCGGCCTTGACACGCTTATCAATAATGCCGCCGGGAACTTTATGGCGCGCACCGAAAAGCTTACGCCCAATGCATTCAATGCCGTTGTAGGCATCGTGCTGCAAGGCACGTTCCATTGCACGCTCGCGCTGGGACGCAAATGGATTGCGGCCGGACAACCGGGAAATATTCTGAACATCTCGACCACGTATGCCGCCGCAAATTGCGGTTCCGGATTTGTGGTGCCGTCGGCGTGCGCTAAGGCCGGCGTGTTGGCCATGACTCGGTCGCTGGCCGTGGAATGGGCGCGGCATCGCATCCGCGTAAACGCTATTGCGCCGGGCCCGTTTCCCACTGAAGGCGCCTGGTCGCGGTTAATGCCCTCAAAGGACTTCGAAGAGCGCGCCGGCGAAAAACACCCCATGAAACGCTTCGGTCGCCACGAGGAATTGGCGAATTTGGCGGCCTTCCTGCTGAGCGACGCCGCTGAATATATCAATGGTGAATGCGTGGTGATTGACGGCGGCCTGTGGCTGCGCGGCGCCGGCGAATTCAATGACTTGGGCGAACTTCCCGATGCCACCTGGGAAACCATGGAGCAATCGCGAAAAAAATAACGCATGCCTGATCGGCAGCTACGCTCCGCCGCAGGCGCGCTGCGGAAGACGTCTCATTTCAAGTAAGTGCGTACGATTTCAACCAGGTCTTCGGTGGCTTCCTCGGAGGATTTCGTGTTGCAGGGCATGTGATGGCGAATGTGATCTTCCATCAGCTCACCCATCAGGCTGTTGATGGATCCACGGACAGCCGCCAGGCGCTGCAATACGTCCGCGCACGGCTCGTCTTCCTTCAAGGCGCGCAGGACCGCTTCGAGCTGCCCGATGACTTTTTTCGTGCGGTTAACCAGATCCAGTTTTTCTCTTGAGATATGGGACATTTTTCTTGACTACCCTAGGGGGGTATGGTATCAAGGACGGGCCGGTCATGCAAGCCCGAGGAATCACAAGGAATATTAGAGCAGATGCAAATTGAAATACAAGAACCGGAACCCCCAGCCGGGGCCGCCCATGACCCGATATCCCAAGTTAACGATCCTCCACTATCCCTTCGCAAAAATAAATGCGGCGATCCCGCGCTTGCTCAGTGCTGGGGCGCTGTGCCTTTGCGCAATCCTGGTATGGCCACTGGGCTCGCGCGCCCAAAACTCTTCTGATCCGGTAGTCAGCCAGCCGGCATCGCGGACCCCGAATAGTTCGTTTGACGCTGCGCAAGTCGCCTCCGCAGTGCAAAACGGCGACTCGCCACAGAACACTGCAACTTCGCAGTCCGCTGAACCCGAGCCGAATGCTTCATCCGCGTCGAGCGACGCGGGCGAATCCGCCGTCACCATGTTTCCGCATTCGGAGACCGCGCGCTGGTGGATTTCCGGGCAGGGCAACGTTGTCTTTCAGTGGCATCCGACGTTTTCAGCGGCCTACAGCGGACCGAATAGCCTATCAACCCAGGCCCAGAGCGCGACCACGCACATCTTCACGCTGTACACCGGTTATGAACTGACCAACACGACGGAAGTGCTTGCCGATGTCGAAGACGCCACCGGTGGCGGCATCGGAGGGGCCGTGGGGCTGGGCGGCATCACCAATCTTGATGATGTTCGTACTGTGTCGGGCGTTCAACTTTCCACCGCGCCCTATTTGGCGCGTCTGATGATTCGGCAGATCATCCCGCTGAGTGACGAAAGAGTTTCTGTGGAGCGGGATCCGTTGGCGCTGGCGACGTCATTGCCCGCCCGCCGAATCGAAATTCGCTTCGGCAAGTTTGACCTGGTGGATTTTTTTGATTTGAATTCCGGCGGCGGCGACGACCACCTGCAATTCCTAAACTGGACCACCGACAACAACGGCGCGTACGACTATGCAGCGAATACGCGCGGCTATACCGACGGTTTAATTCTGGAATATGACGATCACAATTTTTCCGCGCGTTTTGCCGAGGCGCTGATGCCGAAGGTGGCCAACGGCATCAACCTCGACGCGGACATCGCGCGGGCGCGCTCCGAAAATATTGAATTCGACTACACCCACAATTTTCTCCCGGGACGCACCGGAACGATTCGCTTCCTGAACTATGTGAACCACGCCAACATGGGCGACTACCGCGAGGCCATCAATGACTTCCTCAATAGCGGCGGAACGGAAGCGGTGCCAAATATCACAGCCACACGGCAGCAGGGGCGCATCAAATATGGCTTCGGCGCGAATGTGGAGCAGCAGCTTTGGCCGCATCTCCAGTTTTTCGGCCGCTGGGGGTGGAATGAAGGCCGGCACGAATCGTTTTGCTATACGGAAGTGGACGGAACGCTGGAACTGGGCGCGGCGTTCACCGATATTCCGCACCGGAAAAATGACCACGCCGGCTTTGCGTTCACCCAGAATGCGATTTCCGGCGATCATCGCGAATATCTCGCGCTGGGCGGCCTCGGATTTCTCCTTGGCGACGGGGCGCTGGATTATGCGCGCGAAGAAATCATCGAAGGCTATTACACATTACACGTCTGGCGTGGCGCGTTTGTGTCGTCTGATTTGCAGCACATCTGGAATCCCGGCTACAACCAGGCGCGCGGTCCGGTATTCGTCGCCACCCTGCGCGCCCACGTCGATTTTTGAGTGCCCTGCCCCTGCCTGTCTGCGAAGCAGTTTCCGATGTGATAACTTTCGAAGGTAGTTCGGAGGAGATTTTGCCGTGAGCAAAACGAAAGCGTTTCCGTATGAGACTCGTTTGGACATCTACTACAAGCCGCTGGAAGTGGTCGATGAAAAAACTCTCGCGGATGCCTGCACGTACAAGTGGTACAACCAGACTTTGTGCCAGGTGAATGACTCAGTGGTCCGGCTGGGCGTCATCCAGGGTGAATACCATTGGCACAAGCATGACGCCGATGATGAATTTTTCTATGTCGTCGACGGCAAGCTGCTGATCGATCTGGAAGATCGAACTGTCGAGCTTTCGCCGCGACAGGGTTTCGTCGTTCCAAGAGGAATCGTGCACCGCACCCGAGCTCTCGACCGCACTGTAATCCTCATGGTGGAGAATGCAGGGATTGTCCCCACCGGCAGCTGATAGAGCGAACGACCAGGACATGTAAAATTCTCTCAATTCCAGAATTCCTTCGGCAGCTCCGAAAGCAAGTTTGAACCGTCCTGTTCGGATGGAATATTCTTGACAAGAATCTCATAAAATTGTTGGACGCTGACATCGGCCCCCCAAGAGAGGCGTTTGATGGCAGGGAAGGCGAGTTTCCCCTGGAGGATTCCAAATGCGACAGCCGTATTGAAGAGGCTTTCCCATTCTAAGATTCGCTCTGGCACAAAGACGGGACCATTGCTCTTTCGTACGTCTGCATCCGTAAACCCTGGTCTGCCGTGGGCGTGATTGCTCGCTTCGCCAAATAATCTCCTGGCAAGTCCTCCGGCGTCTCCCGATTTGGAATTCTTCTGGTGGAAACTGTCATCATTCAATGCCGCTCTCCAATGCGCCTCCAGTTGGCAAATTGACGGTTCGGAAATCAATCTGTCTGCCGCCCAGCCGAACTTCAACATTTCTTTTCCATTAAGCCATGATTCAAATGAGGCTTGGTCGTTGGATACTTCGAGGTACAGACCGATCGTCATCCATTCGACGATGTTGCGGAGGCACGAAAAAGCTGTGCGATAATAGCCCACCAAGACATTGAAAATGGACGCGTAAAGTTCGTCGGCTGCGTCGCACGCGCAATGGGCAATGGGTGAATGCTTGGGATCGGCAACCTGCCCTTGCAGAGAGCCCACTAGGCAGTTCCACTTGTCCCAGGTCCACCAGGCTCGCTCAAATGTCGATCCAAAGTGGCTTGACGTCCTTATGCTGACGTCGTCCGGGAGCGAGGTAATGCTTCTCCATGTACTCGGGTCGATGAGGTCAGAAGGAGGTGGGTCTGGCTCCTCAGAGCCCAATGCGAAGTCATCGGGCTCAAGGATCACTCTTCGCGCACGAAAATCCGATTCTTCTAATAGTCTAGACAATTTGTCCTCTCCGAAACCATGCCGCGACCGAGCGAATTGCCTTCCGTGACGTTCTGGTCAAGCAACTAAGTATATTCCCCCGTTTTTTCGAAATTAGCTCGCGCACATACCACGCGCCAGGAGCTAGTATAGGGCGCGACGGCAAAACCTTCCGCTAAATTCGCGGCGGGTGCGGCGCATAAGGTAAAATTGCTGCATGGCGACAGCGGAGCAGATACGGGTGACATTGCCGGACGGGGCGGTGCGGGAATTGCCGCGCGGGGTAACGCCGGCGGAGATTGCGCGCCAGATTTCGCACGGGTTGGCGAAGGAAGCGTTGGTGGCGCGCGCCGACGGTGAATTGATTGACCTGAGCCGTCCGCTTGAGCGCGATACATCGCTCGCTATCCTCACCAAAAAGGATCCCGACGCGCTGCAAGTCTTCCGCCATTCAGCGGCGCATTTGCTGGCCGCGGCGGTGCTGGAATTATTCCCCAACGTGCGCTTGGGAATCGGTCCGCCGATTGAAAACGGATTCTTCTACGAATTTCTGCGCGAAGAGCCGTTTACTCCCGAAGACCTTGAGCGCATCGAGGAAAAAATGCATGAGCTGGCCAAGCGCGACGTTCCCAACGAGCGCAAGCTGCTGCCCAAGCCCGAAGCGCTGAAGCTTTACAGGGATTCCGGCCAGACCTTCAAATGCGAACTGGTGGAGGAAAAAGCCATCGAGCCGATGGTGTCGTTCTACACCACCGGAAAATTCATGGATTTTTGCCGCGGCCCGCACATTCCCTCCACGGGACGCATCAAGGCGTTCAAGCTGATGAGCGTCGCGGGCGCTTACTGGAAGGGTCAGGAAGGCAATCCGCAGATGCAGCGCATCTACGGCGCTTGCTTCTATACTGACGAAGACCTCGCCGCGTATCTGCACCGCCTCGAAGAAGCTAAACGTCGCGATCATCGCCGGCTGGGCGCGGAACTCGATCTTTTCAGCATCGAAGAAGACGCCGGCCCGGGCCTCATCTTCTGGCATCCCAAGGGCGGGCTGATCCGCAATCTGATTGAAACCTGGCTGCGCGACGAATTGCAGCGACGCGGCTACGATCTGGTCTACACACCGCACATCATGCGCAAGCATCTGTGGGAAATTAGCGGCCACACCGGCTTTTATCGCGACAGCATGTTCGGCGCGATTGAAGTGGAAAAAGACGATTATCAGCTCAAGCCCATGAATTGTCCGGGCCACATTTTGATTTACAAGTCGCGCCTTCGGAGTTATCGCGAGCTGCCCATGCGCCTGGCGGAGTTGGGCACCGTCTATCGCTACGAGCGCTCGGGCGTGCTCCACGGCCTACTGCGCGTGCGCGGATTCACGCAGGACGATTCGCATATTTTCTGCATGCCGGAACAGACGGAAACCGAAGTGCAAGGCTGCGTGGATTTTGCCTTCGCCGTCATGCGCACGTTCGGCTTCGACCGCTATGAAGTCGAGCTTTCCGACTGGGACGAGCTGCATCCGGAAAATTACGCCGGTAAGCCGGAAGATTGGAAACGCGCCACCGACGCGCTGGCGGCCACGCTCGAGCGCATGGACATTCCCTTCAAACGCATCGAGGGCGAAGCCGCGTTTTACGGACCAAAAATTGACGTGAAGCTCATTGACGCCATCGGACGTTCGTGGCAGCTCACCACCGTGCAGTTCGATTTCAATTTGCCGCGCCGATTCGAATTGGAATACGTCGGCGAAGACGGTGCCCGGCACGAGCCGCTGATGGTGCATCGCGCGCTGCTTGGTTCCGTGGAGCGCTTCTTCGGAATTTTGGTCGAGCATTATGCCGGAGCTTTTCCGGCATGGCTCGCGCCGGTGCAGGCTTCCGTCCTGCCGCTGAGCGAAAAATTCATCGACTACGCGAGGAAAGTCACGCAGCAGCTTTCAGATGGCGGCATCCGCGTCCATCTCGACGAGCGCAATGAAAAGTTGCAGGCGAAAATTCGCGACGCGCAACTGCAGAAGATTCCCTACATGCTCATCATCGGCGGCAAGGAGGCCGAAGCCGGCACCGTCTCCGTCCGCCATCGCACAAAAGGCGATCTTGGCCCTCGCCCCGTGGGCGATTTCATTCGCGACCTGCGTGAAGAAATCTCCTCCCGCACGATTCAATAGCGGCGCTTCGGACCACACGTGGTTTCAGTTTTATCCGTGTGGAAAGCGAAAGAAAAGCAGGTCCCTCGCCTCAAGGCGCAGTGTGCGGGGAATTAACCGCAGGTGGAAAGGCGGCGGAGGCGGGCGAGGGCGTCGCGGTCGCGGCGGGCGACGGCATGGCGTGTGAACACGTAGTCCAATAGGCGGCCTACCCGGCCCGGCATTTCGTAGTCGTCGCGCATGATCACGCGCGTTCCCACCATCGAATCTTCCGAGGCTGGCGTATCGTCGCCGGCCGCGAGCGATCCCGGTTGTAATTCCCACGACTGAAGTCCACACACGCCTGCGGAATCCTGAAATCGCCATTCGAGCAGACGGCCGAATTCGTACCGCGTCACGACCGAGGTGAGTGAAACCTCACGCCTGCCCACATGGCCCCTAATCCGAACTTTCTGCCCCGCGCGAAAATCGGCGCAGCCATCGGAAATTTCGAATTGCGCCTGAATTTCCACACCATACCAATACGGCATGCGCTGCGGCACGAAAAATACCGCGACTTCGATTACCGGCGCGGCAATCTCCTCGTGAATTTCCAGCCGCGCCATCAGTACACCGGTGACGGCACGGAAAGGCTATGCTGCAAGGGCTGCATCGCAACTTCGCCGTGAACATAACGCGGGTGCTCGCCGTGATCCCACGGATCGTAGTGAAGAGCAAACACGATGCGATCGCCAATCCATGGGTGATCGTACAGCCAGAATTTCGCGAAGCGGCCGGGAGCAGGATCTTCCAAATCCACTTCACCCAGAATTTGGAGGGCCTGCGCCGTAACCTGTGCCGAATCGGGTATAAGGCCGTGCGTAACCTCCAAGCCGTACACATCGGCTTGGTGCTCGATGTTACGGCTGAACGCGCTGGCCAGCGGCGTAATGAAAATTCCGATAAGCGACAGAAAAAGCAGCAGAACCGGCAGCGAAGCCCAATCGTCCGCGGCACGAATGCCCCATCGGCTCGCGGTGGAAGCAAAAACCCGATTCAGCACGCGATAGCTGAAATAGAGAATGAAAAATCCCAGCAGGGCAGCGAACAGCAGCCCTTCGCGAATGTGATTGAGAACGTAATGCCCCATTTCGTGACCGAAGACTGTTGCAATTTGCGGCGTATTCATTTTGCCGATCGTGGTGTCATAAACCACAATGCGCTTTGAAGCGCCAAAGCCCGTGACGTAGGCGTTCAGCGTCGTGCCCTTGTCGCTGGCGCCCATCAGAAACATGCGGTCGGGAAGGATGGAAATTCCCGCGCGTTGGGATATGTTTTCCAGTTCGCGGACCAGAGCCGGGTCATGCCGCGCCAGCGGCTCAAAGTGATGAAACAGCGGGTCCACCACCAGCGGCTGTAGAAAAACCATCGCCAGCGTGAGCGGCATTAGCGCGAGCCAGAAATAGAACCACCACCGGCGCGGGCTGCGCCGCAAAATCGCATAGAGAATCCAGACCGCCACGCTGACGATCACCCAATTCACAATCTCCACTTTTAGTAAGTCCCAGGTCCACGAACCCCAGCGCTGTATTGACAGGCCATAGGCCAGATCCAACCGATGCCAGTAAATTCGCATGGGCAAATCGAAAACGGCCAACGTAAGGAAAAACAGCGGCGTGAAAATGAAAGCTTGCGCGAAACGGAAGCGCGTTGCATGTTCCGCCCAGTTGCGGAAATGCACAGCGACCTGCAGCCGCAGAATCAAAAGCAACACCAGTACGCCGTAGATGCTTTCCAGGCAATAGAAAAATACCTCCAGACGTCCTAAATGCCGCGCTTTGACGTGGAGATCTGGCGGCAGCGTATAGGCAGTCACAGGCGTAGAAACGGGTCTAACCGCAGCTCCATTGGGGACGGCAGCCGCGAAACTTGAAACGGATTGCGACGAGGCAGTGGAAGATTCCGCCGCCCGAATGCTTGACGCGCGCGATTGAGCCGCGAAAAGCATACAAAGCAGAAAGCAGAAAGCTACAGCTTCGATACTCCTCGCCACACACCGCGGGCGTCGCGCAGTCAGCTGCTGCCCGTATGCAAGCACGATGCGACTCACGACGCCCGCGTCCAGCGCGGCATAGCGGACAAACTTGCCATCGCTACAATATACCGCGCGGGAGAAATGGTTGCTGAAAATATGGCATCTTCATTAAATTCCATCAGCCCCAGTTTTACCGGGGATGACCGTTAAGCGGCACCATAAGGGGCATGGCTCCCAAGGTCAGCCTAGCCACGATACGATGGTATCCGGGGTTAATGAGAAACCGATTGAAATGCGGAGTGATGGGAACGATGGCATTTGTGCTGGCCGTTAGTGCCGCGGCTGGACGGCCAAATCAGAAGCAGCAATCCATTGCATCGCCCTCCCTGTATCCAACGATAGCGGACCTCGTGCGTCACGAGCGTGCGTTGCACAAAAACCAGCCGCGAACCGACATGGTCTGGACAAATGACAATTTGCCTGGAACGGGCGGCATCAGCGTGGTGGGATCGCCGGTCGAGCAGGCCGCGAATATCCCGTCGTTTTCGGAAAGTGGAAATTCCCCAGGCGAAGAGCCGCGAAAAGCTGCAGAGGGAACTGCCTTTGCACAGCCGACTCCAACGGATCGGCTGAAGGAAGCGACGCAGAGTCTCGAACAAGCGAGGCAGAAGCTGGCCAGCTTGCGGATTGATCTGAACTTGGCGCAACGCGAACTTACGCTGGATGAGAATCAGTTTGACAGCAATCCCAACCATCCGGTCGACCGAGGCGGCGAAGGAAAGCTCCGCGACGACAGCCGCCAAGTGGAGGAAAAGCAACAGGCAGTGACCGCGACGGAAAATGAAGTCGCCGAGCTAGCGCGCGAGCTTTCGCAAGAGTTGTTGTCCGCGCCACGCGTAACCGGCACGAATTAAATTTATTCCCCAGACCTCAAACCTGCTGCCGCAATATTTGCCGCCCAAGCCCGCGCGATTGTTATACTTCCAGGCAATCGCAGCACTACATATAGTATGGATTTTCCTTGACGGCACCATGGCTTTAGGAGAGAATCCTGCCCGAACAAACCTTTCGCCGCGTTGTTTCTCGCGCCGGGCACGGGAGAAAACGGTATGCAATATCTGCCGGGTTGGACGGTGCAGTGCTTGAACGCCGGATGTCCCGCGCGTGGTCATTGGCTGCGCACGCGCGATACGCGGCCGGAAAGTTGCAGCAACTGTGGCGAGCCGTTGCATAACGTCCCTCCACCCCTCGGCTCCCGAATGCGAATGCGTCCGCGCCCGTTGAGCACCTACCGCCCGTCATTTCGGCTTCGCTAACGCGGGCACCTATATTCCGCGCACCCGGCTGCATCTTCACACGGGCATTCCCATTGAATATAAAGGCGACTGGGAAACGAAGGGAGTTAGCAAAAAAATGGCGGCCGATGGAGACCGACCGCCGTTGCATGGGTGGTGGTACCGAACCGAAGCTGGGTCACATGCAATTTGGTATGCGCGCTCGTCCGATTCGCTCTTATTCTGGCAAGGGCGCGACACCCTGTCGATGAAGCGAAAGTTACATGTTCGCCCAGATGAAGGTACCGGCCGCAACTGGTTGAATACTTTCGCTCGAGCGTGATAGTCTCGCGCCGCACGGAAAATTGGACGCGGCAATCTCGCGTCGCACCCGCCAAGCCAACATGGCACAATCGGAAGCAAAACTCGATCGTGTTCAGGCTACTGAACGCGTCCATCAAGTGATCCAGCAGTTCCTGCAGGAGATGGGCGATCCACAAATCGTTGCGGTCTTCCAGCATCTGGGCTGGTCGGCTGATTTGGAAAGAAACCTGAGTCTGGGCAGCCTCGAACGCGTTGAGCTGATGCTACGGATTGACGCCGCGATAGGCATCCACTTGCCAGACCAGATTTTCACCGACGCGCACACAGCAGGAAACCTTCTGGAGGCAGCTCTGGCGCAAGAAAAGGCGGGCGGAGCACTCATCAGCGCCGAAAACATAGCAGCTCAGACCCCCGTCCACGGGCCGGTCATGACCATGCCCGACGGCATACGTACATTGACCGATGCGCTGCTCTATCGGGCGCGCATGCAACCCGCTCAGGATCACATTTTTCTATACGAAGGCGATGTGCCCGCCCGCGCTATCACCTACGGCGAACTCTTACGAGGAGCCGAAGCGGTAGGTGCGGCGTTGCAAAGAGCGGGGCTTGAACCGGGCGGCACGGTCGCCATCATGCTGCCCACCGGCGCGGAATTCTTTTGGAGTTTTCTGGGAATTTTGCTTGCGGGCGGCGTTCCGGTCCCTCTCTATCCGCCATTCCGCGCCGACCGCATCGAGGAATACGCCACGCGGCAGGCAGCGATCTTGCAAAACGCCGAGGCGCAGTTTTTGCTTACATTCCAGGAAGGCGAGCGCGTTGCGCGGCTGCTACGGCGCGTGGTCCCCACGCTGCGCGCAGTGCTGACCGCATCAAGAGTTGTGAAGGACGGTTTCGCCGTCCTGGCAAAATCCACGGATGGTCGCCCGGCGCTGTTCCTGCCGCATCAAGCAAAGCCCGACGAACTGGCGTTTATTCAATACACGTCCGGTTCCACCGGATCGCCCAAAGGCGTCATGCTGACGCACGCCAACTTGCTCGAGAATATTCGTGCCACAGGCGAAGCGGGCAAAATTGGTCCTGGCGACGTCGCTGTGTCGTGGCTACCGCTTTACCACGACATGGGATTGATTGGCGCTTGGCTTGTACCGCTGTTTTTCGGCATACCGCTAGCCGTGATGTCCCCGCTCGCGTTTCTGTCGCGGCCGGTACGCTGGTTGGACGCCATTCACCGCCATCGCGGCACGCTGAGCCCCGCGCCGAATTTTGCCTATGAACTTTGCGTGCGAAAGATTCCGGAAAAAGATCTCGCGCAATTGGACCTGAGTTGCTGGCGCGCGGCGCTCAACGGTGCGGAGCTCGTTCGCCTCGAAACCGTGGAGCGGTTTGTTGCACGTTTCGAGCCTTATGGGTTTCGCAGAGGCGCGCTGATTCCTGTTTACGGTCTCGCCGAGGCCACGCTGGGCGTCTGCTCACCACCCTTCGGCGCGGGAACCAAGGTGGACCGTATCGCGCGGAAAGCCTTCGAGCACGAAGGCCGTGCAATTGCTATCGGCCCAATTGCCTACGCGCCCAATGCATCGGAGACCGCGCTTGAAGAAAGCGCCGGTGTGATTCGGTTCGTCTCCGTGGGCAAGCCACTGCCTGGCGTCGAGGTACGCATCATCACGTCTGAGCGCCATATCGCACCTGAACGAAGCGAGGGAAGGCTGCTTTTCCGCGGTCCGGCGTGTACGCAGGGTTACTACCACAATCCCGAGGCAACGCGCGCGTTAATTGGCGAGGACGGCTGGTTGGATTCCGGAGACCTGGCCTATGAGGCGGACGGCGAGTTCTATATTACCGGCCGCGCCAAAGATTTAATCATTAAAGGCGGCCGCAATCTCTCGCCGCATGAAATTGAAGAAATTGCCGGGAGCGTCGCGGGCGTCCGCACTGGCTGTGTCGCCGCCTTTGGCGCACCCGACGAGCGCAGCGGCACCGAACAGCTGGTGGTGGTCGCGGAACTGCGTCCGGGAGTCGACAAGGAAAAAGTCCGCGCCGAAATTGTGAGCAGCGTGGCCGCCGCGTTGGGAATGCCTCCGGACATCGTTGAGCTTGTACCTGCCGGTTCCATCCCCAAGACCTCCAGTGGAAAACTTCGGCGGACAGAGACTTGCCGTCTCTATCAATTGGGCAACCTGGGGCAAGAATCCCCGCCGATTTGGAAACAGGCGGGAAAGCTGGCGGCACGCGGCGCATTGCCGGGGCTGTTCAAATCCATTCGCAATGCCGCGCGCCGCGGCGTTGAAGTTATCTTCGGCATATATGCCACGGTTGTGGTCGTCCTCTGCTTTGTCGGATTGCGGGTGGCGTTCGTCTTCACCTCCGGCGAAGAAGCCGCGGCCCGGATGAACCGCAGATTCTCCCGCATGGCCATTCGAGGCTGCTTCCTGCGCGTGGAGATGGTCAATGCGGAACTGCTCGACGAATGGCATCGCTCCGGTCCATGGATCTTCACGCCAAATCATTCCAGCTACCTCGACATTATTCTCCTGGCTGCAATCCTCCCGGCCGAAGCGCGCTTTGTGGCCAAGCGCGAGGTTTCCTCAATGCCCTTTATCCGCACGATTGTGCGCCGCGCGGGCCATTTCGCCTTCGACCGCAGCGATGCGCGCGCGCGTATTTCGCAGTCTCAGATTATAGAAAATGCGCTGCGAGAAAAACGGTCGGTGATCATCTACCCGGAAGGAACATTTGCCGCCGCACCCGGCGTGCGTCCGTTCCAGCTTGGAGCGTTCAAGGCGGCAGTCGAAACCGGGCGGCCCATCTGCCCGGTTGTGATTAAGGGGGCGCGCGAGATTTTTCGGGATGAAACCCTGCTGCCGCGGCCGGGGCGAGTTCGCATTACTTTTGGACCGTTGCTGTGGCCCTCGAACAATTCCTGGAGCGATCTGATGCGCCTCAGAAATATGACCCGCGAAATGTTTGCAAAAAACTCCGGCGAGCGGCTGCTTTAGGCGTCCGGCGCGGCTTTTTTCCACAGCCCCACCCGCCGTCACTGTGATGATAATCAAATCTAGAGATAAGCCCTATCTTATTAGTTAGTTAGACAGGAACATTCAGCAAGCGAATTTTGAGAATTGTGCTTGATTATTGCGCTGCATCCGGATAAACTCTGCGGGCCTCGCGTTTTCGGTCACTTGCAGAATCTGGTGATTCCAGATGCATCGCTCCGGCGAATTTATGCATCTGAACCGTGTGGAAAGACAAAAAAGGCAGGTTGATATGCGCAAAATGGAAAAGGAAACTATTGGTGTTCGCTTTACGGGCAGGGCAGCCTTGGACCGTGACCCGCTTGAGGACAAGCTAGAGTTCGTTTGCCCTTTTTGCGAGGTGCCCGGTACCAAGTCGGCGCGCCGCCCTCGTGCGGCCTATCATTTTACGGACGGGTTCGTCCAGGACTTGCAAGGTGAAGTTTGCACCTGTCGGGGTTGCCGACGCTCATTCCGGGTTGTTCCGGTGGTTTTGCTTCACCACCAGGACGAAAAGCGCCGCTTCCGCGAGGTTTTCGAGCCCGATTTGATGCCGTCGCTTAATTAAGCTGAATCAAACATAATCCGGTTGGAATGTGGGGCTGGCTGGTCAGGCTGGCCCTTCTGTTTTCTCGGGGCCTAAAATTCCCAGCCAATCGCTGTCGAGCTTCATATGGTGCTGTTCCAGACCCCGAGCGACGCACTCGAAGGCTTCCTCGACCGTATCTGCGAACTGTAGGTAGCTATACTCTTCCTCGGTAATGGTTCCCGTCCGCACCATTTCCTTGAAATTCAGGATCTTGTTCCAGTACTCACGCCCATAAATCAAGATCAGATGTTCTCGAGACAGCTTCTTTGTCTGCAGGAGGGTCAGCATTTCCCAAAGTTCATCCATGGTGCCGAAACCGCCGGGGAAAACGATTAATGCCCGCGCTACTTGCGCGAACCATAGTTTGCGCATAAAGAAATAATGGAAATTAAAACTTAGATTCCGCGTGATGTAGGGATTGGGACATTGTTCATGAGACAACTCAATGTTGAGTCCAATGCTGACTCCCCCGGCATCCGCCGCGCCGCGATTCGCGGCCTCCATGATGCCCGGACCGCCGCCCGAGCAAACCACAAAACGCCGCGGGTGCGTCCCGAAGCTCATGGCCCAGGCCGTAATGCGGCGTGACAATTCACGCGCCTCCTCGTAGTAGCGTGACATCGCCAGCATGCTCTTCGCTTGCCGCAATTCCAGACGCTGTTTTGGCGTGGCGTGGCGTCTCGTCCGTTTCTGAATCCTGGCTACTTTCTGCGTGGCTTGCGCGCGCGGCAGAATTCGCGCCGAACCGAATATTACGATTGTGTCGCCCACTCCGGCGCGATGCAGATGGGACAATGGATCGAAATATTCCGCCAGGATGCGCAAGGGCCGCGCGGGAGGCGTGTCCATGAACATCCAATCGTGATAGGCCAACGGCAGTATGTTTTCTTGCTTCCTTTCCTTTGCCATTCAGGCTCCGTCGATGCCCCTCGAAATCTTGCTGAACTCTAGTTTTGAATCGATTGATGCGAACACCTGAGACCACCAACCATTGTAAGAGGCGCATGGTAATAAGGCCATCACCTTTCCCATGATTTTCTCGCGGGAACCAATGCTTCGCCGCCATGCGTCCAATCATCTAAACTGTCAACCATGACTCAGCGGCTACTGCTTCAGGCGCTGCACACCGGCCTGTTCCTGATGCTGGCCGCCACCCCATTGCGCGCGCAATCGCCCGCCGGTCCCATCACCCCTCCATCCACTGGACCCTCCGAAAGGACGCCCGCATCGAGCAATTCCGTCCAGCCTTCATCCCGGCAGCCTCAACAGACCGCGACGCTTCACGTGCGCGTTGAGTTGGTAAGCGCTCCTGTCACCGTAACGGATGCACGCGGGGAAATGATTATGAATCTTCCGCAGAGCAGATTTCACGTCTTCGATAACGGCGTCGAGCAAAAAATTGAGCATTTCGATCTGGGCGGCCAGCCGCTCTCGATCGTCCTTGTGGTCGAAACCAGTTCGCGCATCGAGCCTATACTGCCGCAGCTGCGTCGCACAGGCATTATTTTTTCGCAGGTGGTGATGGGAGAAACAGGCGAAGCCGCCGTCCTGGGATACGACGACGGCGTCTCCGTGCTGCAGAACTTTACCGAAAATCCCGATCGCGTCGAGAGCGCCATCGAGCATATTCGCGAAGGAACTTCCGGCGCGCAATTGAATGATGCACTGGCTCGCGCGGTGGGCATGTTGGAAGATCAACCGGCCAATCGGCGGCGTGTGGTTGTGGTAATGGCGGAATCAGTCGATCACGGCAGCGAAAGCAAGCTGGGCCAGGTGTTGCGCGACGCTCAAACGGCCAATGTGACCATCTATACGATCGGACTTTCCAGCACCGCCGCCGAGTTTCGCGCAACGCCCGATGCTGAAGCGCCGCCCGAAATCACGCCGCCTGGCACATATGGTCTTCCGCCGACTCCGGGGATTCCGCAAACGCCAGGTACCGAAGCGCAGCGCTACGGCAATATGGACTTGATGGCTCTCGCCGTCTGGGCCGTAATGCACGCAGGCAGCGAAATCCGAAGGAAGCCGCTCGAGATCGCTAGCACCGCCACTGGAGGCTCCCACGTCAGCACCATGCGGGACAAGTCCATCGAGAAGGCCCTCGACAACGTCGGCGGCGAGCTCCACGGCCAATACGTCATCAGTTATCGGCCACCGGGCGACGAGCCTTTCGGCTACCACGAAATCAAAGTCACCGTGGACAAAAAAGACGTAAAGGTCCGCACGCGCTCCGGCTATTATCTCGCCCCGCCAGCGGGCATATAAACTCGTGGTTTGTCTCATCGTAACGAACGTTCCCGTGTGGTGAGCACCTTGCGGCTGATATGGCGGGCAACCAAGTGTTTCGCATTTCAATCCCCAACTTGTCGGAGTATACTTCCGCCGCCAAATTGTTCCCAGCTTACTTCAATGTCCGGTCGAGACGGCTAACCGAAAAGTGGAGCCATCAGCGCCGAGCACTGTTTCAGAAAATCAATATCTGGTGGGATAAATGCATTGAGGCGATCGCTTTCCACGTCGATCAGCCCAACGACCGCGCCGTGGCGAAGTACAGGGACAACAGCTTCTGAAGCGGTGGTGCTGAATGTAGTCAGGTAGCGAGGATCGCGCGTCACGTCGGGCACTACGACGGGCTCGCGCAAAGCGAGCGCCGCCCCGCACAGCCCTTGAGTCGCGGGGAAGCGGGGAAAGGCTGGCGCTTGCGTTCCAGTCCAGCCAATGCCCGCGATTTCGCCCCCTTCGACCGCGTAGACGCCCACCCAATGAAAACTGCGGCTCGCGCGAATCAACTCCGCGATGCGTTTCGCTTTCTGCTCGCGCGTCCAATCCAGCGCCAGCACTTCGCCAATCTGCCGCAGCCCCGTATCACTCATGGCTTACGCCTACCACCCTACTTCTCGCCCGCTTCTTCCTCAGCTTCTTCCAGCAAGGCCGCGGCGGCGGCGATACGGTCTCTTTCATCCAACCGCAACAGACGAACGCCTTGGGTCGAGCGGCCTGCTTCGCGAATTTCGTTTGACCGCACGCGAATGATCTTGCCCTGTCCGGTAATGATCATCACGTCGGAATGTTCGTCCACTTGAAGCGCGGCTACCACCGGCCCGTTGCGGTCGGTGCTTTTCAGGTTGATGACGCCCTTGCCGCCACGCGATGTAACGCGATATTCCGCCAGTGCCGTGCGTTTGCCGTAGCCCTTTTCGGAAATCGTGAGCATCAGCGACGTGAGCGATTCGCGCAAATGGTCGCTTTCCAGCTCGTCCAGGTTTTGCGTGTCCTTCCTGTACTCCTTGCGAATGATTTCGAAATCCGGCTGCGACGTGTCCATGCTGACTAGGTAATCGCCGTCCGCCAAGTCCATTCCCCGAACGCCGCCGGCGTTGCGTCCCATGGCGCGCACTTCCGTCTCGCGGAAGAGCACGGCTTGTCCATTGCGGCTGGCCAAGAAGATCATCTGCTTCCCGTCGGTAAGCTTCGCGCCGATAAGTTCGTCCTTGTCATCCAGGTTGATGGCGATGATCCCGTTGGAGCGCGGATTGGAAAAGTCGGCCAGCGCGCATTTCTTCACCGTGCCACTACGTGTAGCTAGAAAAACATACCGGCCCTCCTCTTCCAGATTGTGCGCAGCTAAGACCGCAGTGAGCGTTTCGCCATCCTGAAAATGCACCAGGCTTGTAAGCGCCTTGCCTCGTGTAGCCGCAGCCGCTTCGGGAATCTCATATACCTTCAGCCAATAAATGCGGCCCTTTGACGTAAACAGCAGCATGTAGCTGAGTGTGGACGCGATGAAAAACCGCTCGACGAAATCTTCCTCACGCGTCTTCGCTCCGATGCGGCCCTTGCCTCCGCGCGATTGATGCCGATAAACGTCCACCGGAGTGCGCTTCGTATAGCCCGCGTGGCTGACGGTGATGACCATTTCTTCATCTTTAATCAAGTCCTCGAGGTGAATTTCCTCGATGTCATCCACAATCTGCGTCCGGCGCTCGTCGCCATAAAGCTTTGTCACTTCGCGCAACTCAGTAATGATCAACTGCCGCAGCTTCTTATCGCTGGCCAGAATTTCCTTCAGCTCCGCGATGCGCTTCTGCAATTCCTTCAGTTCTTCGAGGATCTTTTCGCGCTCGAGTTGCGTCAGCCGGTGCAACTGCAAATCCAGTATGGCCTGTGCCTGGCGGTCACTGAACCCCCAGTTCTCGATGAGGCCTTCCTTGGCTTCCTTGGGAGACTTGCTGCGGCGAATCAGCTTGATGATGTCGTCTAGGTGTTCGAGAGCCTTCTTGAAGCCCAGCAATATGTGTTCGCGTTCCTCGGCCTTGCGAAGTTCGTATTGCGTGCGGCGGCGCACTACGTCCACGCGATGCTCGATGAACCGCCGCAGCAGGTCGAGCAGCCCCATTTCGCGCGGCTGACCGCCTACAATCGCCAGCAGGATCATTCCAAACGAGTCCTGCATCTGTGTATGCTTGAAAAGCTGGTTGAGAATGAGCTTAGGCTCTTCGTCGCGCTTGATTTCGATGACAATGCGCATTCCGTCACGGTCGGATTCATCCCGAATGTCAGCGATGCCTTCGATTTTCTTGTTTTGGATAAGCTGCGCGATGTGCTCAATGAGCCGAGCTTTGTTCACTTGGTAAGGCAGCTCCGTCACCACGATGTTTTCGCGGTCCTTGCCGGCTTTCTCGATGGCTGCCTTGGCGCGCACCTGGAAGGTCCCGCGCCCGGTCGTGTATGCGCTTTTAATGCCTTCGCGACCGCTGATAAACCCGCCCGTGGGGAAATCCGGGCCGGGAATAATCTTCATGATCTTTTCGAGCTTTGTTTCCGGCTCCTCGATCAAGAGAATCGCCGCTTCCACGGTCTCGCGAAGATTATGCGGAGGAATATTCGTGGCCATGCCTACTGCAATTCCCGTCGAACCGTTCACCAGCAGGTTCGGAACTCGCGTGGGAAGAACGGTCGGCTCCTGCGTGCTTTCATCGAAGTTGGGGACGTGATCCACCGTCTCCTTTTCGATATCCGCGAGCATTTCCTCCGCGATTTTCGAAAGCCGCGATTCCGTGTACCGCATCGCCGCCGGCGGATCGCCATCCACCGAGCCGAAATTTCCCTGGCCGTCCACCAGCGGATAGCGCATGTTGAAATCCTGCGCCAGGCGCACCAAGGCGTCGTAGACCGGCGTGTCGCCATGCGGATGAAATTTACCCAGTACTTCGCCGACGATCTTCGCGCATTTGCGATAGGGCTTCGTGGACGTCAGCCCCAGCTCATACATCCCGTAAAGAATCCGACGATGGACCGGCTTCAGTCCGTCGCGAACGTCGGGCAGCGCGCGCCCGATGATCACGCTCATTGCATAGTCGAGATACGACTTGCGCATTTCATTTTCAATGTCTACCGGCGTCGTCACCGATGTATTTATTTCATCCGCCATCTCGCCTCCCCATCACAATTTCGTTTGGACGCTTCTAGTAGCGACTGCCCTGGGTGCCCAAAAATTCCGGGGCGACTATATCTATTCGCGTACGCTGACGCGTGACAGCACGAATTCTTTTACGGTCTCAAATGCCGCCGCGTTGTTTGAAAACCGCGACGCGGCAAAATGCGTTTCCAGTTCACGCAGCAGTGCATTGCATTCCTCGCGTGACGCACAGGAAACAGCCACACCGCGCTCCATGTCCGGCACCGCAGTCTCCGCAGCGCGAAAATCCGAACATGCGAGCCCTCGCAGCCCCGGCAACGTGGCCCAACTCAATTGATACACGGCCATTGATCTAACGTCCGATTCCCGCAGGCGCTTTCATGCAATTCTCACTGTCGGCCCCGTATCTCCTGCAATGACAGCTCCGAAAATTCAAAACCGAAAGCGCGTAGCGCTCTTCGGATAATCCCTCTCGTGCCAGGCGAAGACGACGCGCGGCTCGACCGCGCATACGAACAGCTCGCCGGGAGCATCCGTCAGCTTCATCGCGTATTTCTTCCGATACAGAATGTCAATCGCGGCAATTTCGGATTTGTTCGTCACCGTCCGCGCCGCTCCTTCGATGATCACCACGTCGTCGCCGCTTTCCAGGTGCAGCGTGACGTCCGCCTGCCGCGCGATGTTGCGCGCCTTGCGCGAATTCTTGTCCGTGCCGAAAACCAGAGCGTCGTTGGTCCATACTCCCCAGACGGGCATGGCGTGCGGCTTGCCGTCTGCCCGCGTCGTTCCAATCCAGTAATTCCGCGAACTCTCCAGCCGCGCTTCCACCTCGGCCCACGGCACAAGCCCTTCATCGCCGCCATGAATGCCGTAGCTTTTCTGCATTCCAGGCCGCTCGCCTTTCGGCGACGTTTTTGGCGATTGCGCCACGGCTAAATGTCCAGATTCACGACTTCGAGAGCATTTTCCTCGATGAATTTGCGGCGTTCCTCGACGTTCTCACCCATCAGCGTCGAGAAAATTGTCTCGGCGGCCACAACATCCTCGAGCCGGACTTTTAGCAGCGTGCGCGTTTCGGCGTTCATGGTGGTTTCCCAAAGCTGCTCAGGGTTCATCTCGCCCAGACCCTTGAAGCGCGTGATGCTGAACTCCTTTTTCGTATCTTCCAGCACGTAGGCCAGCACCGCCTGCGCGTTTTCCTTTGCCACCTTGTCCCCATTGTGCGTAACCGTGAACGGCGGATGATCATTGGCGCCCAATTGCTGTCGCAGCGTACGCAGGCGCTTGAAATCCGCTGTGCCAGCCAGCGCCCAGTTAATGCGGCGCTCGACGCCGTTGCGAACTATGAGTTCGTGCAAACTGTGTTCCTCGTCGAATCCCAGTTCCGCCTCGAGTTTCAGTTTTTCCTTCTCGATGGCTTTGGCCAGCACCTGCAGTTTTTTCTTATCCTCAAAGTCGGATTTCTTCTCGATGTCGCTCGCGGCCAGCAAGTCCACCAGGCCTGGATTGCGCAGCCGCCGGCCCAGCCGCGCCGCCACTTGTTCATATTCCTGCACGTTGAGGAGAAATTTTGTCAGCGCGCCGCCTTCCAGTTGTATTCCGACCTTGCCATTGACGATGTGCTCTTCGGTAGCGCGGCTCATTAGTTCGCCGGCAAATTCGCGCTCGTCGCGAATGTAGCGATCGGACTTGCCGCGCTTTACGCGATATAGCGGCGGCTGCGCGATATAAATGTGCCCGCGCTCAATCAATTCCTTCATGTGGCGGAAGAAAAACGTCAACAGCAGCGTGCGAATGTGGCTGCCGTCCACGTCCGCGTCCGTCATCAGAATCACTTTGTGATAGCGAAGCTTTCCGGCGTCAAAATCCTCGGTACCGATTCCCGTACCCAGCGCGGTGATGATGGCGCGAATTTCTTCGTGTCCCAGCATCTTGTCGTAACGCGCTTTTTCCACGTTGAGGATTTTGCCCTTCAGTGGCAAAATCGCCTGGTAGCGCCGGTCGCGGCCCATTTTGGCAGAGCCGCCTGCCGATTCGCCCTCGACGAGGAAAATCTCACACCGTTCCGGATCGCGCTCCTGGCAATCGGAAAGTTTTCCGGGCAGGCCACTCGAATCCAGTGCGGATTTGCGCCGCGTCAGTTCACGAGCTTTGCGCGCAGCTTCTCTCGCCCTCGCCGCGTCAATGCACTTGCCGATTATTTTTCGCGCAATTGATGAATGCTTGTCGAAATACGCGCCCAGGCCTTCATTCACCAATTGCTCGACGGTGCCTTTGATGTCGCTATTCAGCTTTCCCTTGGTCTGCCCTTCAAATTGCGGCTGCGGCAGGCGGACGGAAACGACAGCCACCAGGCCTTCGCGCACGTCGTCGCCCGTGATGGTGGCTTCATCCTTCTGGCCTTTCAACATCCCGAACGAAGAAGCGTAGTTATTGATTGTGCGGGTAAGTGCGGAACGAAAACCGGAAAGATGCGTCCCGCCGTCCACGGTGTTGATTGTATTGGCAAAAGCAAAAATGCTTTCCGTGTAGCTGTCGTTATATTGCAGCGCCACTTCCATCTCCACCGTATCGCGCCGGCCCTCGATGTAAATCGGTGAATCGTGGAGCGTCCCTTTTCCCTTGTTTAGATGGCGGACAAATTCCGCCAAGCCACCGCTGAAGCGAAACTCTGTTGTCTTGTCATTGTGCTCGTCGTGCAGCGTGATCTTCAAACCCTTGTTCAAGAACGCCAGCTCGCGAAGCCGTTGCGACAATGTGTCGTAGCTGAATTTGGTGGTGGTGAAGATCGAAGGGTCCGGATGAAAAGTGATTTTCGTTCCCGTTTTGCGGGTTTTCCCGGTCACTTTCAGCTTCGACGTGGGCTTTCCTTCCTCGTATTCCTGCTCGAATACTTCGCCCTCGCGCCAGATTTCCAGGTGCAGCCAGTCGGAAAGCGCGTTCACCACAGAAACGCCCACGCCGTGGAGTCCGCCCGAAACTTTGTATGTATCGCTGTCAAATTTCCCGCCGGCGTGCAATACGGTCATTACCACTTCGGCAGCGGGTTTTTTCTCCGTGGCATGCATGCCGGTGGGAATTCCGCGGCCGTTGTCTGTTACCGTCACGGAATCGTCTTCATGTACTTCGACGTTGATTTCGTCGCAGAAGCCGGCCATGGCTTCGTCCACGGAGTTATCCATCACTTCCCAAACCAGATGGTGCAGACCCATCTCGCCCGTCGAGCCGATGTACATCGCCGGACGCTTGCGCACGGCTTCCAGTCCCCCGAGCACTTTGATCGAAGTGGCGTCATACTTGTGGCCCTTGGCCGCAGTGGTTTCTTTGTCACCCATAAATGGCGTGTCTCCTGGACAAACGTTTGCGGGAAGGCGGTGGCGAATTTGCGCGACACTGGCCTGCCCATTGGCCCGGCCCGCATGCGGCCGGAGCTCGAAGGGTGCTGCTTCTTCATCCCGTCCGCCACGCGCGGACGCGGCAAAGAATTGCCCGGTTAAGGGCTGCCGGCGGGCGAAACCCAGCGCGCATCCTGGCGCGGATGCGAGGTTCGCAAGGCTTTGCCGCTTTCAATAAATGGAGTTTCCAGCAACCGTAATTTTACCGCAGACACGGTCCATTCACAACCCGCCAGCTCTAAAGGATGATACTCGTAAGCGTCCTATTATCTTATGCTTACGACTGATATAAATAGCGGAGTGATCCATCCACGGAGTTGGTATTTCGGCGGAGAGTTGCTCTCGCTGATTTAGCCCTAAACACTCCGTTCTGCGCCCGACATTGGTCAAACCGTGGCGCGCAAAAATCGTATTTCAATGCTGCAAATCGGCCGCTCAATCCATGTGGCATGGTTCGCCGGGCGCGAATATCCGGAACTGAGAATATAATTGCTTTTAGCAATTATTGGCGTTTAGACTCTTCCGATGGCGGTTGGCGAGATCAAGGACCAGGAACAAATTTCCGCAGTGCGCGAATTCAATCGCTTCTATACGGCGCGATTGGGGCTGTTGCGCAAATGTCACCGCCGCGTCCTGCTTCAGTCCCTTGCGAATGTTCGCTCCATTCTCAACGAACCTCACGGGCGCCCCATTCGAATTGTCTGCTTATCCAAAACCAACGACGATGCGATTCGATTGCTGCATGAGTATTATGAAGCCGTCAGCGTGGTTCAACGGGACGCTCCCGGAGCAATTCGGAAAATTATCAACGGGCCCGGTTCCGGCATGTGGCTTGCCTATATTGAGGGAAAGCCGTGGGATGTGTCGTCCTGAGAAAGTTGGATTCCCTGCCGTTCGCCGCGGAATGCAAGCGTCTGTATGTGCAGCCGATAGCTCGTGGACACGGCATTGCGGATAAGCTGCTGGACACGCAGGAAAACTTCGCCCGCGACCGGGGGCTGCGCTGGATCTACCTGGATAGCTATGATGATTTTGAAAGTCGCCATAGCGCTGTATCGGAAACGCGGGTATATTTCATGCCCGCGTTTTAACGACAATCCGTAGGCAACGGTTTTTCTGCGCAAGAAAATCAGCAGTGGGAAGTGAAGCGCCTCGATATAGCCGTGGTGTCGGCGAATGAAGTTTTTTGTTGCCGAAAAATCAGGCTCCGGGACTGAAACCTTAGCGGACGAAGCGAAAATTGCCCAGCCGATTTTCAAATGCGCATCGGCATCACCACGTAGCGGTAGCGAACGGATTTATCGCCCAGCGGACGCATCTGTCCGGCGGACTGCTCATCCTTTAGTTCGATCGAAATATCCCCGGGCGAGGCCGCCGCTAGGAAATCCAAAATATATTGCGCATTAAAACCAATGGAGACAGGTTCGCCCTTGAATTCTATCTCGATGGCTTCCTTGGCTTCTCCGTATTCGGGGCTGGACGACGATAGCTCCACTCCTTCTTTCGCCAGCATCAGCTTCACGGCGTGCGAGCGCTGATCGGCAAGCTGGGAAACGCGCCGCAGCGCATTCTGGAATTCGTCCCGCCCCAGAATCACGCTCTTATCTGTTCCGCGCGGGAGCACTGCCTCGTAGTTAGGAAATTGCCCCGTAAGCTTGCGTGAAATTAATCGCCTTCCGTCGAACTGAAAGAAAATATGGCTATCGTCTTCGGCAAATTCCACGAGTGCGTCTTTATCGGCTTCTCCGACCAAGCGCTGAATTTCCGCCATGGCTTTGCGCGGAATCAGAACCTTCAATTCGTTGCGCAGACCGGAAATTTTGTGATCGGCTTCCACAAGCGCGAGCCGGTGCCCATCTGTCGCCACCATGAGCAGCATTTCCGGCTTGAGCAAAAATAGCGCTCCATTGAGGGTGTAACGCGATTCTTCCGCTGATATCGCGAAGCTTGTCTTGGCGATGAGACTGGAAAGAAGCTGAGCCGGAATTTTCACAACGCTTTCCGGAAATGCGGGCTGGTTCGGGAAATTCTCTCGGCTCATTCCAACCAGTTTGTATGTTTTGCGGTCGCAAATAATCTGCATCCAGTGATTTTCTAAGAGCCGGAAGCGGATCTCGTCGTCATCCGGCAGCAAGCGGACCAATTCCATTAACTTCTTCGCCGGAATCGTTCCCGAACCTTCTTTCTTGACTCTGGCCTCACAGGAGGCGCGAATACTTAAATCTAGATCCGTAGCTGTTATCGTCAAGCGACCGCTCTTGGCCTCGAATAGCGCGTTCGAGAGAATTGGAATCGTCGTCTTTCGCTCGACGACGCCCTGCATCATGGAGATTTCTTCTAGCAAATCGAATTTCTTAACACTGAATTCCATCTCCGCTTGTCCTCGCTTTTATGACCTTCTCCACTCTGCGGACTACTCTACTTCTTTTCTTAATTTATAGTAAAGAACACCCCGTCGTCGTCGCCGGACCTGTGCAAACTTCGGAAAACATCATAACTCTTTCTCTGTGCTTGCTGTGCGGCCGAGCGGTGAATGTGTAAATCGCCGCGTCTCGGTGAATTATTTCCTAGCGTGCCACCCGCTCGTCACGATATCCGCATCGCCGCGAAATCCATACACAACTTATTCACTGCTTCTTTGCTGTCACGATGCCACCCAATTTACGCAAAAGAATCCAGCAACCTGCTGATGGCGCGATTCAAATCCTTGTCTGTCCGACGTAGATTCTCGATCTTATGAATTGAATGCAGTACCGTGGTGTGATGCTTCCCGCCAAACTGCCGCCCGATCTCCGGCAGCGAAGCAGGCGTTAGCTGTTTAACCAGATACATGGCAATCTGTCTGGGGAACGCTATGGCCTTCGAGTTGCTACGAACCTTCAAATCCTGCGCGCGCATTCCGAAATGATCGCCAACGCGCCTCTGAATCTCTTCCACCGAGATAAGTTTTTCCTGCGTATCAATGATGCTCTTGAGGATTTGTTGTGTGGTAGCCAGATCACCTTCGTGGCCGGTCAGAGAGCAATAGGCCACCAACCGGATCAAGGCGCCTTCCAGTTCACGAATGTTCGACCGGATCGCGCGCGCTATAAATTCAGCCACTTCATCTCGCAGGCAGAAATGCTCGCTCTCCGCTTTCTTCTGCAGGATGGCGATCTTGGTCTCCAGGTCGGGCGGCTGGATATCGGCAATCAATCCCCATTCGAACCGCGAACGCAGGCGCTCTTCAATAGCTGAAATTTCCTTTGGCGGACAGTCGGACGAAATCACAATCTGTTTTTGCTGATCGTATAGCGCGTTGAACGTATGGAAAAATTCTTCCTGAGTGCGTTCGCGCGTGGCGATGAACTGGATATCGTCCACCAGTAAAATGTCCATGGTGCGAAAGCGGTCGCGAAAATTGGCCATGCGGTCGAATCGCAGCGACGCAATCACCTCATTCGTGAATTTCTCCGCGCTGACGTACGTAAGGCGCAGTTGCGGGCTGCGTTTTTTCAGCGAATGCCCAATCGCCTGCATTAAGTGCGTCTTGCCCAACCCCACTCCGCCATACAGAAAGAGCGGATTGTAGGCGCGCGATGGTTGCTCCGCCACGGCCTGCGCGGCTGCGTGCGCAAACTGGTTGCTGCCCCCGACAATGAAGGAATCGAACGTGTACCGTGGATTTAACTGCGGACACGTCGAGTCAAAATCCAATCGCGTTTGGGCGGCTGCCGGCAGTGGCGCCGGCTCGGGTTCAGGGCAAATGTATTCCACCCTCATTTCCTGGAGGCCCAGTTCCAGCAGGACGGCCTCGATTAACTGGCTGTACGTTTCCATCAGTCGCTTGCGGAAGACCCGGCTGGGCACGCGTATTACCATTCGCCCGTTGGCGTCTTCCTCAAGCCGCGTGGGGCGAAACCATGTATCGAAGCTGTGCGGATTAACCCTCCGCTCCAAATGCTGCAGAATGCGTTCCCAATGATTCATGAAAATTACCCCCGCCGCGTTTTCCACTGGTGTGGAAATACTGTGGAAAACACACAACTTCCCCAATATGAGCTGTATCCCTAGATTTCTCTATGGACTAGACGGTGCATTTCAGCCATGCCCCCTTCCTGAAACGCTCCGTTTGAAGGAGTGTTGCCTTGCCGGTCCTCATCAGGACTAGCGAGACGGATTTTGCACAATTGCGGCGAATAGAGCAAGAGCAAACTCCGAATTTTTTGTCCACAGTCCCCACAGGGTTTCCACAGAGTTTTCCACAGGCAAAATTTATCTTGCCGGCGCCATTAAATTGTGAGTCCCGCATATTTTCAGGGTTCTAGCACCTTCTGATTCGGGCGTCCGAATTCGTAAATACCCAAGTGGTTATCGGTAAGGACCAGGCGTTCTTGTTCGACCAATATGGAGACAGGCCGCAAGCTTGCGCCCTCCGCCGTTATCGCGCGATATGTGGCCACTCGGTCTCCGCTCGCATCCAGTTCAAGGAGTTCGCTGCCCAGTGCCAGCCAGATGTGCCCGCCCAGCCGGTCGACACCAATCGCATTGATAATCATCTTGAATGAAGGATCGCTCCCGCGCTGATCTTGGTTGACAATTTCGCGCCGCATGGCCAGGGCTCCGGGTTGGAATTCCAGCGTTGTAAGCGACACATCAAACACCATCGAACCATTGCGGCCATATTTGCGCACGGTGGGCTCCGGCATGTAGCTGAAAGCGTAGTAGGCATTGCCCGCGTCATCCGTCGCCAGACGGCCTAGATTGAGGTAACGGTTCAGCGCCTCATGTTCAGCGAGGGCTGCGAGTTCGCCGACTTCGCGAAGCAGTTTTCCATCCGCGGAAAAAATTTCCACCAAGTGATTTCCACGCAAACCCGTAGCCGCGAATTCTCCTTTCGAGAGAGCCACGACCGAATCCGGAGTCTGAAAGGAAATGTTTTGGAGTAATTTTCCCGTCGCATCCAAAACCTTGATGGCGTTGGCGCCGCGATCCGCCACGAAAAGAGAACCTTGTGCGTCCACGTCGAAATCCACCGCGTCGGAGATCAGCGAGTGCTTGGACTTGCTGGCGGGAATTTCCTCCAGCAACTTTCCATCAATTCCATAGAAGCGGATCGATTGCCCAGGAGCCGCCAGCACGCCGTAGCGTCCGCGCGAATCGCGTCGCACAGTTTCCACCCCGGCGCTAACGCTTGGGAGCAACCGTGACTTAGCAGTCAAATCGCGCGCCTCCTCCAGCTGGTCTTCCTGCCCCTTGCGCGCGGGGTGGCCAAAGGCGGCACATAGCAATATCACCGCAGCCACCAACAGGAAGAGTGAATCATGATGATGACGAAGGCGCATTTTTTCTGGAATGGATTATACAGCCGTATTACAACTGGCGGAACGACGCCTCAAAGTTTTTTTGCACTCAGAAAGGAGACCGCCGGAACGGCCAGCGCCACACGCTTCTCTCGAAAGTTTACGGCTCGCCTCGGAACGATGCGCTCCCGGAAACGTCATTGCGGGCGACGGCCAGCGCCTGGGAGACGGAGCCCAAATCGCGGTAGTGGCCAATCTCGATTCTGCTGTGCAGTGTGAAGCCGAATACGAATTTTCGTCCGCTTAAATCGTATTGATAAAGCACAGGCTGCCACACGTCCGGCGCCACCGGCTGCTGTTTCAGAAGCAGATGACCGCCTTTGTAGACTTTCCCCAGCACGCCGCCGCCGAACGAAATGTCTCTAAGAATTTCGGCTTCGCCGCGAACCGTGTGGCCGGACTTCTCGTCCACCCACAATGTGGCGCGCGCATGTCCCAGAAATTCGGCCGCCATCGCGCGAGGCCGAAAATTCGGGTTAGGATCAAGCCGCAATTTATCGCACTGAAATCCATCCTGCATCTCACGGCCCAGCCACACGGCGATGAATGCGTCGCGCGTGGCATCCACAATCGCGGTGCGCACTCGGCGCTTCTCGGCGGCCTTGGCGAAAGCTCCACGCACGTCAATTCCGTTGGGATTGAGAGCCGATTCCAAGGTGCGTATCCATGTTTGCAGTTCCTGGCGATAGATTTCCGGCGTCACCGGCACGCCTCGATCTCGAAGCAGCAGACGCAACGTACCCGTGCCCGTCGGCACCACGCGATAGGTTCGGTCTTGCAAAACTGCAGGCGGCAAATCTCCGCTCATCTCCACTTCGCGCTCAATTCGCTCGTAGGTTTCGGCCGCGTCGTCGTCGTTATGCTGCGCGGCAATCGCATGCTCGCCGATCGCCCGCGCGTCACGCGGCGTATCCGGCCTTCCGCTTGTTCCTCCGGCCAAGGCCAAAACAATGGCCAGCATAATCAATGGTGCGACGCCGTTGATGATGGCCCTCACCGTTTCGGTTTCTGGGCGGCGGGCGTGGGCGTCTCTGCCTGTGACCACGGGGGAACCACGCCATTCATGCGCGCGTAAGCGATCGATTGGCCTAAGTGCTCATGTTCGTGTCCCGCGATATGAAACAAGATCGCCGCCAGCGTCATCTGGCGTCCGTGAAAATCTCGCGGTTGGCTCAATTGCGAGTCGGGGATCCCTGCAATGTAGTTCTGCAGGAAATCGAAGGACATATCCAGCAACTGGACGACCCTCTCTTTTTTGGGGTACGGCATGCGGCCCAATTCCTTCGCCGGCGGCGGCGGCACGCCCCACGCCGTCGGGAAAGTGAAATTGGCCCTGGCAATGTGAATGTAGACTTCACCCACCGACCGAACGCCGGGTCTGGGTGTCCAAGCGTACTTATCCTCCGGCATCGCCTGAGCGAGGCCCACGATTTTCTCGCGAGTCTCCTTCAAATCGGCGATGACCAGCGATTTCACGTCTACTTTGGCAGTTGCCCCACCTTCCGTCGGGACAGGGGGTGCCGATTGGGCGCAGACCATTCCCGGCAACGTCGCCAGCATGGCCACACCGGCTAGGCACACCCTCAACCAAGTCGTCCGATACACCTTACTCATTGCATTCCTCCGATTGGCCCTCTGCCTCGCGAAGGCCTTGTTTTATGATGCAGGCACCGGGAAAGCGTCTGGTGCATGCAAATTTTGCCTAGGCCGCTCCCTTGGCAAGATAAATCCGTAAAATCCAAGGCCAATTTTGCCCAATTTGCGAAATATGCGCCCATTTCTCCAGTCTGGGCTAAACTTCCGGAGTCCTTTGTACGTCTATATAGACTATGGCCCCATTGCCTTCGAAGCTGTCAGCGCGCCAATCCCGAGTGGCTGCCGGCGAAACATTTCGCCTGGCGCTTGATGCTCTGCGCGCCCACAAACTTCGCAGCTTCTTGACGCTGTTGGGAGTCATCCTCGCTGTTACCACTCTTGTGGCCGTCACTTCGGTAATTCACGGCCTCAACCTCTACGTCTCCGACAAAGTAGCCAATCTTGGCGCCGACACATTCGTTCTGGACCGCACCGGCATAATTACGAATTATGACGAGTGGGTCAAGTCGCGCAAGCGCCCGCCGATTACCATCGAGGATTATGCTCTGTTGAATGACAACCTCAAGCTAGCTGCCAATGTCGCCGCTGTCGAGCAGACCACCGCGACCGTCCGCTTTTCCGGCGTCCTCATGGAAAATGTGGAAATCGATGGCGTTACTCCAAACTATGGAGTCATTCGCGATATCCAGGTCAATTCCGGCCGCTTCATCAACACTTCCGACGAGGATCATCGCTCCCCTGTTTGCTTCATCGGCAACGATCTTGTTCGCAAGTTTTTCGGCACTCTGGATCCTATCGGAAAAGAAATTCGCGTAGGTACCGAGCAGTATCAGATTGTCGGCGTCGCCAAACCGATCGGTAGTGTTTTCGGCCAGTCCCAAGACAAATTTATAATTCTTCCGCTGGGCACGTATCGCAAATCCTGGCATGTGCCCACCGATACCACCACAATGTTCATCCAGGCCCGCGGCCCGGAATTCATGGACGCTTCGCAGGACGAAGTTCGCGCCTTTATGCGCGCCATTCGCCATCTTCCCTGGGACAAGCCCGATAACTTCGCCATCATCGCGCCGTCATCCATCATGGGACTCTGGAACCGCATCACAGGCAACATTGTGGCCATCGCCATCTCGCTTACTTCCATTTTCTTCGTTGTCGGTGGCATCGTCATCATGAACATCATGCTCGCCAGCGTCACCGAGCGCACGCGCGAGATTGGCCTTCGCAAGTCTCTTGGTGCGCGCCGCCGCCTGATCATCATGCAGTTTCTCGTCGAGTCATCCTTTCTTTCCGCCGTGGGCGGGGCCATCGGCATTGCATTGGCTGTCGGGATCACCTTTCTCGTTCGCGCGGTTACACCCATTCCCATCACCACTCCATTGAGCGCGGTCGCGATCTCGCTGGTCCTGGCTATCGGCGTGGGCCTATTTTTTGGAATTTTCCCGGCGGTGCGCGCGTCGCGCCTTGAACCCATTGAAGCCCTGCGGCAGGAAGTATAGGACGCCACCATGAAACACGACTTTCGAGAAAATCTCGGCTTGGCAATGGACACGCTCCGCACACACAAAATGCGCAGCGCACTGACGGTGCTCGGCGTGGTCATCGGGGTGGGCGTCATCATTATCGTTGTCGGCCTGCTGGATGGCTTTCGCGGAGTTATTCAGGGCGAAATCCTTGAATGGGGAGCCAACACGGCTTGGGTGCAGCGCTTCGACGACGACCTCAGCGGTGGCCAGAACCGCCCCGAAGAGGAGAAGAAGCGTCCACCGCTGACGCTCGAGGAAGGTCAGGCCATCCTGCAGGATTGTCCCGCTGTCAAAGACATCGCCATTTCCGTTTTCGAATGGGAGCAGATTCACAGCGTCCGCTATCAGCAGAACCAGGTGCAGGGCGTGGATTTTCGCGGCACGTTTCCATCCTTCATCACGGTTTACGGTAATGCCGCGATGAGGTACGGCCGTTTTTTCACTGAAACGGAAAACGATCATCGCGAAGATGTGGTGGTAATTGGCGAAGACGTCGCCAAAGCTCTATATGGCAATATGGCTGACGCGGTTGGACATGACCTCGTGCTGGATGGTTCCACGCTGCGTGTTATCGGTGTCTTCGAAAAGCCCAAGGGCGGCTTCGGCATGGGCGACACCGACCGCCGCGTAGTCTTGCCGTATTACACGTTCCGCAAACTCTATCCTGCTGCCTACGAGCATGGTTACCGCATTGAAGCGTCCGCCGGCCGGCTAAATGAGGCCGTGGACCAGTCTCGCGAAGTCCTTCGCCGCATTCGCAAAGTTCCCTACGACAAGCCCGACACGTTTTCCATTACCACGCAGGTCGAGCAGGTCAAGCAGTTCAACGATATTATCGGCGGCGTGGCGCTGGCTACCCTGGTAATCAGCTCCGTCGGTCTGCTTATCGGCGGCGTCGGCGTGATGAATATCATGCTGGTCTCCGTCACAGAGCGCACACGCGAAATCGGCGTCCGCAAAGCCATCGGCGCACGACGCAGCGACATCACCTGGCAGTTCCTGCTCGAAGCCATGACGCTCACCGGCACCGGCGGGATCATCGGCATTATTGTCGCTGTGGGACTGGTTCTTCTGCTGCCCAAAATTACTCCGCTCGAGACCGCCGTCTCTCCCACCGCCATTGTCCTGGGCGAAATCGTTTCCATCGGCATCGGCCTGATTTTTGGCGTCTGGCCCGCCATGAAAGCTGCCAAGCTCGACCCTGTCGAAGCCCTTCGCTACGAGTAGGTTTTCTGCGCACCGCCGCCTTGGCCGTGGACAGCCACGGCAATCTCTACGACACTACCAACGGCGGCGGCCCCGGGCGGTGGCGGCGTGGTCTCCGAACTTTCGCCCATGAAAAACATCCTCGAAATAGGAGGAATTCGCGTTATCTCCGCGACAGCACTCCACTTTCGCGCTGAGGCTGGAAAATCAAGGCAGACACCACGGCGCGCGTACCACTAGATGTAGAAGCGATTATTTCCTCGCACCACACATATTGTGCTTTTTCCCTTGACATCAAAATCAGCAGGCGTAAACTCGCGTTCAGACTCCATCGAATTCCGCCGCGCGCCTTCCCAGAGACAGCGCCACGGGCGGTTTGAATTCGGCTCGAGTTTCGAGGCCGGTTAAATCCGGCTACGAGGGTGAAGCAAGTTTTTCCTCCGTTGGCTTTGAGCATTTAAGTTTGCAAGCATCGCTTTGGCGTTTTGCGCATTTTTCGCGGAACGCCGCTGGGCGGATGCTTTGCATGCCATGGCAGCGGGCACATGGATCGCGGCATCAAATCAGTACAAGCAATATCATCACTAGGCATTCCCAGCGAGATTGAGGAGAGCAACCATGGCGGAAATCACGATAGCTTCGAAAATTCAGGAAAGCGCGGCTACCGGCCCGGCGCAGGCTTCCACGCTGACACATTCAGCGGCGGGCCTGGAATTTCAGCGCCTGTTCACCGACGGCAAGACTGCGCCCTTCGACGCGGTCGAATGGGAGAAGCGCACCGCGCAAATCGGCAATGAAAAAGGCCAGACGATTTTCCGCCAGGAGGACGTCGAAGTCCCCAAGTCCTGGTCGCAGACGGCCACCAATATCGTGGCGTCAAAATATTTCAGCGGCAAGATCAATACGCCCGACCGCGAAACCTCAGTCCGCCACCTCATCAGCCGCGTGGCCGCCACCATTGTCGCCTGGGGCGAAAAGGGCGGCTATTTTGCATCGCCCGCCGACCGCGAAATTTTCCGCGATGAACTTACCCACCTGCTCGTCGAGCAGAAGATGGCGTTCAATTCTCCGGTGTGGTTTAACGTTGGGGTGCAAGCCAAGCCGCAATGCTCCGCCTGCTTTATCAATTCCGTGAAAGACGATATGGAATCCATCATGGGTCTGGCGCGCACGGAAGGCATGCTCTTCAAGTGGGGTTCCGGCACGGGGACCAATTTCTCCACGCTTCGCGGCAGCCATGAAAGCCTTTCGGGCGGCGGCATTGCTTCTGGCCCCGTCAGCTTTATGAAGGGCTTCGACGCTTTCGCCGGCGTCATTAAGAGCGGCGGCAAGACGCGCCGCGCCGCCAAGATGGTCATCCTGAATATCGACCATCCCGATATAGTCGAATTCATCCAGTCCAAAACGAAGGAAGAGCGCAAGGCTCACGTGCTGATCGAACAGGGCTATGACCCTTCGATTGACGGCGAAGCCTACAGCTCCGTTTACTTCCAGAACGCCAACCATTCGATTCGCGTCACTGATGAATTCATGCAGGCCGTCGAGGAAGACCGCGACTGGTGGTTGCGCAACGTCTCCGACGGCGAGACCGCAGGAAGGCATCCGGCGCGCGAGCTGCTGCGCATGGCCGCCGAATCCGCGTGGCGCTGCGGCGACCCGGGCATGCAATATGACTCCACCGTCAATCGCTGGCACACCTGCAAGGCCACGGATCGCATTTATGCATCGAACCCCTGCTCGGAATATATGTTTCTGGACGACACGGCGTGCAATCTTGCGTCCATCAACCTGCTGAAGTTCCTGCAGCCCTCCGGTCAGTTCGATGTGGACGCTTTCCGCCACGCCGTGGACATTACCATTACCGCGCAGGAAATTTTGGTGGACAACGCCAGCTATCCCACGGAGCGAATCGCGAAGAATTCCCACGAATTTCGTCCGCTCGGCATCGGTTACGCGAATCTTGGAGCGCTGCTGATGTCCATGGCCGTGCCCTACGATTCGTCGCGAGGCCGCGACGTTTGCGGCGCAGTCACGGCTCTGATGACCGGCGAAGCCAACTACCAATCCTCGAAGATCGCCGAGCGGTTGGGTCCCTTCGCCGGTTACGCCAAGAATCGTGATTCCATGCTCGACGTGATTCGCATGCACCGCGACGCGATGCGTCCGCTGCACGAAGAGAGCGTCCAACCGTCGCTGTTAGCCGCAGCGCAGGAATCTTGGGACAACGCGCTCGCCCACGGAGAAAAATTCGGCTATCGCAATTCGCAGGTCAGCGTACTCGCGCCCACCGGCACCATCGGCTTCATGATGGATTGCGACACCACCGGTATCGAGCCCGATCTCGCGTTGGTGAAGCACAAGCGGCTGGTCGGCGGTGGCGTCATTAAGCTGGTCAATAATACGGTCCCGCAGGCCCTGATGCGCCTCGGTCATTCGCCCGAACAAGTTTCGCAGATTGTGGACTTTATCGACCGCAACGGGCTCATTGACGGCGCGCCGTTTATTGATCCCAAGGACATTTCCATTTTTGATTGCTCGCTGGCGACCCCCGGCAGCAGCCGTTCCATCGCCTGGCGCGGACATCTCCGCATGATGGCCGCCGCCCAGCCGTTTCTTTCCGGCGCCATCAGCAAGACCATCAACATGCCGGAAGACTCCACCGTGGAAGACATCATGGAAGCGTATATTGAATCCTGGAAGCTGGGGATCAAGGCTGTGGCCATCTATCGCGACAATTCGAAGCGCTCGCAGCCGCTTTCCGCCGCGGGAAAGAAGGAGGAATCCGCCGCTGCACCCGTACCGGCAACAGTTCCGTCAGTCCCCGAGCTTGCCGCTGTTTCCGTCGCGGCCGCCGCTGCGCCCGAGCAGCAGGATCTGTTCAATCAGGGCAAGCGCCGCCGCCTGCCTGCCGAGCGCAATTCCGTCACTCACAAATTTTCCGTGGGCGGCCAGGAAGGCTACATTACCGTCGGCATGTATGACGACGGCACGCCTGGCGAAGTTTTCATCAAGATGGCCCGCGAAGGCTCGACGCTTTCCGGCATCATGGACGGCCTCGCCGTGTCCATTTCCATCGCACTGCAGTACGGCGTGCCGCTGAAGGCTCTGGTGGATAAGCTCATGAACACGCGCTTTGATCCCAGCGGCATCACGCAGAATTCGAATATACGCTTCGCCACGTCCGTGCTGGATTACATCGGACGCTGGCTCGGCGGCCGTTTCATCTCCGCCGATTATCTGAAGCTCAATGGCGGGGTAATCGTCGAGGCAGCTTCGGGGTCTGTGGCTGCCGGCGCGCCTTCCGCAGGTAGCGTTGCAATGGCCGCTGCCGAGTCAACGGGTTCCACTGTCGGCGCATCTGCGATTCCGCCCGCGCCGGCCCGCGCGCCGGAAACCGCCATCCATCTGCGTCCGCGAGCCACTCTGGAAGACGCGCCCTATTGCTCCGATTGCGGCATGCCCATGGTCCCCAACGGAAGCTGTTACAAATGTGAAAATTGCGGGAGCACCTCCGGCTGCAGCTAGCCCGCTCCCGCTCGCACGTTCCTCAAATTGATACGCAAGTGACAGGGAGCGCCGGTCGGCCACCACCCCGGCGCTCACCTTCCGCGTGTACATGGCTATGCTGTAATGCACCATCAAGGTTCCGTCCCAGCGTTCCAGTTTGCCGATGCGGCCATCCATGAAGGGCTTGTTTGGAGAAAAGAGGGGGTATAATTTCGTGCGTCGGAACGCCAAAATACGACCTCGGTTTAATTGCATATGTTCTGTAAAGGCGATGCCCTGATGAATTGGAAGAAGGCGGAACGCACCGCACGAATATTAGCTTTTCTGTTTCTTTCTGTAGTCTTTAGCGCCAGTTGCTGCTTTGCGTTCCAAACAACCGAACTTCCTGACCCACTGGCTCCAAATCCGGGGAGAAGCATTGACGTACGGAGATCGGGGACTATTCCAGTGAACGTGTCTTCAGAGTCGGAACTGCCATCGCCAAGCGTAGCAAGAGGGATGGCCTCCAATGCCTTGCAGGGCCTAAATAACCTCGCGACTCTCGTGAGCGAAGACATAAGCAAGATTCAGAATCTGAAGGCCCAGATTCGGAATTGCGATGACAAAGTGAATGCCCTCGTAGCAGCGAAATATAAGGCGTTGGACGAGTTGAGGAACGGCCTCTATTGTTCTCAGTGTCATAGGACCAAAACCGAAATTGAAGCGGGGGGCGAGAATTTTTGGGAGCACCTCCGGCGCGTCAACGGAGTCCCGCTCCCCGCGCCTCAATCAGAGATAGACGCAAAGGCCAGGGAATTCGATGGGCAGATCGCCGCCTTAACTGAGCAAATGGAAGCTCAAAAGAAGCAGTATGCCTCCCAGATAAAGCAATTGCAGAGCGAAATCCAGGAGGCGTCGCTCCAGATTCAGCAGGGAATACATCTTTGGGAAACCGCAACGACATTTGAACATGACCTAATCAGAGACAATGAGGTGGTTGAGAAGGGAAAAACGAAGGTCATCATTGACTACGCGAACCGCGAGCTTCGAGAAGCAGAATCGGCGCGGAATAGTCTGGCGCAAAAGGGGGCTGACCGATCATCTATTGATCAGGCCAACTCCGTATGTGAGGTCTGGCGGGCGATGCGAGAAAAGGCCCAGCAGGACGATGCAAACAAGTGGTCTTCTTATCTAACAGATATAAAAACTGCTGACGAAACCAAGACTCAAGAGTACGTTCAGATCAAGAATCTGCTGACCCCCCCTCTCGGTACCACGGGGGATGCGGGGGGAGGCTTTTCAGTTTCAGGTCTGGCGGATTGGATGCCTACGAAAGATCTGTCAATAGGCAGGGTTTCTCTCAATCTTTCCCCGACCCAGCTCGGTGCTGGCTTCAAATTCGGAAGTTTAGTCTCCAGCGGCTTTACTGCCGGTGAGGTTGACCCCGCAACACTTGAGGCGCGTACATTTATTGATCTCGTCGGTAAGGTTAGACTAAGCGTCGGGTGGCGCACACAAGATACGCCAGAGGGCGTTCTCAGCTATCCAACGATGGATTTGACGTTGAAGCCATCAGGCCAGGATGGGAGACCTAGGAATTCGCAGCAATCACAGGAGCCGACATCGGGACTTCCTCCACCATGAAAAACTCGACCATTGGGTTCTTGGTTTTGCTATTAGCTTGTTCTATTTTTGACCTAGCGATTCCACGCGTCTCGCTCGGGCAAGGAAGATCCCTCGATTCTGCCCTCAATAAAGCCGACACTCTGGTTCGAGCTGGACGATACCCGGAAGGGCTGGCCGAAGCGCAAGTGGCCATTCGGCTCGATCCGACTCAGTTCAAAGGCTATTATTACGCGGCATTTGCTCTTTACAAGCAAGGCAAACTTGACGACGCCGAACGCTATGTCCAGGATTCGTTAGCGCGTGCACCTGATGCTGATAAGAAGGACGTCCAGAGGTTGGTTGACGCAATTGAGCAACATCGGGAAATCGAAGGAAAGGTTCGCGTCGGCGATGATGCAATGACAAGCGGGCTGTTTGCGAAGGCGGCGGAGGCTTACACTGATGCTTGGAAGATTTCTCCCGATCTTGCCGAGGACGTTGGCCTCAAGGCTGCGCACCTGTGGGGCGAGAGGATCTCGGACCCGGTGCGGGCGGTTGCCATCGTAAACTACATCATCGCTCATCCACAGGATCCAACTCATCTGGAGGATGCCCGCAGGCTGTTGGCGAATCTCCAGGGACCGCTGCAAGCGGTATACCTGAGTTACTATAATAGGGCCGTTGCACTGGCAAATAATGGCCAGTATAGTGATGCAATACCATTGTTTAAGGCCGCCTTGGATGCGCAACCTCAGGAAAAATCAGCACGCTGGGAATTGGCGAATGCTTACTACCGATCGGATGGCTACGACGAAGCCACTCAGGAACTGGTAGCACTATCACAATCGGGAGCGACGGCGGCCGAAGTGATGAGCAATGTGAATTGGACGAACTCCCTATTTCACCTCGTCGAGGATCAAGGGTATTCCACAACGATCCAGGAGGCCTTCGGACCAATCGTAATTGAGCAGGCGCAGAGGCTTGTGGCAGACGAAGTCGCTCGACAGCAAGCTCTTATCGCAGAGGAAAACGCGCGAAAGGCGGCCTCTGACCTCGCCGCAGCAAACAAACGCGCGGCTGATGACCGGTTGGCTGAAGCAAAAAGGGAAGCTCAGGAAAGACTTCCATCTACCTTATCTCGCCTCCGGGTGCTTCTAAATGTAGATATTAAGTATCCAAACGGGGGTCATGTAGTCAGGAAAATAATTTCGGATGACAATTGCACAATCGTATATGATCGTATTAAGCCGTGGCACCTCCACGAGATATTCCCGCTAGGGCAGATAAATGCCAACCCAGATCTTAGCAACGATTTGTCATTCAATATTTCTTGTCGAGGACCCCGTTCCTGTATCCAAGAGGTTGATGTTAAATCGGGGAACACGGATTGGAGTGTCATAGCTTATGGTCTCGGTGGTCGAACCGCGCCAGAACGGGACGAAATCATTAACCTTTTCACTGATGCATCTTTGGCATGCACTAAGTAGCGGTTTTTCGAACCCATTCGATTAGTATTTTAGCATTTGGGCGGCATATGTTTGAATGGATCTCTAGTTTTCTAATCGCAACAAAACATATGCACCAAAAGCCTCTCCGCGCCCTAATTTCCGCACACCCGTGTCAAGCGCCGATCCTGTGACGCCTCCCCGCGTTTCATTTGGCGCGTCAACGTAATTTCGCCGCGCCCCGGGCAACTCCAGTCCCGTCCCTTCCTTGACCGTTCCGCGCGAGTCGCATAAACTAGCTGTTTCGTCTGCGTTCACTGGCGCAGGCCCAGGAGAGAGTCTGTGCCCAAACGTACTTTTCAGCCCCATGTGCGCGCCCGCCACAAGAAGCATGGGTTTCGCGCGCGCATGAAAACCAAGGGTGGACGGAAAGTCCTTGCAGGACGCCGCGCAAAAGGCCGCCACAGCCTCACTCGCGTCTGACGCGAAACGCCGGCGCTGGCCGCGCGCCTGCCGTCTGGTGCATCGCCGGCAATTCGATGCGGTGTATCGCCAAGGCCGACGCCGCGCGTCACCGCTCTTCGTCGTTTTCTACCGCCGCAACGGACTCGATTTCAGTCGCTTCGGCATGAGCGCGCGCAAGGCCCTGGGCGGAGCCGTGGTTCGCAACCGCCTTCGTCGCCGCGTGCGCGAGGTTCTGCGAACGCATCGGGAGGAGATTTTTGCAGGATGGGACATCGTCATACAGCCGCGGGAGCCTGCCGTGAAAGCGAGTTTCGCGCTTTTGTCGGCGGATTTGCTGCGCCTGCTCGCGAAAATCACCTCCGCGCCCACGAACTCGCGCCCGCTCGGCAAAACCGCTCCGGCTCCGGCGAATCCACGCCCGGGCTGAATCCGCCATCGCGATTCGCCACGGCCTTACTGCTGTTTGCCGTGCGCGGATATCAGGTTGTCCTCTCACCGTTTCTTGGTGGGGCGTGCCGTTTTCATCCTTCCTGCTCGCATTACGCCTGCGAAGCCATTGAGCGCCACGGCGCACTGCGCGGCGCGGGCCTCGCGTTGCGACGTTTGCTGCGTTGCCGCCCGTTTTCCTCCGGCGGCTATGATCCTGTTCCGGGAATGACGGAGCGCTCAGCGTGAGCCCGAAAAAAGAATCTCGGCCCGAAGTAAACGCGCTGCTGGCATTCGCGCTTTCGCTGCTGGTCTTATTTGCGTTCAATCATTTCTACAAGCCGGCAATCCCGCCTCCCGCATCAAAGCAGGCCACGGCGCATCAACAAGGAATCCAACAGGCTCCATCATTGCCTGCCACATCTCCGATTGTGGCGGCGGCCGAGGCCGCGCCGACGGGTCCCGCCACTGCGGTACAAGCCAGCGACGAAAAAACCATCGTTGTCCAGAGTCCGCTCTACCGCGTGGTCCTATCGAATCGTGGCGCGGTCGCAAAAAGTTGGCAGCTATCCAAATACAGCGACGACAAAAAACCTCCACATCCCCTTGATCTCGTCAGCGTGGAGGGTTCGCAGCAGGTGGGCGCCTGGCCGCTGTCATTAATCCTGCCTGACGCGGCCAGCGAAGATAAATCCGCTTCCGCGCTATACCAAATAACTCCCAGCGAGCCTACGGTCACCGCGCCCGTCGAAATCAGCTTCGAGTGGAGCGACGGCCATCTTGCTGTCCGCAAAGATTTGAAATTCGGCGCGGACTACGTCGTGAACCTGGGAGTTAGCGTCACGCTGGACGGAAAACCACTGCCTGTCGGCGTCGCGTGGCGTGGCGGCTTCGGTGATCCGGATGTTTACAAGGCGTCGCAGCTCGTTACCGTTTTTTACGACATCAACGGCAAGCTTACTCTTCTTCCTTACAAAAAGCTCGGCGTTCCCAACCAGCAGCAGACTCCCGCGCAGCAGTCGGGCGCGATGTCCTTCACCGGCATTGAGGACCAATTCTTCACGGCGGCGTTTCTTGCGGACAATTCCGGCTTAGCACTATGGCACTGGACCGAAGAACGCAACGTCAAGGAGGGCGACACCACTTCGCAGCAGCCCATCGCCGAAATGGCGGCAGGTACAGCTTCCGCGGAACCTTTGCATACGCGTCTTTTCGTCGGCCCGAAGGACATAACGCTGTTAAGCCGGCAGAATCCCCCACTCGGCGACCTGGTTAATTTCGGCTACATCAGCTTTCTTGCAAAGCCGCTGCTGGAAGTTCTCAAATGGATTCATCGTTTCGTTCCCAATTACGGTTGGGCGATCGTGGTGCTGACTTTAGTGATTAACATGGCGCTGTTTCCACTCAAGATCAAGAGCTGGCGGTCGATGCAGAAAATGCAGCGCGTGAAGCCGCAAATGGATTCCATCCAGGCGAAGTATAAGAAATTCGCCATGAATGACCCGCGCAAGAAGAAAATGAACGAAGAAATGATGGAACTTTACAAGCGCGAGGGAGTAAATCCGGTCGGTGGATGTCTTCCAATGCTGCTGCAGTTTCCCGTGTGGGCCGCGCTCTATCGTACGTTGGGCGGAGCGATTGAATTGCGGCATGCGCCCTGGATTTTATGGATACATGACCTTTCCGCCTATGATCATACCTATATTTTGCCCGTTCTGATGGCGGTGACAATGTACATCACGCAAAAAATGACGCCGCAGCAGGCCGCCGTGGACCCCATGCAGCAAAAAATGTTCGCCTTCATGCCACTGATTTTCGGCTTTATGTTTTTCCATTCCTCCAGCGGGCTTGTGCTTTATATTCTTACCAGCAACTTGGTGTCGATGGCCCAGCAATACTTCCTCAACCGCACCGAGCCGCTCCCCGCCAGGCCCAGCCGCATGCAGAAGATGAAGCGACTGGCCACCAGCAAGTAGAAAGTTTTACTTCTTCGCGACGTCAGGAATTTCCAGCAAATAGCCGTGTTTGCCGACGTTGATGCACATCGTCTTACCGATGCGATCGGTTTGCCCGGCACACTCGTGGATGTGACCGCAAAAGAGATAAGTGGGTTGTTGTCGTTCTACCAATGCCCGCAATGTCGGGCTGCCGGCGTGTTGCCCTGGAGCGACCTGGTCCAGCCTTGTCGCCTGCGGTGGAAAATGCACAACGAGATACAGGTTGCCATGACCCTTAAATTCCGCGAGCGCCTCCGCAATTTCTTCTTCGGAGTATTCACCCGGCGTGTGAAACGGAGTGGGGTTGCTGTAGCCAAGTCCCGCCCACAAAGTATCGCCGAGAGGTTTTAGCTGCCGGTGAAAATCAGAGAGACCGTGGCGCGAGCAGAAATCGCGATTTTCTTGGGCTGTTTCATGATTACCGGGCAGCACCCACACTTTCTCGCCGAAGGGGCGCAGCATCTCGCCGATCTGCTCCATTCCGCGTCCGAAGGTCGAGAGATCGCCCGCGGAGATATAGATATCGGCCGGAGTCGCCAGCAGACGCTGGAGCGCCTTCATGTCTCCGTGAATATCGCTGAAAATCAGTATCTTCATTGGGTCACGCGCTGTGGATGAAAGATTCCCTCGTTCCTGTAAATACGAAGGGGGCTGGCTGCCACGGCCCATTCCTCGTCGACCACGCGGCCCTGGGGATCCATCACCACGCGAAAGGTAAATGGAGGGGGCTGCGCCGAGGGGCGACGCATTGCAAAGCGTATGTCCAGAAATTCCACAACTCCATTGCCCTTTTCAGTGGAAGTGCGAATAACCGGAAATCGGGCAAACCATAAATATGTGCGCACCTCTGGAAGCGCCAACGCCTGCGACAGAACAGGGCTCGGCGGACTATCGGCCAGAAAATTGAAGAGTGGGGTCTGCGAGTTCCCCAGCGCAAAGCGTGCGCGGTAGACACCGCCAGCGGTGCGAATCATTCCGTCCCAATGCAATAGGTTTGGAGGCAGTGGGATGGCGGCCTCGTTGACCACCGCGAGGTTTTCTTGCTGCGCGAATTCGCGAACGTGCGCCAGCGCTGCGCTATGAGCCGTTGCGCATGTCAGTATGTAGGCCAATGCGACGTAAAAACCTCCCCGGCACCATTGCGCGCGAGCGAGCCGAAGCCCGGCGTGGCGCCACATCGGCAAAAAAAAGAACATCGCCATGAGCAGTAGAATTACACCGTCCCAGCGCACTCCGAAGGGATATCCTGCCGCTGTGGCCAGACTCCATACGCCGAAAGTCGTGGCTGCGAAGATCGTCCAGGCAATTATTGCGCGTCGCCGGATCCGTTTTTCGTTTGCATAAACCCACGCCGCCACCTGTGGCAGCAGTAATAGCGCAGTAAGCGTAAAGTCCAGGATGAACATCCAATCCCATGCATACCGATGAGAGGAGAACGGATTCCAAATCCGCGTCCCATAGGAAGTGGTGGCATCAAGAAGGATGTGACTGGCAATCCCGGCGGCGAACGCAGCGAAAAGAATCCAAAAGCCGGACGGTGACTTGCCTCGACGTCGCTGCCACCACCACAACAATGCGGCAAGAGCGGCCGTGAATATTGGCAGCGCCAGGAAGGAGTGCGTGAAGCCGCGATGAAAGCGGATGGTGGCCAGCGGGTCGTTGCTGAAAAGATCAGCAACTACATCAACGTCCGGAAACACGGAGCCCAGAGTCACGGCGAACACCGCCGTTGGCCCATATTTCTCGGAAAAAAACCCCTTGCCGATGAGTGCGCCGGCTATGCCGTGGGTGATTGGGTCCATGCTGGAGCTGTGGGTCCTTTAGAATCCATCAGAGAACATGCAACAACGGAGACCTGCGGGCGACAACGCGGCCGATTTCGTTCGAAGCGATGTGGTGAGCTGTCATGCGCTCGCGTGTTGCTTCGATAGCTTCCGGGGCCATAGCCACGAGAAATCCGCCGGAAGTCTGCGGATCGCAGAAAAGGTTTCGGATACCTTCCGGGACGGAAGCATCAAATTCGCAGCAACCTTCGAGCCATTCTCTATTACTTTTCAGGCCGCCGGAGAGATGTCCGCCGCGCTCTGCCTCGAGCGCCCCAGAAAATAGCCGCACTTGCGAATATTGCAGTTCGAACGATACATTGCTTCCCAGCGCCATCTCACGCGCATGCCCGAGTAAGCCGAAACCCGTTACGTCGGTGACGGCATGCACGGGAGTCTGGCCCGGTGCGCCAGCGGCTTCGACTTCTCGCAATGCAACGGCTGCATCGCGGTTCAATCGGGACATGAAGGCAATGCTGGCCTGGATATCCTGGACGCACGCGTCGCCTTGCTTTAGCGCAGTCGCTAGAACTCCAGTACCGATGGGCTTTGTCAGCAGCAGCGCATCGCCCGGTCGAGCGCCCACATTGCGCCAAATCCGCTGAGGATGAATCAAGCCGGTGACCGCATAGCCGAATTTCGGTTCGTCATCGCGAATTGAATGGCCGCCGACCACCGTACATTCCGCTTCGCACATTTTCGACAAACCGCCGCGCATGATTTGCTCGAGAACTTCCATGCCGGAAGCAGGCGGGAATACCACCAGCGAAAGTGCCGTGAGCGGCTTTCCCCCCATAGCATAGACATCACTGAGAGCATTGGCGGCGGCAATTTTGCCGTAGTCGAATGGCTCGTCCACAATCGGCGGAAAAAAGTCCACGGTCTGCACCAGTGCTAGTTCATCGGAGATGCGATAAATCCCGGCGTCGTCGCTGGTGCGAAAGCCGACAAGCAAATTCGGGTCATCCTGAACAGTAAGTTTTTTAAGAACGGAATCCAGCAGGCTTGGACCGAGCTTGGCGGAGCATCCGGCTGTCTTTGCTGTTGTGGTGAGGCGGGTTGAAGGCAACAGGAATTCTCCTCAACTATTTCGGCGCAACTTGAACCATCTTTAGCCCGTGGCGATCGGCCGAACAGGAACCACGATTTCCCGGCCATCTCCCGCGGCTGCTGGTACATGACAAACACCATCCAAAACACCCCCAGGCTCAATCTGCAGGCACGGCGTGTGAATCTCTCCTTGTGCGCGGCCAGTTGCGGAAATTTTCGCTTCCCGTTCCGCGTGAAGTTTGCCGGTAAACTTGCCGGCAATGACGACATGTACCGCATGAATTTCCGCATCCACGATGGCATTCTCACCCAGAATAAGCCGGCCGGTCGAAATAATGTCGCCCTTGAATTCACCGTCGATGCGAAAGGTGCCGGGAACGCGCAAAGTCCCCTCGATGCGGACGTCTTTCTCGATCAGGCCGCACCACGAAGAATCGTTCGATTCGTCTCGATTTTTGAAAATCCAAGCCATATAGATACTACATATGTAGCATCAATGTTTGGTCAGACGATCGTATAAATCTAATAGATTTTTGTCATCATAGAATTCGATGCTTAGCAGGCCAGGTGTGCGCGCCGACTTCGGGCGCAGATACACGCGTGTTCCCAGAATGCGCTGCAGCTCGTCCATTGCAGCCCGCGTATTGGCATCCAATTCAGGGGCAGCAGGTTTTTCTCCATCGCTGCGTTTCCGAGTAGCAAGGCGTTCCAGTTGGCGAA
>Ga0265760_10000030_pt1 | contig 52358 bp, 37 predicted proteins | sample NZIome_2_FD_200831 | JGI IMG/M metagenome (GOLD analysis project Ga0265760, IMG submission 200831) | Metatranscriptome of rhizosphere microbial communities from Maridalen valley, Oslo, Norway - NZI1 (Metagenome Metatranscriptome) | ecosystem: Host-associated > Plants > Roots > Rhizosphere >...
GGCTGGGCCTCCGCTAGCGCAGGATATGAAGCGCCGCAAGCCCGATGTCAGTGACGTCAACTACGACGCATATTTGGCGAATGACCGTACCTTAACTGATCCGGAAGTGGTTCACGTTGAGAAGGGCGGCTGCGTACGTCTTCGGGTCATCAATGGCAGTTCCGGCACGAACTTCTTCATCGATCTGGGATCTCTGACCGGAGAGCTGATTGCCACGGACGGAATGCCCGTTATTCCGATTCGCGCCTCCCGCTTTCCTTTGGCCATAGCCCAGCGCATTGACGTAAGGCTTGGACTGCCGCAGGCAGGAGCGTTTCCCGTGCTCGCATTGCGGGAAGGCGCGACCGAGCAGACTGGGATAATCCTGGCTACTGCGGGCGCCCCCATCAACAGGCTGCCGACGAAGAATGCAGCACCCGAGGGATTGTTGACTCTGGATTTGGAGAGCCGCCTGGTCGCTTCTGCGCCGCTCACTCAAAAAGCCATCGACCGGACTTTTGTGCTGCGGTTGCAAGGCAACATGGCCAGATACGAATGGCCAATCAATGGCGTCGTCTTCGATGCCGCGAATCCTGGTAGTCAGAAGGCTCAAGTCCTAGTAAAACCAGGACAGCGTGTAGCCGTGAAATTCATCAATGAGACGGGTATGTCTCACCCAATGCACCTCCACGGGCATTCCTTCCAGGTGATCGACATCAATGGCCAACCTATGAACGGCGCGCTCCGCGACGCCGTTCTTGTACCGCCGCAGACGAGCGTCACCGTTGCCTTTGACGCGAATAATCCCGGGATCTGGTACGTGCACTGTCATATTTTGTGGCACTTGGCCGCGGGCATGGCAACGTTAGTGCAATACGAGGCATAGAAGGTTGACGTGGAAGGAGCGCAAGGCGGCATCGCCCGCTGGATCGAGGAGTACCATCAACACCGGCCTCATCGCGGAGTCGGAGACCGCTCCCCGCACGAGGCCTTTCTGAGCTTTGCACGTGTGCTAGAAAACGAGCCCCTGTCTGTCTAATTTTAGTGAGGTGCACTACACAGGCGTAACCGTCGGCAGGAGAACTTCCCGCCGCAAGTATATGGGTTGAGTATGGATTTGATGCTACCGAAAGAAGCAAAAAACCAAAAAAGAGTTTTATCGGTTGTCTCATTCTCGTCCCTTGCACCCGGAGCGGGATTACCAAATTATTAGTGGGAGCAATTGTAGAACAATGGAGCGCCACGGTTTTCCAAGACCGTAACGCCCCAAGGGAAGAATGGTTAGCTAATCAAAGCCAGAAGCATAAGAGACACTTCGTAGCAATTATTTTGCTGTTACTTCGGTTGTTGTACGCTCTGCATCACCAGAGTGGCGAAAACATTGTCGCTGCCGACCATCCAAATGTCGCCGCCCGGGATGGCGATTCCGGCTTCAAGCTGGGCATTTAAAATATTGTTGTACTTGATATTGGGAGTAGGAATGATTTTCCACTCCGTACCATTCCAGTATTCGGCCAGGGTGGTGGAATCGTCAGTGGCAATGGATGTGTTTTCGCCGACGGCCAATAACTTGCCCGATGGCCCCGCAAAGATTCCACGAAAACGGCTACTGTACTTTCCCGGCTGGCCGAAATTCGGGCTAGGTACGATCTGCCACTCCGTGCCGTTCCAGTGTTCTATGAGTGTCAGCTGCGGCCTGGTATCGTTCGGGTTTTGGGAATACCAGCCTGCCGCCCATACGTTATCGGGTGCGAGAGCGACAACGCCGTTAAGGGAGTTATAGCCGCAGCACCCGTTGGGACTGGAAACGGCCGTCCATGTGGTGCCGTTATAATGCAACGAGTAGGTGGTGCCGCCCAAGGTAACGCCCACGGCCCATACGTCATTGCTGGCATGCGCCGACAAGCCGTAAACAATGCAATCGATGGCCGAGGCCTCAAATTGCGTCCAGGAATTGCCGTCGAAGTGTTCGAGCAGGGGCATATTATTAGGGTCGTCGAACAGGAAACCGCCGGCCCAAATGTCATTTGCTGAAATTGCCGTCACCGCGTACAGCGCGCCTATGTTAGGTGGCGGAAATTGCGGGCTGGAACTGATAGTCCAACTGGTTCCGTCAAAATGTTCGACGATCGGCGCTTCAAATTCTCCGAACATCTGGAGATTGATATAGCCCACCGCCCAAACATCGTCGGGAGAAACATCCGCCACGCCGTTCAAAAGATTGTTAGCGGTTCCCGTCATATCAGGAGCCGGAAACGCGGTCCAGCTCTGGCCGTCATAATGAATGGCGCTGGCACCGACGGCCCACATATCGGTCGGGGCGGACGCCGAGACGGATATGAGGAAGTTCCGAGACGGGAAGGGCTGATTTTCGTTTGGCGTGCTCACTATCTGAAGGCGTGTGGTGCCCGGAGAAACGGGATCGTTTTTTGCATAGGCCTGAGTAGAAATCAGGGTCAGGCCGACAACGGCAGCAAGGATTGCAGCATTGCGAAACTTGAACATATTAGTATCCTTTGGTGTACTTAGTGCGCGTTGGATGCGCGGTTGGAATGACGGTTCCATTTCGCGAATTCCAACTTACACTGCGAACGCTTCGGAGTTGTCACGGAAATGCAAACATTTTGCCACTGTGCCAGCGGCTAATTCCTCAAAACATTGGCTTCGGTGGACGAGAGGGCGAGCCGTGTCGTGGAATTACGTTTCTTCGGCGGGTTGGGCATCGAAGAAACGGCCAAGGTGATGAAAATATCCGACACAACCGTGAGGCACGATTGGCACCTTGCGAAGGCGTGGTTGCTGCGTGAGATCACCACAGGGCAGAACAATGAACAGTGAACGCTGGCAGCAGGTCCGGGAGTTGTTCCATCACGCCTTGGAGCGCGACGAAGCTGAGCGTGCCCGGTACCTCGACGAAACTTGCAGCCAAGACGAAGACTTAGGTCGCGAAGTTGCATCCATGCTCGCCTTTTCCCAGGATGCGGATGACTTTATAGAGGTGCCGGCGACGGGCAGGGAGCAGGATTCGTCTCCATCTGTTTCGTCTTCCTCAAAGAATGCGTTTCGCTGCATGAATTGACGCCTTGATCATCAGAACGGTGATGGAGACAACTAAAAGAATCAGGATGACGGCAGCAATGACGGAGCCTACAACAAACACTGCAATTACAAGTCCTATCAGCAAGAGTCCAGCCAATAGGGCGATTGCAGCCAATTTCAAGCGGCCGATCAACCGCTGGCGGGGCGGCAGCTCCGTTGGTGACGGCGAACTTTTCCTGATAAATATCTGAAGATTAGGCATCAGTTGTATTCAGTGTGACAAAACTCCGCGGATCGATGCCAGCGGACCTACCTTCCGACCACTGTACTTGCCCGTGCTGGCCGCCGCGTTTGCGGGTCGCTGTGAGATTCTGCCAAATATACCTCCCGCACGTGCCGGCCAAAATCTTCCAGGCCGGCACCGTTCCAGCCGCGGCAAATCTCCTCCAGCGTGTGCAGGCCCAGCATGCGGTAGCTTTCCGTCTGCGACTCATTGAACCACTGGTTCCCTGTGCTTTGATGCGGGAAAGAGCAGTTCGCGGCAGCGTACGATTCCACATCCGGCGGCTCGGTGCCGAGGAGTAGCGACTTGATATAAATCAATTGCCCATCGGGCCACGTAGGGTCCACGGCAGAATAGCGGATCGTCGCCATGGCGCAACGCCGTTTCTTTTCGCGCATTGGCTGCATATATTGATCCTCAAATTCGATGGGCACGTTCAGGTCAATTCGTACCTTGCGCAATGCATTTCCCAAATCCTCATAGGTAAAATGGGAATCGCATCCGGAATCGAGCACCACAATTTGCCGGCATCGCCGCAGGATCATTTCATACAGGGCCAGGTTTTCGAAGTGTCCGCCATCGGAGAGATACACGTAGGCGCTGGTGTTGTCGGTGAGTCCCAGGGCCTCCCTCACCAGCGAAGCCACGGCGGAGCGCGGACCGTCCTGCTTCCACGTGTGTTCTCCCGCGTCACCGGGGTTTCCCAGCCAGGCTCCCAGTCTGGCATTAAGCAAGGTCATCACAAAACCGATCACGGATGACGAGTGATAACCCATGCTGGGGCTGGCGGCGGCCCCTGAGATGGTCACCGCAGTGCCCAAGCTAATGCCTTCCCGGCCGCCGTATTCGGCCGAATCGCGGTAACCAAGTTCATAATTGCCGCTGTGCAATGGCGACACCGTGAAGGACTGCGCCTTCCTCTGCTGCCACGCCAGCCGTTGGCCCGATACCAGATTGAGCGCCACGTTCACCACGTGAAAAGGCTTGAAGCGCGTTTTCAAATCCCTCATCAGCAGATTGTCATTCGCGGCAAATCCTGTGAACCGGCTGGCGTTTCGTCTTGGGTTGGAGGCGCCCAGATACGCCCGAATCAGGCGATCGCGATACATCGCATGCAGCGAAAACCTATTGATGTTGATGTAGCGAGCCATCACCCGGCTGAGGATCAGAAGTATGGCCATTGCGCCGAGGGCCAGAAACCACGGTGTATGTTCCAGAACAAATTGGTGGTCTCGCCAGCCGGCAACTTTGCCGGGAGCCGGCGGCAGGAGCATGCCCGTGGAGAACAGCAGCCAGTTGGTGAAAATAGACAAGCCGATGCCAAAGGTGACCAGGAATATCGCCGGTGCCAGCTTTACCAGGTACCCATAGACCTTCGTGCCGGGACCTGGCTCTTTGTTGGGTACTTTGGCGCCGCTTTGCCGGCTGAGCCAGGCGCTGGCGGCCCCAATAGCCGCGAGCAGTTCCTTGCCCCACGCTCTCCAGTGAAATGCCCACGCAGGAGCCAGCAGCACCAGCACGCAGACCGCCAGCCAGGAAAAGGAGAGCATCTGGTTCCATGCGGAAGCACGCGCCATCCACTCACGATCATCGTCCTCCAGAACGGTGCTAGTCAGACCTACAAAGATGGTCCCTCCCAAGTCGAACGCTAAAAGCATGAGAGGCGGAACAATCGTCACGTAGAACGCCCAGTTTGGCAAGGGGAGAAGAGTTATCACCCATGCCATCACCTCCATCCCCAAGGCCACCAAAACAAGGGCAAGCGACAGCGGGCCGAACAACAGCTTCAAACTCCGTTTCCACGACCTCACACCGAACAGCAAAAAGGCCAGCCACCCGGCCGCAGCAGGAACCAACACCCAGGTGACTGCCTCCGCCTTGGGCGGGTGGTTCACTGTCACAAAGAAGAGGAGGGCATCATAAACCATGAAACACAAAATTGCGCCCGCCAGCGGAGCCAAAACCTTCCAGAGAAAATCGCTCTGGGAGTGATCCCGGCCTCCTGCGCTGGGCAGGTAGCGGCCGATATTGAATACGGCGAAAGCAAGCAGCAAGAAGAAACAACACGGCAAACCGTCTCTTACTACCCAGGACGAAGCGATGATCTGCCCCGAACCAATTTTCTCGTAAGTAATTCCCAGCATAAAGACCGCAAGCACCAGCCGCGGAAGCATGAGCGCCAGCATCAACAGAGGAACCAGAACCAACCAGTTCAGCAGGATGTTGCGCCCGACAGTGGCTACCAGCGTCCAGGTATCGGCGGAAAAAAATCCCAGGCGGGGCGACAGGTAGTTGTTGTACTCCTGCAAGTGCTCGACGGGAGCCGCTTCTCCGTGGGGAACCGGCTTTGCATTCGGCCGCAGACGCGGGATGACGTTCCCGAGCCCGCCTGCGCGCTGGATCCAAGCTGTCAGCCAGCTTCCAATGTATCCCCCTCCGGAAACTGTGGAGAGGTAGTCAAACTGGTCGAGAAGACCGTGCCCGGCCAATCCCTGGAGCACCCCAAGCGCGAATGTGGCGCTGCGTATGCCGCCGCCGGAGATGCACAGGGCGCTTAGAGGTTTCTCCTGGCCGCGAAGCTTCTCCAGCACCTCAGCCGTGTTTTCGCCCGAGAAATCTACGCCCGGCCGCAGGGCCTGGTATTCCTGGCACAGCACTTCGTGCAGCTTCAGCGGGCCTTCCGGCATAGGTAAATTGAGCCCCCGTTCCCAAAACGGCGTCAATAGTTAAAAGCGGCCTATTTAATTTGGTTTAACGGTCATAAATAAGGATTGTTGCGGTTATGTCTTTTGAGAATCTAAAACCCACCAAGTAACTGTCGCGACCATGCGTCCAGTTGTTTTGGTTGTTACCGTAAGGTCGGTTTTGAGCGCACGTAGCGGGCCCGGGAGAGGATATGGCACGTGGGCCGCCACAGAACCAATCCCCAGGATAATAAGTATTGCTTATACTGAACCAATCGGGCCATGTATTAATTAGAGTTGCCGCCGAACCATTATTCAATGTCCACGAATGCTCGTGGCTGTTTACTCCGCTGCTCCGCGTGTAGCCTTTTATGGGGCCGGTTACGGTCCGTTGGACCATATAAAGGTCCGCCGTGATGAGCCTCACTGGGGGGTTGTTCTCGAAGTTTTTGTGCTGCATGAGCAACTTGATGCGGCAGCCGTCCTCATCCCCGCAAAGGGGTTTTAAATCTACCACGGCCGTATTCCACGAAGTACCTCCTGCGGGAATCGTGAGCGTAAATCGTCGCGGCTTTTCACCGTTGATCCCTCCAGTAGTGTTAACAGCATCCATCGTTCCATTGACTCGAACGTCTCCTTGTATGGTCAGCTTAGGTTGGGCAACACGCAAATCAGCAACCGGTGGCCCTTGCAACGTGGTGATAAAGGCTCTCTTCGCTGTCAGGTCTCCCCTTGACGTCACTGCACCGTCCACTTGCGCGCTGCCGGCGACAAGCGTTCCTGTCTCCAGATGCCCGGTGACTTTGGCGCTCGTTGCGTTCAGCGTTCCGGTCTTCAGTAGCCCGAGGACTTCGGCCTCCGCAGCCTTGACCTTTCCCCCAACGTCCAGCTTTGCTCCCGGAGGATTGACGCCAATACCGACATTGCCTTGGCTGTCGACGAACAAGGCTTGGATTTGTTGGCCCCAGAGCAACCCACTGCACACCACCAACAGCGCCGCCAAGGAGATCAAGGCGGTGATGAGCCTCCGGGAAAATTTCCGGCGTGCCGTGGGATGCGCATCCACCTGCAAGGCAGCCTGCTTGTTTTCCAGGTTTTCAAGCTTTTGCCGCAGGGCTTGAAGCTCGGCCTTCATGTCGTTGTAATTGAGCTCTTCGCGCGAATCGTTCATGATGCGCTCCTCATTAGAATATGTTTTGGTGAGCCGATGGCCTCTCACCGCCCTGCACTTTGAATCTTGCCGCCGCTTCCCCTCTTGGGACACCCTGTTGCATCATTGGCTCTTGTTTACCGTTACGCTGAGCGTGGCGCCGTTCCGCACCTGGAACCCATTGCCAAGGATCACGCCCCCGCGCGCCTCCAACTCCCACGGCGCCCCACCCGTGGCAGTCCCAGTCACCTGTAGGTTGGTGGGGCTTTCGATCTTCCTGATGTTACCCACGGTGTCCAGATTGAACGACGGGATTAGGGCCCTCACGGTGGCCCCCGACCCCGCGTAGAGCATCCCGCGGGGGCCAAACAGCAGTTGCGGCTTCCCAAGCTCGGGAAGCTTTTGGTTGAACAACAGCTTCGGTTCCCCGGTAAAGCCGTAAAACGTATCGTCGGCCCAAAACATGAAGTTCCCGGCGGAGTCCACGACCGGATTTCCGTCAGTGCTAATGTTCGCGGGGAGGGCTGTTTGAGGAGGCGCGGGCGCGACCTCTTTGCCGTCCAGCGCGTTGACTGCCGTCAACTTCGATCCTGCGACGCTGCTTTGAAGAAAGTACAGTTTCTTTTTGGACAGCCCCGCTGTCGCCGTTGGATTGAGAATCGGCTGGCCGACCTCGCTCCTTTCCTCCAGCGGGTATTCCCACACCCTGGTGAGCCGCGCAAATAGATTCCCGTACTCCGTCACGGGATCGTTTTTCACGCCCCAGAGTGTCGCGCCCGAGCCCGAATTCCCGGTGATGTAAACGAAATCCACTCCTTCTTCCAAGTCGCTGGCCACCACCGGATTGCGATACCTGTTCAGATCGTCCGGAAAATCCGCCCACGTAACGCCGGCCTGCTCACCCAGGCCCGCTTTGCAGGTCAGCGACTGGTCGCCGGTTTTCGCTTCGACCGTGCACAGGTCGGAACCGATCCAGATTTTCTCACCCACTGCCGTTGACTCGAATTTCGGGCCGGAAACCCATGTAACTTCAGTCCCCAATGTATTCACCTTCCCCGCTGGAAAGTCAGCTGTAACGCCGGACTGCTTTCCCAAACCCTCCTTGCAGGTCAGCGACGTATCACTTGCTTTCGTTTCAATCGTGCACAGCCGGGATCCGATGCCGATTTTCCGGCCCGCTGCCATTGACTCGAATTTCGACCCGGAAACCCATGTAACGACCGTCCCGGATGTGTTCACATTTGCCGGGAGCAGCTCGAAACCCTCAGCCGCCGGAAAGTTAGCTGGAACGCCGGACTGCTTTCCCAAACCCTCCTTGCAGGTCAGCGACGTATCGCTTGCTTTCGTTTCAACCGTGCATAGTCGGGATCCGATATCGATTTTCTGACCCGCTTCCGTTGAGTCGAATTTCGACCCGGAAATCCACGTAACGTCAGTCCCCGATGTGTCCACCTTTCCCCCCGGTAGGTCCACGGTAACGCCGGATTGTTTTCCCAAGTCGACTTTGCAGATCAACGACTTGAGGCTTTTTATCTCTTCAACCGTGCAGCGATCGTACCCGATGCGGATTTTCTCTCCCTTTGCCGTTGAATCGAATTCGGGGCCGGAAGCCCACGTAACCTGAGTCCCCGATGTGTTCACCTTCCCAGGCAACAGCTGGACGTCATTCCCCGTCTGCGCGTTGATGGCGATAAACCGGGATCGCGGAGGATCCCCAACCTGCGCCAGCGCATAGAGAAAACGGCCGTCCGGAGTCAGCGTGATTCTCGCGTATTCCTCATCGTGAATACTCACCTGCCAAAGCTTCTGGGGACGAACCACCTTGCCTTCCGTGTCCAGCTCTCCCACTTGGGGATTCAGCGCGAAAATGCCTTGCTTCACAATGTAGAGAGTTCCATCCGGACCGGGGAGTACGGTCTTAGGCAGCTCATTGAATGTGAATGATTTCCTGTCCAGCGAGGCCGGCAAGTGTTTGACCAAGTTCGGATCGAGCGCCAATTGGGCAGTAAAAATCGCGTTATTTGTGATGATTCTCAGGCGACCGAAGGAATCCACCACCATGGGCGATCCTTCGCGAACTTCGTCGGTCAACGGGAACGGGACTGAAGCCATGTAGGCGCCGAACGAACTCAACTCTTCCAAACGAGTCTCGGACCCTTCCTTTCGAACCACGTAAAGCCGGTCTCCGTAAACCACCGGCGTTTTGGTAAGGGTACCTGCCGCGACCTGCATGGGAGAGTAATAGTTCTGTGGCGGATTGCTGTTCGTGCGGATAAAGTTGCACGAACTAGTGGCCGCCGGGCGCCCATCGGATTGCATAAGGGCGAGTGCCGAGGGTTGACTGGAGCAGGCGGGAACGGCTGGAGACATGCGCCTGTATGTAATGACCAAGCGGGGCAGGCGGTCTGGATCATTTTCCATATCGCTTGTGTTTAGACCGTAATAAACACGACGGCTGGCATTTCCTTGCGGCAGCAGAAGAAGGCCGATGTACCTCCGTCCGCCGTCGGATTGGAGGAGGCTCCCGCGCGTCAGGCTGGCGGAATCGGATCGCAATTGCATCAGCTCGCCCGTTGGTAAGGGCGGGGATCGAAGCGTATTCGGCCTAATGGGGGATGTGTTGACCTTTCCCCCTGTAAAGTTTGCCGTAACGCCGGATTGCTTTTCCAGGTCCTCTCCGCAGGTCAGCGACGTGTCGCTTGTTTTCGTTACAACCGTGCACGGGTCGGACCCAATAAGGACTTTCTGGCCCACTCCTGCTTTGTCGAATTTCGGGCCGGAAACCCAAGTAACGACAGTCCCTGCGGAATAAAGAAGCGGCTCTCTGCCATCCGGGGAGGCCCGCTGGGGCACCACTGTGATCGTCATCCCCCTGTCGGCACCCTTCTCTCGCACCAGGACAGTCTGGGGCTTTCGGTTTATCAACTCCTTTTTTTCGTATTTCGCTTTTGGCACCAGTTGCAACTGCACGTTCGTGAAGTCCGCATCTTTGATGCCATCGGGCAGCGCACTCGCGTTAAAATACAGCCACGATTTGGCTTTCTCGAACTCCGCCGCCCCGGAAGCTGCGACAGCCAGATACTTATCTTGCTGAGCGGCGGTATCCGATGTGTGCGTCTGAGAGGCCAGCAGAGTTACAGTGACATCTTCATATAAGTCTGCAGTAACGGCGGTATGGTTTCCGAGGCTCTCCTTGCAGATCAATGACGTTTCTTTTTTCATCTCCTTTACGGTGCACCAGTCGGACCCGATACGAATTTTTTGGCCCCTTGCCATTCTGTCGAATTTCGGGCCGGAAACCCACGTAACGTCAGTCCCCTTTGTGTTCACCTTCATGTTCGTGCTTTCATTTTCGGTATGGGCAAGCGCGGAAATAGCCGCCAGACTTGCGAATACGCCGGCCACAAAATACCGGCGAAGGAGGCCGCCGGAGCGGCAGGACTTCGGAGTCATATTAGTCCGCAATGTAACCATGGCATGCTCCTTCTATTCCATGCATCAAATTTCAGCCTTACGACTAGACATTACGAACCTTCGGAGGATTGAAAATCAAGGTTTCATAATTCTTCATCTTATCCATGTACTGGTAGACGGGCCAGACAATCCACCGCTCCCGGAAGGATACGGAACGTATCAGGAACAGATCAGCATGGGGAAATAACCATGTAGTAAAAGGGGGCTTAGGTCCATCGGTCCATTTCGGGGGCTTTCGCGTCATATCTTCAAGAGCATAGTCCCAATTGGTTTCTTCAAATTTGCCTATAAGGTGGAGATAGCCATCGCCGCCCATTAACAACGTTGCGCCCAAGGGTTTTCCCATCCCCTTGGGCAATGTGAATTCGGTCCACTTTTCTCCGTCCTCGGTCCACAACAACTCGTGAAATATTTCATCCAAGTTATAGGGATCTGTCGCTCCGCCGTAGAGCCAGAGCCGGCGTTCCGGGCGGGTCATCCCTACCGCGGCGGACATGCATCGCCCCGAGGGTAGCGGTTTCTTGCGCTCCCAGGATGGAGTCAAATTTCCGCTCTTGGGGCCCCAGGAGCAAGTCCACACCTCGTCTAGTGCTTCGTCCTTCTCCGAGAGACCTCCCAAGACCCAGACCTCGCCATTGAAGACTGCGCAAGAGTGGCACCTCCGGAGAGCGGGGGCCGCTCCCGCCATTGCAAGTTTTTTTCTTTCGGAACCCTCTTTGTCCCATTCCTCGAAGACCATAGCGCTGCCTTTCTTGTAATACCAGCAAACGCGGTTCGAGACAGGACCCAATGGGTCCGCCGAACTGCCGCCAATCAGCCACAAAGCCTCGTTGTGGATCACTCCAGGGCTTTCGCCCATACCGTCGGGGACATCCGCGTCCTTTCGCCAGCCGTCAAACCCTGAACTCGAGGACCAGAGCTCTGCGTGCTTTGTTTTCCCGCGAACAGAGACAAAGATTCCGTAAAGCCTCTCCCCCGTGGTTGGGTTGCTCAGGTCCTTTTCGGCCCTCAGCAGCAGAGTCGGATAGAAGAGTTGTTCCGCTCTGTCTCCGCCTAGGGTGTTCATGAAGAGATCGCGCGCGCACCATTGCAAGCGAAGGTCTACTGTGACTACGACGCTTCGTTCGACGAAGTGACCTGCCGTTTTATTGGATCCGGGTTCGGTCCTCCAGGCTTCCAGCCGGTAGGTCGTTACCGCCTCCGGCTTGACATCCCACCTCTTGGTAAGACTTTTGGGGTTTTTCTCTTCTTTGCCATTTGGAACTTCAGCATCTCCCGCAAACAACCTGACTGTGTTCGCGCCGATGGTGCGGCTGGAAATCTTCACTCCGGTACCCTGTAGGACGTGCGTCCGGCTAACGTCAAATTCTAAGATGGCAAGGTCTCCCGGAGCCTCTTTGACGGTCACAGTAGGAGTAACTTCGTCAATTTTCTTGCCCTCGTCCTCGTCCCAGAATTCCAGCCTAAGGCTGGCCTTCCCTTTCACCTCACCTGCGCCCTCGGGATTGATTTGTGTGATCCTAATGGTTACCGGGTCACGAGCCTTCAAGGAAAAAGGATCTGATTTCCACCTTACATTTTCTTTCTTCCTGGTGGTCTTCCCCTTAACCTTTGCGAGAGGGTCGGCGAAGCTCAGTTTTGTTTCCTCCACACCATCGCGGCAGAGATAATTTTCACCGGCAGTTGCGTCTCCGCAGGGGATGGTGATGATCACATAGAGATCCCCCGTATTGTTCTTGGCCTCGATCTCGAAAGAAATGTAGTTCTCGTCTGGAGAACCGACGGTGAGCTTGTAGTCGAGCGGCGATTTCACTGTCAGAAGGTCTGTCATGTGATCTCATTCCTCGGTGAGAATCTTGATATCCTTATAGTCTTCGTAGCCAGACTGGTTGTAAGCCCTAAGTCTGAATGTGGTATCCGCCTGCACCTTGGTGGGCGGCGCTTCGGTGCTCCATTTATCGCCAAGCTCACCGGAGGGCCTGCTCCACTCGCTTACCGGGGGCGCTTCTTCCGTGCCATCGAGCCGTAGCTTAAACAATTTGACGGAGTCGGCGCCATGAAGCGTCCATGCAAGGGTGACATTGGTTCCCTTCTGAGGCCTCTCCACAGGGGCTTTCATCCACAGACTGCGAATCAGGACCGGCTCGAGTTTCAGCTTCAGCCACCCCTCGGTAAGGGTGGGCCAGCCAACCGCCGGGCCAGCCAGATCGGCGGCGGAGACCATCTCCGGATCCTCGGCCCAGCCCGATACATTGGGGCGGTAGGCCCAGGACCATTGGCCATAATCATCGGAGGGTTTGGGCACATGGGGTGTGGCCGGAGTACCCAGCACCGGCGCGGTCTGGAAGAATACCTCGCGGATCTGCTTGGCCCCTATTAGTTGCGCCGCGGAGAGTTCCAGGTATCCCTTTGGCAGGACGCCCGAAGTAACGTGAACGCGCGCCTGCGGATCCATCAGTAAAGTGACGTGTAGTGGGTTGTCGCAGTCCAATTCGAGGTCTTGATCGCGCTGAAGACCCTTGTACGGGTCGGTTCCTTTCCCAAAGTCGAATCCCCAGCTGGCATAAAAGGGCCCCGAAACAGAATCTCCCTTGAAGAACCCCACCAGGCCGTCGTTGGTGCTCCGGCTGTCCCCCAGGCGCACGCGCCAACGCACTCTCTCCACGCCGCCCGTATGCATGGACTGCTTTGGCAGGTCCCCCGATCCGTTTGTAAGAGCCGTCTTTAGAAATTCATCGAGGGACGGGCTGCCCGATTTCGGATCCGCTCTCCAGCTCTTTTCCTGGTCAAGCGCGGGTAAGCCGCCCATTTCCAGGCGCAACTTAGCGCGCACCAGCGCCAGGGGACGGCCGATGAGGACGGATATCAGGGGGTTGTCTTCCGGCACGCGCTCTTCGGTGGCCTCCACAGCTTTACTGATCCGCTCGGCGAAACGGTGGCCCTCAGCATACTTGAGAGCAAGCACGAACGCCGCAAAGGCCCGTAGATGGCGATCCTGAATGCCTTTGACCTTTTCCAGGTCCCGCAGATGGCCATCCTGAACGTCTTCGTGGTCCGCCTCATCGCCGCTTGCCCCAGGAACGGCAACCCAGTAAAACAGGGTCTCGGCCTTTTCATCAAACCGCATCTGCAGAATTCCGGCCGGCAGGCCGTTGGCCGCATAGAGGACGAGGTTTTGATCGAAACGATTCAGCACGACCCAGCCGCAGACCGGGCCCGCTCCGGCGTCGGTATCTTCCCCTGAGACGCCCGTGAATTCGAGCCGCATGGGTCGGCAGAACCGGGGGTGAAGACGGACAGCGGTGGGATTCTTGGGCGAAGGCAGTCCCACTTCCAATCTTCCCGACTGGCACAAGCCTGGCGACTCTCGCGGCTTTTTTGACACCTTCTCTGGCTCGACCCTGGTCTTCTGGCCGAACGCATCAATGATCACGAGTTCTTTTAGCTGAAGAAGACCCGTCCGCAGAGGGCAGAAGGGCATCTTACCTCCGCCGGGGGTGACCGGGGAACTGTCGGGTTGAAAATCCTTGCCCAGCACCTTGCTGATGGGATCGAGATACAAGGGGTGTTTCTTATCTGTATCGTTCCATTTGTCGTAATCCAGGGGTGGCAGCTGATCTCCCGCCCGGCGCATGATCAGGGCGTCGTGAAATCCCCCCAATGCCTGCGAGATCATGACCGTCCGTGATCCCAGACACTCGTCGATCTGTTCCATGAGCTTCCGGAGTGGCCCCGTCCCGGAGGCCTCAGTCCGGTCGTACTGCAGATCGAACAGCGGGCTTCCAACAAAGCAAAGCCCCGTATACTCCGGCTTATCTTCTTCATCCTCCGGCTTATCGTCTTTCAAGGGGATCAGGTCGGTGTTCCTGCCGTACGGCGCGTCCTTTGCCACGTGCTCCAAAGTCCAGCGCTTCGTGAGCTCGCCGCTCACTTCATCCGCCTGCCAGCCGACTGCCCAATAAAGGTAGAGCGGGATCCACGGGTTATGTTTCCAAGAGAAGCGGCTGAAAGTATCCGGTGGAACCCCGTCTGTATCTTTCGTCGTCTTGTATTTCCCGTACGACCCCTCTTCCGGCAAAAGCTCGGGATCCGTCGTCTTGTATTGCCCGAATTTCCCGTTCGGCAATTGGTGGGCGCCGGTTGTTTCCAATTCGTCCAGGAGCAAGGTCTCCTTCAGAAGCCTTGCGGACCACGGTGGAATGGCTTTGAGGTATTCGGGGGAAATTTTCAGCGTCTTCAGCCAGTCATCGGCCTCAAGCCAATGCGAATCCGAATCGTGCTTGACCGTATAGCTAAACTTTTTAAGCTCTTCCCCTGTGATCCGCACCTTTACTGATTTGGGCTTCTCCCGCGTTCCGAGTGCCCCCGCGGCCGGGCCAGTGAGCAAAAGCACGGGATCCTTGGGAACATAGAAGGGAGCGGCTGGCTGCTCTTCGAGATTGTACTGCACCCGGGACGGCGCTTTAGAACGTCCTTCGAGCTCTTCGCCGAGCGAGCCTTTTCCTCTAACCCGCTTATCCCGGCTATTCTTGGCTTCCTCAACTCTGGTCTTATAAACCTCCACAAATTTCTGCAATCTCTCCCGGTTCAGCAGAAGCGGGTTTGGCGGTTTCTTACGATATGTGCGATGCCACAACGCATACAACTCCCACCGATAGTCTTTCAGCAGGCGCTCGCGCCGGTCGCATTCCCGTTCCAGTTCGTTGAGTTCATCCAGTTTTTTCTGCAAGTCCGCGGACAAAGGAGGCAATGCCTCGAGCCGTGACGGCTGGACGCTCTCAGGTGCAGCGGCTGCCGCCTGCTGGATCACCCAGGTCTTGCCTCCGGCAACCGCCGCAAAACCTTGTCGGTGAAGTTCGGCATCCATCTCTGCGGCCTTCGCCCCCTGGGAAAAGAGGCCGACCTGAAGAGCGGTGATCAGGTCTTCCAGAAGGTTTACTTCGCTTACCAGATGCTTTCTTTTTTTCGCATTGTTGCGTTCGTTTGCGACCCGCGCCGCGAAGGCCTCCGCGGAGGTATTTCCCAGATCCACCCAGTAGTTCTCGGGTTTTTCAAAGTTCTCGAAGAAATCGCCGTCTGACTTCCGGCGCACATTCTTCACTGTGCCATGGCAAAGAATTCCAGCCGGCAGCGCTCTGGCAAGCTCAGCTCCTCCGAGTTCGTCAATCTTCCCGAAGTCCCTTACACAGCCGCGATCCTTCATCCATTCGTCTAGTATTTCGCTTGCTTTCTTCAGCTCGCTTAATTGCCTCTCGATATCCTTCTTCTTTGCCGCGTCCGCCGTCGCCAGCGTGGCAGCGAGTGCACTCCGCTCTTTGGCGACCCTCTCCAGTCTGGCCACCAGTCCGCTCCATGGATCGTCCTCCGCTCCGGAGTACCACCCGGTGACGAGGTAGGAGAGCTCCACTTCTTTCGGAACGTCTTTCAGGTTGTCGTGCAGACCCAGAATGCTCCGGCAGGCGGGATAGTGAGCGCTGAATCCTGCATCGCCGCCAGTCACGGCGGTCAATTCCACTTCGGCCTTCGCGTTGTCGTTACTGTAAACGTAATCACCTTCGCGCTTGTCCCCGTCCCAGATGACTTGAGCCCACCCGATCCGGCGCAATTCCAGGGGCGTCTCGTATTCCTTGCCCGGCGCCGCCTTGTGAGGGACCGGCAAAACCACTGCGGGTTCGGTGGCGAGCGCCTGCTCATCTCCGCGGATTATCCAGGCTTTCATGCGCTGCCCGTCCGATTCCGCTTTGTAAAAGCGCTGCACCAGCCATCGGTTCGGTATTCTTGGGAACCCTGGTTCGTTTTTCTGGTCCCAATGAGCCACTGCCGCCGGAAGCCGGAAATGAAGGTGTATGCCCGGTTCGAGGGGTGGGTCTAATGGCTCCAGAGGCTGCCTGAGATCGGCGCCAATCAAATATCGATCCTTCAGCAAGGAATAATTCGGCGCCGCGCTTACAGTGCCCTTCTTCAGCGGGGAGTGCGCGCTGTGGCTTTCATTCCCGCCAACCATAAGCGCATCCACGTGAATCGGAATCAATAGGTGCGTTCGGTCCACCACGCCGCTCATCGTTTGTCCCCTACAATAATCACTGCCCGCCCGGGACTTTTCGTCATCTGCACGGCGAATTCGGCCGAGGTCAATGGTGGGTCGTGGGTTATCCCGTCGTGGTCCTTGAGTCCCTTGTAGAGACGTCTCGCCAGTTTCGGCACGTTGACAACCCGGAGGCCGTCGCTATCCCCCTGATCAACCCCCCGAAAAGGGATCTTCACAACCTTACTGATTTCGAGCTTGATCTGTTTGCCGGGATTTGGCTTTTTCACGCGCCGCAGGATGGTTTTTTTCTTCTCATCGGCGCCGAAGTGCATGCCTTCAGGAGGCTGACGAATTTCGATCTCGGTCAGCGGCCCATTGAAAATACACAACATGATATCCGGCCCCAGACGGTCGATACGAAGGGGCGGCGCGGGCACCTGCTTCGTTTCTCCTTTTTTCTTGTACCACGCCTTCATTTCCAGGCCCTGCCAGCCGCGCACAATCGGGGAACGCAGGAGAAATCCTTCGAAGGGGAAAACAGGTTCGGGGCGGGGAAGTTCGGCGGCATTCCCATCGCCGGCGTTATTCGCTCCCTCGCCTTCATCGGGGCGCTGGCGAACCTTGGCGGAGCCGTTTACCGCGATGTCAAATAACTGATCGGCGAGCATCGAGTCAACCAGTTGTGCGTTCGTGCTGTTGCGGCCCACGCTGCAAGCCCCTTCCAGCAGGCGCCTGACCCATAGGGGATCGATGCGGAAAAACCGCATGGAGGGCATCGGCAGCATGCGTTCATCCGGAACCAGGTACAAGAACGGGACACCGTATAGCAGGACCCGCCGGGCCAGCCATTTACGCACAGTTGCCGGCAAATCCTTTTCATTTATCTTCAGCTTATCGATGCGGTCCTCGAATTTCTCCAAATCGTACTTTTTGCCGGCTTTATCTTCCATCGCTTCGCTCAGAGCCGACTCCAGGAATTCGCTCTCCGGCGACTGCAGCAAATGTTCTCCAGCACGCTGACTATTCAGAATTCGCCTAAGCTCTTCTTTTTGCATGCGCGCTCTGATCTTCCTCTGGACCTCCGTGCGCCATTCGCACAGCGCCTGCGCGAATGACCGGTCCTGGAGACCCAGAAGCCGGCCGAGCTGCGCGGCTCCCGCGTACGTAAGGTCCATCAGGCCCCGCGTGTGGTCGTATTCCACCAGGGCGTCGGGGACGGCCTTGAACTTGTGACGACCTGAAACTGCCATTTCCAGAGGGGACAGCGGTCCCCGGTACCAGGAGACGGTTTTCTCGCCGAGGCGCGTATTGTGATTCAACGCTGCGTATCCTCTGCTGAAAGCCCCGCGCACGTATTTCTCTGTTTCGCTGGCGTATTGCACATTGGCGTCTTCCGGGGCGGCTTTCGAGTTATCTTTTTCCGGTTTCGGCGTCTCGTATTTCAGCCGGAGTGGCTCCAATTCTTCTCCGAGATCATGCATCGCGCTCGCGAAGTCTCGTGCATCCTCGCAGTGGAAAGTCCAACTGGCGAGCACCGCCAACCGGAGCTTTTTCGGGGTATCCTGCGTTTTCTTCCCCGGGGGCAGGAAGTCCTGCATGCCTTCGAGCGAAACCAGGATGGCCCGGTTCTCCACCGCCTGCCGCACCGTTATGGCCGGAGACACCTCCTTGAAGACTGCAGCGGGAACGATTTTCCTGTGTTCAAGGTCCATCTTGGATACGTACGGACGGGCGTCAACGATTTTTTGCGCGTAGACTTCTCCAATCTTCCCCAGGGCCTTTCTAAGCTGGTCAGGCGCCGCCTTATTCAAATCCACGCCTTCAACGGTTTCCTTGCGTTCAAGGTCCTCCTTGGACAGGTACTGGCGGGCCGCAAGGATTTTTTCGGCGTAAGCTTCTCCAATCTTCCCCAATTCGTCTTTAAGCTGATCAAGCGTCGCCAAATTCAAATCCACGCCTTTTGAATCCGTCTGCGCGGGCTGCGGAAAGCGGTTCCCAATTACGACCGAAAAACTTCCGTCGGTCAGGAACGAAGCCGTTTCCTTTTGGTCCGTGTTGACTTCGCGCACGTGAGCAAGAAAGTCCAGATCGAGGGCGCCGGGGGCCACCTTGGCAAACAGCGCGGCATCCATATCGATGGTGTTGCAGGGATCGTCTTTCTCCCAGGGTTGGAGGTTAGAAATTGTCGGGCCGGCCACGCCGTCCTTTTTCAACTTATCCGGGTCGAACAGAAGATCGCTTACCTGGCGCGGTTCGATCTTCGGGAATTTGCCATCTTCATCATTGAAGTCCTCCGCACTCAAAAGGAGCAGCGCCATCCACGGGCGGCCCTCGGGCCAGGAGGGGATTGGCCTTTCCCAGGGAATCGTCCGACGCGTGAAGACAATATGCGGCAGAGAATTGGCGAAGGCGCCCGTGGAGCCTTCAGGCGGGTAAACGCTGTAGATGTCCGCGGGATTCAACGCAAACCTTGGACCGGCAACGGCAAACTCGAAGTCGGGGCGAGTGAACGGAACCGGCAGCTCACTTTCCTGCAATTTTTTTGTCTGCAATTCTATAACGGTTTGGTGTACAGCCACTTTGTACTCGCCGGGCGCAAGGGGCAGCCGACAGTAACTGGAGAACCGGATTCCCTCGGAAACAAGGCTGTTGCTCATAACTCAGCACCCTACCGTATTCATATCAGTCTGGTTCTTCATATTTGTGCCCCACGGAATTCATTGCAGGCCCCGCCTGAAAATAGTCCTTCGACTTGCCGAGCAACTCCAGATTCGGCTCATTCAGCACCGAATCGGGAGGCAATTGTTGCTCACTCAGGCGCAATTGCTCGCGCAGGCAGTTCAGGACTTTCGTGCGCTTTTCCGTAACGTCAGCATTCAACCAGATGGTATTGAAAATTTTCGTTCCCGCCCCGGGTTGCGTGATCTTGGGGAGATCTTTCGTGTACTCCCAAACGACTCTCTTCTCATAGAGTTGCTCCTTGAAAGTATCGCCGGCTATCACAGGCAGCGGCAATTCGGGCTCCAGAGGGATGCAGACAACCCGGATGCCGACGGCAACCTCAATGGTTTTCGCCTCCGGCGTCTTCGGAAGCGGCACATCATTCTCGATGGCGCATTTCCCCCAAAGAGCGTCGGGAACGTTGCCCGTGACCTCCGACACGCTGAATATTCCTGCGCCGACCGGCTTCTTAGCACTATCAAAGATTGAGACTTTGAATCTCGAGTCAAGGCTTTGCCTTCCCATGGGCCGGATTCCGAGGGCTGTTTCCGCTTTAAGCTTCACTTCTTTCTTGCGTTCGGGCTCAGGTGTCAGCTCCGCCCGCACTTCTTTCGTGCGTTCGGGCCAAGGCGTCAACTCCGTAAATCGGGTGCAGGGAATAACGGATTGGGCGGTCAGCGACAGTTGATGCGCGTTTACGATTCGATAAGTGTGCTTCTTGCTGTTCCCGGTAGTGGGGTCCTTCACCTCCACTTCCTGCTCGCGCAGGAGTCCTCCCGTGATGCGCACCGAAAGAACATCGGGCTGGGAAATATCTTGCGGCAGGCTCTTGGCGGCTGCGGCAGCGTCACCGGCGGCCGGCAGGGCCTTAGCGGCAGGCAGGCACTTGAGGATGAATTCGGAAGCAGTGAGGGGGATCGCTGCCGGAACGCTCGCGCCAAACCGGATGGTAAACGAAATGATCCAAAGCGAGACCACCGCTTTGCCGCCGAAAGGCGAACCCCAGAGCTGCAAGGCAACGCTCAATTCCAGGCGGATCGCGAGGCTGCCCACCCGGAGAGCAACGCCCATGGTAATGCCCATGTCTGCCTGGTAGTAGAAGGGCTGCCAGCACATCAGAAAATTGGCATAAGCAATAAACCAGGCCTCGATCCCGCCCGACTTAAAGACCGCGCAGAGCTTCCCGCCGGCCATGATGCAGGAGGGCGTGAGCGCAAGATAGGCCTCACCCGTAATGCTGAGTTCCGTGCCAATCTGCAACTGCATTCCCAGGCGGGGAACGAGCGGATAATGGGCGGGCCGCTTAAAGGCTGGATGGTAGCCTCCCAGCGAAATGACGAAATCGCCCTTGTGAGGCCCCGCGAACCATACGCAGAAGGCGAAGCCTCCAGTGAGTTGGCAAGCTTCGGAGAAGATAAAGGAGTTCTGTGTCAGGCGGGCCTCAAACTTGATCAAACCCTCGGCGATGCTGATCACCCCGCGCAGGGCCAGTTCCGCGCAGGCGATGGCCTTATCCGGCTGCACCAGCGGCGGCGTGGCCATTCTGGAAAGGCCCAGCAGTCCGATTTCCACGTCCCCGCCGGACGAGAACGCAACCGAGACCAGCAGGAACGAGTCCACCATTCCAAAGGAGTTGAATTTGATGCCCGCGGCAATCCAGAAATTCCCGGGCGAAGGAAGCACGAAGGGGCGCAGCTCTCGCGGCAACTTCTGCAAATCCGCAAAGTCCTGCTTCCCCATGGCGGCCTGAATCAGGGGAAAGGTGTGCACCTCTTCGATTCGCGGAAGCGTCAGCTTCCGGTTCACGCCAAACCCAAACGCCAGCCCGGTGAGAACGAAAGCGCCCGTGCCGGTGGGGTCGCCCAGCTCCAGCAGCAGCACTGCAAATGCCATTACCGAGTTCGTGCCGTCTGCCAACTTGACATACGACCCGAAGGCCGAGAAGGTGAACACCGCTGTGCGAATCAGCAGTGTGCCCTCGAGCTCCAACTCCTTTAGGTCCTTGGGAGGGACCCGCACCAGGCTGCCGCCAATCTCAATGGGCCCGTTGCCCAGCGCCAGGCCCATTCCGTCCAGGGTGAACTCGACGTGCTTAAGGAACTGCGAGGGCTCGGTAAACTTATCCAGGGGATACGTCAGCCCCAGACCTTCGAGGTTGAACGTCAAAACGTTTAACTGCAGGCTGGCGTCAAACTTGATGCCTACTCGCCCGTTTTCGTAACCCAGTCCGATGCGCCGAACCGTGACTGGCCCCATCGACTTGTCTACTTCGAACCACTTCGTCGCGTCAGTTGCTTCCTCAGCCTGAAGCGCCGCAGGCCCCTCTCCACCGCCAGCTTTTTCGGAGGCAGTTGGTTCGGTAACAGGTGAGTCGGCGGGAGATTCCTTGAACGTATCCTCATCTACGGGCAAACTCAGAGTGCGTGACAAGGATCCGAACAGCAGCTCCGCGGTAATGTTGAATTTCTGAAGTCCTCCTCTTCCGTCACCTTTCCCGGACATGTCAGAAAGCGGCTTTACGCCCGTATCCGCCAGAATCTCGTCGAGGCTCGCGACCGAATCCTGCTCGAGCGCGGCAGAAGCAACGATAATGCGCAGGCTCTCAAACCCAATGGCCTGATCCTTCGGCATCGCACGGCCCACTATCGGCAAGTCCGATAATTCCACCTTTGCGCCCAGATCGACCCCAAAAAGGACTACAGTCTCGGCTCCGGCCTTCGCTCCGGAACCTGTCGTAGACTTCGTTCTGGAAGTTGTGGAATCCGTTGCGACCTTCTTTGCGGGGTCCTTGCTGTAGTACGCCAGCAAGGCGCTATTGAGGGTCATTGTAAGGCTGGCGGGTATATATTTAGCAAACTCCGGCAAGACAGAGGCGGCCAAGGCTTGTATCTTCAGTTCGTGACCGTACGGGTCACTATATGTCGCCACAGCGCACGTGGATGCGCTATTTTTACTGAAGTACAAGCTGAACGATAAAGGATCCTCGCCCTCTGGGCCGAAGAGAATCCGGCCGCCGAAGGTTGTGCCAGCTTCCGGATTTTCCGCATCCAGGCTATGTGCAACCGTGAAGCAGCAGTCTAGGGTAGTTCTGTTAAGTGTAAGTTTGCCCCAGCATTCGAACCCGAATTGCTCGCCTCGGGAATCATAGGACACCGCCACACTGTCGACGATGATCAGGTCACTGACCGACTTCGGCGGCGATAGTTTAATTTTTACTTGTTCCGCCAGCCAGACAATCAGGTCCACGACGGGGACACCCTCGTCAGGTTTCGCGCGGGCCTCAAACTGCCAATCCAGATTATTCTTTTCCCCTTCCGGACTACACGACACCGCAAAGCGAACGTCGGGCAATGCTTTGCCGGCAATCTTCAGCTCCGTATCCGGGATTATGTTCATTGCAAACGAATAATAGGATTTGGGATCGGCCTCCAGCCTGAGATTTTCGATTTTAACTTTCGGGGTTAAAAACTGAAGGGGCAAAGTATCCATCTGAAATTGTTGTTTGAAGTAGCTTTGCAAATCGATTGTCCAAGATCCTCTTTGCTCGGCGGAAAAATAAAAACCGGGAGCTTCAAGTGTGAGATCCAACTTGAGTCCCAAAAACGTCGCTGTTCCACTGATCGTTGCGAAAATTGAGCGCGCCGTACTGTCGAAAGGGTTGACAACTACAACCCTCACTGATTCAAGGCCAAGCGTAATCAATTCCGATCCGCCCAGTTTGCCAAAGGGCGACCACTCCTCGGCCTTTTTTCCCATTCCGATCGTGAACTGCATGGACGCAACTTCATATCCGCTCCCGAAACGGACCAACGTGATGCTGGCGTTCTTCGGGCCGATGGGGCCGATGACTTTCCGTACGGGCTCAGGCAGAAAAGAATACTTATCCATTCCGGCCTTGAAGCTGACGGCGTCTAGGAAATTTTCAAGGGTGATGTCCTTGCCAAAGGTGCATCCAAACACCAACTCGTCGTCCCGCCCCGAAACGACACTCGCCGATGCTGTCAAAAGCTTGAGCGCTCCAATTTCAACGTCGCCGAGATAGGCCATTACCGCTTCATAGGATGTGTTTTCGAAACGCCAATACCGGCTGAGGGGGCTGTACATTTCAAACCGCAGGTTCTTGAACGCTGCCAATGCTGTGCCTTCCGGCGGCAGGGAAAGTCCGGAGCTTAAGGGAACTTTCAGGTGGATCCCGGGAATCGGAGGTTCGGCATCCCACGGGAGTTCGTCCCTTTGTAGCCTCGGGAGGTTCCCGCTAGGGCGAGGGATCACTTGCCCATGCAAAACCGGAGGTGCACCCTTGCCTAACTGTGCAAGAAGGGCAAGCGTTCCCCGGGAAGCCCCGCGTCCCACAAAATTAAGACCTTTCTTTAGTATGATCGTTTCCTTTAAGGCAGGGTCGCCGAAAACAGCGCCAAGCGTTAGCTCGTGCTCGTACGTTGTCAAATATAGATAAGCAGCCTCTAGCTTAAGGGCATCGAGAACTGACTGCCCGCTCGCATCGTATAGCAGGCTTCCGGAATCATAAGGTATGGGAAGCTCTGGGAAACTTTGTAGAAATCGCCAACCTTCTGGCTGTTTATGCAGGTTATAACGAAGGGTGACGTCAAGAATATCCTGATTCCCAATCAGTTCGAAAGTTGCCTGTACCTCGGTCGACTTCTTGAGAATATCGAGGTTTTTCTCCAGAAAGAGGGACGATGTCTTACCTTCGATGAATTTGAAAGCAGCAGTACCCTTGGCAGGGGGGACATACTCAATCTTGATGCCTTCGGCCTCATCATATGGACTTAAACTACGAACAGGAAAGGTCTTGTCTTCAAGAACAGGGAAGGTCTTGTCCCCAATGCGCACATGACCGTCCTTGATCGTCAGGTTGTTGACGTTCGTCAGTGCGTCCCATAGCTTTTGAAGGTTCATCTTGCGGCCGCGTTACCGATCAGATCGTACTCACAATGACGTACAGCGTGGAATCATGCATCCCATCTCTGATATGTCGATCTCTGAAACCCTTCATTGTAAGTTAGTGTGGATCACCTTCGCATTCGCTCATCTTCTCTTAAAATTGGTTTGGCACGTCACCATCAAGCGGATTACCCCTTCAGGCCTTCTAGGTTCGCAAACTTGGTTTGAAGATTTGTCATCACCGACGTTTTCATTTTACGAGCAAGGAAGTAGTTCATTTTGCTTATGGCTGCCACCTTTTCTTCCCCGGAACCCGAAGAGATCTCTTCGGCGAGAGCTTCTAATAAAAACGTGATAACTTTGAGGCTAAGGGGAGTCGGGTGTTTTTCATAATCGGCTATCTGCCCTTCAAACTGTTTTAGCGCGTCGCTATCAAGCGGATTATCCTTTAGGCCCTCTAGGTTTACGAACTTGGTTTGCAGATTTGTCATCGTCGGTGTTTTCATCTTACGAGCAAGGAAGTAGTTCATTTTGCTCATGGCTGCTACCTTTTCACCTTCGGAACCCCAGGAGATATCTGCAGCGAGAGCTTCTAATAGAAACGTAATAACTTTGAGACGAAGGGGAGTCGGGTCTTTTTCATAATCGGCTATTTGCCCTTCAAACTGTGTTAGGGCGTCACTACCAAGCGGATTATCCGGTCGAGGATTCGGTTGCGTCCCTATCTTGTCAGGGGGAATGTCGAGAGGACTCGAGTCTGGCCTATTCTCATTGGGATATTGTTTATAAATTTCACCTCTTTCGCCCTGGTTCTTACCGCTAAACAACTCAAAGAGTTCGCTGAAAGCCTTATCGTCCTTTTCCTTCAGCCTATCTTGCAGAAAAACAGGACCCGTGAGGCGTTGGCCATCTCTAGCGCATTGAATGACGCGCCAGCCGACCACGTCGGGCTCCCACCAGACTGCGCCCGGCATTGCTACCTCCTGTTCATAATAAGTAGTGAACTCGTGTTGAGCTTCCATTGTCACCGTATACTTTGCGAGAGCGTTCTTCTTTTTCAGATCTTTGTCGCAGGTCAGCGACTTGTTGTTTTCTATCTTCTCAACCTTGCACACGACGGTATCGATAAGAATGTCGTCGCCAGCTTTCAACAAATTGAATTTCGGGCCGGAAATCCAAGTGACGGTTTTCCCCAATGTCTTCACCTTACATTCAACCGTATTGTGCGAAGGCAGCTCGAACCCGCCGCGGCAGAAGGCTGCGTAGCAATAAACTTTAACGTTGGGATCCCACTTTTCCCAAGCGTTGGCGAAAGCTTTGGCTATGGCCATAGACTTTGTAAAAGAAATATACCCCCTGAAAGTCTGGTCTGCCGTAAACGCACCTAAATGCATCAATTGACACATTACAAATGCATAATCTTCTTGTTTTTTGCTGTTGATCAGTGCGAGCACCTCAGCGACCGGGGTCTCGGTCGCGGGGAGTTTTTGTCCTAGGCCAAAGGACTTGATCAAGCTCTTCCAATTGCCTAGGGACGCGAAACCCTTAACCGTTGCGCGCTCAATTCCAGGCTCTTTGCGGGTAACGCCCGCCAGGAAGCCCAGTGGCTCGGGATTGGTCCCCCTAATCTTTAGGGGGCTGCGTGAATCTCCCCGAAAAGCATAACAGCTGATCCTTTTAAGGTTCTGGTGGAGAAAGTTTACTTCGACCCCTCGCTTCTTGGCGTCGAGATAGAGTGCTTTTTTCCCCGGTATGAGCTTGATTATCTGCTTGTCAATCCGCTTAATGAATTCATCAAACTCATATTCTCCCTGTTTCCATTCCGTGTCCTTTTCCCATTGACGCTCTTCGGCTTCAGCTTTTTCTCCGAAACGGTGCCCCAATTTGCCAAAAATGGGTTTCAGCTCTCGCGGGTCATGAGGGTTGGTCTTACCCGGGCCTTGCCCCATTTCCATCGGCACCCCCTGCTTCGGCAGATCCGGCCACTGCTTTTCATCAGTGAACTGCGTTCTCTGTTCCTGATAACGGAGATCAGGCCTGGGAAAGTATGCAGTAAACTTAAAAGCTTCCATTTTCGGTGAGGTGTCTCCGAGATCAGGATGCTCCAGTCGCACTAGGCCATTCAGCTTGGTCAAATCGCTAATGTCAGATAAAAGGTTTCGATCACCGGGAGGCTGTTTCAATATTTCATCCAGGGCGGCAAGTGTGGTGAAATAGAAATTAGGGTCCTTCTCGCCGACATCGTACAAGCGTTGCACGTGAAAGCCGAGTGTCTTAAGGCTCGCTGCAACTATATTCGTGAGCTCCTTGCGGGAGAAGCTTTGTTTGCCTGTAGTTTGTGCGATGACTGCTCTTTGAAAGCCATTGATATGAGCACACGAAAGCATCCCACCGATGCTGATTGTATCTTTGTACGCCTGCTGAACCTTGGTGCCAACAGTCACTCTTTGCACTTCAGCCAGATGCCGCCCTGCGGAGCCGTAATTCTCCAGCTTCAGCCATGCGGTCTTGCCTTGCTGATCGAAATGCAGCCGAATCGTATCTTCGTACTTTATGAGGTCTTTATCGGCGTATATCTTTTGCTGTGGCATCCTTGCCGCCTATCCTTGAGAGCTGTAGATACGTTGAGAGATTCGCCGGACAGCGGATGGCTCGGCTCCCATGCGCACCTCGCCGCCCTGGATCGCCAGGCTCTTTCCGTTCGCCAGCGCGCTATGTAGCCCTTAAAGCTTTGTGGTTCGACCATGTTTAGACATTCTCTTCTGAAAGCCTCGTTTTTCTCTTGGAGATGTTCCGGTTCAGACGCCTGGTCTTACGAATTGGAAGCATGGCGGCAGGGATGATACGCCCTTTCAGTGCTAAATGGAAGGCGTGTATTGTTTCACATGATTAGTGACACATTTGGATTTTCGGATGGCAAGCGGTGACGCGCTCAAGAAACTCCTGTCCATGACGAATCGCTAAATATGCCCGCGCTTCCGCGAGTTTTAAGTTTCTTGCTACGATGCCGAGGTGAGCGATCTTCTCATCCCTTTCGATCCATCTCGTCACCAACGTCGCCCGCCTTGCGAGGTTGCGCGTCGTCCGCTCCATAATTGCCGAGTCCGTGCCCGCCAAATATTAGCTGCTGGTCCTCAATCGCTCGCGTCTGCGGGCCGTGAATGAGCTAACGTACCTTCCCCGGGGGATTAGCTGCTGATTCCAGACCGCCTGCCTGGCACGTTAATCGTGGTGCAGCCCGACGGCACGAAACTTCCCCAAGGCAAGTAATACTGGGAGGGCTGCCGGGCTATACCCGCGTGCGGACGCAATTATTAGTAGGCACAGATGATCGCGGCCTTGTTATCGCACGCCCTTCATCACCAGGGTGTCGACGGTCGCTGCGCCAATGCCCAGCCACCAGGACTGGGCGTCACACGGACCAGACGCACTTCCACTTCGCGAAGGTTTAGGCCTCTATCCCACAAAAATGAACGTTCCAGAAAATGCGATGCTTGCCGAGTTGCGTTTCCTCCAGTAAAATCCGGTGGCACGTTGTCGGGCACATCACCTAGGAGGCCACAGCATGGCCGTCAACATGGATAAGCTGAATGCATTTGTAGGGCAGTTCGTCAACGATTTGGGGGCTGCCGTCCATACCGGAATGGTAGTTATCGGCGAGCGGCTGGGATTGTACAAGGCGCTGGCTGCCGGGCCGGTGACAGCGGCAGAACTGGCCGCTAAGACCAAAACCGACTCACGCTATATACGCGAATGGCTGTCGTCGCAAGCCGCCGGTGGATATGTCACCTACGACGGGAAAGCCGACAGGTTCAGCCTGAGTGAAGAACAGGCATTCGCGCTGGCCGACGAAAACAGTCCCGCGTACCTTCCTGGTGCATTCGAATTAGCTTTAGGGGCGCTGGCTGCCGTGCCTCGAATTGCGGATTCATTTCGCTCCGGAGCAGGCATGGGTTGGCATGAGCACGATGCTCAGGTATTTCATGGCTGCGAAAAATTTTTCCGCCCTGGTTATGCCGCAAATCTGGTAAGCAGTTGGATTCCCGCACTGCACGGCGTGAAGGGAAAACTGGAAGCGGGCGCGCGGGTTGCCGACGTGGGCTGCGGAAAAGGCGCTTCAACGCTGCTGATGGCCGAAGCCTTTCCCAAATCGCATTTCTTTGGATTCGATTATCACGACAAATCCATCGAAGCTGCCGGCGAATCGGCGCACAAGCAGGGGTTAGCGGACCGCACCACTTTCGCCGTGGCCAGCGCCAAGAATTATCCGGGAAAGGACTACGACTTTGTAGCCGTATTCGACTGCCTTCACGACATGGGCGATCCCGTTGGAGCGGCAAAGCACGTCCGCGAATCACTCAGCCAGGAAGGCACATGGATGATTGTGGAGCCGTTTGCCAACGATGAGTTGAAGGATAATCTCAATCCTGTGGGGCGCGTGTATTACTCGTTTTCAACACTACTGTGCACGCCTTGTTCCCGATCGCAGGAAGTTGCCTTGTGTCTGGGCGCTCAGGCTGGCGAGGCGCGTATTCGCGAAGTGGTATCGTCAGCCGGATTCACACGCTTCCGGCGAGCCGCCGAAACGCCCTTCAACATTGTGTATGAAGCCCGGCCCTAGCCCCGAATAATGTCCCGCCCCGGCAATCAATTCCACCGGAGCGGGCATGTCATGTGATGGGCGAGCTATTGCGATAGATACTTCACTTGTTTGTGGGGGACACGGGTTGTGGTCGGCTGTGGGATGGTTGCTGAGAACCGGCAACTGCCGGGCGAGCCCTGAATTGATTTGGGTGACGAGTGATCTCGGCCAACCGCCGATTCTCAAAGCCTTTGCGCTTAGCCATTATGCGGTAGTCAAAAGCAATATTTGACGTGCCGCCGCCTTGCTCACGGACCTCGAAGGAGCCGGGCGTTTTATTGGTTACAAAAAGCCCCCTACTGTCTCCAGTCGGGGTCAGAAACACGCGGTAATCCACACTGCCGCTTATTGTCTGCAGGAACGTGGGATCGAGGACGACGGTGGCAGAGCCGCCGGAGAGTTTTCCAGAACCGGCGTCTTCAAACCAATTTTCCGTTGATTGGAGGGAATAAAAAGCGACGTTTCGCGCGCCACTATCGACGGGCACCGATTCTTCGATACTGCCAGAGCAGGTAAGGTTCCCACTCACATCAATGGTGCAAATTCCCTTGTAAGTACTGCCAAATGTTTGTAAAACCAACGCATCAGCCTGCGATTTTGCATTATTTTGTAAGTAGAGCGACACAGCCAACGACGAGTTGTTCATGAAGAAGCCGGCAGTATTTTCATCCGCCGTTCCCAAGACCCCGACGAACCCTCCGTTACTGGCGCCGCCGGTGTCTCCCCATACTCCCGCATTCAAACCACTTGAATCGCCTGTGTTGCTGTTCCCGAAGGACTCGCCGACAACGCCGAGGTTGTTACTAGAGCCGTCAACCCCCTTTCCACTGGGACTGGCGCTGGTGCCCTTGATCGCCGCAAAAGTGCCCGAAGTCGCAGTTATGTTGCCTAAGACGGCGTTTTGCGAAGCGCTGCTGGTATTGGCAAGAATGGCTGCGCCCGAGCCGGACTGTGTGACTTGAACCACCTGCGAGCTATTGTTGGCCGCAAAATTGGCCTGCGCATTCACGGTTTGAGTGCCTTTGAACGTGGTGGCCCCATCAAATTGCCCGGAGCCATTCACTTCCAAGGTGGCCACGGGACTGGTGGTATTGATGCCGATGCTGTTGCCTCCGGCTTGATACATGATCGAATTTGTCGCCTCAGGAGTCGAGCCTGTAAGAACAGGAATATAGTTTTTCGTCAAGGTAGGAGATTTGGGCGCGGTGTTGTTACCCGCTGCCGAAAACATTGAGTCGGCTTCACTACTTGCCGCATTGCCAGCACGTTGCACAAAAGCCGAGGCTGGCAGACCTCCCAAGGTATCGGCGTCCGCCGCTTTTAAGGAATAAGGAACGCTTAAGAGCAAAACACGCGGTTGCTCTCCCTGTCCTTGTACTTGGATGCCCAGCCAATGGGCCTCCCCAGTAGCAAATAGGAAAAAGGGCAGGCCGGCGTTAGTGGTGGAACCAAGCATTACCGAATAGCGGCCTGTATCATCAGGAAGGACATTCTGTGTTTCCATCCAGAGCGCGGCTCCGCCTTGCGCTTCACGATAGAGCGAGAAAGTAACTCCTACCATGGTGGTCAGCGCTTTTCCGCCGTCATCGGTTAACACCCCGCTGTATTTCACAATAGGAGGAACGATGGCATTATGGACCGTTGCGATGGCTTGGGCGTGACTGGGAACGGCGCAGAATGGAAGCGCAGATATCAACAGAACCGAACAGACCGCCTTGTTGAAATAATGTGGTTTCACGGATTGATTCTCCTTTTTTGGATTTATTCTCTTACTCACTGACAGCCAACCGAACTGCTTCATGTTTGATCTGCGCAGTCGATACGCCGAAACTGCGCGGATTTCAGTATCGAGGAGAGGCAAATCAGCAGCGAGTACATCAACGCCGGCGGGACCTACGGCTGGTGCAAGAACCAGCAGCCGCAGGGGTGCCCACGGGCAGGAGCCCACTGACCGTGGGTCCTGCCCTGAACTTGATCAGAAACCAGATCTAGGGCGTGCCCACGAACCCATTGCAGACTGTGCCTCCTGACACGCACGACCCGTAGAAGCCGACAATCTGGCCGGAGGTGTTAATTCCATTGATGATGGTTGCGCCGACTCCGTTCGGATCATCCAGCGAATGAAAGGTCCCCTTGGCATAGATGAAACCGTGCGTCAAACCAGCGCTGTCCACATAGAACCCAACAACTTCTCCCTTATTGTTCACGCCGGAGGCCGAAGTAGCCGTGGCGCCGGGGTAATTGAGCACCGTCAGCGTCCCGGAATTGAGCGTAAATCCGTGGCTCACCATACTTGCGTCGATATAGAACCCGCAACTCTCGCCCTTATCGTTGATGCCCGTTGCCTGAGCGCTGGTCGCATTTGGAATCGTGTACGACAAGAACACTCCGCCGTTCTGAGCCCAAATGTAGGCAAAATCAGTGCCGCTGGGGTTTTGCCAGTAGCCGACTGTCTGGTAAAGGTTGTTCACGCCAAGAAGCTGATTGAACGTCGTGTGGTCGAAAGTGACCGTGGAGAAGCTACTGTTATAATCGATAAATGCGTGGGTGACACCCGCCGTGTCGACGTAGAATCCATCTGTGGTGCCGCTGTTGTTTATCCCAATGACCTGGGTCTGCGCTGATTCCGGATAGTTCTCGGCCGTGAAGGTGTTGGGTAGAACCAGCGTGAAACCTTGGTTGGGATTCCCTGCGGCACCGCTCCCATGATAGCCGGCGATTACACTGGAATCATTAATACCAAGCAATTGGGTGAAGGTGTCGCCCGGGTAATTGACCGTCTGGAAGGTATAGCTGATCGGTTCGGAAACCTTGAACGTATCGGCCGGGTCGCGCTGAGCCCACACGCGCGGGCAAAACATAACTGCCAGGCCCAATGCGAGAGCATATAGTCTCATCCGACTTCCCCTCAAAGGTAAACGATAATTCTCCATTTGGATCATAACTCTTCTCTCCTTTATGAATTCTTGCAGACAGCTTTACATCTATTCGTACGGGACACAAAACCGGACCTGCAGACGAAACCGAATTTCCCGATTTGGCCGGAATCTCCTGTTTCGTTCAAAACCCGCACGTATGATCAGGAATTCCCTTCTTGACCCCAAGAACGTCTGTGATTCTCCCTCCCAGCCTCTGCTCGTGTCAATAGAAACCAATCTTTGTCCGGATCGCCTCCTATGGTCTTAGTTTCCGAACCAGCACAGCCGAAATTGCGCCATTTGCAATCCACTTTTGCGACACTTCTCCTTATTCCCAGTCGCTGTAGACAATGGCCGTCCGACTGACTTGGTCACCAGCCCGCTATCCCGTACGTAGCGGTAGCGAGGTGATCCTGCCCAGCATGGCTGCAAACAGTCGCCGCGTCAGGTGGCTCTCGGCCAGCAGCAGCCAGTAACACCGCGCGTGTTTCACGAGCCGTCCGCCCGTCTTCACCAACCGCTGCTGCAGGCTCGTCAGCGACCAGTTGGCAATCCTGCGCGGCAACACCAGGCGCCGCCACACATTCCCCAGGTTGTAGGCGATCAGGCTCAGCCACAGCCGCACTTCGTTGGAACGAAAGCGGTGGCAGCTCAGGCGCGTCACCTTCACCGCCTGTTTCCCTTCCTTGATCCACTGCTGGGCGGTCCCGCGCTTGTTATAAAACCGTACCACTGCTCGGCTGGGTAGGGTCAGATGGTCACGATGAACCATACGCGGAAATAATTTCCCCGCCTGATGCTCCACCCTCGCCACCACTCGTCGCGCCGTCCCCCAACTCGCCGCCCGGTAGAGAAACCCCTTGTACTCCCCACCAACAGCTTCTGACTCGACCTTCCCACCGGGCGCGGCAGCAGGTCGGCGATGCCCCCGTTCCAGGCTGTCGTTAGCGGGAATACGGACGGCATATTTCACGCCCCGTTCCTCCAGCGCCTCGTAAATCTCCGGTTTGGCAAAGGCGGCATTGGCTCGAAACACCACTTCCTTCCCCAGCTTCTGCTGGCGCTCGATCTCCGGCAGCATCAGTTCTTCCCAATCCTCGGCGCTGTGCACGTTGCCGGGCCGTAGCTTGCCCGCCAAGCAGTCGCCCTCGCGATTGAACAGCAGCAGCGGATGATAACAGGTCGACTCGAAGTACCCGTTGTAATTGGTCTGCTCTTGCTCGCCGTATACCGGGATCTCGGTCGAATCCATGTCCACGACCGTGCGGTAGCCTGAATCCATTGCTTGCGCTTTGCCTATCAATGCCCGATTGAGTCGTCCCAGTCCTGCAAAGTTTCTCTCCTCAGCCAGCATCTCGGTCTCGAAGGTCTGTAACCGGTAGGTCAGAGCGGCGCCTCGACCAAACCTTTTTGGGAACTGATCAGCCGAAAGGTGGGATCTTGCGACAGCCTCTCCGCATCGTTGAGGTCTTCGTAACCAGCCAAGCGACTATAGACCGGCTTCAAGACTTATAAAAACTCACCAGACCGCAGCTGCTTCACACTAGATCGACAAATCGAGCGCCGAAGCGCCTAAAGACAACGACATTGGTACTCGGGCGGCGGACTTATGGAACGGTAACAACTATTGCAGCACACGGTTTTGAGCTCACCCGCCTGTAGGAGTGAGGCAGGGATGAATCGAAATAGATTGAGTCTCCCGAGTCGAGAATGTGATCTTCCGTTCCTACGCGGATTTCTAGTTTCCCGCGCAAGACCGAAAGGAACTCAGCGCCGGCATGGTGATGCGTGCGGGACTTCCCAGACTGAAGAGGCTGGAACTCAGCGTAGTAGGCATTGAGCTTTCGATCTACCGCAGCGAAGTCTAAAGCTTCGAAATAGAAGGAAATGTCTTTGCCGTCGGGCCTTTCGGGGAATCGCTTGCGCTGCGCCCGTTGGACGATGCCAAGGACATGCCGCTTCTGGTCATCAGAAAAGAAGTACTCCAAGCCAACGCCGAACACTAACGCGATGCGCAAGAGAGTCGGGAGAGTGGGGAAAAGCTTGCCGCGTTCGACCTTTGACAACATGGCTGCCGAAAGGCCAGTGTGCCGGCCTAGCTCCACGAGTCCCATCTTCTTTTTCAAGCGCAGCGCACGCAGTTTTTCTCCAATGGCGTAGTCGCTCAACCCCTTCGTCAGCGTCTCTGAGAGCACGTTTCATCCCCCGAATTTAACCAGGAAGCAAAAAAACAACGAACATTTGACTCCGATTCACTCGGCTTTCATTCTGACGTGTATTTTCCTTGCTGTCAAACTGTTTATCGTTATAGTTAAAACTGCAGTTCAGGAGTCACTTCACAACATGGAGGAAATGATCATGAAGAAACTAGATGTTCTCGCGGCCATCCTGGTGGTGGTCGGCGCTCTCAACTGGGGATTGGTGGCTGTCGCTCACTTCGACCTCGTGGCGACTATCTTCGGAATGAAGTTCGGCGAAGTGTCGGCGCTCAGCGGAATTGTTTACGGGCTGGTGGGCCTGGCCGGCCTATATCAGGGCTTGAGTTTTAGGGCCATTCAACGACGTTGGCACGGGCAGCCGGTTCTTCAGCATTCGCGTTAAGCAGGTTGGATTATCTGAGAGCACGAAAGGTAGAGAAGTGGAAAAGTACGCTTGAGACAGAGCGGAATATAAGGAGAAGAAAAATGACAGCAAGTTCGAAGCAAAGCGTAAGAGTAGCCTAAGGACCGCCTCGGGGCGGGCGCGGTGCGCCTGACCTATATGGAATTTATCTCTCCGACACTTTCGGAGGTCGCTGAGGAGGCTGTAAAAGACGGCAAGCCGGAACTCCTGGTTCTCCCATTTTTCCTGGCTGCAGGTGCGCACTTGCCGGAGACATTTCCGTCCAGGTTACGAACGCGCAGATGCGTTTTCCGCAGCTACAGCTTAAGCTCTTGCCCCCGATTGGCGAGCATCCACGCGTGAAAGAGCTGTTTCAGGAGATCGCTTGCGAATACGCTCGGGAATGAAGTAAAGCTGCAGGGCCACAACTCTGGTTCTTGCCTCGCGCAAACACTTATGCGACTGACAATTTCCATTGCCGCATGCCTCGGAGCCGCTTTGCTTGGTTCTCTGCTAACCAGGCCTGCGCTCAAGCCGTGGTATGCAGGATTGGCCAAACCTCTATGGACACCACCAAACTGGTTATTTGGGCCTGCCTGGACAATTCTGTTCCTGGCGATGGCTGCAGCAGCTTGGCTTGTCTGGCGGCAAAGCAGCTTGACCTCGGGTCCAATGCAACTGTTTTTGTTGCAATTGTTACTCAACGTCGCGTGGTCCGCAGTGTTCTTCCATTTCCGGTCACCGGGAGCGGCTTTCATTGAGATTATCGTGTTGTGGTGCGCGATCCTTATCACCACAATTGCCTTCAAAAACATTGTTCCGCTCGCGGGTTGGCTGATGATTCCATATTTGGCGTGGGTAACCTATGCAGCTGCGTTGAATTTCACGATTTGGCGATTGAACTCCTGATCCGGTCTAATCAACACTTCAAAAATATGGCTATGACCTCAGTTCCCAACATTCGTATTCGATCCTGCAACTTCTTGCCAGTCCGGCAGGAGGGAGATTTCGTTCTGTACTGGATGATTGCATCCCGCAGAACTACTTGGAATTTTGCTTTGGATCGAGCGGTAGAGTGGGCGGAGAAGTTGCGCAAGCCCTTAGTAGTTCTGGAGGCTTTGCGTTGTTGCTATCCGTGGGCAAGTGATCGCATGCATAACTTTATCCTCGACGCAATGGCGGAGAACGCCTGCCGGCTCGAAGGTACGGGTGTCTTGTACTATCCGTTTCTCGAAGCCGAACCAAACGATGGAAAAGGGTTGCTCCGCGCGATTGCTGCGCATGCTTGCGTTGTGGTTACCGATGACTTCCCTTGTTTCTTCATTCCGCAGATGATTGCGGCTGCGGCTCAGCAAGTCCCAATCCAGATGGAAGCTATCGACTCGAATGGTTTGTTCCCCTTGCAGGCGTCCGATCAAGCGTTTTCTACAGCCCACACATTTCGCAGGTTCCTGCAGAAAAATCTTCCGCTTTATCTTATGGAATTCCCGAAGGCCAACGCAATATCCAATGCAAAGATCCCGGCCGCTAAGGGAATCGCTCGTAAAATCACGGCCCGATGGCCGAGAATGTCCGCGGAACTGCTCAATGGTGATCGTAGTTTCTTGAGAAAGCTGCCGATCAATCACAAGATTACTCCGGTTGCTGCACGAGGTGGCGCCACTGCGGCCCAGGCAATTCTGAAAGAATTCCTGCCAAGCAAACTAGACGAATATCTCGAAGGCCGAAATGAACCCGAACGAGAGGCCACGAGCGGCCTCTCGCCTTATCTCCATTTCGGACACATCTCCGTGCACCAGATCTTCACCGAAATCACCATGCAAGAAGGATGGTCTCCGCAACATCTGGCGTTTCGCTCGACAGGCAGCCGTACCGGCTGGTGGGGCGTCAGCCAAGCCGCCGAAGCTTTTTTAGATCAACTGATTACGTGGCGAGAGCTCGGATTCAATTATTGTTACCAGCGTACCGATTATGACAAGTTTGAGTCGCTACCCGAATGGGCCCTGAAAACGCTCCGCCATCACGCTCGTGATGAGAGGTCCCACATTTACTCTCTTCACGAGTTTGAGAATGCGAGGACGCACGATCCGTTGTGGAACGCTGCACAAACTCAGTTGGTTCGGGAAGGACGCATTCACAATTACCTGCGTATGCTCTGGGGTAAAAAGATTTTGGAGTGGACCCCGTGCCCGGCCAAAGCGCTTGCGATCATGGTAGAGCTGAACAACAAGTACGCACTTGACGGGCGAGACCCCAATTCCTACAGCGGCATCTTCTGGTGCCTCGGGCGCTATGATCGTCCCTGGGGACCGGAGCGGCCTATTTTCGGGACGGTGCGCTATATGAGTTCAGAAAACACTGCGCGCAAGTTCGCGGTGAAGGATTACATCCGGAGATATGCGTCATGAGCGATTTCCAGCTCAAAACTAGCTGGTTGTCTTTTGCTGGTCGGATATTTTTCGGTCAAGAATTTGGAGCCGCGTTATGAAGCTACAGACCTTTATCCGCCGAACACGGATTGAGGCTTCAGCAGCCGAAGTTTTTGCGTGGCACGCCCTTCCAGGGGCACTGGAAAAGCTGACGCCACCATGGGAACCAGTGAGGATCATCGAACGCGGCGCGGGAATTAAAAATGGCTCACGAGTGGTCTTAGAGATTAAGTTTTGGCCGCTGCGTTTCCGATGGATATCTGAGCATCGGGACTATCAGGAAGGCCGAAGCTTCACTGACGTTCAGACATCGGGACCATTTGCGTATTGGAAGCATACCCATAGCTTCGAGCCAATTGCGGAGCATGCATGCGTCTTGAAAGACCGAATCGAATACGCGCTGCCTTTGGGAATCATCGCCAAATTTCTGGCTGGATGGTGGGTTCACCGGAAGCTTGATCGTCTATTTCAGTACCGGCACGCAATAACCCTGCAGGAACTCGGCGCGCTCCGTCGCCGGACCCAACTCTCTCCCAAATCTTTGTATGGCTCTGAGATGAGGCCCTAGCTTGGTAAACAAGAACGAATTAATTCTACTCACCGGCGCGACGGGCTATGTCGGCGGGCATCTGCTTCACGCGGTTGAAGTTGCCGGCTACCGAGTGCGGTGCCTGACACGCCATCCTGAAGCTCTGCGCCACCGCGTGGCTCCCGAAACGGAAGTCGTGGAGGGGGATGTCCTGGATGCAAGGTCGCTCGTTCCCCACATGGTTGGGGTCCACACCGCGTTTTACCTCGTGCATGCGATGGGATCGGTAAACTCCTTTGAGGAGGAGGACCGTCGTGGGGCTTGTGCATTTGCGGCAGCGGCGCGCGATGCGGGAGTCAAGCGGATCGTCTATCTTGGCGGGCTGGGCAGTGGCAGAGAGTTATCCGCTCACCTGAGGAGCCGCCAGGAAGTCGGCCGCATTCTGCGAGAGTCCGGAGTGCCAACCATCGAGTTTAGGGCCTCGATCGTCATTGGATCGGGTAGTGCTTCTTTTGAGATGATTCGGGCCCTGGTGGAGAAACTCCCGGTCATGACCACACCGCGCTGGGTCAGAACCCGGACGCAGCCGATTGCTATTGAAGATGTGCTTGGTTTCCTGATGGAAGCGCTTGAGTTCGAGATCGACGGCAGCCGGGTCGTCGAAATTGGTGGAACGGACCAGGTTAGTTATTTGGATCTGATGAAGGAGTACGCGCATCAGCGCGGGCTGAAGCGCCTGATGATTCCCGTGCCTGTTCTGTCCCCTTGGCTATCGAGCCTTTGGCTGGGTCTTGTCACTCCAGTCTTTGCGCCTATAGGCCGGGAGCTTGTGGAAAGTTTGCGCAATGAAACTGTTGTAACCGAACAATCTGCTCAGGATCTATTCTCGATTCGCCCGCTGGGATACCGGGAAGCCATAGGGCGGGCACTCGCCAATGAAGATCGGGAGTTTGCTGAAACTCGTTGGTCTGATGCATTTTCTTCGGTCAACCGAGCGCCGAGATGGAGAGGAACGAAATTTGGTCGGCGCTTCGTAGATTCGCGGTCTATGGGTGTGCCATTTTCTTCACTGGTGGCTTTTCGACCAGTCGAGCGCATCGGGGGCCAAACAGGATGGTACTGGGGGAACTGGCTCTGGAGGCTCCGCGGATTATTGGACTTGGTCTTAGGAGGAGCGGGTATGCGGCGAGGACGGCCTGATCCCGAACACCTCCTCGCTGGTGATACCGTCGACTTCTGGCGTGTCGAGGAGATTCGGCCGGGCCGGCTGCTGCGATTGTCCGCCGAAATGCGCTTGCCAGGAAGGGCTTGGCTTCAATTCGAGGTTGAACCCGGCAGCGCTGGGTCGATTATTCGCCAAACGGCGATCTTCGATCCTGTCGGCATCACGGGACAACTTTATTGGTACAGTTTGTATCCGGTTCATCATTTTATATTTTCCGGGATGCTGAAGGCGATAGTTAGAGCAATGGGGGAATCACGTTGACAGATTTTCCCAAACCCAGAGTTGTCATCAGCAAATGCATCGGGTTTGATCCCTGCCGATACAACGGAGAGATCGTGCAGGACAAGTTTGTGGCACGCTTGGAGCCACATGTGGAATTTGTTTGCGTGTGTCCCGAAGTCGAGATCGGACTCGGAACTCCACGCGAACCTGTCCGCATTGCATCGTCTGGGAGCGGTCTGAAACTAATCCAACCGGCTACCGGCTTAGACCTTACGAAGAAAATGCACGCGTTTGCCGCCGATTTCCTGACATCGGTAGGGGAAGTGGACGGATTTATCCTGAAAACCAGGTCACCATCCTGTGGAATCGGAGACGTCAAATATTATGCGGGGCCTGAACGGGGAGCGCCCCTCGGCAAAACAGCGGGATTTTTTGGAGGTGCTGTTCTACAAAGATTTAGTGACCGAGCGATCGAAGATGAGGGCCGCCTCCGGAATTTAGGCATTCGCGAACACTTCCTGACCAGGATTTTTGCTTTAGCCCGTTTCCGGTGGCTGCAAGAATCCGGATCGATGCACGGTCTGGTGCGTTTTCATGCGTCCAACAAGCTGCTCTTGATGGCATACGACCAAACGAAGCTGCGGGAATTGGGGAGAATCGTTGCGAACGTCGAAAGAAAGCGCAAAGATGCCGTAATCGGAATGTACGGAGATCAGTTCCGACACGCGCTACAGAAACCCCCGAGGCATTCGTCCCCCATCAATGTCTTGATGCACGCTCTCGGTTACTTCAAGAAACAATTGTCGGCGCGGGAAAAGAAACACTTCCTCGACACACTCGAATCGTATCGCAAGGAAAGAGCGCCGTTGAGCAGTGCGGTCAGCATACTCAGGTCCTGGATCATCAGGTTCGAGTCCACCTATCTGAGCGAGCAGACTCTCTTTCATCCTTTTCCGGAACACCTAATGGCGCTGGATGACTTGGGCAGAGGCCGCGCATGAAAAATGCGTTTTCTGTGGCACGATGCTCCCCAAGACGGAGAAGACTGAAAAGCGATGAGGATTTCGAGAGTGCGAAGTAATGGGAAAACCGATCAGGTGACGGACACACCCAACCCGGCAAGATTTCAGATTGGCAGTGCCGCCAGCCGTGCAATGGCTCGCGTGCTGCTCGAAGAGCGCAAGCGAAACGGACGCCACATGAGACTACAAATTGTGTCCGTCGGTCACCCGGATGACATGCCCCTTCCCCAGAATGAGCGCGCTGAGTGGGAAGGCGGCTCGACCGAAGTTATCTACAGCCGGAGTTGACGACTAATCTACCCGATTCGCGTTAGAGCAACTGCTAATCGCATCGCTGCACGAATGATGCTGGAAGCACGCGGAAGAACGACAAGCCACGCGAATCTATTTCGTCTCCGATTTAGACGAATATCCGCCGCCCAAGCACAAAGTGGACGAATAGGAGGACGCGGCGATCGTCTGGAGGTTCAGGCGGCGTGAAGATGAACAATCGCAAGGAACAACCGTTCAAGCCACATTATCGATCCAGACGTTGGGGTTCAGCCCTTTTTGCGCCGCGACTTGCCGCAGCTGGTGACTCTGGAAGCAATATTGGCAGGGCCGACCGAATCCGCGCGGGCCGTCTCTTCAGGTTATGATTGACAAGCAAAATGGAAAGTTTTATAGTCCCGCTATGCGACTAGCTGCGTTCTGCCTCCTGGCCTCCGTTTTGATTCCCTCAGTTTCTCGAGCGCAGGCCCCCACGGGCGTTCCGGTGTTTGAAATCTCGCATCAGGGCAGCACCGTGAAGTTCAACGTAAAAGCCTCCGTGGCCATAGAGGGTACCTTCGACAAATGGGACGCCACCCAGACGTTCACCTCCACTGACGTAAAGACCGGCGTCTTAGACATTAAGATCCAGGCCGATAGCGTGGACACCGGCAGCGGTATGAAGGATGGCAAGCTTAAAGGCAAAAGTTTCTTCGACGTCGCCCACAATCCGCTGATTACCTTTCACTCCACCAAAATTGTTCAAACCGGTCCTGAGACTTTCGAGGTCGACGGCGACTTCACCATTCGCGGAGTAACCAGACAAGAGAAATTGACCCTGGCCGTTTCCGGCAAAGGGACCGGGAAAGGCACCGTCACTGGGACCATGGCCTTCGACCGCAAAGACTACGGGATGAACAGCGGCATTCCCTTCATCAAAATCGCCGATCGCGTCGAAGTTACAGTAGACCTCAAAGTCAAACGAATCAGCGGACCCCCTCTAGTTTTTTAAGCATACGGGCTCCCTGCTGTCTCCCGCTGAAAACCTCGAGCGCGATGTCGCGAATGGGGCGCGGCGGGTTATAACTTGAGCTAAACGCGCTTCGAGCAATCGAATCACGGTGCGACCCCGGCCAGTAGATTGCGCCATTGAGACCGCGACGTTTATCGGAACTTTGCCGGAATGGAAGGCAATCTAGATTGCGCCGGTGTGCAAATTGTGGGAGATGTTCTCAATCGTTTCGTTGTCAACGCTTGGAGAACTTGAATGGTGGTGTCACAATGGCCACATTTCTTGAATGCAAACACTACGCGGGATACTTAAGATGAGTCCGAAACGCGAAACTGCCAAAGATAAACCTCAGGCTTCCGGTCCCGCCGCAAATCTCCACGGGATCGAGAGTCTTGGCATCTCGCCCGGAATCACAAGAACAAAAATTGACCTGCGGCGGCATGGGATGCCTTGGGAGCAGCGTCATGCCCAGGGCAAGGGATTGCGCAAACCTGTTCCGCGAGTTGGACATGCCGAATGGGTTCCAGCAAAGAACCGCCCCAACGCACTCGACCTGATCAACGCCAGCAATGTTGGACGCCAGAAAGAATTTATACCTTTGCGCATGGGCCGCATGGCCTCGTCTCCCTTCGCCTTTCTGCGGGGAGCAGCTTGTGTGATGGCCTACGATCTCAACCGCTCGCCCGTAAGCGGGATCAATGTAGTGATTGCTGGTGACGCGCATTTGAACAACTTTGGTATCTATGGCACGCCGCAACGTGATGTGGTCTTCGACTTGAATGATTTTGACGAAACAATGATTGGCCCTTGGGAATGGGACCTGAAGCGCTTGGTTGCAAGCGTGAACGTGGCTGGCAGAGAGAATGGCTTGAGCCGACGAGAGCGCGCGAACGCCGTCATGCGGTCCGTAAGCGGATATCGTGCCAATATGGATCGATTGGAAAGCATGGGGGTCCTCCACATTTGGTATTTGCACGCCTACCCCGGGCGAGACAATCCGCTAGCAAAGATGGGGGCAAAGTCGCAGGCCGTAACGGCGAAAGCTGTCAAGAAGGCGCTCCGGCAAACAAATGCCAGGTTATTGAGAAAGATTGCTGAACGGGATGTGAACGGCGGCTGGCGCCTCCGCGAAGACCCTCCCGTGCTGACCGCAGTAGACAACGGCACTCGCGAGAATATCATTGAAGCCCTGACTCGTTATGCCGACACGCTTCTTCCCGAACGCCGCTACATGTTGCGCCGGTATCATGTTGCTGATGTAGCTCACCGGGTCGTCGGAGTAGGCAGCGTCGGGACGCGCGCTTATCTTGTCCTCCTCCTTGGCAGTGGAGATGACGATCCGCTGTTTCTCCAGGTAAAAGAGGCCATCGTTCCCGCGCACGCTCCGTATCTACCGCCGATTCCCATCGAATATTCTCACCAGGGGAAAAGAGTTGTGTTGGGAGAACGCGTCTTGCAGGCGTCCACCGATGTCATGCTTGGTTGGACCACGATGGATGGCCGGCCATATTACGTCCGCCAGATGAAAAACTTGAAGGGCTCAATTCCCATCGAATGGTTGACGGGCGAAACGTTCGATTTCCATGCCTGGGCTTGCGGCGCGATCTTGGCCAGAGCGCATGCGCGCTCCAGCGATGCCGCCCTGATCGCCGGGTATTGTGGAAAGTCACAGGTACTCGATACCGCACTGGCGAAATGGGCCGAGGCCTATGGTGACCAAACCGAATCGGATCACGCGGTCCTCCTCAAGGCCATCAAGTCCGGCAAAGTGAAAGCCGTCAGGGAAGAGTGAGGGGACATCAGTTGGCGGACAGATGAGGTGCTGGAATGGGCGACATGATTTCTCCCTTGACCACGAACTTTTCTCTGACCCGCGGCGGCCCGTTTCATCGTCTTCTGGTTCGTCTTGGCTGTGGCGGCGATGAACGCCAAATGGTTATCCGACGGGCCATATTCATGGCCCTATTTACGTGGCTTCCTCTACTCATTTTTTCGCTTGTGCAAGGGCTGGCCTATGGTACGCACGTCGCAATTCCATTTCTCCTTGATTTTTCCGTAAACGTCCGCTTTTTGATCGCTCTTCCCATCCTCATCCTGGCCGAATCCGCAATTGACAGGAAATGGCGCACGCTGACTCTTCATTTCCTCAAATCGGGTTTGGTCCGCGAAAACGACCTCCCACTATTCGAAACGGCCATTGAGCGGACCAGCCGCCTCCGTGACTCCATCCTTCCGGAAGCCATCATGCTCTTGATCGCATTCGCTCCTTCATTCTTCTTCGCCGAAACCGAAATCCTGATGCATGGCTATACGAACTGGCACGCGCTTGTTGGCGCATCGGGCGGAGAAAGCCTGGGAGGTTGGTGGTTCAAGATAATCAGCATGCCCATCTTCCGTTTTCTTCTGTTGCGATGGGTATGGCGGATGTTCCTTTGGTCAAGCTTTCTGTGGCGGGTCTCCAGAATCAAGCTATTCTTGGTCGCCACGCACACGGACAAGGCCGGTGGCCTCGGTTTTCTATCCGGCGGACAGAAATCTTTCACGCCGATCGTCTTTGCGGGCGGAGCCGTGATTGCAGCTCAGGGGGGGAATGCGATCATCCATGAGGGAAGAACTGTCTCGGCTCTCCGGGGCCCGATGATTGCCTATGGCGTGTTGGCGATTGTGCTCCTCATCGTGCCGCTTCTGGTTGTCACACCCCTCCTGCACAAGGTCAAAAAGGAAGCGCTGCTCCAATTTGGCGCCCTGGTTACGCGACATGACCAGCTGTTCGACGCCAAGTGGATTGGCGGAAATAATCCGGGTGACGAAGTCATCCTCGGCAATCCGGATGCATCTTCCTTGATCGATCTCGGCAGCAGCTTCACCGTCATACGTGAAATGGGAATCGTGCCGATTGATAAGGCCACCCTCATCAGTTTGGCAGTTGCGGCCGCATTGCCTGTCGTTCCACTTGCACTATTTGTCACACCGGCGGATGCGTTGCTGCGCGCGCTATTGAAAATGCTTGTTTGACGCTTGTTTGACGCTTGCCTGAGCCTGTCAAAGCCCATGGTGCCCGCTTCTGGAGCTCATTTGGAAGGCAATCTAGATTGCGCCGGTATGCAAATCGTGTTATATGGAGTTCGTAGCGCTGTCGTTTGGAGCATCGCGTCGCTGACGTCGGAGGTGATCTGCTATGAGGCCCGCTCTATCGCTCCGTTTGACCGTGGTCGCTTCGTCGATCCTTTTTTTGGTTGCGCACGCAAGTGCGCAGACAAAGCCATCTCAAAGCCGAAAGCCCAATGTCGTGATCATCATGAGTGATGACGTTGGTTGGGGAGACCTCGGAAGCTACGGAGGCGGCGCCATGCGCGGCGCACCCACTCCAAATCTGGATCGCATGGCCGCTGAAGGCATGCGCTTCGTGAACTACTACGGACAGGCGAGCTGCACTGCGGGCCGGGCTTCGTTTATAACCGGTCGAATCCCGATTCGGACCTCGCTCTCCTCGGTGCTTGTGCCAGGTGATTCAAACGGTTTGACGTCGCAAACTCCGACGGTAGCCGAGGCGATGAAAAACGCGGGCTACTCCACGGTGATGCTTGGAAAATGGCATCTGGGCGACAAGCCGGAAAACTTTCCCACAGCGCACGGCTTCGACGAAATGTACGACATGTTGCCTTATTACGCCGGTGTATATGCGTACGACGATCCCACCCTACACCCGAATTTCCCTAAAAACGATCCGGAATTCATGAGCATGTGGTCCAAGGTAAATCTTGCTCAGTGGGAAGGGAAGGCCGGCGAAAAACCCCGAGTGATTAAAGATCATTTCAGCTATAACGACTTGGCTACGGCAGACGATGATATGCGCGCCAAATCGGTGGAATACATTAAGGATCACGCCAAAGGCGAAAAGCCGTTCTTCATGCTTCTATGTTTTGAGAAGGTGCATAACCCCAATAATCCCTCTCCGCGCTGGAAGGGCAAATCGCCGGGCGGTGGCAACTACCTGGACGCGCTGATGGAGATGGACGATAACAGCGGGCAAATTCTTCAGGCCGTCCGCGATGCAGGAATCTCTGAGAATACGATCGTGGTGTGGACGACTGACAATGGAGCATGGGTGGATGCGTGGCCCGACGCTGGTTACACTCCCTTTCGCGGTGAGAAAGGATCCGTGTATGAAGGTGGGTTTCGTGTCCCCGCTATCGCGTGGTGGTCGGGACACATCAAGCCGGGCTCGGTGAACACCGACATGTTCTCCCACATGGACTGGTGGCCGACCATTTCCTCAATCATCGGTGCTCCTGTGCCTCAACACGAGTGGAAAGACAACAACGGCAAACCGATAATATTCGATGGGCTCGATCTCAGTGACTCTCTGCTCAGCAAAGGCGAGGGGAAGCGCACGTCAATGATGTTTTTCGCCAGCCAGTCTTTCGGGGCGATTCGAGTCAAGGATTTCAAATTCGTATTCACTGCCAAGGACACCTGGCTGGGGCCGAGCAGGCCGATGAAGGTTCCGGCTGTTTATGACCTTCTGTGGGATCCGGGCGAGCAGTTCGATATGGCCTTCAACGGAGCCATGCCAACCAACGGCAATCAAACTTCACCGGGTCGCTATTCCGGTACGGATAACGGGTGGACGGGCGTCCTATTTTTCCCAGTTCTGCTTCAGTTTTTTGACGAACTGAAGACCCATCCCAACGTGCCGTATATACCAGGCGGCGAAGGATTGGATCAGATCATCCCTAGGGATCTGCAATAGCTAATTGAGCCGCTGGCTCCGCCAGTCCCAGCTCCCGATTAACGCTCTAGGCGGACAAGTGGAATCCTTCGAGGTATCTGCTTTAATCGGCGGGTATCGCTACTAGTATTGCTCGACCAAAGTAAGGATGGCGTCTTCGTCACGGTTTCGGCTGTTCGAACGATTTGACGACCCAAGCGACGCTGATTACGACCGTCTGGCCTTGTGTGTGAACGCGCGCACCAAACTCAGGCTCGTAGCGCACTAAGAATGTGAGGCGCGGCTTCGGAACATAGATATTGAATTCCGGTCCGGCTGCGAAAACGCGGTCTTTGAAGCCCATCAGTGCGGGAGGAATGTCGGAGCCGCTATCACCGGTGATTTTGAACTGCGAGTACCCCACCGCGCCAACATTCATGATCAGAGGAATCGGGCCATCGACTTTCTTGTAGAACGTGCGTCCCACCCCCCAACTTACGGTGCCGACGTTGCCGACCTGAATGTTCGTGCCGCGCTTATCGGTATTGAATTCTGCGGCGAAAGTTCCGGCCGCGTTCCACAGCCGCTTCGGATCGAGATAAACAGTTGTGCCGATGGTGGGTTCGTTTCCCCACATGCCGAGGCCAGTGTTGTCATTGGCGCCGGGCGCGAAATTGCCGGTGGGAATGTAGATGTTATAGCCGGCCATCACATCGGCGCGTTTGAAATGCCAGCCGAGACTTACGCCAGCGAACATGTCGGTCCAGGCGAATCCGCTCCGCACGTCGAGCGAGTCTGTTTGAATGCGATTGTTGATAAACGGAAAGCCTGCGCTTGCGCCGATATTTGCGCCGAGGAATTTGTAGGGCGTTACCACGTTGACGAGGATGATTTCAGCGGTCGAGGTGAGGCTGCCGGGAAGCGCGATGCTGTTGCCGTTATTGTCCTTCACGGTGCTGGTGGGATAGACCCATGCCAGGGAGCCGAGGTAGAAGCCGGGCGGCGGTTGTGTTCCATTCTGGAGGCCAGCGAAGCCGGGAATGTCGTCAGCTTTGTACTGTGCGTGCGTGCTGAGGGGGAATAAGAGAAATACAACCGCCAAACAGTACAGACTCAGATACCGCATTGACGAATTCCGCCTACGAGGTCGCTTGTTGAAATCCATTTTGCACCCGCGAGATGCCAATTGTGGCGCTTCCCTCTAATTTAGAGTTCAGGGCCCGGTTGTTTAGCTTAGCTGCAAAATCCGAAAAGGCCTCGCGCGGAGTGCGATTCCGGCGTCCGCGATGGGACCCGTGGCGATTGTACACCCGGATCCGGCAAGCGATGAATATAACTTCCTGATATACAGCAATTGATGTATCGCGATGCGTGCCATAGTCCCGCCACGGCTCCAAGGACCGTGAACACCATCTTGCCGGTTGGCGTAGTGGTGTCGACTTGCTCGGAGAGGGAGACGAATTCAATGCCTAGAGCACGGAAGGTCTCGAGTGCCCGCAAAAGGTGAGACACGGAGCGGGCGAAACGATCAAAGCGCCACACGACCACAGCGTCGAACTTTCGGCCGTGCGCCTCGGCCAGCAACTGATCGAGTTCAGGCCGCCTCTCTTTCGCGCCGGAGATTCCCACGTCGACGTATTTCTGATCGCACTGCCAGTTGCGGCGCCCGCAATACTCGCGCAGTTCGCGAAGTTGCATTTGGGGGTCTTGGCCATTGTGCGCTGCGTCGATGCTGGGTCACACATCGGTTCAAATGACCATGCGCTAGGTCCATCCGACGGATCAGCACAAGCGCGAAGCAGCCGAGAAGCTGGAGACCTACAATCGCGAGCGGCTCTTCAGCTTGGCGAACAACGGAGACGCGGAGTACCTGCAGAAGTCACTACAGTGAGCGCGAAAAAGCAGCAAGGAGAGACGATGACGCCTTGTAAGTGTTTGAAAACTTTGGCGGGGCCGACGGGACTCGAACCCGCGACCTCCTGCGTGAAGGTAGTCTTGCGAGCCTTCCTAAGGTCTTTAGAATCAGCGAACTGTTTGAAAACTCTACCTCTTATATAGCAAGTTGGCTGTGGCTGGATGTACGGGGATGTATCTGGCTGTTCGCAGAGTACCTACAAAAAGCACTACAGTCTCCGCTCAATTCCTCGGTTTTGCCCTCCAAATCCATGTCACTTGGGGCGGGAGCATAGATGACTAAAGTGCGCGTCAGCGATATCGCAGACCTCAAACTCGACAAGCGGAACGCCAATCGCGGCACGGAGCGTGGCTCCAAGATGCTGGACCGAAGTCTTACTGAGTATGGAGCCGTATGTAAGATGAAAAGGTACTGCCTACTCTTCGTCGTCCGTGCGATGCCAGGTCTTATCGGGATTGTAGCGCTCCATCGCCGGCGCGGTCTTGGCGGTATCCGGTCCCAAGTCCTTCTGGTAAACGACGCCGTCGTAACTGACTATGAACGTCTGCACGCCGGTGACTCGATATTCCGCCGGCCACGCAACCAGGGCGAAACCGCCGATCATCGCTCCCTCAACCACGTAGTCGAGTTGGCCGAGGGGCGCCGCGGGGCCCTGGCCTTTCAGCGTCTTGAAATAGTAACCGTGGTAAGGCCCAGACTTATCCGTGTAGCCTTCCGCTAAGGCTTTGGCGACCGTTTCTCCAATAGGGCCACCCTCGCTGCCATCCGGATTCCGCCAGGCCAGACCATTTTGTTTTCCGGGTGTGCTCACAATCACCTGCGCATATTGATTTACACCACTGTCGTCGTGAATTTCCGCGGCATATTCCTTCTGGGCTTCCGCATAGCCGCGACAAATGGTTATCGCATCCAGCTCGTTTCCGCCGATGCGACGCTCAAGAATTTCGGTGCGGCCGGTCCGCGAATCGAAATGCCATTTTCCGCCCAACTTAACGATTGGAACCGGGACCGGCCAGTCCTCGTCGCCGATCGAGAGAATAGCGCGGTTTGGATTATGGGAATCTATATCCACGTGCATATTCTGCTGCGCCATCGCTACAAACTCAGCGCGCGAGTTTTTGTCCTGCACGTCATCTTGTGTGGAAATGAAATCCTTGCCGTCGGGCCCGAAGATCGCCAGCAGCGCCGCCACATCGTCGTTCTTAGCCGCCAGAATCATGGCATCGGCGGCCTGCTGGGGGGTGTCAAATGTCTTCTGCCGGGCTTGCGTGGCTGCGCTTCCGGCTGCTTCTGTTTGCGGAGCCGCGTGCAAGGCGGTTGCCGCAACGCAGCATACGGCGATGGCCAGCGCCATTAGGAGAATCCTTGCACGAAGAGCTTCAAATTTTGCAGAGTTCATATATTTTACCTTATCCATGGTTTGATCAATTTCGACGTCCGCCGCCACCCGAGCGTGCGGGGCGCCCGCTACCGCGAGAAGCTCCCATGCTAGAGGCGCCTCGCGCACTGCTGGCTTGGGCGCCGGCTTTGCTTGATGCTCCGCCGAAGGCGCCTGTGTTCCGCGATGCGTTGCTACTCGGAGCCTGCCGATTGCCGATTTTGTTCCCGCCGCTGCCGTTGGAGTTCGCACCCGTATTGCCGGGCCTTGCACCGGCATTCGAACCGGCTCGGTTTCCAGCACCGTTCCCGTGGTTCGCGCCCATATTGCCGGTGCCGCTGCTCGCATTCGAACCGGCTCGGTTTCCGGCAGCATTGCCGCGGTTCGCACCCATATTGCCCGGGCTCGCACCGGCATTCGAACCGGCTCGGTTTCCGGCGCCGTTGCCGCGGTTCGCACCTATATTGCCCGGGCTTGCACCGGCATTCGAACCGCCTCGATTTCCGGGGGCCGTGCCTCGATTATTCGCGCCGGGCTGCTGTCTATTGCCCGATCCCTGCTGCTGCCGGGCATTCGCTTGTCGTGTGGACACGGAATCCCCGCGAGCAGTGCCGCCATATTTATTGGCCACTTGCTTATTCGAATACGGAGCGCCGCCTCGGTGCTGGGGATTGTGCTGCCAGGTGTTTCCCTTGTTTGCCGGCAATTGCGACGGACGGCCGTTGCCGTTTATTCTGTTTGAATTGTTGATGTTGTTGCGATTCGCGTTAATATTTGTCCTGTTGTAGCGGTTAATGTAATTGTTATTGATATTGATGTTCACATTGTTGGAGCGGCCCCATCCGCAGCCATAACCCCAGCCACCGCGCCAATATGTGCCCACCGCCACGCCAACTCCGAACCCGATAACAGCTGCTCCAGCCCAATATCCTGGGGGTGGATAATAAATCGGCGGATACGGATACACCGGCGGCCCGTAAACAACCACTGGATTGTACGAGGGCACGTAAACAACTTGTGGGTTGGCCTGCTGTATGACGATGACGGGTTTTGTTTCGATGGACTCGGTCTCCACTTTCAGCTGCGGAGTGGACTTCAAATTCCCCGCGTTCTTGGCCTTCATACGCATTCGTTGCACTGCGTCCATGACATCGCTCTGCTGGGCAAGGAAGGCATTGCCCAGGTCCGTTGTCCACTTGATGTTTTCTGCAAGTTGCTTCACCGCATCCGGAAGCGCCGCCATGGCCTGGATACTTGGGTCCCAGTCCTCCTTTTCCACCGCAGCCACCAGAGCGTCGCCGTTCAGATCCTTGTGCTTCTCCAACCACTGCTGCAACTGGATGATTTCCAGCGGATACGTTGAAGCCACGAGAACCTGGCTCAGAAGCGGGTCGGGATACAGAGCAATTGGGGCGACCAGCGAATCCAGCTGATCACTCGGAATCTTCGGGGTGGCCTCATCCGCCGCCGAATCCTGCCGCGCCGGCTGCGCGTACACGGCGGTGTCACCGAGTGCGAGCAACAGCATGCACAGAACAGCCAGGAGACTTTGAACTACCCGACGGCAGAATTTCATTCGAAAAGTTTTCGGCATCATGGAGTTTCACACCTTGTTCTTCATTTATTCCGGTGACATTGTTGACGGATCCCGGGGGAACGTGACGGGCCTCAGATCCGTGAACGCGGCAATATAGAGTGTGACATTGTTTGCCGTTAAGGCAAATGCCGCGAACAAAATCACGGCCACTTTAATTATTAGTTTTCGGTTCGTGATTAAAGTCCTTTCTTTCCGTACGCCAATGACAACCGCGAATAAAAGACCTTCGTGAATGCCCCTTAGCTGGCAGGCATATCCTAGCCGGTATTTCCATTTTGGACTCTGACAATCCTGCGGAGTATACAGCCGATAGACACTCAATGCAACGGGGATTCCCTATGTGAAATTGGGCCGAAACCTTGTCCGCTACGAGGCATCGGCCTTGAATACCTGGATCAAGGAGCATACCGTGCATGACCCCGAGGAGCCCGCTGGCTCCCGCAGGAGGTATTGAAGGTGTCGATTTATCGGAGAGGCAAAACGTGGTGGTACGCCTTCAAGATTGGCGGCCGGCGCATTGTCGAGTCGTCCCGCATGAGGAACAAGACTGCTGCTAAACGTGTTGAGGCGCGACGAAAGATCGAGATTCTCGAAGGACGAGCGGGGTTCCGCAAACCTGAGCCTCTGCCGCGATTCGACGAGGCTGTGCAGCAATTTCTGGCATGGTCGGCGCAGAAGCATCGCCCCAAGACACAGGAACTCCACAAGCTGAACTGCCAGACGCTGATGCGCTACTTCGGCAAGAAATGGCTCGATCAGATCACACCTCAGTCGGTTGAGAGCTTCCGCATGGAGCGCCAATCCCAGGCTCGCAAAAACGCACATGATGGCAGCCGCGTCGCTCCGGCAACAGTGAATCGTGCTCTTTCGACGCTACGGCTGATCTTCACCCAACGCGATCTTAAGCCTCCGACTCGCAAAGAGATGTTTCAGGCCGAGCCAGAAAAGACCAGGGTGGTGACACCAGAAGAGCAGATGGCTTACTTCAAGGCAGCAAGCCAACCGCTGCATGACGTCGCTATGGTGATTCTCCAAACGGGCATGCGGCCCGAGGAAGTCTTTCGCCTCGAAATCAAAAACGTAGACCTCGAAAATCGAATGATTTTCAATCCCTTCGGCAAGACCAAAACCGCCAAGCGGTATGTCCCCATGGAGGACGAGGTATTCGAGGTCATGAAGCGGCGAGTGCAGGCAGCCAAAGGCCACTGGATATTCTGCTCACCAGAGGGGCCAGGGAGAGCGGAGAACCCCGACATCCACATCCAAGGCGTCCGCAAGGCCCACGACGCGGCGATCCGACGTGCCGGAATCCGGGAACACTTCCGGCTCTACGATCTCCGCCATACCTACGCGACACGGGCTGCCCAGTCGAGCATGGATGTGCTGACGCTGGCCTCCATGCTGGGACATACCAAAGTCCAGATGACCATGCGCTACGTTCATCCCACGGACCAGCACAAGCGCGAAGCGGCCAAGCGGCTGGCAGCCTACAATCGCGAATTGCTCTTCAACATGGCGAGCGCAGAGAACACAGAGTACCTGCAAAAGTCACTACAGTGAGCGCGAAAAAGCAGCAAGGAGAGACGATGATGCCTTGTAAGTGTTTGAAAACTTTGGCGGGGCCGACGGGACTCGAACCCGCGAC
>Ga0265760_10000031_pt1 | contig 52116 bp, 44 predicted proteins | sample NZIome_2_FD_200831 | JGI IMG/M metagenome (GOLD analysis project Ga0265760, IMG submission 200831) | Metatranscriptome of rhizosphere microbial communities from Maridalen valley, Oslo, Norway - NZI1 (Metagenome Metatranscriptome) | ecosystem: Host-associated > Plants > Roots > Rhizosphere >...
ATGACGCCCATGGCCATCGTCCATGCCGTCAAGCTTTATGCCCGCATCACCGACGACGGCGAGTTGCTCGATTTGCACAGGCCGCTTCCGTCCACTCGCGCCGGAAATTCCGCCAAGTCGCAAAAAACCCGCGCCGCCGCGAACGCTCCAAAGCGTCGAGCTGCCCAGTCACCGCGCAAGCGAAAAAGTCACGTTTCCAGCCGGGACACACGAGTTTTCAGCCGGGACACGCGAACGAATAGAAATTCGCCTAACTCTCCCGCCGTCAATGAATTAACCAATGTCTAAGTGGGACAAAAACGCATGTTCTCAAAATGCCCTATCTTGGTGCATTCATGCTTCACCAATACTTAAAGTCTTACTTGAGATATTCGGCCCAACCAGCCCAAAAGTCATCTTCCATCGCTTGAAGCTGTCTCATAAATAGCTTTTAGAGGGGTTGGAGCTTCAGCCTCGACACAAAAGCCTCTAAAGTCATAGGTTTTAGCCCCTGGCACAAAGCGGTTGGCTTGCCTGCTTCTATTTATGACATGGGTTGTAACTATGCGAACATCTTATCCCCACAGGCCGCGCAACTTATGACGGCGCGCCGTGTTTTATGGCATCATAGGGTGTAGTCCCACCGTTCTCGCGTAACTGCGCGTTCGCGATGCTAAGTCTGCTGGGGGGTATGGATACTATGCAGCGTTTCAAAGGGCCTCGGCCTGGGAGTGCCGCGGCTTCATTCAGCCTATGCGTGGCTTTGATGTTCGTCGCTGGCCTTTTCGGTTGCGGCGGCAGCAGTAGCAGCGGCGGCAGCACTCCGAATTTTCCCATCGTGCAGGCCACCATCCCTGCTTCGTTTTTCGGATTCACTATCGGCAAGCCTTGTGACATAGCCAACGTCGCGCCACTGGGCGTCCCTTGCGACAATACTGAATCTCATTCTTTTCCCGGCCTGCCTCTCACTTGGTCACGCTCTCTCGACGAAGATTCCCTGAAATGGTCTGACATTGTGCAATGCGATCCCACAGGCAGCGTCTGCCCGCTTGCCGGTTTCGGCTGCAGCAAAGACGGCCTCGGCCTGAACGGCGCTCCGTGTCCTGCCGCCGGGCTGTTTCCCGATTGCCAGCCTGATGCATTGGCTCCCAATGATCCCTCCAACTGCGCCTATGACTGGGCCATCCTCGACTTTTGGAATCCGAAATTCGCCGCGCATAACGTGGACTGGATGTACACCGCCTTCTTCACTCCGGATTATTTGAGCATTCGCGGCTCTCGCTGTGTCTCGGCGGGGCAGGCCGACTTCGGCCCCGATGCCACCTGCGTCGGCACGCCCGACGTCTGCCTGAATCTTCCTTTGCAGGAATGGGGCTGCGATCCGCCCTCTGACATTGACGCCACTCCCGGCAGCGGCAAGGCCGACGGGACTGACCAGAACCTTATGTGGTTCGTCACCGCCATGATGAAGCATATGCAGGCCAATTCCGAAAAACTCAAATATTGGGAAGTCTGGAACGAGCCCGACGATTGCGAGCAGTGGAATCACATGCAGCCGGCCAATAGCAGCGTCACTTGCGGCGAATCCAATTTCAGCGGAGGCCCCAGCGACGGCACCACCGCTCAATTGGTCCGCATGGCCACCGACGCCCGCGCCATTATTCCCACTTACCAATCCGGCGTGCTCATCAGTTCGCCCCCCGTCGCCGGCGTCTTCGAGAACGAAGCCTACATGTTTGCGATTCTGAAAGCCGGCGGATCAGCCTTCGACACTGTCGGATTCCATGGTTATTTTTCCGGCCCAACCGGATGCCCTTCGCAATGCCCCGTGCCGGAATTGCTGCAGAATATTTTGACCTCGGCGTATATGGCCGTCAACCTCGCGAACGATCTAGGCAAGCCGGTGCTCGATACCGAATTTAGCTGGGGTTCAAAAACGAACGTCACCGATCTGGACATGCGCATATCGTTCACGGCGCGCAGCTATATCCTCCAGTTGGCGGACTATCCGTTCATCAGCCGCGTGAATTGGTTTGTCGAGGACGCCCCCATCAATCTTTTGCCCAACCCGCTCAATAACAATGAGCCCACCGGCGGCACGGGCGAGTTCTGGGCTTCCGGCGCCACCAACGTGGCCGACGGTTGCACTGTGGTGGATCCTATACAGGGGGGATTCGATTGTCCCGCTGGATTGGCGATGAAGCAGCTTCACACCTGGACCGTCGGAGTCAATTTTGTCGGCCCATGCACCTGCTCCGCCAGCCCCAACGGAGGCTCCTGTTCGGCCGTTCCTCCATCCGGGATCTGGCAGTGTCCCCTTACGCGCCCCGGCAATTATCAGGGATTACTGGTGTGGGACAGCACCTTCACCACTTTTCCCTGCGGCGATCCATCCTGCGGCGCCACCACCTTCGCGCTTCTGCCGGGTTACAACTCCGATTGGCAGGACTTGGCCGGCAAAGAAACTCCGCTCAATGGCGCCACTGCGGTCATAATCGGCGCGAAGCCAATCCTGGTCGAAAATCAAAATACGCAGTAGCAGAAATTTCCGTTCCCGCCACTGCGAACTTCAATTTCCGCGCGACGATTCGCCGCGTCAGGCGGGAAGCAGTCTGCTTGGCGGCGGTGCCACCAGCCGCCCGAATCCTTCCATCATTAGGCGGATTCCAATCAGCGTGCCGATGAACCACACCGAGCTATACGGCCAGTGCGCCCAAATTAAAATTCCCAGCACCAGCGAAATCACTCCGTCAAAAAGCAACCATCCCGATCCGGGATTCGGCCGCGACCGAAATCCCCAAGCCAGGGTAAAGATGCCGTCCACCACGAAAATCACCGCCAAAAATAATGTCAGTGTCAGCAGCCCCGCGCCCGGATGCAGAATCACGTAAAAGCCCACCACCACATCCAAAATGCCGATGAGGAAGTGCAGGACAAAACGCGTCCCGCGCACACCCACCGCGTGCATGATTTCAAATCCGCCGGCAATCAGCAACGCCCATCCCACCAGCAGCGTCACGGCCAGCCCGGCTATCTCGGGCACAATGATCGCGCCCAGCCCCAGCAAAATCACCACAATCGAAAGAAACACCGGCCACGGGGATCTCCCCTTCACTTCCGGCATAATTGCGCTCACGTTCTCCTCCTTGCGTTTTTTGAATAGCCCGAGTTTCCGTTGCCAATCGATGGGAGAGAGTCTATAACACAGCCGGTGATTGTGAAATCGAAATTCGTGGCGCAGGCAGCGACAGGCGTCGGCGCCCGCTGAGCTAAATCCGCGCGAACTTGGGTCTCACGCCGCGCGCGGGAAAAAACTTGTCTTGCAGGTTGGCCTGGTGAATGATGTAGCGCTAATGGAACCACGCAGGAATCCCGCCGACATGGTTTTTGCGGTGCCTTGGCTCAACCACATTCGCGCGAACGCCTGGACAATCACAATCGTCGTAGGCTTCGCGCTCTTCATGGATAACTTCATCTATGGGCTCATCATTCCTTTGACGCCCTATTCACCCGTCAGACTTGCCAGTGAAGGCCACGCAGGACTTCTTTTCGGCGGCTATGCGATTGGCGTGCTTATCGCGACGCCCCTTTTCGGCTATCTCGGCGACCGTGTCGGCTACCGTGGTCCGTTCATCGGCGGAGTGGCGCTGTCGGGAGTCGCGGTCCTTTTGATGGGACTCGCGCCAAACTTTCCACTCTTGTTTTTTGCTCGCATGTGTCTCGGCGCTGCCTCGGCGGGAACATGGATCGCCGGTCTTGCATTGATTGCCGCCAAGTACACCGGCACCCGCCGCGTCGAGATGATGGGCTTTGTGTTTATGGGAACCACCATCGGTTCTGTCCTTGGCCCATTCATCGGAGGCGCGCTCTACGAATGGCGCGGCTATGCTCTCCCATTTTTGCTGACTGCTCTGCTGGTGGTCGTGGACGCCGCGTTCCGCATTTGGCTTATTCCCGCGGATCGCGTACGCCCGGAACCGTGTCCCGACTTGCCCGGTTTGCTGCGGGACAAATCCGTACTGGTGCCCGCAATAGCCGTCGCACTGGCGGCATTCGGTTGGACCACGGTCGAGCCGCTGCTGCCCGCGCACCTTTCGCGAATGGGTATTACGCCGGGGGCAGTTGGGCTAATGTTCGCCGTTGCCGCGGTGGCCTTTGGCGTTGCCGCGCCGGTAGTCGCTTGGGTGTCGAAGCGCGTGGCGATCCCGAAAGTCATCGCGGGTGGAGCTCTGGCAATGGCGATTAGTCTTCCGCTGTTGGACGTCTTACCCAATATCATCCTGATAGGTTTTGGACTATGCCTCATTAACATAGCGTTCGCGTTCACCATGAATCCCACCGCGGCTGAGATGGCCAATGCCGTCGAGCGCCGCGGAATGTCCTGTTATGCCGCGACGTCCGCTGTTTCCAGCATCGCCTATTCGGCCGGCATGATGGCGAGCAACGCCATGACGTTCATATCGGCGAGCAAACTGAAATTTGTGGAAATACTGTTGTGCGTCAGCGCGGGATTGCTGGTCTGTGTCCCGCTTCTTTTGCGAAAGAGTCCATCGTTGCCGGAAATCGCGGTGGCGCCCGCGGCTCCGCCGAAGTGAACCCGCGCGAATCCGCGCCCGATTCCGCGAACGTCACACGATTGGTCTGTAATTCAGGTTCAGTGGCATTGACGGGCGCACGCGCTCCAGCGTACGCTTCCGTTTCCATGACTCCCCGCTTCTGGAGCATCTGAATTCCCGTGCGACGCTGGTCACAGATTCCACGCCCGCTTCTGTTTGCGCTCGCCGCCATTCTGGCGCTGACGGCGATTTCCTACAGCGGTTTGTGGATGTACTATTTTCGCCACCAGGAGCCGCAAGTTGAGCTGGGTTTCGACAATAAGTACAACCAGCCGGCTCGCAGCATGGACGTCACCGGCATTTATAAGGGAAGTCCCGCCGATCAGGCCGGACTGCGCGCCGGCGACCGCATTCTCGCCGTCAATGGGCGCACGCTGGAAACCACGACGCCGTTTGACGAAGCGTGGAACCGCGCGAGTCCCGGCGACCCCGTGAATTTAACGGTGCTGCATACCGGCGCGACCGTCCCGGTTACGATCCACGCAAACTTCCGCTCGCACACACATCAGATGCAGGAGAGCATCGGGCAAGCCTCCGCGCTGCAGGTGATCGGCTTATTTCCCATTCTGTTCATCGTTGTCGGCCTGCCCGTGCTTTTTTTTCGGGTTGACGATCCCGACGCATGGCTGCTCGCCCTGATGTTCGCCGGATTTACCGCCGCGCCGGATTTTCCGCAGGTCTTCGGAATTTCCGCCGCGCTACGGACTTTCTGCGTCACGTATCGCGTGGTGTTCGTCAGTCTGGTGGGGCCGCTTTTCTACGTTTTCTTCGCGGTGTTTCCGGCGCGTTCGGCGCTGGACCGCGCCGCCCCCTGGCTGAAATGGGTCGGACTCTTTGGTGGAGGCCTTCTCGCGTTCGGTGGAATTCAGGCGGGCGTGTCGGGGCCGCGCGTGCCGACATTTATCGGCGCGCTGGTCGGAAAATCCGCCGCCACGATTGTGGGCTTGTCATTTGTGTACGGCTTCCTCGCGCTGGGATTGATTTCCCTCGCGATCGGCGCGATTGGCTCGGCTGACCCCGAGACACGAAGAAAAACGCGCGTAATGTTTTGGGGAGCGGTGGCGGGCGTGCTGCCGATCGGCATCGAGCGCGCCGTGACCAGGCGCCGTTATGGCTGGACGCGGTCATGGTCGGGATGATGTTCATTTTTCCGCTGTCGTTCGCTTATGCCGTGGTGAAGCATCGCGTTTTGGAAATCCCCGTCCTGCTGCGTCGAAGCGCGCGCTATTTGCTGGTACGACGCGGCCTGGCGGTTCTGGTTGTCTTGCTGGCGGTGGTGGCCAACGCTGCCTTCACGTTGTCTTTCTCGCACCTTTTTCGCATGAACGTTCACGCGGCCATGGCCATCGGCGTCGGATTCGGTCTGTTTCTCGCCGCGATTTCCGCATCGCCCCTGAAGCGCACCACGGACCGAATCGACCGCGCGTTTTTTCGCAGCGCCTACGATGCGCGCCAAATTCTCGAGCGTCTGGCGGAAAGCATACGGACGGCCAATGACCATGGCCAGGTATCCCTGCTGCTGGCCGGCGAAATCAGCGAGGCGCTGCAACCCAGTTTCGTGACCGTTTATTTCGCGAACCACGACGGCGCGTTTGAGCCGCAGGACGCCCAGCGATCCGTGCAGGCTGGGCTGATTTCCCCCGATCTTCCGCTTTTGCAGGAGCTGCGCCGGCGAGGTCGTCCGATGGAGATCGCCGAAATTGCGAATGACGGCGGCGACGTCGGCCTCCTCGACCGCAATATGCATCCGCCCGAATGCCTGGTGCCGCTGCTGGCGCGCGACGGAACCATGTTGGGTCTGATCGCCCTCGGTCTGCCTCTTTCTGAAGAGCCTTATTCCGGTGACGACAAGCGATTGCTCGCCAGCGTAGCCAGCCAGGCCGGCGTGGCCGTCGAGAGCATGGCCTTGGCGGAGAAAATGGCCGAGCGGCTGGACGTGGAGCGGCGCTCCGCGCAGGAAATGGAAATCGCCCGGCAGGTGCAGGCGCGTTTGTTTCCGCAAAAATTTCCGCCGCTGGCGACGCTCGAATACGCCGGCAAATGCATCCAGACGCGGCAGGTGGGCGGCGATTATTATGATTTTCTCGGCCTGGGAAGCGGGCAGGTGGGATTCGTTCTCGCGGATATTGCCGGAAAAGGAATTTCCGGCGCGCTGCTGATGGCCAACCTGCAGGCGAACTTGCGCAGCCAATACGCCACCGCAGTGGATGATTTGCCGGGGCTGCTGGAATCGGTGAACCGCCTGTTTTTCGATAACAGCACGGAAGAAGCCTACGCCACCCTCTTTTTTGCCGCGTATGACGACGCTTCGCGTCATTTGCGCTACGCCAACTGCGGCCATTTGCCGGCATTGTTGCGGCGAGCGGACGGAACCGTCGAGCGATTGTCGTCCACTTCCACCGTGTTGGGCCTTTTTCAGAATTGGATTTGCTGCGTGGCGGAAACGCAGCTCCAGCGCGGAGATATCCTGCTGCTCTACACCGATGGAGTCACCGAAGCGAGCAACGCCGCCGGCGAGGATTTCGGATTCACCCGGCTGGTGGATGTTCTCGGCGGATTCAGCGCGCACCCCATTGCGGAAATGATGGACGGAGTCATCGCCGCGGTGCTGAAATTCAGCGACGGCGTCCAGGCCGACGACATTACTCTAGTGGTTGCCCGCTGCCGCTAGGTGTAGCGTCAGGGTGGAATTGCTCGCTGATTTTTTCACCTCAACCTATCGCAGTTTCATAACGAACTCTCGCCGATGAACGCCGCTTCGCAGTAGCGACCTTCCACTGTCCCGGCCAGTTCGTACGCGCACAGGAGGCGTCAGGGCAGGAATTCGCCGCGAATGGCCTCGGGAAATTACTGCGTGGGGCCGTCGGATTCGATGTGGCCGTCGCGAACGCGGATTACGCGATGCGCGCGCGCGGCAATATCGGGTTCGTGGGTGACGAGGATGATGGTGTTGCCTTCGCTGTGCAGCTTGGCGAAAAGCGCCATGATTTCTTCGCCGGTTTGCGAATCGAGGTTGCCGGTAGGCTCGTCGGCCAGCAGAATCGAAGGATTATTCACCAGAGCGCGCGCAATGGCCACGCGCTGGCGCTGGCCGCCGGAAAGCTCGTTGGGCTTGTGCATCATGCGGGGAACCAGGTCAACCTGTTGGAGAGCTTTTTTGGCGCGCTCCATGCGTTCCTCGGAAGGCGTGCCGTTGTAGATCAGCGGAAGCTCGACGTTGTGCAGCGCGGTGGCTCTCGGCAGCAGGTTGAACGTCTGGAAAACGAAGCCGATTTCCTTATTGCGAATGTAGGCCAGTTCGTCATCGTCCATTTCACTGACCAGCCTGCCCGCCAGCCAATATTTCCCTTCCGTGGGTGTATCGAGACAGCCGATCAGGTTCATCAGCGTGGACTTGCCGGAGCCGGAAGGCCCCATGATGGCCGAATACTCTCCCTTGCGGATTTGCAGACTTAGTCCGCGCAAGGCATGGACTTCCTCGGAACCCATCAGATACGTCTTGGTGAGGTTTTCGGTGCAAATGACGACGCCTGAATCCACCAGGTCTTGTCGGAAAGATTCTGAAGCGACGGCTTCCTCGACTGGCATACGGCGGGCTCCTTTTTGTCGAACCGTTACACTGGCTTAACTGGACGTCGCCGTATCGTCTTTCTTGGGCGCGTTGTTATCCACCTTGGTGCGGGAATTCGGTTTCAGCGTGCGCAGGACGTTGTAGCTGCCGGTGATGATTTCGTCGCCCTCATGCAAGCCACTGGTGATTTCGATGTCGGTGACGCCGGTGATTCCGGTCTGCACGGGAACGAAAACCGCCTTACCGGCGCGAATCACAAATACGCCCTGCACTTCATCCTTGGTTGGATCGGACGAATCGCTCTTGGCTGCGGCCAGCGTCACGCCGGCGTTCGGCTTTCCTCCGGCCGCGGCCAGCGCCAATTCCTGCTTGGTGCGCACGGCCAACGCCTGAATAGGAATTGCCAGCACTTGCTTGGCCTGCGCGGTTTGAATCTTGGCCGTCGAGGAAAGCCCCGGACGCAATCCCAGAGGCGGATTATCCAGCGTGACCACAACTTTGAAATCGCGCGCTTCCTGGCTATTCGCTTCCGTCTGCGTGGTAGTTTGGCCGGACGTGCGCAAAATCGCCTGGTCTCCCACCGCCGTCACCTGGCCCTTGAATGACTTGCCCGGCAGCGCGTCAATGGTCACGTCGGCGAGCTGGCCCAGCTTCACCGTAGTGATGTCCGTTTCATCCACTTTCACTTCCGCGGTCACCACGGACATATCGGAAATGGTCAGCAGATAGCTGCCTTCGGCATTTTGAATGCCAGGAACTACGTTTTCTCCCACGCGCACGGAAATATATGTGACCACGCCGTCAATCGGCGCTTCGTAGGTCGTTTTGCTCAGCACGTCGGCCTGATGCAGGAGGATGGCGCGATTCTGATCGAGATTGGAGTTCGCCTGCTGGATGGTCGCGGCATTTTGCTGCACTTGCGCGCGTGCCGCAGCCACGGCTGCCACGGCGGCGTCATAGGCGGACTTGCTGGCGTCGAAATCGGACTTGGCAATGAGTTTGTCCTGGTAAAGCGCCTGGCTGCGTCCCCAATCGAATTTTGCCTTATCCAGGTCAGCCTGGCGCTGCCGCAGCGTTGCCTGCGCCGCCTTGGAATTGGCTTCCGTCATATCAACAGCCGCTACCGAGGATTGGACCGTAGCCTTCTGCGCTTGCACGTCCGCCGCCGGTTGGACGCTTTCCACGTGCAGCAGCACATCGCCCTTCTTCACGTGGTCGCCTTCCTTCACCACGATCTGCGTGATTTTGCCGAAGCCCTGGCCCAGCACATTGGTATATTCGCGCGGACGAACTTCTCCTGAGGCCGTCACAACGGACGTCAAATCCTGCCGCAGGACCTTGCCGGTCTGCACCGTTACTACATCTTTAGTGGACTGATGGATGCTGTAAAGGACAATGCCGCCAATCACGACCACCGCCGTGATGCCAATCAGCACTTTTTTCCACGTCTTCATGGACTAAACCCTCTTCTCCGCGCGCTGGTTCAGGCAAGGTTGCCTGGCATGCACTATTACGCTTGGAGCCTCGAAAATGTTTCGGCAACCGAGCCTCGTCGGGTTCGGCCACCCTTGTTAAGGTCCCCAAGAACCGCTGGAACCAAATTCTCCAATGATTATGACGGACTACCGGCCAAAAGGAAACCATTCCCCGTCATCTCGGCATCTCTTTTGCCGGGGCAGGGTGCCGATTTCCAATGCCGCCTGAGCATTGGCGATTTCCGGCTTAGCGCTTGCCGCGCGGGTGCTGCGTGGTCGGTGAGATGCCATTCGAGATCGGAAGAGCGAGCAGCCGCTGAAAAAATCAGTCAAAATGGGAGCAACGCCGGGAATTACGTCACGACTGTGCGGCACTTGGCTGGGTGCGGTTTGCTTGACGGCGTATCCTGGCGCGGCGTACACTAAATTTTGCTAGTTGAAACTCAGTTGCAACTGACTATTTCATGATTTCCGCACTTCTTCTGGCTCTTCGCGAAGGCCTGGAAGCGGCGCTAGTGGTAGGGATCGTTCTGGTCTATCTCCAGCGATCTGACCGCGCGGCGTTGGCAAAATACGTGTGGGCTGGCACGGGACTAGCGGTGGCCGGCAGCGTGGTGGCCGCGGTGCTGCTGCAAAAATGGCACGTAAGCGAAGACGGCTATGAAGGCGTCATCATGCTGGTCGCCGCCGTGCTCGTCGTCACCATGATCGCATGGATGAACCGCGTGGCGCGCACGCTGCGGCAAGAAATTGAGCAACGCGTAGCCGCTTATTCGGACCGAAGCGGCGCGGCAGCCGGTTGGGGCCTGGGATTATTTGTTTTTCTCATGGTCATTCGCGAGGGCGCGGAGTTGGTATTGGTATTGCGGGCGGTGGAATTTTCCAGCGAAGGCGTCGGCGTTTGGATCGGCACGGGAATTGGGCTGGCTCTGGCTATCACCACGGGAGTTCTTTTCTTTCAGGGCACGCTGCGCATTCCATTGCAGAAATTTTTTGCCGTCACTACCACGATCCTCACGGTGGTGGCCTTCCAGCTGGCGCTCACCGGCCTGCACGAATTGAGCGAAGCCATGTGGCTCCCTTCCAGCCGCCGTGAAATGGCCTGGATCGGCCCCATTGTTCGCAACGAAGTGTTCTTTTTCGTCGTCATCCTGGGCGTGGCGGGATTGGCGATTTTGCGCGAAGTTTTTGCAACTCGGCGGACGGCGGATGCAATCGAAAATCCGGTCGAGCGCCGCCGCGTCGAATGGGAACGCCGCAAACGGAAGCGTTGGGCGTTTGCGGGCGCGTTCGGTTTTCTCGCCGTGATTTTGCTGCTGACGGCGGAATTCGTCTATGCACGCGCCGCCGCGCAGCCCGTGGACGCTCGCGAGCTGACTGTTCACGGCAATACTGTCAGCATTCCGCTTTCCGAGCTGACCGATTCGAATCTACACTTTTATTCCGCAACGTTGAACGGAACCAATGTACGATTCCTGGTGGTTCACAAACGCAACGGCGATTATGCTTCGGCTCTGGACGCCTGCCGGATTTGCGGTCCGGCGGGTTATCGCCAGGAGGGCGACAATATAATTTGCCGCAACTGCGGAGCCGCCATTTATGCTCCGTCCATCGGCGATGCGGGCGGCTGCAATCCCATCCCGGTGGTTTCGCGCGTCGAGGGCAACCAAGTGACCGTGGATCTTTCCGCGCTGGCTGACGCCACCGGACGGATTCGCCCGTAGCCCATGTTCTCTCGCCTGGTGGGCCGTTCCTTCGTGCGAAATCCGCGGCGCAAATTGCTTGGGGTAATGGCCGTTTTGCTGGGGATGACCGTCTCGACGGCGACGCTGACGGTTTCTCTCGACGTCGGCGACCGGCTGGCCCGCGAATTTCGCAGCTTCGGCGCAAATATTCTGGTTCGTCCACAGACGGATAGCTTGCCTCTCAATATCGGCGGCATGGACTACCAGCCGGTGAATGCCGGCGCGTGGTTGCTGGAATCCGATCTCGGCAAACTCAAAACAATTTTCTGGCGGCACAATATCGTCGGCTTCACGCCCTTCCTCGAATTGCCGGTGGACGCGCAGCAACCAGCAGGAACCACTTTCCACGCGCTGCTCATTGGCTCCTGGTATTCCCACGATGTTCCCGTGCCTGACGGTTCCGCGTTTCGCACAGGCCTGAGTCTGACGCATCCTTGGTGGAAAGTTCGCGGACACTGGTTCACGGACGGATCCGCGGAATGCGTTGTGGGCGAAGCGTTGGCAGCGCGCGCGGGAATTCGCGAGGGGCAAACTTTGGAGTTGGTTTCCGGCAATGCGCGCAAGACGCTGACGGTGGCCGGCATTCTGTCCACGGGTGGCGCGGAGGACCAGGCTATCGTCGCGCCGTTGAAGATCGTCCAGCAGCTTTCCGGACATCCCGGCGAATTTCGCACGCTTTTTGTGAGCGCCATCACCAAGCCCGAAGACGCGTTTTCACAGCGGAATCCGGACGTCATGACGCCCAAGGATTACGATCGTTGGTTTTGCTCGCCGTATATTTCCTCGATTGGCCGCCAGATTCAGCAGGTGCTGCCGGGGACGGAAGCGCGGCCCATTCGCCGCGTAGCGGAAACCGAAGGACGAATCCTGACGCGGGTCAGCGCGCTTTTTTGGCTGATGACCTTAGCGGCGCTGATCGCCGCGGCGCTGGCAGTTTCCGCCATTTCCGCCACAACGATTCTTGAGCGACGTTCCGAAATTGGATTGCTCAAGGCCTTGGGCGCGACGGAAGGATTCGTCACAATCCTGTTTTTGGGCGAGCTATTTTTTCTCGCACTTATCGGTGGAGGACTGGGGTTTTTGGCTGGCTTGGAATTGGCGAGAGCTTTAGGGCAAACCGTTTTCGCGGTGCCGGCCCAGCCGCGGCTCGTTGTGTTGCCGCTTGTGCTGGGGCTTGCAGTGCTGGTCACGCTGCTGGGAAGCGTATTTCCTTTGCGGCAAGCGGCGCGAATTGAACCCGCGTCGACATTGCGGGGCGAGTGAAATGTTTGCGCGCTTGCTTTGGAGCTTGCTGCGTTCCAGCCGCGGACGATTGGTTATCGCAATTCTGGCGCTGGCCAGCGGGGGCGCTGTGGTCTCGGGCTTATTGAATCTTGAAGCCGATGTTCAGCGCCAAGTCGCGCACGAGTTTAGAACGCTCGGTCCTAATTTAATCGTCCAGCCGGCTGATGCCGGCGCGATCGGCAGCGCGGGCGTGCCTGCACTGTTGGACGAAAGCGCGATTCGCAGCGTGAAAATTGCAAATATTGCCGGAGCGACATTCGCGCCATATCTATACGTTGTGGCGCAAGCCCAGGGAAACCCCGTTGTGGTGGCCGGAACATGGCTCGATGCCGCATCGGTTCTCGCGCCGTGGTGGAAACTCACCGCCGGAAGTTGGATTTCCACGCGAGACAATCAGAGCCAATGCCTGCTTGGCCGCGACGCAGCGCGCGCGCTGCATGCGAATGCGGGAAGCCGGATCCAATTGCAGGCGGAAAATCGGTCGCTCAACGTTGCCGTCGCGGGAATTTTTGAATCGGGCGGCGATGAAGACGGACAAATTTTCGTTGCGCTGGATGCTGCTCAATCTCTCGCCGAATTGCCGGGAAAAATCAGCGTGATCGCCGTCAGCGTGCCGGGGGCAGCTTCGCAAATCGAAGACGCAGAGAAAAAACTCGCCGCAGCGCTGCCGGAAAGCGAAGTCCGTCCGGTGCGCCAACTAAATGAGGCGCAGAACGAATTGGCGTCTCGGCTGCATTTGCTGATTGTATCCATGGTTATTTTGATTCTGGCGCTCACGGTGCTGTGCGTGCTGGGAACGATGGCGGCACTGGCGGTGGAGCGCCGACGCGACGTGGCGTTGATGCGCGCTCTGGGCGGCTCCGTCTCCCGGGTAGTCGGATTATTCCTGGCTGAAGCCGCAGCGATGGGCGCGGTGTCGGGATTGGTTGGCTATGCGGCGGGAATTTTTCTGGCGCGATGGATCGGCTGGCGCGTTTTCGATGCGCCGATTTCACCACGCTGGCAAATTCTGCCGCTGACCATCGCGCTGATGACGGCCGTGGCGCTGGCCGGCGCGCTGCCCTTGCGCCTGCTGGGGAAGGTGCGCCCGGCGGAAGTTCTTCGAGGCGAGGCATGAGTATCGGCGGAAATTCTCATCGCGATTGTTTATTGGATGTGCGCGGCCTATCGAAGCGTTTCGGTGAAGTGCTCGCGCTGGATGACGTGAGCTTCCAGGTGCGCGCCGGCGAGTGGATCGCCATCATGGGGCCATCCGGCTCGGGAAAAACCACGCTGATTAATATTCTCGCCGGGCTGGATTCGCCCTCGCGCGGGAACGCGTTCGTGGACGGTCTGGACGTGGCAGCGCTGAGCGAAAAAGAACTGACACGCTATCGCGCGGAAAAGGTGGGACTCGTTTTCCAACAATTCCACCTGGTGGCGTATCTCACGGCGCTGGAAAATGTGATGCTCGCGCAGTATCTGCACAGCATGGCGGACGAAAAAGAGGCGCGGCGCGCGCTGGAGCGCGTGGGGTTGGGCGACCGGCTCGATCACCGGCCGTCGCAGCTTTCCGGCGGCGAGCAGCAGCGAGTGGCCGTGACGCGCGCGCTGATCAATCAGCCGAAGTTGATTTTGGCCGACGAGCCGACCGGCAATCTCGACGACGCCAATGAGCGAATCGTGCTGGATCTTTTTCGCGAGCTGCATGCCCAGGGGAATACCCTGCTGATGGTGACGCACAATCCGCCGGTGGGCGCGCTGGCGGATCGCGAGATTCGTCTTGAGCACGGCAAGCTGGCCACTGACGTCGCGCTTGCGATGGGAGAACGCAAAACCTAAATGTGTATTCCGATGGACGTGCGAAAAAAACCGCTGGACGTGAAAATTCACGTTACCAGCGGCGCGGGACTGGACGTGGTCTGGTCCGACGGGCACGCCAGCCATTTCGAGTTTGCGTATTTGCGCGATCAATGCCCCTGCGCGATGTGCAACGACGAGCGCGAAAAAAAATCACAAATTGCGCCCACCGCAGGATCCGCGGTGCTGCCCATGTTCAAGCCGAAAGTGACGGCGCGGGCCGCGCGCCCCGTGGGACATTACGCCGTCCAGATTGATTTTTCCGACGGCCACTCGACCGGCATCTACAGCTTCGAGCGTCTACGCGAAATTTGTCCCTGCCCTGCCTGCCGCCGCGAATTCCACTCGGTTTAACGGCATTGCGCTCGGAAGAACTCTTCCGGGCACCGTTTTCAGCCCCGCATTGGGGAAATGTAAAGTAATACTTAAGGTATTCGCGGCGGGAGTTGCACCAAAGTAGTGCATTTTTGAAAGTGCGATTTTGTCCCACTTCGAAATCTCCTGCGGCCACGCCCACCGGGACAGACGCCGCCGCCCCCGTTACAGTGTCCTTTCGCGCCACGAAGGTTCCATCACCGTTGCCCTTCAGAAAGCTTGCTGTTCCGCTGCCGGTATCGCCACCACCGCATCCAGGTGCCGCTTCCCGAGAAATTCCCGACCACCACGGCGGAGGGGCTGGTGCCCACGCCGTAATCCTGGTGAGGCTGGAAAGAAAGGCGCAGGCCGTCAGCGAACCGAAGCCTGCAAGAACTGATTCCGGCAGACAGACATTTTGCAACTCGGTGACAAAGGCGTGACACATGCCGTGGCTCAACGCCGTAGCATTTGTCGGCAGACTGAACCGGACGGTTCGTTCGCGAAACAAAATCGCCAGACGGAAAACGGAGAGCAAAATGAAAACGAAGGATTCTTCCGATGTCGTATCTGAAATGACACACCCTGACAGCACAAATCCTGTTGACGCCCAGCTACAGCAGGCCATAAAGCGGCGTTCATTTCTGAAGACCGCCGGGATCGCCGGCGCGGCGATGGCAGCCAGTTCATTTCTGCCGTCCACCTTAAGAGCAGTTACGCCAGGGTCCCGGCCGAAACCGAGCCAAGGCGATATTGCCATTCTGCGCTTTGTGGCAGCCGCCGAAATCCTGGAGACTGACTTGTGGGTGCAGTATGCCGAGCTCGGAGGGCTGACGTCCGGCGCTCAGAACAATTATCAACTGGCTTTGCAGCAGCTTGACGGAGACGCTGCCCAATACATCACCAGTAATACCGGCGATGAACACAGCCATGCGAATTTCCTGAACGCTTATCTGACTTCGATCGGCGCGGAGCCTGTGAATCTCGATAAATTCCGCACTCTGCCGAGCAGCAAAGCGACCGGCGCGAGGCAAGTGGGACGCCTCACGAACCTCATGCAGCTCGCGGTGCCGACGGACTGGTACGTCCGGTATCGCAGCGACAGAAACCCGGATTTCGGCGCAACTTTTCCGTCCGCGCTGCCGCAATTGTCCGCCGGGCCGTTTACCGCGATTCCCAGAACCAATGATGATTTTGGGCCGCCGGATCATGTTCAGGCAATTGCCAACACCGCAGCTTTCCACTTTGCATCAATCGAGCAGGGTGGAAGCAGCCTTTACGCAGCGCTGAGCCAAAAGGTCACCAGCGATGAGGTTCTCCAGATCATCGTCAGCATCGGCGGCGACGAAGTGGCCCATCTTGTGGAATGGATCGACTTTGCGGGCAATTCCGTCCAGCCTCCGGTGGCGCCGCTCACCGATCCCACAAACGGTCTGGAGTTTCCGAATTTTATCGCCACGGGAAAAAAGCTGCTTCAGCCCAACTTGATTTTCCCGGTACCCTGCGAATTCATCAGCGCGGATTTGCCAAAATGCGCCGTGATTCGCCCCACCACTGATGCAGTGGGAGGCGCCAGAGCCGCATTCGGGGGGCTCACTGCAACCAACCTGTTCCAAGGCCAGTCCGGGGCGTTTTTCGAGATGTTGGAAACGTTGGCAGCCCAGGCAGACTCAGCACAACGCGGATAGTAATTTCGGATCTACAAAAGTAGGCTTCATCGCGGGCGCAACTGCAAATGCTGCATGTTGCGCCCGTTCTGCTTGGCCTCCCGATATGCCCAAGGCTTGCCGGCCTCTGACAGCCCCGTTGCTTCGCCGCCGATATCGAGAACGTACCCCACTTTATTTACGGGCCATTTAATCGTATAGTCCTTCGCTGCTTTAGATTTCATGGCTTCCACTCCTCCTTCGGGCTCTCCGACGCCAGCCACCGGCCGGCGCGCCGTACAGGTGCTTGTCGCCACGACGGCGATGCTGAGTTTTATTTCGTTTTGGCGCGCGGCGGCGATTGTCCTGAACGACCTGGCTTCGTCAGCCTATTACGCGGGCGGCGAAGCAGAGCAGTTCATAGGCAAGACGGCTCCGTGGTTCATCCTGGCGATCATGCTGTTTTCCTATGCGGTGCGGTCCATCTACGTGGAAAGCTGCAGCATGTTCGTGCGCGGCGGCGTCTACCGCGTGGTGAAGGAAGCGCTGGGCAGCACGCTGGCGAAGATTTCGGTTTCCGCGCTGATGTTCGATTACGTGCTGACCGGGCCCATCAGCGCCGTTTCCGCCGGGCAATATCTTGCCGCGCTGATCAATGAGCTTTTGCGTTACGTGGGCATTCATGCCCACCTGGGCGCAAACGGAGTGGCCGCGGGGTTCGCGATTCTAGTGACGGGCTATTTCTGGTGGCAGAACATTAAGGGAATCCCCGAATCCAGCGAAAAAGCGCTGCGCATCATGCAATTGACCACCGTCATGGTGGTGATCCTGATCGGTTGGTGTACGTACACGGTGTGGGTGCGGCACGCGCCGCTGCCGCCACTGCCGCTGCCGCGCAATATTCATTTTTCTCCCGGCGCGCTGGGATGGCTGAATCCTTCGCTGTTCAAGGAACTGCCGCGACTGTTTTCGCTGGTGGCCATCTTCGTGGCGTTGGGACATTCAGTGCTGGCCATGAGCGGCGAAGAGTCGTTAGCGCAGGTTTACCGGGAAATCGAACATCCCAAACTGCGCAATCTGAAAAAAACCGGCTTCGTCATTTTTGTCTACAGCCTGATTTTCACTTCGCTGGTTTCGTTCTTCGCCGTGATGCTGATTCCCGACCCTCAGCGGAAGAATTTTTTTGAAAATCTGATTGGCGGCCTGTCCATGCACCTGGAAGGGCCTTATGGACTGCGGCTGGCGTTCCACATTTTTGTGGTTGTGGTGGGGACGCTGATTCTTTCCGGGGCGGTGAACACGGCCATCGTGGGATCCAACGGCGTGCTGAATCGCGTCTCCGAGGATGGAGTGCTGACCGATTGGTTCCGGCATCCGCATCCGCGATTCGGGACATCGCACCGCATCATAAATCTGGTGGTGTCATGCCAACTGGCGGCCATCGTCATCAGCCGCGGCGACGTGACGTATCTGGCGAACCTTTACGCGTTCGGCGTGATTTGGAGCTTTGCGCTGAAGGGAGTGGCCGTCACGGTGCTCCGCTACACGCATCCGCAAGAGCGCGAGTATCGTGTTCCGCTGAATTTCACGATTCGCGGCGTCGAAATTCCATTGGGGCTGGGACTGATCACCTTGGTGCTGCTGAGCATCGCCGTTGTGAATTTATTCACGAAACCGCAAGCCACGATCGCCGGCGTCCTGTTTACGGTTGCGCTTTTCACCATCTTCGAGTTATCCGAGCGCGGAATTCGACGGCGTTCGCACGGCCAACACGTGGAGCTTGACCAATTCAACCTGGCCGAGGAAGCGGACCTGACACCTAAGACGGTGGGAGCGCGTCCGGGCAATGTTTTGATGGCTGTCAGCAATTATTATGCGATCGAACACGTGAAGGCAGCTCTGCGCGAGGTGGATTCGATTAAGGAAGATGTGGTGGTGTTGCATATACGATTGCTGCGGCGCTCAGCTTCGGGGGAATATGATTTGGCGCCGGACCAGCTTTTCAGCACCATCGAGCAACTGCTTTTCACCAAGGTGCTGAGCATTGCCGAAGCGGAAGGTAAGCCCGTGCGCCTGGCGGTGGCGTCCGCAAACGGCGCGTGGGACGGCATTATGCGCGCGGCCGTGGGATTGCAGTCCAAGACGATCGTGGTCGGCAGTTCGGCAAAGGTCACGCTGGAGGAGGAGGCGCGGGAAATCGGCTCGGCGTGGGAGCGGTTGCCCGAGCCGCGGCCTGCGTTCGTTTTGGAGCTTATTACTCCCGCGGGCGAGGAGCACATCGTTTACCTGGGGCCGCACGCTCCCAAGCTTACGACCAAGGAAGTTGACCTGCTGCACAAGCTATGGCTGGAATTGAGCGAGCACGAAGGGACTATTGACCTGCATCACCACGACATTGTGCACTTCGCTCTCGACGAGCTGGAACGCGAAATCAAGCAGGGCCAGGGCGCCGAAGTTTCGGAACGTTTGCAGGAACATTTGAGGCTGGCTCGCGAACGCCGCGGCAAACCCTGAAGCATTGCTTTCTGCAAACACTGCTCGCAGCGCCCAAGTTGTGACAGCACTCCACGCGATTCAGTGAGCCGGCTGCAATTCCGATGTGCAATGCGGGCAGCGCACGGCCATCAGCGGAATTGGCAAGAGGCAGAACGGACAATCCTTTGTGGCTGGCGCGGGCGTTTCCCTCATGCGATTGATCTGGCGAACCAGCAGAAAAATGGCGAAGGTCACAATGATGAAATCTATAATCGTGTTGATAAAGAGCCCGTAGTTGATGGTGGCAGCGCCGGCAGCCTTGGCTTGCGCGAGGGTTGCATAGTGCGTCCCCGAAATATTCAGGAAGAGGCTGGAAAAATCGACGCGACCGAGAACGAGGCCCAGCGGCGGCATCAGAATGTCGGTCACCAGCGAAGTGATGATTTTGCCGAAGGCCACGCCGATGATGATGCCCACGGCCATATCGACCACGTTACCGCGCATTGCAAATTCCTTAAATTCCTTGAGCATAAAAACCCTCCTTGCCGGAATAGAATTTCAGCGGTTCGTCGCGCGGACCATAGTTTCGAGAGGAATTCCGCGCCGTTTCCGCCTTCCGCAACCGGATTATGCCGCAGGTGCCGGCCGCCGGCAAATACGCGGCACGCCCAGGCAATGCTACACTAACAATCTTTGCGTCGCGTATTGTTTATGACGCGCATGGTTTGTGCCGCACGAGTCAGGCAGCGCGTCGGTGGTGCCTCTGATGGGCACAGTCTGGGAGGGAGATGTGCGAGACGTCATCATCATCGGAAGTGGTTGCGCGGGTCTGACAGCCGCCATTTACGCCGCGCGCGCGGAATTGAAGCCGCTTGTGCTGGACGGCCATGAGCCGGGCGGCCAACTGGGCCTCACGACCATGGTCGAAAACTATCCTGGTTTTCCCGACGGAATTCTGGGGCCCGCGCTGATCGAAAACATGCGCCAGCAGGCCCAGCGGTTCGGAGCCGAATTCCGCGCCGGCGCCGTGACGGGGGTGCAGCTGGACGGGCGTCCCTTTCGCATCTCGGTGGGCAGCGAAACGCATGAGTGCCGCTCGCTGATTGTGGCGTCGGGCGCATCGGCGCGCATGATGGGCATCGAATCCGAACGGTCGCTGCTGGGCTTCGGCGTTTCCACCTGCGCCACGTGTGACGGATATTTTTTTCGCGATCGCGATATCGCCGTCGTTGGGGGCGGAGATACGGCGATGGAAGAAGCCGTTTTCCTCACCAAGTTTGCCCGCCACGTAACCATCATTCATCGCCGCCGGGAGTTTCGCGCCAGCCGCATCATGCTGGAACGGGCGCGCGCACATCCGAAAATCAGTTTTCTCACTCCGTTTACCGTGGCCGAAGTTCATGACGTCTCAAAGAAAGCCGTCGAGGGATTGACGCTGCGCAACGAGGAGACCGGCGAAACGCAGAAGCTTATGGTCGAAGGACTTTTTGTCGCCATCGGCCATGATCCCAATACGACCGTCTTTCGCGGAAAACTGGATATGAATGAGAACGGATATTTGCGTGTGCATGAAGGCACCAGGATGAACGTCCCGGGCGTCTTCGCCGCCGGCGATGTGCACGACCACATTTACCGGCAGGCGATTACCGCTGCCGGGTCGGGCTGCATGGCGGCAATCGATGCCGAGCGGTTTTTGGGCCACGAAGGGGATTGAATCCGCGATGCGCGATGGCCGGGCGTTCCGTCAACTGGCGTTTGGACGGCGAATCTCCATTGATGCAGCCGTCCGTCGCCGTCAATCGGACGCGGAATGCTGAGTTCCATATTCCACCGCATGGCGGCCAGTCGGGCAATGGGCCGATGGGTGACGACGAATGCCGCCGCGCGTAGTTTTGCCGCGCGCTTCGTGGCCGGCGAATCGCTTGATGATGCGGTGGCTGCGGCGCGTCGCCTTAATGAAGCGCAGCGCATGGTCAGCCTCGATTATCTCGGCGAAAGCGTTTCCAGTGAAACGGAAGCGCGCGCCGCCGCAGCAACGGCGCTGGGAATTTTCGACCGTATCGCCGCCGAAAGCCTGAACGCCAATGTTTCCATCAAGCTTACGCAGATGGGTTTGGACCTGAGCGAATCGCTCTGCGAAGAGCTGGTGTGGAGCATCGTCGAACGCGCCGCCGGTTATCGCAATTTTGTGCGCATTGATATGGAAGGCTCCGCCTACACGGAGCGCACGGTTGCAATGTGCAAGCGGCTGCGAGTGCGCAGCCCCTCGGTTGGCGTGGTGCTGCAATCCTATTTGCGGCGTACCGAGCAGGACGCGCGGGACCTCGTCGCCATGGGTTGCCGCATTCGACTCTGCAAAGGCGCGTATCGCGAACCCGCGCAAGTGGCTTATCCCGAAAAGAGGGACGTGGATGCCAATTATGTTCGCGTGATGCAGCTACTGCTGCTCAGCGGAATCTATCATGGCATTGCCACGCACGATCCTCGGATGATTGCCGCGACGCAGGAGTTCGTTGCGCAGCACAATATCAGCCGCGATCACTTCGAATTTCAGATGCTTTACGGCATTCGCACGGATTTGCAGGAGCGGTTAATCCGCGAAGGTTTTCGCGTGCGCGTGTACGTTCCCTTTGGGAAGGATTGGTTCCCCTATTTCATGCGGCGGCTTGCCGAGCGCCCCGCCAATGTGATTTTCTTCCTTCGCCACATGTTTCGTTAGGCTGATGCGCGACGCACTAGATTTTGCGGCAGATGGTGACGCCATCGCGCAGCGGGACCATTACAGGAAACAATTTCGGCGAACTGAATGTTTGGCGATTGAATTCGCGGATTCCTTCGGTGTCACGATCGGAGGCTGAAATCGCGACCTTGCCGGACCATAGCGTGTTATCGGCAATCAGCAGGCCGCCGCGGCGGATTCGCGGCAGTGCGAGCTTCAACGAGGCCGGATACTGATATTTGTCCACGTCGATGAAGATGATGTCGAATTTTCCCGGCGTTGCCCGCAGCAACTTTAGGGCGTCGCCCTGCAGGAAACGGACTCGTTGCGCCACTCCACCGCGTTTTAAGAAATCCCCGGCTCGCCGAATATTTTGCTCGCCGCTATCGGTGTAGAAAATCTCTCCGCGCGGTCCCATGGCGCGCGCCAGCCACAATGTGGAATAGCCGATGGCCGAGCCCATTTCGAAAATGCGTCGTGCGCCGCTGAGTTGCGCCACCAGCGAAAGCAGTCGCGCCACCGCCGGCCCGATAATCGGGATATTTTCTTTCTTGGCCAACTTCTCCATTTCCGCCGCCACTGCGTCCCGCTTCGGCAGAATGCCGTAAAGATATTTTTCTACCGCCGCATCGGTGAATCCTGCCGCCATGTTCGTCTCCTTATAAACAATTCTTCGAGCCTGGAATCGGTTTGATTTAGCTGAGTGTGTCGCCGGGGTGCATCTCATGAATTTCGAGACCGGCGATACCTTTCGTGGCTTGCCGCAAGGCGTCCGGCGTGCCAGTAAGCACGGGAAATGTGCCGTAGTGCATAGGCACGACGTGACGCGCGTTCAACAGGCGAATCGCCAGCGCAGCCTCGCGCGGGTCCATGGTGTAATGGCCGCCGATCGGGAGCAAGGCGATTTCGTGCGGATACAATTCGCCGATCAGCTTCATGTCGCCGAAGACGGCGGTATCGCCAGCGTGATAGATGTTCACGCCGCCGGGCAATCGCACCACAAACCCTGCCGGCTCGCCTCCATAAACTAACTTGCCGTCGTCATCAATGCTGTTCGAGTGGTCGGCATGAACCATGCTGACTTCAATATCGCCGACGCGCTGCGTGCCGCCCTTGCCCATTCCCAGAATATGAGTGACACCCTTCGATTCCAGCCAGTGGGCAGTTTCGTTTATGGCCACTACCAGCGGCTTATGCTTGCGGGCGAGCGGCAGGACGTCGGCGAAATGGTCGGCATGGCCGTGAGTGATCAGCAGGACGTCCAGTTTCTCGACCTTTTTGAGCGCCTCGGGACATTGAGGATTTCCGTCCAGCCAGGGGTCAATCAGGATCACTTTGCCGGAGGGCGTCGTAATTCGAAAAGTCGCGTGGCCGAAATAGGTTAAGTGGTTTCCGTGCATTGAAAGCATCAGAGTCTCCTTGCTTGTGAATGGAAGTGAAAAATAGATCAATTTGCCGTTAAGTGCGCTGCAATGGTTCCAAGTGCCTTATTTCTTCAATTCAAGTCTCATCAAGTTCATTTTATCGTCTGCGCTCCAACGGCTCAACCTCGGGCCATTGGCTATGAATTTACGGCGCGTGAAAGGCGCGCGGGACCATTGGATTTCGGCCGGTTGACCTTCGTTTGCGCACGCATTGCGTCTCCCGCTAATATTCGGCGCCTTGTTCACACGGCGACTTTAGTGGTATAAGAATAATCAGCGGCCCCGGAGCGATTGACTATCGATCCCGTGGTTGTTCACGACAGGAGAATTCGTACATGGCCTATGTAATTGCTGAGCCCTGCATCGGCACTAAGGACACCGCATGCGTGGACGTTTGCCCGGTGGACTGTATCCATCCGCGCAAAGACGAACCCGCTTTCGAGGCCGAAACCCAGCTCTATATCCATCCGGATGAATGTATTGATTGCGGCGCCTGCGTGCCGGTCTGCCCGGTAACGGCTATTTTCGCGCTGGAAGATTTGCCGGAAAAGTGGAATAGCTTCACGCCGATTAATGCGGACTGGTTCAAGGCAAAATCCGCCTAAGCCACGTTTTCCCCACATGCGGGCTTCGCTCTATTCTGCATTCTGCATAACGGCCAGTGGAACTCGTGATGCAGGCGCCGGTTTGCGATAGACGCCGCCTGATCCCAGCCGCCCAATCCGGTTGATTTACCCGCGAGGGTGAGAAAAGGAGAATCTTTCTGCGATATTTCCTGGCAATCTCGTTCGCCTGGATTGTGATCGTGTCTAATCCGATGATCGAGGCGCGGCGGCAAGCAACGCAGCCGCAATCCTCGGCGACGCAAAATCCGACTCCGGGCGGTTCCGCGGCTGCGGGGCCCCCCGCGGTTATTCATATGACGGCGCAAAAGTATCATTTTGACCCCTCGCCGGTTCATGTGAAGAGCGGCTCGCAAGTGAAATTATTCATTCAAGCCGAGGACCGTGCGCACGGCTTCAGCATCAATACGTATCCCGACAAAGCCGCTGCGAAGGAAGCGCCCGGCCTGGTTTTCGCCGATCCCGAGAAATGCTGGCGCATTGAAATGGGCAAGGAAACGGAGATCGACTTCGTTGCCAAGGAAGCCGGGACGTACGCATTCAAATGTTGCAATTTTTGCGGCTTGGGGCATTTGGGAATGAAAGGCGAGCTGATCGTTGACCCCTAATCCGCGAAGAATTTCGGCCCGCACCGATTGGGCTACGTGAAGGGTTTCGTGCCGCGCGCGACCGATTAAGCGATTCGTTAAGCTTCGGCAGTTCCAGCAGGCAGTTCTGAATATGCTCCAGCTTCCGCGTTGGTCTTCGCGGCATTCTTCGCTATGCTGGCATTTGTGAGTTTAGGAGCCAACTTTGGCGCGCTTCCAGCTTGTTCTGCTGATTCACGCTCATCAGCCGGTGGGGAATTTTTCTTCGGTGGTGGAAAGCGCGAATGCGCATTCCTACGTACCGTTCCTCGATGTGTTGGAACGCCATCCGGGCGTCCATATCGGTCTGCACTATAGCGGGTCGCTGCTCGAATGGATTGAGAAAAACCATCCGGAATTTTTCGTGCGGCTTCGGCGGCTTTCCAATGAGGGACAAATCGAATTACTCGGCGGCGGCTTTTACGAGCCGATTCTCATCGCTATCTCGCCGGAGGACCGCCGCGAGCAGATTCATCGGCTGGCTAATTATATAGAGCAGCATTTCGGCAAGCGGCCCACGGGAGCCTGGCTGGCGGAGCGGGTATGGGAGCCGAATCTTCCGTCCACGCTGGCGGCGTGCGGCGTGGAGTACACGCTCGTTGACGATCATCATTTTCTGGGCGCGGGATTTGATTCCTCGCAACTCTGCGGCGACTATTTGGCGGAAGATCTGGGCGCCACGGTCCGGCTGATTCCCGGCTGGAAATCGCTGCGCTATTTGATTCCTTACCGCGGCGTGGACGAAATCATGACTTACTTGAAGCAGCTTGCCGACGAGCATCCCGGCGGGATGGTAGCCATGGGAGATGATTGCGAGAAATTCGGCGTCTGGCCTGGAACTTACAAACATTGCTATGAAGACGGCTGGCTCGAGGATTTTTTCACCGCTCTCGAGAGGGCATCTTCGTGGCTGGAGGTCGCCACGCCTGCGGTCGCCTTGCGTGCGCGCAACTCTCTGGGCAGGGCCGATCTCCCCACGGCTTCCTACGCGGAAATGTCCGCGTGGTCGTTGCCCACGCCCGCGCGTCTGCGGCTTGAATCGCTGGAAAAGGAATTTGAATCCCGCCCGCGGGATCAACCTTTCCTTCACGGCGGAATTTGGAGGGATTTTTTCAGCAAGTATTCGGAAAGTAACCTGCTGCACATGAAAATGCTGCGCGCGTCCCAGAAGCTTCGCCGGTTGGCCTCCACGTCGAGGTCATCGCGCCGTCGAGAACGCCTGGAAGCTGCCCACTGCCTTATTCTGCGCGCGCAATGCAATGATGCTTATTGGCACGGCGTTTTCGGCGGCCTCTATTCGCCTCATCTGCGGACCGAATTGTGGCGCTCGCTGGTGGAAGCCGAATCCATTCTGAGCCGTGTCGCGCATGGACGCCGCGAGTATGCGGAATCCGAAACGCTTGATTTCGATGCCGACGGCCGCGAAGAAGTTTTGCTGGAATCGAGCCGCTATGCAGCCGTGGTTGTACCCAGTGATGGCGCAACGATTTCGGCTTTGGATTTTCGGCCAGCCTCCGCGACGGTGATCAATTCGCTGATGCGCCGACCCGAAGCCTATCACCAGCGGCTGCGTTCGGCCTCAGCAGAGAGTAAGACGAATGAGGCCGTTTCCATCCATGAAACAACGCGCGCCAAAGAAACGGGACTGGCCGACCACCTACGCATTGACCGCTGGCAGCGCCACGCGTTTCGGTTGTTGGTATTCGATTCCACTCGCGATTTCGGAGACTACCAAAATTTGCGGCTTGCGGAGAATGCCGCGCTCGCCGGCGGCGATTATGCGCTGGGCGCGCTCGGTCCGGACTTCGCACAAATGAAGCTGGCGCAAGGAGGATGGACAGCGGAAAAGGAATTCCGTTTCGCCCCCTACAAAAATGGGTTTGAGATCACGTGTTCTGTTTCCCTTGCTGTCGTCGCGCCTTCGTCAAACATGCTCGTCGGCGTCGAGATGATTTTGAATTTGCTCGCGCCGGATGCTTCGGATCGATATTTTGAAACAACCGCCGGTCGGCAACCGCTGTCGTTCGCCGGCGCGCTTCCCGCGCCCAATTTGGGCGTGATTGACCAATGGCAGCGACTGCGCGTCACGCTCGATACACCCCAGGCCCGCGAGTTCTGGATCGCTCCGGTGGAAACGATTTCCGAATCGGAAGAAGGTTTTGAGCGGGTCTACCAAGGCTCGCAGATTCTTGCGGTGTGGCAGCCGGATTTTTCCGGCCCAGCACACTGGTCCGCGCAATTCACGGTGCGCGTCGTTCGCTAAGTCGCCCTTCGAAATCTGATTATTGGGCAGCGGGCTGCGCGCGCTTCGTTTCGCGGGCATGGCCGCCGCAATTGCCCACCGCCGCGGTCTCTGCTAGAGTTTTGCCGGAGGAACAACGTGGCCGTCTCCCAGGAATTGCTGGATATTTTGGCGTGTCCCGTTTGCCGCACGCCGGTGAAGCTGGTGGCCGGGAATCCTCCCGCGCCGCAGCAAGGGTTGAAGTGCTCCACTTGCGGGCGGGTCTATCCCATTCGGGACGATATTCCCATCATGCTGGTGGACCAAGCCAGAATTGAGAAAGACTGATCCCACCGGAATTCTTCCAGGCCTTCCTCAAGGCTCTCGCATACTCATAATTCGACTGCGGCCTTTGGGTGATCTTGTGCTGTTGACGCCCGCGCTAACGGCGCTCAAAACGTGGAGGCCGGATTTACAACTGTGTGTTTTAGCCGAACCTAAGTTCGCGGGAGTGCTGGAAGGCAATCCGCAAATTTCCGAGATTCTGCTGCATCGCGGATTTTCTTCCACCGTGACGACAATTCGCAAGCGACATTTTTCCGTGGTTTTCAACCAGCATGGCGGACCCACCAGCGCGCTGCTGACGGCGGCCAGCGGCATTCCGATGCGAGTTTGCTGGGAGCGACGCCAGTTCGGATTTTTCTACAACGTGCACGTGCCCTCGCCCGCAGCATTCTACGGCCGCGATGACGTGCACACTGTCGAGCAGCGGCTCACGCAGTTTTACGCCGCAGGATTGCCTCGTGGCCCCATTCCTCCCGCGCGCATTTATCCATCGGCGGAATCCCGCGCTTCAGTCGCGCGTCTTCTGGCGGCAAACGGCATTTCTGCCGCGGAGGGCTACGCCGTCGTGCGGCCGGGCGCCACGCATCCCGCCAAGCGCTGGGCAATGGAAAATTTCGCCACAATAGCGCACTGGCTGCGCGCCGAGCGTGGAATTCCCACAGTGATCAATCTGGGTCCGGATGAACGCGAGATGGTCAGCCCTCTCCGCGAGCTTTGTGGCGCTCAGATTCCGGTGTTGGATGCGCTCAATCTTTCCGAACTGATGGTGTTGCTTGCCGGCGCGAGTCTTTACGTCGGCAACGATTCCGGTCCAACGCATATCGCAGCCGCGGCGCGCTGCCCGGTGGCGGTAATCTTCGGCGCGAGCAATCCCGTTCACTGGCGGCCGTGGATGACGGAGTATCGTCTTCTACGTAGCGAGCAGCCGGCAACGCCGGGACTACCTTCGGTTGGCCTTGGTGACGTGCAGGCCGCCTGTGATGAGTTGCTGAATGCCACAGGCATGATTCGTCGCGGCGCGAACGCCACGTCCGTGCAACAATAATGAGGCCTTGAGGACAATTTGACGGTGACTCGCAATTCCGCGCACATTATCCGCCGCATGGCGGGGCGACGCATCGCCGTGCTGGGCGACTGGATGCTGGACCGCTACATCTGGGGCGCGGCGACACGGCTTTCCCCCGAAGCGGCCGTTCCCGTGGTGGATTTTGCCGAGCAGAGTGAATGCCTAGGCGGCGCGGGCAACGTGGCAGCGAATCTTTCGGCGCTGGGCGCGCGCGTTAGTGTATTTGGGCTGGCGGGCGAGGATGAACCCGGCCGCGCCCTGCAAAGCTGCCTGCGTGCCGCGAAGTTTTCGGGCGGCGGCTTGCTGGTTGACGCCGATCGCCCCACTACCGTGAAGACGCGCATCATCGCCCGGCATCAGCAGGTAGTTCGCGTGGATCGCGAAAGTCGCGCGCCCATGCGGCCTGAATTGGAGCGGAAATTATTGCGACGGGTGCTGGCGGCGCTGCGCGGACTCGATGGCCTTGTAATTTCCGATTACGACAAAGGAGTGATTACCGATTCGCTTGCCGACGGTGTGCTGGATGCCTGCCGCCACGCCGGTGTGCCGGTGTTTGTGAAACCGAAATGGTCGCGGCTGCCGGCGTATGGCGGCGCCGCCGCCGTCATCGTCAATCGCGCGGAGGCCGGCTTTCTGGCGCGCAGCCCGTTGCAAACCGCGAAGTCACTCCAAGCGGCCGGCCGCGACTTGCTCGCGCATTTTTCTTGCCAGTCCCTTATCATCACTCGCGGAGAGCAAGGGATGAGCGTTTTCGAGCGAGATGCGCCGCGCGACTTTCATGTTCCAGCCACCAGCCGCGAACGGCATTTTGGTCAAGCGGGGCACGATCAGAATGCGCGCGGTCGCCAGGTTTTCGACGTTACCGGAGCGGGCGACACAGTGCTGGCCGGATTTGTGCTGGCCATCGCTGCGGGAGCCGACGTTCGTGATGCCGCAATTCTCGCCAATGCCGCCGCCGGCGTGGTGGTGGGAAAGTTGGGCACCGCATGCGTCACACCGCAGGAGTTGTTGACCGCCGTGCGGGAGATGAGGGTTCCTCGCAGATGACCGATCGCGCAGTTAGTTCGACGCACTAAGGCGGAAAGCTTAGCGACTGATCCTTGCGGTCCACCCAGATCACGACTTCCTTGGTTTTGTTGTTGTCGGCGGAATCCTGGTCAGCGGGAAACGGCGCGTAAGGACTGATGTGCACAGCCACGGCCACGCTGTTGAGTGACTTTCGCGGTTCGGCGGCTCCCGCGATGCGAAAACTTTTTACCGGGCCGTAATATCCGTTTGGCCCCCAGTCGTCGAGGAAATCTTTGTAAGCATAGCTCGGCGAGGCTTTCCAAATCTGGTAGGCCCGCTGAGTTTGTCCGGCAACGAGAGCATTCATGAATTTTTCCGCGGTGACTTTTTCGGTATGAAACCGCACCAGCCACCATATGCCGAACACGACGACCGCCGTCAGCACAATGCCGAGAAGCGCGCGGCGGAAATTTTTGGAGCGATCTTCTTCGACTTTTGCGTCCAGCAAGCCCATTGGCGACTCCTTCACACCAGCTGCGCTCCCGTTAAATCTGGCGCTTGAAGAGCGCGATGCACCCTCCCGTCATTATCGCGGATATGGCGGCCAGAATGAACACGTCCTTGTAAATTCCCTCAATGCCGGTATTTTTGAGCGTCAGATTGCGCAGAGCGTGCACCGTGTACGTGAACGGATCGATGATTGAAATCCATTTCAGCCAAAGCGGAAACCCCTCGGTGGGATAGACAGCGCCCGAAGGAAAAAACAATAGAGTATTCAGCACGCCGAAGATAGCCCGAGGAACCAGCGGATCGCTGACGCGCACCATCACCAGGAACATGAAGCTGATCATGGCCAGCGACGCGATCCCCACAACTATAAGCAGATAAAACAGCCGCACCGGGTCCCACAGGCGCGGTATTCCCGCAATCAATCCGCCCACAATAGTGAGCACCATCCCCGCCATGATTCCCTTCAGAGCGCCCGCACCGAGCAACCCTCCCACCAGTTCAGCTTTTGAGACCGGCGTCACCAAATATCCTTCGTGAAGGCCGCGCGCTTTGTCATCAATAAACGTGATGCCGCCGCCGATCATAGCCACGATAAAAATGGACATGGCAATCGAGCCGGCAAGGAGATATTTGATGTACTCGACGTAGGGATAGACTTCCACGGTGTCCAGTTCCACGCTGGCGGGCAGGCGCGAAGCCACCTCAGGCGCGTTCAGATCGTCCACCATCTCCTGCACGCGCTCGAGGATCGAGCTGGACATGAACTGGTCCGTATTATCCTCGGCGAAAGCGATGCGTGGGCGGTCATGCTGATAGGTGCGCCGCGAAAAATCGTGGGGAATCTGAATCACGGCGCGCACGAAACCCGCTTTCAAGTCGTCAATTGCATCGGTGGGAGAATCGTAGTCCACGGTATAAAACGTTTTTGGCCCGGCGTGAATGCCCACCAGCATTTCCTTCACTTTGCGCGATTCCACCGAGTGGTCCATATCCACGAAGGCCACTTTTGCGCCTGTTACCTTGCCGCCGAAGGCGTAGCCTAGCACGAGCAACTGCATCAGCGGAAAAATCATGGAGCTCATCATCAGCGCGGGGCTGCGGAAAAATTTTCGCAGATCGCGTTCAATCAGCGCGCGGACGCGGAAGAATTTCATAAAGTGTGCTCCAGCAGCACCGGCAACGTCCTAGCGATAAAGATGGCTGACATCAGTTTTGTGCTCCCCGGCCTCGTCGCGAAGCTCGCGCCCGGTGTAATGCAGAAAAACGTCGTCCAGCGTGGTGCCCTGGACGCTAACGCGCTTCACCTTGATACCGCCAGCGCGCGCCCAGTCCATCAGCGCCGCGACCGTCGACGGGCCGTCGTGGGAAGCGATGCGCACGACGCTTTCGTGCTGGGTTACGGTGACGGCGTGGCTCAGCTTTTCCAGTTGCGCCTGCGTATCCGGCGGAGCATTTTCAAGTTCCGCTTCCACCATGTTTGTTCCAGGAATGGTGTCCTTTAAACGCGACGGAGTATCCAGCGCCTCGAGATGGCCGTGATCGACGATGGCAATCCGTCCGCACAACTGGTCAGCCTCTTCCATATAGTGCGTGGTCAGCAGAATTGTCAGCCCGGATTGCTCCTTCAGTTTGCGGATCATCTCCCATACATTCACGCGCGAGACGGGGTCCAGCCCAGTGGTAGGCTCGTCCAGGAACATGATTTTCGGCGAATGCACCAGGCCGCGCGCAAATTCCAGGCGCCTTCTCATGCCGCCGGAAAACGATCCCACCAGCGCCTTGCGAAATTTCACCAGGTCCACCGATTCCAATAGCTGATCAATCAGCACGCGCCGCTTCTCTTTGGGCACGCCGTAAAGCTTTGCGTGCAGCATCAGGTTTTCCTCCGCCGTCAATTCAGGGTCGGACGTGAAGCCCTGAGGAATTACACCAATGGAGTTGCGCACGCTGTCGGCCTGTTTTCCGATGTCAAAGCCCGCCACAAGCGCAGTGCCCGATGTGGCCGGCGTCAGCGTGGTCATCATGCGGATCAACGTGGTTTTTCCAGCGCCGTTGGGACCCAACAGGCCGAAAATTTCCCCGGGTTTCACGGTAAAACTCACATCGTTCACGGCGACGAGCTCGCCGAAGCGCTTCGTCAAGTGCTCGACGGCAATGGCGTGCGTCAATTTCGTCGGCGCCGCGTCGTTCGTCGCAATTGGAAAAGCTGTCGTCATAGCCAGGAGAACCATGTCCTGCGCTTAACCGGCGGCGGCAACAGGACTGTGGCGGTCATGCCCGTGAACAACCGGCGGTTGGTGTTAGGCACCGCCACTTTTATCGCGAAGGTCTTGATGTCGCGCTTGGTGCGGCTTACGTCGCGCTGCGTGGCAAAATCGCTTTCGACGCCCTTGAAAAATACTGTGCCGTCCAAAATGTCGCCGGAAGGCAAGCGAACCCGCAATTTCTGGCCGAATCCAATGTCGTCAATATAACTTTCCTCGACGTCTGCGCGCACCCACAGATGGTCCATATCCACCATGACGACGATGGGCGATCCTTCAGACACCACTTCGCCCTGCTTGGCGACTCGCACCGAGATGATTCCGCTAATTGGCGCGTACACTTCGGTGTAACTGAGCCGCGTTTCGGCACCCGCTTTCGACGCGCGCGCCTGCGCCAATTGTGCTTCCAGCGAAGCCACCATGCTACCCACCACCTGCACCTGGTTGCGGTTTGCCTTCGTTACACCCACGTTTGCCTGTTGGGCTTTCACCTGGTCTTCGAGCGACTTTACGTGAGCGCGCGAAGCATCGAGCGTGGCGACGGCCGTGTCGCGGTCCTGCGGAGCGACTACTCCCGCCGCAAAAAGCCCCACGGTGCGCTTGGTATTCAATTCGTCGCGGCGCAAGTCGGCGCGGGCTTCCTCGAGTTGCGCTTGGGCCGACGTGGCGTTGGCCTGAGCCTGCTCCATGGAGGAGAGGGTTTGCCCCTGCGTGAGCGTTAAATTGTGCTGCTGCTCCTGAATTTGCGCCTGCAAGCTTTCAATATTCGCGGCGTCCGAGGCCACTTCCGTGGCGAGTTCGGTGCGATCCAGCTCGGCAATCAAATCTCCTTTTTTTACTTCCGAGCCCTCATCCACGGTGAGTTTCACGATTCGCCCGGTCATTTGCGGACTTACGATTACTTCATTTCCGTCGACGATGCCGGTCAGCGGAATATCCCGCCCTTTCGGAGTGGTCAGCAGATAAACCGCCAGCGAAATCAGAAACACTACACCCAAAATCGGGAAGAATTTTTTCCCCTTCATCGGGACCTCGCTTCCCCGCGAAACAATCCGTGCTCGATAAAATCGAGCATCGCTTGTCTCCGTTTCCCCAGCGCTGCCGGACGCAATACGTCATGACGGAAGACGCGGCTCATCAGCGGCGCAGTGGCAAAATAAGAACCGGTCAGCGAGACAATGGTGAACGCCGTCTGCATTGCGTCCACGCGTCGAAATTCACCCGCCGCGATTCCGTCTTCAATTAGCCCGCACAGGCGAGCCAGGAACGGGCGAAAGTATGTTTTCACGATCCAGTCCAGCAATCCGCCGCTGTGCATCCATGTCCGCTGGATCAAACGCGGATAGTTGGGATGTACCGCGAGAAAATCAAAATACGCGGCGGCGAAGGCCAACAGTCGCTCGCGCGGGGATCCAATCGAGGTCGCCGCCGAGGCTTGCACGGTTTCCTGCACCTGGCGAAGAAGATGTTCGACGACGGCGCGATGCAGCTTTTCCTTGCTGCCAAAATAATAGTAGAGCAGCGCCTTATTGGCATGGGCGGCGTCCGCGATGGCGTCCGTGCGGGCTCCAGCAAGGCCGCGTTCGGCAAAAATATTCTCAGCCGCGGCCAGGATGCGCCGCGCGGTTTCCGGATTTTTCACTCTCCTGTTTTCCAACCCCCGATGTTGCATGGAGGCTTTCTCCTCGGGTTCTGCCCATGAGATATTCAACTAACCAGTTAGTTTATTTGGAGATACAAACAAATGCAAACTACCGCGTTTCACGCGTTCCCCGTCAAAAACTCATCTGTATTGTTCTGGTGATCCTCCTGGCGGTTTTTCTGTTGGCGCGGGATATCGTAGCGCCTGCAAAAATCCAACATTAGGATTCGAGTGCGCCGCCTGCGCCGGGCGGAAGTTCGACGGTATATTTTGTGCGGGATTTCTCGGCGTGAGCTTCCAGCGCCAGGGCAATCAGCTTGTCTAATAATTTTGCATAGGGAAGGCCGCTAGCTTCCCACAATTTCGGATACATACTAATGGCGGTAAATCCGGGAATAGTGTTCAGTTCGTTTATGAAGATGTGTCCGGTGCGGCGCTCGAGGAAAAAATCCGCGCGGGCCATTCCGGCTCCCTCGATGGCGCGGAACGCGCGCAGGGCAAATTCCTGGATCCGAGCAGCCTGCCGCAGCTTCAACGGCGCGGGAATGACGAGCCGCGTCCCTTCTTCGAGGTATTTCGCGGCGTAATCATAAAATTCGCGATGCGGGATAATTTCGCCGGGCACCGAGGCCAGCGGGTCTTCATTTCCCAGCACGGAGACTTCAATTTCCCGCGCATCCACGGCTTTTTCGACGATAATTTTCAGGCCGAATTCCGCGGCGAGGTTCATGGCGGCGGGCAGCGATGCGGCATTCTTCACTCGCGTCATGCCGACCGACGAGCCAAGCGCAGCCGGCTTCACAAATAGCGGAAAGCGCAGCTTGCGGCGAATTTCGCGCAGCGCTTTTTCCGGCTCCTTTTCCCATTTCGCGCGACGAATGGCCACGAACGGCACAATCGGAAGCCCCGCCTGCGCGAATAGGCGCTTCTGGACGTCTTTGTCCATGCCAACCGCCGACCCGAGTACCCCCGCGCCGACGTAAGGCAGTCCGGCTAGTTCAAGCAGGCCCTGCACTGTCCCGTCCTCGCCAAATGTGCCGTGAAGCACGGGAAAAACTACGTCCATGCGAAGCGCCGCTTGTTCTGTGCTGGGATCCATCCGCACGAGCGCGCCCGCTGTGGGATCGGCAGAGAGCAGGACGCGCTCTCCACGTTGCAAAATTTCGGCGAGCAGGTGTTGCGCTGAACTTCCCACCAACCAACGACCGTCCCTGGAAATACCGATGGGAACGGTTTCGTATTTTTCAGGATCAAGCGCGCGGAGCACGCTGGCGGCGGAAGCCAACGAAACTTCGTGCTCCCCGGAGCGGCCTCCAAAGAGCACTCCCACGCGCAGTTTTCTTTTTGGCATTGCTTTTGTCATGGGGCTAGAAGCTTAATCGAATTTATCACCGACGATAGGCCCGATGGTCCGAAAGGCTTAATGCAAGCCGCCAGCTTTGCCGACGTTTATGAACAACAGGGCCGTCGCCCAAGCGCCCTTCGCCGAGCTAAGGGCGATGCTTGGGATGACCTAGATGATTTAGCTTTTCAATAAAATTGAATGCTCGCCGACATATTAGTGACGAAGTCCATTCTTGCGGCGCACCGCAGGAATTCTTGCCCCGACCTCGCTTATTCAGAGAATTTTCTTTCCCAGGCCGGAGAGCACCAACTCTACGCCCAGTGTGGCTGTCTTGTTGTGCAAATCAATCACGGGATTAATTTCCACCAGTTCGAGCGACACCATCATTTTGCTGTCGGCAATCAACTCCATGGCCAGGTGCGCTTCGCGGTAAGTGACGCCGCCGCGCACCGGCGTGCCCACTCCCGGCGCGTCGCTGGGATCGACGAAGTCCATATCGAGACTGACGGCCACCCCGCCCGTGTCGTCACCGGCAAAGCGCAGCGCCTCGGCCATCACGTCACGCATGCCACGCTCGTCAATATCGCGCATGGTGAAAATGTGGACGCCGGATTCCTTCACTAGCCGCCGCTCCTTTGAATCCAAATCGCGAATGCCGACCAGCGAGACATTGCGCGGTTCCACCTTCGGTTTGAATCCCGCCAATTCCGTTATTTCCGGCGGGCCGTAGCCCATCACGGCGGCCAGCGGCATCCCGTGAACGTTCCCTGAAGGCGATGATTCCGGCGTATTCATGTCGCCGTGCGCATCCAGCCAGATATAGCCGAGGCGCTGATTTTTCGCGCGCATGTGAGCGGCCACGCCGGTGACGGAGCCGATGGCAATGGAATGGTCGCCACCGAGCACGAGCGGCAGCAAGCCTTCGTCGAGCGACTTTTGCACCATTTCCGCCAAGCCCGTGCAGGTCTCCAGAATTTCGGCGAGATATTTTGCGTTCTTCTCACCGTAGTGCATTTCTTCCGGCTGCTTGACGATGATATTGCCAATATCTTCGACGTGGTGGTTGATCTGCTTGAGCCGAGCTTGAAGCCCGGCGACACGCAGCGCCGATGGACCCATGTCCACGCCGCGGCGGCTGGCGCCCAAGTCCATGGGCACACCGATAATCCTGATTTTCTGTGGCATAGGCGGTTCGTCCTCTTACTTTCGGCGCGCGTCGAGAAATGCGCCCGTCTTGCTTTCAAGGATAAACGCGATAGAGCATGCGGGGGAAGGGGATCACTTCCCGTATATGCTCGGTTCCGCAAATCCAGCCGACGGTGCGTTCGAGGCCCAGCCCGAAGCCCGCGTGGGGCACACTGCCGTAGCGGCGCAAATCCAGATACCACTCGAACGACTCCTGCGGCAGGCCGCTGGCGCGCATGCGTTCGGTGAGCTTTTCGTAATCGGCCTGGCGTTCGCTGCCGCCGATAATTTCACCGTAGCCTTCCGGCGCAATCATGTCGAAGCTGAGGGAAAGCTCAGGCCGCTGGGGATCGGTGGCCATGTAAAACGCCTTGATGGCCGCCGGGTAGCGATGGATGATCACAGGACGGTCAAATTCGCGCGAAATTATGGTTTCTTCGTCGCCGCCGAAGTCGTCTCCCCATTTGGCCGGATTGCCGTTCTTCTGGAGCACGGCAATGGCTTCGTCATAGGTAATGCGCGGAAACGGCGCCGCGATTTTTTCGAGCTTGCTGATGTCGCGCTCGAGCATTTCCAGTTCGCGCCGCCGCGTCTTCACGACTCCCTGGACAATCGCGCTGACCAATCCTTCGCCCAGCACCATCATGTCCTCAAGATGCGCAAAGGAGGCTTCCGGCTCGAGCATCCAGAATTCCGTCAGATGCCGCCGTGTTTTCGATTTTTCGGCGCGAAACGTCGGCCCGAAGCAATAAACTTTTCCCAGCGCCGCGGCCGTAGCCTCGATATAAAGCTGGCCGGATTGCGTCAGATAGGCTTTCTGGTCATCGATGTAATCCACTTCGAAAAGCGTGGTGGTGCCTTCACACGCCGCCGGAGTGAAAATCGGCGCGTCGGTGAGGATATAGCCTTGGTCGTCCATGTAATTGCGGGCTGCGTGGACGGCGGCCGCGCGAATCCGCAAAATGGCCGCCTGCCGCGGGGTGCGAATCCACAAATGCCGCTGGTCAAGGAGGAAATCCACGCCGTGCTCTTTGAGCTGCACGGGATACGGGCGCTCTTTCGACACGCGCTGCAGCACTTGAGCATCGCTGATATGCAGCTCGAAGCCGCCGGGGGCGCGCGCTTCCGCTTGCACGGTTCCGGTAATCTCCACGCTGGATTCCTGCGTCAATCCGCGCAGAGCTTCGAAGGCCTGGGGATGCTCCTTCAGCGACACCACCCCCTGAATCACACCCGTGCCGTCACGAAAAATCGGAAAAAGCAGCTTCCCGGATTCGCGCATGTTGTAGAGCCATCCGCGAACGGTCACGGCTTTTCCTTCGTGCTCGCTGACGGACTCAATCGCGGTTACAGGTGCCGCTGTCTGTTTGTCTTCCGGCACAATCTATCCTCTCAATAACTTAGAAAAATTCGGCAAGCCGCACTTGTCCGTCCCCCTTAACGCATGGTACCGATTTCCCTTGTGCGTCCCAGCGGCAGCGGCTGAACCTACTATCGTCACTGGAAACGCTGCCTGACGTCAATAGCCGGCGGCTATACCTGCATGGAGGGCGTGGGGAGCGCCTAGACGCCTGCCTGTTTTGGCATCCATGCCGATGGGGCCCGCTTTAGGTATCGATTGAGGATGAGGCCGACCCCTAGATCAGCGCTATTGCGTCGCGGCCATGATTGCGGCAGGTAATGTTGCGAACTGTAAAGCGCGTGTTGCGGGCTCGTGTATCCGTGAATGCGCCGTTTATCGCGAGACTACTGAATGGCGTAGAACGTGCCGGTAACCGAGCCTATGTAGACCGTGCCATTGCCACTAATCGCCAGCGGCTCATTCAAAAAGAGGTCTTTGCCGAACTTCCACTTAACACTGCCGCTGGAAGTAAACGCGAAGACGTTCTGAGAACCACCGGCAAAAATTGTGCCGTCGCTGCCAATCGCCGGAGCGCCATTCAGCGCGGAGCCGGTGCTCAGCGTCCACTTCACCGAGCCATTCGGATTGAGCGCGCGCAACTGACCTCCGGGGCTTCCCATGATGATAGTGCCATCCTGCTGAAGCGCTGGAGTAATGGCGATGAAGGGACTCGTCGAGAATTTCCATTTTTGCGAGCAATCCGGATTCAGCGCGTAAAGGTTGTTATCCTGCGCCGCCATGTAAATTGTGCCGTCGGTGGCAACCACTGGTGATTCCGTCAGCACGTTCCCGGTGGCAAATTTGCATTTCAGCACGCCTGCCGGTGTAACGGCGTAAAAATTCTTGTCATATGAGCCGAAGTAGATGGTACCGTCGCCGGCAATCGCGGGCGAATCGCTGACAGCATCGCCGGTGGCAAAGCTCCATTTCTTGGTGCCGTCAGCATTCAATGCATAGAGAGAGTGGTCGTCGGAACCGAAGTAAATCGTTCCGTCTGTGGCGAGGTTGGCGGATCCCGCAACAATATCCCCCGTTGCAAATTTCCATTTCAGCGCGCCATTGCCGCTGATGGCATAGAAATTATGGTCCAGCGCACCAAAATAAACCGTTCCGTCGGATCCGACCGCAGGCGTGGAATTCGAATTGGCTCCGCTGGTGAATGTCCAGAGCGTTCCGCCGGTGGCGCCGAAGGAATACAGCTTGCCGTCGTCGGAGGGAACGAAAATGCCGCCTACGCCCATGCTGGGACCGGCGCTGATCGTGTTGCCGGTCTTGAAATTCCATTGCTGCGTGCCGGAATTGGCGCTGGCATTGTTGGGGCTCAGCCCCGTGTGTTGCGCATCGTGCTGGTACATGGGCCACGGCGGCGTGATGGTGCAACCGGAACAGCGCGTGAGTGTACCGGCCAAAATAAGTATCAATACGAGTGGAAGATTCCGTTGCAACGGTTCCAGCATGATCAACCCCCAAGATAGCGCGTCCGTGCGGCAAATATGGAACTGACCGGTTCCCCGCCGGATTCTGAAATATGCTTAGCTGGGCGCTAAGTGACTCGGGCGACACTATACACCCGCCTGTGAATTGGTGCAACACACAGTTTGATATGTATGGGGGCGTAGGACGGCATCCATTGCTCCGGCGTTAATAGCCGACAGCCACGCCTGCGCGGCGTGCATCGGGAGCGCCGAGACGTTCGTCGGTTTTGGGATCAATGCCGATGGCCTCCACTTCGCCTATCCATGCGTAGCGCGAAACACGGTGTCCCCGTCGCTCAAGTTCCTCCGCTGTAGCGTCGGAAAACGTAGGTTCCGCCAGCAGCACATCCGGCTCCCACTGATGATGAAACCGTGGGGCATTGATGGCTGCCTGAGCGTCCATTCCCAGGCGCATCCAATTCAAGAGGCTGAGCAGCGTGGCGGAGATAATGCGGGGACCGCCGGGCGAGCCGGTAACAAAGCTCAGCCGGCCGTCCCGCAGCAGAATCGTCGTCATCATCGAGCTTAGCGGTCGTTTCCCCGGCTCGATGGCATTGGCTTCCGACTGAATCAGCCCGAACATATTCGCCACGCCCGGACGCGACGTGAAATCGTCCATTTCGTCGTTCAGCAGAAATCCGGCCGCGCAGGTGACTCCCGAACCGAAATCGTCATTCAGCGTATAGGTATTCGCGACGGCATTGCCCTGGGCATCCACCACGGAAAAATGCGTGGTGTGCCCCGCGCCAGCCGCTTCGCGCTCCATTTCCTGCGCGCCCGCGCGCAATGCCTCCACGTTTGCCGCGAGATTATTCTTTGGCGCGGTCACTTTTGCCCCCGCGGCTTTTGTCTCGCCGTCGAAGGGAGCGGGATTCCCCGCGCCGATATCGCTACTGGAAGACGCCCGCATCGGGTCAATCGTGGCGCGTCGCTGGGCGGCGTAGCGCGGATCGGTGAGACCGCGCACCGGCACATGCGCAAAATCCGCATCGGCCAGAAAAACAGCGCGGTCTGCAAACGCTCGGCGAAGCGCCTCGGCCACCCAGTGCACCGAATCGGCATCGTCCCAGGAACGCAGCGACAGGGGCTGCAAAATATTCAGCGATTCAATGGTGACGATCCCGCCGGAGCTTGGTGGCGGACTGGTGATCAGTTCCCAGCGGCTACCGCCGGCGTCATAGGAGGCATGAAGCGGCGCTCGAATCTTCGGCTGGTACGCAGCGAGGTCGTCCAGCGTCACTAACCCGCCCATCCGCTGCATTTCATCCACCAGAACGTGCGCCGTCGTTCCTCGGTAGAATTCCGCAGGGCCATTTTGCGCGATGCGCCGCAGGGTCTGCGCCAGTTCAGGCTGCCGCAGAATTTCGCCGCTGCGGTAAGGCTTGCCGTCTCGCAGAAAAATTCGGCGGCTGCCGGAAAATCGCCCCAGTGTGGCCTGCGTTTCCAGCAGCAGCGCAGCCAGCCTGTCGCTGACCGGAAATCCCTGCTCCGCAAGCCGGATCGCGGGAGCCATCACTGCGGAAAGTTTCATGGTCCCGTATTGACGCAGGGCCATGTCCATCCCGGCAATCGTCCCGGGAACCGCAACCGAGCGATAGCCCGACGTGGAAGCCCCTGGGTCAATGCTGCCGTCGGCGCGCAGGTACATGCCGCGCGTCGCTTTCTTAGGAGCCGTTTCCCGGTAATCGATGAAAGCCTCGCGCCCATCAGCCATGCGCGCGAGCAGGAATCCTCCGCCGCCTATGTTGCCGGCTTCCGGGTCCACGACGGCCAGTGTGAAGGCCACCGCCACTGCGGCATCCACCGCGTTTCCACCTTTTTTGAGAATTTCGACTCCGGCCTGGGACCCAAGCGCCTCATCGGTGACCACCATGCCGTGCGCGGCGCGCACTGCCGCAGCGGGCCATTGGGGTTGCGCCACCGTGCCTGCTTCGCCGTATTCGCGCGCAGCTTGCGCCGGGACATTGACTGGAATCTGGGGGGTAAGCTCACCGGAGAACGATTTGCTAACTGCCGCCGATACAGGTGCGGCGTGGTAATTCGCGATGCCAAGCGCGCACACTCCCGCCAAACTGAGCCCAACCAGTGTGAACGCCGCCAAGAATAGGATGCGGAGGATTTTAGCCACGGAAAGAAATCTATGCTGACGCAGAATTTACGTCAAGGAACGAGTGCCCATGCCTGCTTCGTCCGACGCCACCATCGTGGCGTGCGCCCCGATGGAATGTACAATGCAGTGGTCCAGGATGCCAAAATGGAAATCCTGGCCTGGATGGAAATTCCGGTTTATACCGCGATTGCCTATTCTTCCTGGCTGGTCCTGTGGCTTGTCTGGTTGCCGGGGTATTTCACGTCCAAACGGACCGTGGACAGGCCGGAGCGCGGCAAGCAACTAGTCGCACTCTTTTTTATATACGCTGGTTTCGCGCTCATCTTCAGCCATGGCGGTTTCGGATCCTTTCTCGGCATCCGCGTGACGCCGCAAATGCACCTGCTTGGGCAAATTGGCTTGGGGTTGGATCTCGTTGGCATCCTGTTCGCCATCTGGGCACGGTTGACGCTCGGCCGCAATTGGTCAAACGTTATGGCCCTTAAGGAAAAACACGAACTGGTGCAGACGGGCCCTTACGGAATCGTGCGTCATCCCATCTATACGGGTATGTTGCTTGGAGTGTTGGGAACGGCCATGACCACCGGCTTGCTTGCCTCCTATCTGGGCTTCATCTGCGTGCTTATTGGCTTGCTCATCCGCACACAAAGCGAAGACCGGCTGATGGCAAGACAATTTCCCGAAACGCACCCCTCTTACCGGCAACGAACCAAAAAACTCATCCCACTTATTTGGTAGGGGGAAAGCGCTAAGGCGACGCCACAAGCACGATATTTAATCTTAGGTATGTGTGAAACTACAATTCAGGCCGCGAATCCAAGGCGAGCGCCAAGCCGTGCTTCCAGGTGTTCTAATACTCGTTAGAGCTCCATGAAGCGGAAAAGCCAATTGCGCCGCTCTCTGGTTGAAGGCGGCGCAATTGGTGAGGCGAAAAAGCGGTAATGTGTCGGTGGGGCGGCGAAGCAGTTGGCGCGCCGAGGGGGGCCGCTTTAGCCGCGCAGCGCCGAGGCGGCTGCAACGCAGACGCGCAGCTTGTCGATGGCTTCTTCCACGGTGCGAGTCTTCAGGCCGCAATCGGGATCTACCCAGATGTTGTCCTTGGCGATGACCCTGGCGGCGTCTTCGAGACGCTTGCGGACGGCGCCGGAATCTTCTAGGACGTGAGAATGGACGTCCACGACGCCGAAGCTGATGTCCTTGGTGAAAGGACTCTGCTTGAACAGCCCCAGCATATCAAGTTCACTATTGGACATCTCCAAGTCGAAATTATCCACGGCCAGGTCCAACATGCCCGGATAGATGTCCTCGAAAGCTCCATAGCAGGCGTGGGTGATGAAATAGGCCTTAAGGCCTTCGGTGGTCTTCCTCATGGCTTCGAGTGCAATGGGCAGCTCCTCGGAGCGCACTGAGAGTGCCGGCTCGTCAATCTGCACGATGCGGCAGCCGGCCGCAATCAGCGCTTCCACTTCCTTGCGAATGGTGCCGGCCAGAGCCATGGCCGTGGCGCGGCGGTCCGGATAAAATTCGTTGAAGCTCCAGTCCATAATGGTGTATGCACCGGTGAGCATGCCTTTCACCGGTTTTTTCGTGAGGCTTTGCGCGTACTTCCACCAATCCACGGTCAGCGGGCCGGGCCATTCGACGGCGCTGGTGATGATGGGCTTGTGGTAATAGCGATTGCCGTAACTGCGCACCAGACCGCCTTGCGTGAAGCCAGGCATTTTTTCCGCGAAATACGCCACCATGTCGCCACGGTACATTTCGCCGTCCACCAGCACGTCGATGCCGAGTTCTTCCTGCTTGGCAATCCAGAACTGCGTGGCCTTTCGCTCCAGCTCGATCAGTTTTTCTTTAGCCAGCTTTCCGCGATTGAACTCCGACCGGGCTTTGACAAGGTAATCCGGCTTCGGAAAACTTCCCACGGATGTGGTCGGGTACAGCGGGAGCTTCAAATCCAGCGATTCCAGTTTCGCGCGGCTCATCTTTACGCCTCCGTCCCTAAAAATGCATTTCGCACGCGGCCCAGCAAATCCAGCTTGCCTTGCGCCCGGTCGCGCGGCAGATATTCCAGGCCGCTCGATGGTCCCAGGTAGGCCTCTCCGCCTTGAATTTTCGGCAGCATGCGCTCGATCTGTTTGGCTACCGCGGCGGGATCTTCCAGCTTCGTGTTTCGCCCGTCCAGCAAGCCCAGTCCCAGCGCTCGCGGAGAGCCTTTCGCCGCCACTACGTCGACAAGCGCTGGATTGTAAGTGAAATCCAGGCCGATCACGTCGAAGGGCAGCGAGGTCAGCTTTTCGTACAGTGGTGCGCAATCGCGGAAATAAACGTAGAGGCCCAGCTTGGGCTTGCGTCCGGCGTTATCGCGCGCGCGCAAAATAGGCGCGATAGCCTGTTGGAAAATTCCCCAATCGCCCGGATATTTCAAAATCGCGGGTTCATCCACTTGAATTAGTTCGACGCCAGCCGCCGCCAGGTCTCCGATTTCCGCCGCCAATGCTTCGGCATAGGCAGCCGCTCGTGTTTCGAGGCCGTCCGCAGCGCCATTTTCAGAAAGCGAAAACTTGGCCAACGTGTAAGGTCCGGTGAGAACCGCTTTGATTCGCGGCGTTCCATTCGCGGGCGGCGTGGGCAAATGACCAAGCGCCGCGTGGGCGAACTTATATTCCTCGATCACCAACGGCTTGCGCCGCGTGGGCCGTGCCGTCACTACCGGCTGACGAAAATAAGTATTGGTGTCGAAAAAACGCAGCAGGCCGCGAATTTCCACGCCTTCGAGCTTGCCCGCCAGATGCGAGACTGGATCGTACCAGCGGATCAGCCCGTCAGTGAGCCATTCCACGCCTGCGCGCGCCTGGTCGGAAATGGCGCGCCGAGTCATGTCGTCTTCCGCGGCGTGCAAATCCGCCAAGGTCCCTTCGCCGCGATCCAATGCCGCAATGCTGCGCCGCAAAGTCTGGAGCTCTCCGCTATCGCCGATGCGCGGATAGCTGCCTGTATGCGAGAGAAATAATCCCGATGATTTTTTCGCCGTTTCCGAAGTCACGCCGCTATTTCCTCCATAAGAAAATCAATCCGAGCATCGCGGGGCACCAATCCGGCAGCCGCGCCGCGCGCCAGCAGTTCACGCACTGCGCGTCGCCCTTCCTCGCCGTAGCCCAGCGTCCAGCGGTTCACGTACATCCCTACAAACTGGTCCGCTGTTTCCGTATCCATGTCACGCGCGAACTGCAGGGCATAATTCAGCGCCGCTTCGCGATGCTCGAGACCGAAGCTAATGCTCTCGCGAATGGCCTGCGCTGCCCGCCGACCTACGTCGGGGCCAAGCGATCGCCGGATGGCATTTGCTCCCAGCGGCAACGGTAATCCTGTTTCCTTCTGCCACCACAGGCCCAGATCGGCGACACGCGTCAGGCCAAGTCCGGCGTAGAGCAATTGCCCTTCATGAATCAGCACGCCTGCGTCGACTTCATGCTCGCGCACTGCGTCGAGAATCTTGTCAAACGGCATCGTCACCGTTTCCACGCGTGGCTCGAATAGCTTCAACGCTAAATAGGAAGTGGTGCGCGTCCCCGGCACCGCCACGCGCAATCCGGGCAGTTCCTCGCGCTTCATCGGGCGCGAAGCCACGATAATTGGCCCGTAGCCTTCGCCGAAGCTTGCTCCGCAATCCAGAAGAATGTATTTGTCGGAAAGGAACGGGAAAGCAAAAAAACTCAGCGCCGTCACGTCGTACGTTTCCGTCTCCGCCGCGCGGTTCAATGTTTCAATATCCTGCAGGACGTGAGTGAACTTCAGTCCCGGCGTGCGCACTTTCCCGGTAGCCAGCGCATAGAACATAAAGGCGTCGTCCGAATCGGGCGAATGCGCCAGGCGCAGGTTCAGCGTTTCCGTATTTGAGGTGCGAGCCATCCGCTGGAAATGCTCCTTGAAAATCGAACAAGCGTCCATCCAGCACTGAATATCCGCTCGTTTTGCCGTTGCTTCCGCGCTTGTAGCCTGCCCGGTGCCGCAACCGGTGATGAATTGTGCCTTGGAGAGCGAAACACGGGGATTTGCGCGGCCGCCGTGAAGAATCGAGCGTACCATACACGCCCACACCTCACAAATCGCCGCCTTGGTCCAAAGCGAGCCGCTTTACTGAGCAAGACGCAGACTCAAACAACCGCAACGAAGATAATCACGATCGCCGCCCTCCAAAACACCGCGCCCAACACGGCGATCAGAGACAATTGGAAGAGGTAGAAAACGTCAGCGAGCCATGGGCTCAAATTGACTTTCCTCCCGAGGTCACCCATGCGGCAATATCGTTCACTGTTTCCGCCGACACATGCCCGGGCATATCGTATTCCTGCGGCGTGGCTGTTCCCGAGCCGTCCCCCGCACCTGCCATGAAGAGATGATTCAGCGACGGGTACCATTTCAGTGTGGCGTTGGAATGGCCCGCCAGCGTTTTCTGCCAGCCTTCATAATCCGGCTTAGTCACCTGATAATCGCGGCCGCCCTGAAGGATTAACATGGGAATCGCGAGCTTCGCGGCCGTTTCCGCAGGATGATAGGCGCGCAAGTCCAGCCAGTAGGCGCCATACGTTTTCGTGCCCAAAACATCTATCGGCGTTCCCGGTTTCAGGTTTGGATCGTCCATTGTTTTGGCCGCCGCGTCGAAATCCGCCAGCATTTTCTTCGATTGCTCCACGTTTGCCGACGGTAGGCCGGCGACGTAGTGCAACTGATCCACGATTACTTGCTCCAACGGCCGCGTATTCCCGGCCATCACGATAATCCCCGCGATCTGGGTGTCGCCAACTGCAATTCGCGGAGCAAGCATGGCTCCCAGGCTGTGTCCCAGCAGGTAGACGTGTCTCGAGTCCACGCCGCGCTGTTTCTGCATCAGCGCGACGGCTGCCCGCGCATCGCTGATCGTTTCCTCTTCCACCGTTAGCGAGGTCGGGTCAGAGCTGCTGGCGTTGCCGTACTTGAGCGTTCGTTTGGTGTATCGCAGCACTGCAATACCGTGACTGGCTAATCCCGATGCGAGGTCCTTGAAAGGTTTATTGGGGCCGATTGTTTCATCCTCGTCGTGCGGGCCCGAACCTTGCACCAGCACGACACCGGGGAAGGGGCCTTTCCCGGTCGGCAGCGTCAGCGTTCCCGGTAGTTTGAAATTCCCGTTGATCACGGTCACGGGAGTTTCGTGAAATGCCGTTTGATCCACGTAGGCGGGAGGAGTCCAAGGCGCCGCGGTCTCGCCCGGCAGGAATCGCAATCCGGCAAGTTTTCCATTGCCCTCAAAGACTACCTGAGCAATCAACTCTGCCTTTTCGAATTCGCAGGTCACGCTGACGCGTTGGTATCCTTGAACTTCGGACGTCTGCACGGCAGTAATCTTTTGGAATGCACCCGCTTGCGCGATTATTCCTGACCATGCCTCCGCGAGCTTTCCATGAGGCAGTGCGTTGAGCATGGCATCGTCATACTGCGCTTCGATGGCGTTAAATTTGCCGCTCGCCAAGTCCTGCACGACTTCGCGCGCCGTTGCTTCCCAATCCGGAGGCTGGAGTTGTGCCGCTTGCCCGGCCGTCCCGATCAGGATTGCGGCAAGAGTCGCCGCCCATATTCGCATCATGCATTCCTCCTCACAGGCTACGTGAAATGCGACCTAGTGGCCGTGCGCGTACTTCATTTCCCCAGCCTCAACGCGCACCGGCAGGCGATTTTCCGGCGGCGGCAGCGGGCAGGTGGTAAAAGGATTGAACGCGCAGGGCGGATTGTAAGCTTCATTAAAATCGAGAATCACTTTTCCGTCTTTCGGCGGATCGGAATACAAAAAACGCGCCGCGCCGTAAGTTTCCTTTCCGCTGGTGAGATCGCGGAAGATGAACCACAATTTTTTGTCGTCGGCGATAGCCTGCATGCGCATTTCCTTACCTCCAAGGGTAAAAACGACTTCGCCAGGGCTGGACATTTTGTCCACGTCGCCGAGAATGTTGGCGATGCTCACTTCTTTCGGCTTATCGTAAGGCAAAAAGCGTCCGGTGACGCGAAAGGATTCATCAACCGGAAACCATTGCAAGCCCGCGAAATTCTTGAGGAGAGGACTGTTCTTATCTTTCACGCGGATGGCCAGGCGCGAGCCACTGGCGTGGACGAAAAGCGTCATGCTATCAAGTTTTAGGACGCTGGGACCTTTGTCGTCCGAATCCGGCAGCATTACGGCCTCGTGGACAGGCTTGCCGTCGAGCTCAGCCTTCACGCCATCATTAATATGGACGGTAATCTTTTCGTTTTCGAAGACGAAGTCGCCGGCTTGCGCAGGTCCCTCGGGCAGGACGAAATCGTTCAACGGGCTGGCGCCGAAATGATTTTCGCCATCCTTCAGCCAGAAGAGGCCGACAATGCTCAAATATCCGTCGTCCGACTTCAGCCGCGCTTCACGCGCCTGCCGCCATTTCTCGATTTCGGCGCGATAGGCGGCGTCGGTGGGAGCGGCCGCGAACGCAGGAGCAGTGAACGCGAGCAGAAAAATAAGAGGCAAAGCAAAAAACATTCCAGATTTCAATTGAGTTCTCCGTTGTCTTTGAAATTGGGGACTGAATCGTGGGTCGTGCAGATGCCTCGAATGACACTCTGCGCGATTTGCATTTCGGGATCTGGCTGAGCACACACTTGAGGGCATCGAGACGAGTCTCCCGGCTTGTGTCGCTGACCCAAGAGCTGTCTGCGTGATACCAAAACCAGACAGGAATTATCCTATCCCATTCGTGTGCCCTTGCGCGCCTTAGGAACTCTGGGGTGAACACCCCGCGACAGAGGGGATGCTTACCGTTGGACAGCAAATGGTTTAGGTGATCGATGTCCCCGGCATGCGTTTTCATGTTGACCACTAGGCTTATTTTTCCACTTTGGCGAGGAGCTGGATGAATTTTGCCTCGCGATCCTTCTGATCGAAGCCCTGGTAGATTTCGGCAATTTGGGTGGTATTCATCGAGCAGAATTTCGGGCCGCACATGGAGCAGAATTTCGCATCCTTGTAAAAATCGTCGGGAAGCGTTTCGTCGTGCATGGCGCGCGCGGTATCGGGATCGAGTGAAAGCTCGAATTGCTTATTCCAGTCGAAAAGGAAGCGAGCGTAGCTGAGCGCGTCGTCACGGTCACGCGCGCCGGGGCGATGGCGCGCAATGTCCGCCGCGTGGGCAGCGATTTTGTAAGCGATTACGCCCTGGCGAACATCGTCGGCGTTGGGAAGGCCGAGGTGTTCCTTCGGCGTGACGTAGCAGAGCATGGACGCGCCGTGCCAGCCGATCATGGCCGCGCCAATCGCGCTGGTGATGTGGTCGTAGCCTGGAGCAATATCGGTGACGAGCGGGCCGAGCGTGTAAAACGGCGCTTCGTGACACATCTCATTCTCTTTTTTTACCTGGAGTTCGATCTGGTCCATGGGAATGTGGCCGGGGCCTTCAATCATCACCTGAATGTCGTGCTCCCAAGCCTTGCTGGTCAATTCGCCCAGAATGCGCAACTCTGAGAATTGCGCTTCGTCGCTGGCGTCGGCCAGGCAGCCGGGACGCAGCCCGTCGCCAAGCGAAAAACTGACGTCGTGCTTCTTGAAAACACGGCAGATTTCCTCGAAGTGCTCGTAAAGGAAATTTTCCTTTTTGTGGAACGCCATCCACTGCGCCAGTAATGCCCCACCGCGGCTGACGATGCCCGTGATGCGGTTGCGCACCAGCGGCAGAAATTCGCGGAGAACGCCGGCGTGGATGGTCATGTAGTCCACGCCCTGCTCGGCCTGCTCTTCAATCACTTCGAGCATCAGGCCGATGGTCAGGTCTTCGGGACGGCGCACGCGCGAAATCGCTTCGTAAATCGGCACAGTGCCGATGGGCACGGGAGAATGTTCGATGATGGCGCGACGAATCGTGGGAATGTCGCCGCCGGTGGAAAGGTCCATCACGGTATCCGCGCCGTAGTGCACGGAGCGATGCAGCTTGGTGAGCTCTTCCTCGATGTTGGACGAAGTGGCGGAATTACCGATGTTGGCGTTGATCTTGCAATTGAACGCTACGCCGATGCCCATGGGTTCGAGGCCGCGATGATGAATGTTTGCGGGAATGATGGCGCGTCCGCGAGCGACTTCCGCGCGGACCAGCTCCGGCTCGATCTTTTCCCGGCGCGCGACGTACTCCATCTCTTCGGTGATGACGCCCAGCCGTGCGTAATGCATCTGCGAGACGTTGCGCTCCGCGCCGTTCGGCGCTGCCAGCCGTTTTTCGATCCAGGAATCTCTCAGGGCCATGACATCCTCCCGACACGGCGCACATGACGAAGATCAGCGTGCGCTGGAATGCAAATTATCGCACCGGGCGGGGAGAGCGGCAAATTCCGTTGAGGTGGGTCTTAAAGAAAAACAGATTCCTCGCTCCAAGACGCGCTGCGCGCGCATGGCTGGCGATGACCTTGTAATGTGATAGCGATTGAAAATTTACGAGCGAGATGGAGTTGATTTCGCAGTGCTACCGAGCAAATTTACAAGAGCGGCGGGGTCGTGGATGGGAGCATGGCAGGTGGCGCCGACGCAGACGAGCGCTTGCGCGGGGCCGTCTGGAAGATTCGCCAACGTCTCGCGGAGAGCGGCGGGAAGATCCGCTGATGCTGCAGAAGGCGTGGCTGCGGGTGATGATGCAGTCTCCAGTCCCAATTTCTCCGCCGCTGTTGCCACAGTCGCCAGCCGCAATGTTTCCGAGGTAGCCGGTTTTGCGGCGGAGATGCGAATGACGGCTTTGCCGAAACGATAGACGGAGTTCGCGGCACGTTTAAGAACATCGGCGGCGAGATCGCCTTTCGCGCCGGTAATGATGACGTGAAGCGGGCGGCGCTCTTCGAGCACGACAGCCAATCCGAGCGTGGCGGAATAGAGCGCGAATTCCGCTCCGAGTCCGGCAAACGTTTCCAGCGTGCGGCGAGCGGCGTCGCCGTAACGCGCTTCGCCAGTCCAATCCTGCAAACGCACCAAGACCATTGCGGCGACGGAATTGGCCGACGGGACGGGAGAATCCTGCGCGGGTTTGCGGCGCAGTGCGAGGCCGCCCATCGGCGCGGCATCCGATGCGCGGTCGAAAAAACCGCCCGCGGGATCGAAGTATTTTTCGAGCGCCAAGTCCATCGCGCCCTGCGCGGCTCGGAAATAACGCGCGCCTGCGTCCGCGTCGGGCGCGGATTCCCAGGCGTCCAGCAGCGCGCCGGCCATAAACACCTGGTCATCGAGCACGCCCGGTAGGCGTGGTCCGCCGACGCGATGGAGAAAGCCGTTTTGAGCGTCCCAAGCTTCAGCGAGGATGCGATCCAAAGTCTTCAGCGCAAAATCGCGGCAATCGGAACGATCCAGCACGCGCGCAGCTTCGAGAAATGCGGAAATAAACAATCCGTTGCCGCCGACGTAGATTGTGCCGTCAATCGCGGGGGTTGTACGTTTCGCGCGTGCCGCCAGCATCGCGGATTTCGCGCGAGCAATCGTCTCGCGGACATCGGCTTCACTGCGGTGCAGTTCGATGGCGATTTCCGCGGGGCTGGCGGCTACCCACAAGACATTGCGCGCGAGATCGTGGTGCATCTCGCCGGTTTCGCCGACGTCATAGAAAAGCTCCATGACGCGCGCGTCATTTTTAGAGAAGGCAGGTTCAGACAAGACGGAGCGGAGTTCAGCGAGGGTCCAGGTGAAATAATCGCCGTCATCGTCGAGCGAGATATCGGCGTCCTGGCTGGAGTAGAAACCGCCCTTCTCGCGATCGCAGAGCACATCGAAGACCCAGCGAATTATTCCTTCGGCCGTTTCGCGAAACAGCGGATTGCCCGTGACCTGCCAGGCGTGCAAATAATTCTTCAGCAGCTCGGAATTGTCGCAGGCCATTTTCTCGAAGTGCGGGACGAGCCAGCGTTCATCCACAGAATAGCGATGAAAGCCGCCGCCGATTTGGTCATACACGCCGCCGCGCGCCATTTTTTCCAGCGTGGTTTCCGCGACGGTGAGCAACGGCTGCTCGCCGGTGGTCTGATAACGTTCCAGGAGAAGATCGACGGCGGCGGGGTGCGGAAACTTGGGCGATTGGCCGAAGCCCCCATTGCGCGAATCAAACTTTTGGATAATGGCCGCAGTCATGGCGCCCACCAAGGCGCTCGAGAGTTTTCCGGGCGATGCGATGGAGCTTTCCGCCTGCTTCACGGCATCCTGAATGGCGACGGCCGCGCGTTCCACATCCTCTCGTTTCGAGCGGAACGCTTCGGACATTGAAATCAGCACGCGACGGAAGCCGGGGCGTCCCATGGCGTCATCGGGAGGGAAATACGTGCCGCCAAAAAACGGAATGCCGGCGGGAGTAAGGAACGCGGTGAGCGGCCAGCCGCCCTGACCGGAAACGGCGGAGACGGCGGTCTGATAACGCGAATCGACGTCGGGGCGCTCGTCGCGGTCCACTTTTACGGCGACGAAAAGCTGGTTAATCAGCGCAGCAATTTCTGGATTCTCGTAGCTTTCGCGGTCAATTACATGGCACCAGTGGCACCACACCGCGCCAATATCCAGGAGAATCGGCTTTTGTTCGGCGGCGGCGCGAGCGAAGGCCTCGTCGCCCCATTCGTACCAGTCAACGGGCTGGCTAGCTGCCGAGCGAAGATAAGGGCTGGCAGAGTGGGACAAACGGTTGGAATGCGGTGCGTTCAAAATGGTGTCCTAGGCGCCTGACGCGCGCGGATTTTAGTGAACCGAGCCGGAACCACCGGCGTCATGCGGATCGAGCGGCTTGCGTCCCGAGAAGCCTTCATCCTGGCGATGGTAGAACCGTATGCGGTCTTCTCCGATGCGCCAGCAATAATAAATGTCCTCGCGATTCAAGCGGGCGGGAAAATCGAGAAGGCCGGCGTCGAGGTCCTTCACGATGCAGCCTGTGGACTGTATGCGGTCAAGGGCTTCCCGAATAATGTTCACGACGCCCTCGCGCTCTAATCGAACCTTGGACACGTAGTCGGGAGAAACCAGCAGGCCGCCGGACTGATTGATGCGCGAGATAACTTCGCCGAGTTTTTCGTCCAGCTCATTCATGCGGTGGCGAGCCATCAAAGCATCATGCAAAATAGGCTCGACTTCGGCGCGGGTGTGCTCGGCCTCGGTGAGCGA